>ERZ779646.244-NODE-244-length-13220-cov-2.26411_pt1 | contig 13220 bp, 26 predicted proteins | sample MGYA00511907_ERZ779646 | MGnify/ENA primary metagenome ERZ779646 (study PRJEB29588, sample SAMEA2144525) | human gut metagenome | biome: human gut; feature: human-associated habitat; material: faeces | place: Denmark | collected 2008/2010 ...
GGGCATCTATCAGGAGGAGATCCGGCAGATCGCCGGGGTCAGCGACATCGTATGCGTGCAGGAAAAGGCGGCGGACGAGCTGATGCGCCGGTGGAGCGGACGGGGGATTGGATGGATGGCGGAAAAGGCACCCAGCAAGCTCCAAGGCTGCGTCAACGTGACACTGTGGTACGGTTCCTCCACCTACGACACGGAACAGATGTCACGGCTCATTGACCGGGTGGTGGAGGACTGCCGGGAGGCGGGGATCGAGACCATGACCCCGCAGCAGCTGGCGGCGCTGAAATCCCAATGGGGGGAGGCGCAGCCCATTGGATGAGAGACGATGCTTTTTGTGCGGGCGAAACGGGGCGGAGGATCCGCTGGACCGGCACCACATCTTCGGCGGGGCGTACCGTAAGAAGAGCGAGAAATACGGCCTTGTGGTGTATTTGTGCCACAGGAGGTGCCACATCTTTGCACCCAGCGCCGTACACCAGAGCGCAGGGCAGATGCAGCGCCTGAAGCGCTACGGCCAGTTAAAGGCCATGGAGGAGCAGCACTGGACGGAGGAGGACTTCCGGCTGGAGTTCGGGAAAAGCTATTTGTAAGGATCGATGGGAGGAACGGAGATGAAGCACCTCGGTGATATTGCGAAAATCAACGGGGCAGAAATTGAGATCGTGGATGTGATCACGGGCGGATCGCCGTGCCAGGATTTGAGCATTGCGGGAAAACGCGCCGGATTGGCCGGCGCAAGGAGCGGATTGTTCATGGAGCAGGTCCGCATCGTAAAGGAGATGAGAGAGCATGACAGAAAGAGCGGACGGACAGGTGACATGGTCAGACCTCGGTTTATGGTCTGGGAAAATGTGCCCGGAGCATTCAGCAGCAACAAAGGGCGAGACTTCGCGGCAGTCCTCGAAGAGATCATCCGCATCGCAGAGCCGGAAGCCCCCGATATTGAAGTGCCTGAAAAAGGCTGGCCAACTTGGGGTGGCTACCACGATGAAGTGGGAGGACGATGGAGCGTGGCTTGGCGAGTGCATGACGCGCAATACTGGGGAGTCCCCCAACGCCGCCGTCGGATCTCGGTTGTCGCAGATTTTGGAGGCGACACCGCAGGAGAAATACTCTTTGAGCGCAAAAGCGTGTCAGGGCATCCTGCGGAGAGCGGAACGGCGAGGGAAAGACTTGCCGGAAACGCTGAAAGCGGTGCTTCTTATGCAGTCCGAATCATGGGGGGCTGTGACGGAGGAGGAAAAGGCGCTTTAGTGCAGGAGGACAAGAGCGGAACGCTCGGCACCGGCAACGACCAGACGATTTTCTGCTTGCAGGGAAACGGCATTGACCGCGCAGACACTGCTGGATGCAACGGGAAAGGATGGCGGGAGGACACGAGTTATACCTTGAACACCATCGACCGACCGGCGGTCTGCGCGGGAGTAAGATGCCTGACACCGTGGGAGGCACAAAGCGCACGGGTGTATGACCAAGATGGTGTATGGCATAGTTTAAACGCCAATGAAAACGGTGGCATGGCGCGGGATAGCGTGATGTGCGCCGGGTTTAAGCTCGGCAATAGTGAGCAGGCGCGAAGTATCGGATACGCCGAAGAGCAATCGCCCACGTTGAACGCAGAGTGTGGGGGGAATAAACCGGCGGTGATGTGCCTGAACGATCAAGGTGGGAATGTGATGGGCGTGAGCCATGATATTTCCGGGACGCTGAGAGCACAGGAGCATGGGCACCAGCCAGCGGTCATGGCTTTTGCGCAAAATCAGCGCGAAGAGGTTCGCAGCGTGGGGGATAAGGCAGTGTCGCTTGCTGCGGAGGTCGGTATGCACTGCCAGACGTTTGTGGCGCTGGATATGTCGCACGCTTGCGATGTCATTCGGGACTGCGGAGAGATCGCTCCGAGTTTGCAAGCCCGTATGGGAACAGGCGGCAATCAAGTGCCGCTTACATACCAAGATGTGACAGGTACGCTTTCTCCCGGTGCCCATGCTGGGAGCTATAACGGGCAGGATGCTTATAATGATATGCTGGTGTGCGGGGCAACACCGGATGTGGCACACGCACTGCGGGCAAAGGCTGCCTGCGCGTACCGGGAGGATGCGGAGACATACCCCGTGCAGAACATGGTGGTGCGCCGCCTGACCCCGATGGAGTGCGAACGGCTGCAAGGCTACCCGGACGGCTGGACAGACATTGGCGAGTGGTGCGACAGCAAGGGCAAGCGGCACAAGGATGCGGACAGCCCCCGGTACAAGGCACTGGGCAACTCCATCGCATTGCCCTTCTGGAACTTTTTGGCAAAGCGTATCAGCGCACAATATCTTCGCCCTGTTACGATGGGTAGTCTGTTTGACGGCATCGGAGGCTTTCCGCTGGTGTTCGAACGGCACAACGGCAAGGGTACGGCGCGCTGGGCAAGCGAAATTGAGGAATTTCCCATTGCCGTAACAAAATTGAGATTTGGGGAAGATTGATCTGTGACTGCCATAACAACGCTATAACAACGCTATAACAACGAACATAACAAGGAGGATGCAGGAATGGACAAATTGCTTTACACCAAGCGGGAGGCGGCGAGGATGCTCTCCATCAGCGAGGACACGCTGGACCAGCTGCGGCGCAGCGGGAAGCTGAACGGCTACCGGATCGAGGCGGGGAACCCCCGTGTGTACTTCCGCCCCGATGAACTGAAGGGCTTTGCCGACGGACTGGAGGTGGCAGTATGCTGAACAGGATCGTGCTTATGGGGCGGCTGACCAGGAAGCCGGAGCTGCGGCGCACCCAGAGCGGCGTGGCGGTGACCAGCTTTTCGCTGGCGGTGGAGCGGGACTATAAGGATGCCGAGGGGAACCGGGAGACGGACTTCATCGACGTGGTGGCATGGCGGGGGACGGCGGAATTTGCCGCCAAGTATCTGGACAAGGGCCGGATGGCGGCGGTGACCGGGTCGCTGCAGGGCCGCAGCTGGCAGGACAAGGAGGGAAACAAGCGGCGCAGCATGGAGGTGCTGGCTGACAGTCTCTACTTTGCCGACAGCAAGCGGGAGGAGACCACCGGACGGGGCGTGGATGTGTCGGCGGATGACTTTCAGGAGGTCGAGGACGACGGCGACCTGCCCTTTTAACGGGAGGGCCGTGGGATGGAGCGAAAGCAATTTACTTGGTACCGGAGCTACTACGACGCACTGAAGGAGATCCCGGCGGAGGAGTTCCGGGCCATCGTGCTGGCGGTATGCGCCTATGCACTGGACGGAGAGGAGCCGGAGCTATCCGGCGTGGCCAGGGCCATTTTCACCCTGATCCGGCCCACGCTGGAGGTGGGCCGCAGCAAGGCGGAAAACCGCAGCCGGGCGGAACAAATGGTACCCTCCACCGAACAAACCGGCAACAGGCCGGAACAAACGAAAAACAAACCGGAACAAACGCAGAACAAACGAAAACAAACCGACAACAAACCGGAACAAACCCGCAAGGAGAAAGAGAAGGAGAAAGAGAGAGAGAAAGAGAGTGAGAACGATAGTTATTGCTCCCCCCCTCCCCCCTCAGCCCCCAAGCGCTTTGTTCCGCCCACGCTGGCAGAGGTGCAGTCCTATGTGGCTGAACGCCAGTCACCCGTAGATCCGCAGGGCTTTATCGATTTCTACGTATCGAAAGGGTGGATGGTCGGCAAGACCCCCATGAAAGACTGGAAAGCGGCTTGCCGAAATGCAGAGACGTGGGAGCGGTGGAGCAGGACGGAAGCCTCTGCGCCGCCCAAAAATGGCCTTGCACAGGCTCTGACAGACCGGCAGATGGAAAAGTACATGGGATGGTGAGAGGATGGCCGGAGGACACGCAAAGGTACACGTGCGATGCCCCTATTACAGGACAGACAACGGCTCCCAGCGCATTGTGTGCGAGGGGGTGCTGGCGGACGATCCGGTGGTCAGCTGGATGCCGTCCCGTGAGGCGCTGCGGCGGCAGATCACCCGATACTGCGCCGGGGAATACTGGCTGTGTCCGCTGTGCGAGGCCGTGGACGGGAAATATGCAAGACGGGAGGAAGAAAGTGGAAGTGATCATGACCATCGGCCTTGCGCCGGTGACGAAGAAGAATAGCCAGCAGATCCTGAAAAACGACGGAACGGGGCGCCCCTTCATCGCCCCCAGCCGGGCGTACCGGGAGTACGCCGAGGCGGCGGCATGGTGTCTGCGGACGTATCGGCTGGAGACCATACGGCAGCCGGTGGAGGTGAAGGCGCTGTTTTATATGCCCACAAGGCGTAAAGTGGATCTGACAAACCTGTTGGAGGCGCTGGATGACGTGCTGGTGGAGGCGGGTGTGTTGGAGGACGACCACAGCGGCATTATCGTCAGCCACGACGGAAGCCGGGTGCTGTATGACAAGCAGCACCCCCGGACGGAGATCGTGATCCGGACGATGGAAGGAGGCGGGGAGGCATGAGACTGCGGCAGGGAGAGCCCTACCGGCTGCCGGAATGCCCCTGCGAGACCTGCCGGAAGCGATCGAAGGATCTGGGCAGCTGCAGCCAGAGGATGGGCGGGCAGGTATGGCCCGGCTGCGTGGCGTGGATGGTGTGGTTCCGCCGGTGCTGGCAGATGGTAAGAGGCGAGGCCCCGGAGGCGGGGCGGGAAGGAGGATAGACATGGATGCAGTGGAGTTTATCCGGGAGCGAAACCGGATGTGTAAGCAGTTTAGTTCGTGTGCCGAGTGCCCTGCGAATGGTGTGATATGCGGCACAATAGGGGAGACGAATGACGCCGAAAGGCTTGTTCAGATCGTCGAGGCGTGGGCGAAGGAGCATCCACGTAAGACCCGGCAGGACGAGTTTTTGGAGCAATATCCGGAGGCACGAGTGGATAAAGACGGCATCCTCGTCATTTGCCCCGCAGCCATTGCGAAGAAGAAGAGGGACGAGTACGGTGGGTGTGCTAGTCCTACGGGGAATTGCCCCGAGTGCCGCCGTAGGTTCTGGCAGCAGGAGGTGGAGTGATGGCGACTCCCAAAAAAATACTGGATGTGACTTGCGGGTCTCGGACAATATGGTTCGACAAGCATCACCCCGCTGTAATCTATGCGGACAGGCGAGCGGAAGAACTGCACGGCATTTGGAAGTCGGGAAACCGACAGTCTGAGAGATCATGCGTGATTGCGCCAGATATCCAATGCGATTTTACGGATATTCCGTTCGACGACAATTCATTCGCCCTTGTTGTCTGGGATCCACCTCACCTCCGCCGAGTCGGGGAAAATGCTTGGCTGGCCAAAAAGTATGGACGACTCGATGATAACTGGCCGAAAATGCTCCACGATGGGTTCAAGGAGTGTATGCGTGTGCTTAAACCCGATGGGGTACTAATTTTCAAGTGGGCGGAGACACAGGTACCGGCCACAGAGGTGTGGAAAGCGATAGGACAGCGCCCTTTGTTTGGGCATCACAGCGGCAAGAGGTCGCAAACCTTTTGGGGGTGTTTCATGAAATTGGAGGAGACTCAAAATGGCGAGGCGTGAGGAGTTGATGGAGGCGCTGGACGCTATCGAGACGGGGATGTGCCGCATCAAGGAGAGCCGGGACATCTGGCAAAACGAGCTGGTGTATGCCCTGTGTCAGGGCGTGAGGCTGCTGCTGGTGGAGGAGATCAAGGGGGAGCGAGGACGTGAGTAAGGAGGAGGCAGGATGCTGACAATTAGGCCATGCCACCTTAAGCAGGCGAGGGAGTACGTAGGCGAGTATCACAGGCACAGCATCCCACCGACCGGCGGTAAGTTTGCGGTGGCCTGCTGGGAGGATGAGCGCCTCTGTGGTGTGGCGATCTGCGGCAGACCCGTAGCACGGAGGTTAGACAACGGCACCACGTTGGAGATATACCGCAACTGCACGGACGGCACGCACAACGCCTGTTCCAAACTGTACGGTGCGTGTGTGCGGATTGCACGAGCCATGGGCTATCAGCGGGTGATTACCTACACGCTGGTGTCAGAGTTCGGGGCGAGTTTGAGAGCCAGTAACTTTGTCTGCGAGGGAGAGGCTGGCGGGGCCGAGTGGTCTGGTGTAAGAAGACGAGAGTATTATGTCAGTCCGCCGGAGCGTAAGCTCCGCTGGGCCTATAACATGAGTAAGGAGGAGGCAGGATGCTGAGGATCGTGATGGACGTAGACAGGCCGGTGGGACAGGCCATCGGCATCAAGGAGGCGCTGGCCATGGACTTGGAGCGCTATGGGGACGTGCGGGTGGTATCCGTGGAGGAGATCACCCCGTGGAAGCAGGAGGTGATCGAGCGTGGCTGAATACATTGACCGGGAAGAGCTGCTTACCCACCAGTACAACGCAAGCCACAGCAACTGGCCGCAGTTGGCCGAAATGGTGGTAGGCGTGGAGGATATCGAGGATGCGCCTGCCGCCGATGTGGCCCTAGTGGTGCATGGAAGGTGGAATAGCATGGACGGTTACAAGACGCGGAGGGCCTGCTCTGTGTGCGGATGGGATGTCCCTGAGTACGGCAAATTTTACAGTTACTGCCCCAACTGCGGGGCAAAGATGGACGGAGGTGACGGCGATGCGGCTGATTGATGCGGAAGAGTTAGAGTGCTTGTTTAACGGACAAATTGAACAAGGTGTAGGTGTAATAGATGCGTTTGATGCGTTTTATGATGCTTTGCAAGACACACCCACAGTGGACGCTGTGCCCGTGGTGCGGTGCAAGGAGTGCAAGCATTACGAGCCAGAGGAATACGAATTCGGATGCGTTTTCGCCGGAGGATTATCGTATGTAAAAGCTGACGATTATTGCAGCTACGGAGAACGGAAGGACGGAGGTGACGGCGATGCGGTGGATTGAAGATCACGACTACATCAAATGCCCGAAGTGCGGCGTGATGGTGAAGCGAGACTTTACCTTTTTCGATGTTGGGGATTGGAATTTCTGTCCTAACTGTGGAGAACCAATGGAGGGAGGCGCAGAAAATGCGGCTGATTGATGGTGATACCTTGTGGGAAAAGCTCGACGACGAGCCGTGGTACGATAACGCAGATAGGGACGAGATTGCTTTGCCCATTGTGGCCGCCGCCCCCACAGTGGACGCTGTGGAAGTGGTGCGGTGCAAGGACTGCCGATACTTCAAACTGTATAAGTGCCGGATGGGGTACAGCAGTCATGACGATTTCTGCTCCTACGGAGAGCGGCGGGGGGGGAGGATGGCTAAGCCCAGTGCGTTTTTACAGCGGGTGGAGGCCAAGCACCAGCAAAATATGCGGCTGCAGCGGCTTTTTACCATCCAGCAGTGTGAGGACATGATGCTGATCACGCTGGGGCAGGACTTTGGCTTCGGCCCCAAGCGGGCCATGGAAGCGCTGGATGCCTTCCGGGAGACCTTCCGGGCCTTTGCCCAGCTCTGCGTGGATGACGCAGGCGGAGATCAGGAGATCGCCTATACCAAGGAGAGCATCGACCGGGAGCTGCGGCGCATCATGGGGGATGGCTTCCGCCCGTGGGAGGAGCGGTACCCGCCGGAGGTATTTAAGTAAGTAAAAAGAGAGAGCACCCGTGGCGGGTGTCCTCTCTGGGCGGTTATTGGGGCGTTTGGGACGGCTCAGTGGGCCTGCTTGCCACCCATAGCGTTAATTCTCCCCGACCGGAATGTCCGCTGGGGAAGGAATGTCCACCGCCGGGCGCAGCACACGCTCCACGTAGGCGCTAAGGGATTGCCCTTCCTTGGAGGCTGTGCGGCGCAGCGCCTCAACGGTGTCGGCCCGCAGGGATAGTGTGATCGTGACCTGACTGTCATCCTCGGTGACGTCCCCGAACTCGGCCTCGTAGGCATCGGCGCTGAGATGCTCCTGCGCCCACTGCCTGGCGGCGTAGTAGGACAGCGGGGTGATCCGCTCGCTGCCGCTCCAGTTGTTGCTGCCGGTACGGACGGCGTAGCTGGTCATGGGGCCGCCCTCGCCGTGGAGGAAATACTCCCCCGTGCGCTTGCGGTACAGCGTCTCGCCGCTGTAGGCAAGGTCATTGTACTCGTGGCCGTTGTCCGACAGGCCGATCATTGCGGCGGTGGAGGTGTCGTACACCTTGTTGTTGATGATCTTCCTCATGGGTCAGTCCTCCTTGTCCATAGCATCCAGATACTGCATGATTTCCGCACGGTGGGAATTGATATAATCACGCACTGCGTCCTTCTGACCATCCCACATACGGTAGTGCAGTTTGCCTGCCTCCGTGCGGGTGATCCGAAGCGCTTGGACGGCCTCCCCGACTGTGACCTCTTCCCAGTCAGGCCCCATCCCGTAGCTGCCGATGGTGGAAACGATCTTGCACAGGACGTGGTCGACGATCTCGTCGAGGGACTTGGTGGAGAAGGTGTGCTCCCAAGGGCTGCCGACGTTGGCGGTGATCTTCTTACCGGCAACGCCCAGCGACACGGTGTCGCCGTCTTGTGCACCGATCTGGAGCACATAGCGGTTTCCACGGTTAAGCCCCCACTTGATGGCCTCCTCGATGGTGTCAAATCCGGTCTCGCTGTCAAAGATGCAGCTATCATTGCTCAGGCAAACTTCGTACTTCATAATGTTGATCCTTTCCGGCCTGTTGGCCTGTCACTTATCTTTACTGTAACTAAAGCATATCATAGAGTTTAATTAAAGTCAAGTATTATTTTGGATTTATGCGAAAAAAATTACACGGACACTGTTTGGGCCGGATGGTGGTTCTGTAGAATGGAGGTATTAACAATGGCTGAATACATCGAGCGCACGGAAGAACTCATGCTTGCTATGAACGCCGGTGCGAGGGCAATCGAGAACACAAAGCGCTATCACGGTACTGTTTACACCAAGGATGTGTTCTCGGAGAGCCCACAGGAAATCCCATACTTACAGGCCGCCAAAGTGCTGCGAGAAGTAAGTGATGCTCCTGCCGCTGATGCCGTTCCGGTGGTGCATGGACGGTGGACGCATCTTGGCGGAGACGAGTGGTGCTGCTCTGCGTGCGGCTTTGTCATCACCACTGAGGGAAACTGGGATAAGCCTACTAAAAAATACTGCGAGGATTGCGGTGCCAAGATGGACGGAGGAGGCGGACATGAGCCGAAAACAAACACTGCCGTATGATGTGCGGCTTGAGTGCATCGCCTATGTCAGAGGTTATCCCCGGAGAGTACAGGCATACAACGATGCGCGGAGCAAGATACTGAGCGGCGGAAGCAGTGCAACGGAGGGAATGCCCCGCTCTCCAGGCATTGGTAGGCCGTCCGAAAGCAAGGCGGAGCAGCTTGCCGCCATAGAAAACTGGCCGGAAACCAAGAAAATGCGGGCAGTGGAATACGCCATAGATCGATGTGGACGGGATTTGGAGAGTGAGAGCATCCGCAAGCAGCTTGCACAGGGCATTATGCGCAACTGTCAGGGCAAGCACAAGTATTCCCGCAACAGGATCATTGTGCCGGGGATCAGCGAAGCGACATTCCGACGGAGGAAAGAGATATTCCTGTTCGACATCGCTACATATTGTGGTTTTGATAGGAAAGATGAACCAAATTCCACCTAATGATGTGCTACAATAGGTACAGTGGATGATAAGGCATAGCCATCCACCCGTCTTTCCACTCAACCCGTTTCCTCCATCTTATGCGCCGCCGGTATTGGGCGCACCTTCTGGCACCGCAAGGTCATACCGGCACAAACAGCCTGTAGGGAAACCTATGGGCTGTTGTTATATGCAGGCGCAGCTCAGTCGGTAGAGCTTTATCGCGCAAATGGATATGCGATTGAATGCCATTGGTCGCTGGTTCGAGTCCAGCCGTCTGCACCAAGACCCAAAGCTGACAGCGTACAGGGGCTCAAAGCAGGGAAGCCATTACCGGCAGGATGCGTCCAGATTTGTCCCGTCAGCAGGGCGTGGCTCCGCGAAGGGCCGTTCGATTTGCCCGCGTTGAATCGAGCGTTACTTAGAACGCGGAGGAGGCTCCGTGACGAATCCGTAAACGCGGGATACAGGGGCGAATGTTCCAAGGCTGGCGAGGCGGTCTCCAAAACCGCTTGGGTGGGTTCGATTCCCAACCGTCCCTGCCAGTGGCCGGGTAGCGCCCGGACAATGTGAGACCGTTCGTCGTGGCTCACATGGAAATGACAATGCTCGCTGAAAACTGCGCGTGAGGATGCGTCCTCCTTGCCATGACCGAACAGCGGCGCTTGAGATGCTTGCGGGGCCTCAAGCGGGCATGAGCGTGTGACAATCTAAGCGGGAAGACGACCAATATGCGGGCACATGTACCAAGGTGGCGACGCGGCCTCCAAAACCGTGTGTGGTGGGTTCAATTCCCAACTGTCCGTGCCATAGGCGTGACATCTTGCCTCGCAGCCGCACGGAGCGTAAGTCTGCGAAAGTGGTCTTTCCTGTGCGCTGTATGAAAGCGGCAGGACGAAGAATTATTTGGCTGGCTCCGGCCTATGAATGAAGAAACGGATGCGACCGACATACCGGCGCAGGGCTGAAAAGTTCCGTGGGATACCGGCATTGCGACAACCTGCGCGAGTGCCGAGGCGTTCAATGGATGTGGCGTGGTGGCGGCAATCGTATGATTAGGCCGCTGTGGAAGCAAATTCAAACAGAGCGCAATGCCGGAACCTGTGAAAAAGCGCGGCGCGGTGTGGCGCCGAAAAACCGTGTAGCCCATGTTTGAGAGGCCCAAGAGGCCCGCATGGGAGGGGAAAGACTGTTACTGTAGCCAAGGGGTGGGGGCTGGTGACAAACAAGGAGGGTTTACATGGAGGATATTTCGAAGCTTCCGTATGCTGCATGGCTGGAAGAATCCATAGAAACAGTTGTAGGTGTATCGCCAAAATCGATCTGTATTGCAGCAACGGCGCATGATGGAACGACATTCACAGGGTATTACAATGCTGATGCGCAAGATAAGGCTGTGTTTTCGCACCACATCCAAAGCGATGTAACGATGGATATCATCAGGAATAATGCCGACATGATTAAATCCATATTATCCGAGGCAGGAGATGAACAGGAGTGATACATAATGGCAACAAAGAAATCTACTGCCATTGCAAAAACAAAGGATAACCGACCGGAGACCGGCAGAGGCGGAAAAAGAAACTTTCCTTCCTGCCTCCCTGACCTCAGCAGCGATGAAGATAGAGCGCTTGTATCTCAGCTCCTTACAGAGGTGCTTGTAGAGTATAGACAACCAAAGGTAAAGAGTGACGAAGAACTCAAGGAGAGAATAAACGACTATTACGCACGCTGCGCACAGACAGGGCAGACACCAACAGTAGAGGAACTATTCCTGTCTACCGGTTACGCAATTAGCACAGTTAAGGACTGGGAATACGGGAGACGCAAGGGATTTAGCCCCGAAACAGCGGCCATAATTAAAAAAGCTAAGGGTTTTATGCAGACTTTTGACGCAAAACTTGTGGTTTCCGGGAAGCTAAATTTCCTTGCCTATTGCTTCCGTGCCAAGAACTATTACGGCATGGTGGACAAGCAGGAGATGGTTTTGACGCCGAATCAGCCGCAGATTGAGGGGCTGACCCCTGAGCAGCTCCAGCGCAAGTACATTGAAGCCAGCGACTTTGAGGCAAAATAAGCCAAAACCGTGCGACTTTTGAGCGGCTTTCCGTGAACGGGTGGTGTGGCGGCAGGGAAAATCCCGCCTTTATACACGGAATTTTGTAAACGACTATGATTTTGGGGTAAAGCGAGCGACTTTCGTAGCGACTTTGCCGCAGACACTGGCGACTTTCGTAGCGACTTTTGCACAGAAGCGAACAACTATGCCAGCGACTTTTGCAACTTTCCCGGCAACTATGACAGCGACTTTGGCAGAGAGGCGCGCCACCACCAGAAGCCACGGCCAGCATGGAGGGACCAGCCACCCCGCCAAGGGCACAGGGGCGGCGCACGATGGCGGCAAGCTGGCAGCACACCGCAAAGCGGCAATGTACGGCGGAGGGCGCAACGCCACGCCACAAGGCCACAAGCAAGGCGTACAGCGCACACAGAGCTGTGGAAATGTAGGGACAGCGGCCAGAGTTAAAACGCCTTACAGGTGCGTTAAAATGGCAAATAAGGCATATAGCAGAAAAGCCGCCGGAATACACCGGGAGCAAAGGAAAACCCCGCACGGCGTGAGCCATGCGGGGCGGTGGTCATTTCTGGCGTTTGGCCAAATCGAAAAGTAAAAGAATAGGCTGCAACAGGATATACAGCAGGACCACGGGCGGCACCTCCTTATATGGCGATTGTAGCACGGCTTGCCGTGTGCGTCAATTGTCAATGCGGTACGGGATGCCGTTGACGATGCGGGCGTACTCCCACCCGTTGATGCTGCCGGAGATGCGGCGGTCCTCGCTGATCCACCAGATAACGTCGGGGTCATATGCCAAGTTGATCCAGTACTCGGCCCCCCGGTATACGATGTGTGCGCCGCTGTGCCTCATGTAGTCGATGTTGCCGATAATGTACTCGCCGGTAATCCGCTGCGGTAATATGCGCGTCATGGTGTCGTCCTCCTCATGCAAACGTAAATCTACGGGTTGTTGTCGTCTTGGTGTAACGGGCTGCCACCTCCGGCATATCTCGCTTGATGGCGGCTGTGTCCACCCTAGAGGATGTAACCGCCTTATAAGTGGCCTTGTGTTCCGACCCTGCCAGGGAATCAACCCCGGCGGCGGACATGCGCTCCTTGAGCTGGTCTTTGAGGCTTTCCACCATTGCGGCGGCTTCCTCCTGCATGCGGATATACTCCGCAAGCTCTTTCATAATGCTATCAATATTCATATTACAGCCCCCTTAAAACAAGATAAACAGATTAGAACAACGCCCGATAATGGCATATAATGCGCCGGTTTCCGTGTCCTGCACAAGTCCGCCGTTAATGCCATAAACCCCGGAAGAATAGCCCACTTTTTCAAGCCTCCGCAGCGTGGAAATATACTCGCTCGGCTTGTTGGTGTAGTCTTCTGCGACACCGAGCCGCACCAGAGCGCGCAGCTCACGTTGCTTATACTTCCTCATTGCTGCACCTCCTGCCGGGCGGCCCGGATCGCCGAATACACGCGGCGGAAAGCCTGATGCAGTGCCCGTGCTTGCACATCAAGCCACTCTTCCCAGCTGTTCGGCCTGCGGTCGCCGTTGCGGGTGCGCTTGAGTTCGGACGGGGTGCAGAGCGCGGCGGCTATGTCCCCATCATACACAAGGGCAGAGCCGCCC
>ERZ779646.251-NODE-251-length-13010-cov-1.63836_pt1 | contig 13010 bp, 10 predicted proteins | sample MGYA00511907_ERZ779646 | MGnify/ENA primary metagenome ERZ779646 (study PRJEB29588, sample SAMEA2144525) | human gut metagenome | biome: human gut; feature: human-associated habitat; material: faeces | place: Denmark | collected 2008/2010 ...
GGTCTGTTCAGCTCACTGTAGTGGTCTGTCTTGTTCACCTTAGTGAGCCGACTTGTTCACTGTAGTGGAGCATTGGCAAATCAAAAGGTTTCTCGGAAGAAACACGCATGCGGAGCACAACGAAACCATAGCCTTTACATCCATACCGACCGTGCCATTGGCAGCCTGCACTGAAACGACAAGTTACAAAACGGCTAAAAAGCATGATAAACAGCACTCCTTCCGATACATGAGACATGTATCATGCAAAATGAGACAATTCACCTCAAAAATGAGACATGCTTTATTGCGCAATAGATAAAAATTGGCTAACTTTGCCATAAGCCCAAAAGCAAAAAGCATGAAACAAGTCTTGTATCTTACCGCTTCAACCGTATTCTTTGGAATAACAGGTACAACCATCCCCCCTCCCGCTCCTTATTCAATACCATCATAAATTAAAATCTTGTACTTATGAAGTATTTATGTATCATCCTTTTTCTGGCAATAAGCATTTCATCCTGCCAGCAGCAAGCCGTCAATGAGAAATGCGAGAAGAACATTATAGTATGTTTCGACCATTATCATCCTAAACCATACAAGACGCCGGGAGGAGTGGGACACATGCCGATGCCTAAAGTCCTCTATACCGACAGCATAGGAACTCTTGTGGAATACATGCCCAACAAAGATTCCGATACCCTGACCATCTATTCCACTGAACACTTCAAGGAGTTGGGCCTGAACTATGGAGATTTTGAGTTCAACTACTACCCATTAATGAAAGGAGATACCGTTATTATTTCCATGGATAGCCTTGGCTACCCCATTTTAAGCAGCAAGCATCATCCCGGATATAGCAGAATCTATAACATGAACTATGAGTTGCGCAAAGGGAAGACCCATGCAGGACTGGAAGCAAAGACTTGTCTTGGGGGTGACTGGGTGCGGATTGCCAAATCGATTGATATAATACGGGCAAATAACTGGACTTCATTACTAATGGATTACTGCCCTTTGGATTCATTACAATCCATGTTCGACAGTTACAAGAAGAACTATACAGATACCATCAATTCCTTTAAAGAACAGCAACTTATCTCAAGCGAGATACACGACCGTTATCAATGCCTGCTCAAGCTGAAAGACTATGAATCCCGGCGAATGCTGAATGAAGACACCGCCTTCTACCGTCAGATGGAACCCGAAATAGCTGACAAATATATCCGTTATCCCTCCTACCGTGAATTTCTGGACTACTACCTTTGGTTCTTCAACCAGCATATCCCGACGATACGCAAATCCCAGGGAGGAAGCAAGGACTGGCGTCAAACCTTCGATGAGCTATCTGCGAAACCGTTCCAGCCAAAATCCAAGCAAGCCCTGCTTGAACGCTGCATCAAAGAAATCGGCGAGAACTTTTCGGCACAAGACGTAAACAGCTATCTTGACAAATATATCCACATCACCCAAGACACACTGCTGCCCGACAGGATAAGAGACCAATACAACTTGTCTGCCGATGCCAACCAGCTATTGCTGAAGGACATTCATGGAAAGCCTGCCAACCTGAACAGATTGCTGGAAAAGAACAGGGGAAAGGTCATTTATGTGGACTTTTGGGCAAGCTGGTGTGTGCCCTGCCGGGAAGAGATGCCTCCCTCGGAAAAGCTGAGAGAACTGTACAAGGGAAAAGATGTGGTATTCGTCTATCTCGCCTTCAAGGACCAGGAAAGCAGTTGGAAAATGGCGGTAGAGCAGGAGGGCTTATCAGAAGTACCCGACAATTTCTTCATCACAAATCCAAAGAACAGCAAAATGCTGGAAAAGCTAAAGCTGGAATTAATTCCCCGATACATCATTTTCGACAAACAAGGCAATATTGTTGAAATGAATGCTCCAAGACCAAGTGACAAACAAGTGACAACAACAATAGACAAGTATCTAAAATGATACATCAGCAAAAGTTTGAAGTATAATTAAAACTTTTCGGTATATGAACTTTCCACAAAGCCTGCCGCATCCTCACACAAGATGCAGCAGGCTTTATCATTCTATATCTTAACGGATTCAGCGCAATGCCTCCACCTCTTCCGGCGTCAGTGGAATTTTCTTACCCAGACGGCGCGCTCCCGTTTCGGTAACCAGATAATCCTCCTCATTGCGGATGCCACCGAAGTTGCGGTATTCTTCCACCTTATCATAGTCAATGAAGTCCATAAACTTCTTCTCTCCCCTCCACAAATCAATCAACTCGGGAATGAAATAAATGCCCGGCTCAACCGTATGCACAAAGCCCGGTTCCAGAGGGATGGCAAGGCGCTGGCTCTTTCGGCCGAACTGCGTACTCTTGGGCTGGCCGTCATAGCCTACCCAAACTTCACCGAAGTTCTCCATATCGTGCACATCCATTCCCATCATATGCCCCAGTCCGTGAGGATAGAACAGCGCATGGGCACCTTCGCGCACCGCATCTTCGGCATTGCCCTTCATCAAGCCCAGCTCTTTCAGCCCTTCCACCATCACTTGGGCGGAAAGCTCGTACACCTTCATATAAGGAATGCCCGGACGGAGGGCTTTGACAGACTCCAAGTGCATGGCGTTCTGGATTTCGTAAACGGCACGCTGGCGGGGAGTAAAGGTCTTGTCCGCCGGCACGGTGGACGACATGTCGCCACAGTAACCCGAAGGAAGCTCGGCGCCAGCATCAATCAGGAAGAGGTCGCCCGGCTTTACTTTATTTCCATGATAGTGGTTGTGCAAAGTCTGCCCGTTGATAGTGGCAATCGTGGCAAAAGACAACTCGCAGTTGTTCATCTGGGCGATGCGGTTCATTTCGGCCACAACCTCGTATTCGTACATGCCCGGACGAAGCACTTTCATTGCGGTAATGTGCATGTCTGCAGTCACGTCGCAGGCCTTTTCTATTTCTGCTATTTCTTCTGCCGACTTGTAGTTGCGCTGTGCCACCACCGCACGGATAAACGGCACGGACCCTTCCTGACGTGCCGGAGGAACGCCCAGCCAATCCATCAGTTTCAATTTATGCTCGGCACGATAAGGGGGCAAATAATGGATGGTCTGTCCCTTCTGTACAGCCTTGTGCAGATAACCGACAATGTCGACAAAAGGACGGGTTTCGGAAATGCCCACGGCAGAAGCTTTTTCGTGAAGGGTGGGCTGGATACCCATCCAGATAATATGGTCGATGGTCAACTCATCGCCGAATATGATTTCTTTATCTTCGTCTATGTCGATGAGAGCCGACAGCCCGGCAAACGACAAGCCAAAATAGTAGAGAAAAGTGGAATCCTGGCGGTAACGGAAAGTATTGTCCTCATAGTTCAACCCTTGTTCATCGTTACCCAAAAACAGTAATACTCCGGAGCCAATCGTTTTTTTCAGCCGGGCCCTGCGCTGCACATACGTTTCTTTAGCAAACATAACGTTCCATTTTTTAGTAGTTATATGGCAAAGATAGGAACAAAAAAGCAACCAAGCTCCCGTTTTCTTGTTAAATATCATAAGAGAAGGTTTCGCGTTCCCGAACTATTCACTATTTTTGCGGTAGAAATTTCCCTTATTCGTAATTTGTAATTTATAAAGTATGGCACAAGGTTCCCGACAAGTACAGACTCAAGCGCAACAGCAGATACAAACACTGTCGCCGCAACAGATTCTGGTGGTAAAGCTGCTGGAACTCCCTGCCGTGGAGCTGGAAGACCGCGTACGTGCCGAACTCTTGGAAAATCCGGCACTGGAAGAGGGTAAGGAGGATACTCCCGGTGATGAATACCCCGACACTCCTGATACGGAAACCGGAACGGAAGACGGTGGAGACACCAGCTATGATTCTTTAAGCGATTATCTGAACGAAGACGATATCCCCGACTACAAGCTGCAGGAGAACAACCCCAGCAAAGGGGAGCAGGCAGAAGAAATCCCTTTTTCCGACGCCACCTCCTTCTATGAAACCTTGCGCCAGCAGCTCGGCGAGCAGGACTTGACTCCGCACCAGCGCGAACTGGCCGAATATCTCATCGGCTCGCTGGACGACGATGGCCTGCTGCGCAAATCGCTGGACAGTATCAGCGACGAACTCGCCATCTACGCCGGTATCGACGCTTCTCCCGAAGAGCTGGAAGAAGTATTGAAGATTATACAAGACTTTGACCCCGCCGGTCTGGGCGCCCGCACCCTGCAAGAGTGCCTGCTCATCCAGATTCGACGTAAGGAAGCGCAACGGCCCATGCCCTCGCCTCCACAATACTATATAGAAGAAGATATTCTTACCCAGTGCTACGAAGAGTTCACCCGCAAGCATTGGGACAAGATTATGCAGAAATTAGGTATCAGCGAAGATACCCTGCAACAAGCCGTTAAGGAAATCTGCAAGCTGAATCCCCGTCCCGGTGCCTCGCTCGGCGAAGCCATCGGCAAGAACATGCAGCAGATTGTGCCCGACTTCCTGGTAGACACTTATGACGACGGTACCATCAACGTGACACTGAACAACCGCAACGTGCCGGAACTGCGCATGAGCCGCGACTTCACCGAGATGGTGGAAGAACACACCAAGAACCGGGCCAACCAGTCCAAGGAATCCCGCGAAGCCATGATGTTCCTCAAACAAAAAATGGATGCCGCACAAGGTTTCATCGACGCCGTGAAGCAACGCCAGAATACGCTGATGACTACCATGCAGGCCATCATAGACCTGCAACGTCCTTTCTTCCTCGAAGGAGACGAGTCATTGCTCCGCCCCATGATTCTGAAAGATGTTGCCGAACGCACCGGGTTGGACATCTCGACCATCTCCCGTGTGAGCAACAGCAAGTATGTACAGACCAACTACGGCATCTACCCGCTGAAGTTCTTCTTCAACGACGGCTACACAACCGAAGACGGCGAAGAGATGTCTGTACGCGAAATACGCAAGATACTCAAAGAGTGCATTGACAACGAGGACAAGAAAAAGCCTCTGACCGATGACGAACTGACCGAGCTGCTGAAGGAGAAAGGCTATCCCATAGCCCGCCGCACGGTGGCAAAGTATCGCCAACAGATGAATATCCCCGTGGCAAGACTGAGAAGATGAGAGAAAAGGATGAGCGATTAGGGATTAAGGTTTAAAGATTAGTGCATTCAAATAGTAAATTGTAAATAGTCAAATCGTAAATAAAATTAGGTTGTGGAAGAGCATATTATAGCAGATAAAACTTTAATCAGAACAGCGAAAGTGATTTCGGCGATATTCACACCGTTCTCCATCCCTTTCCTGGCATTTCTGGTTCTGTTTATATTCTCGTACCTGCGCATCATGCCGTTGCAGTACAAGTTGATAGTATTGGGCGTGGTGTATTGCTTCACCATCCTGATGCCTACACTGACTATCTTCATCTTCCGCAAAATCAACGGTTTCAGTCCGGAAGAACTGGTGGAACGAAAAAGGAGATACATTCCCTTTATTCTGACCATCACTTCTTATGTATTCTGCCTGCTCATGATGCACCGGCTCAATATCCCGTGGTACATGACCGGTATCATACTCTCCGCCCTGGTAGTGATGATAATCTGCGTCATTGTCAACTTAAAATGGAAACTGAGCGAACACATGGCAGGCGCCGGAGCCGTAATTGGCGGACTGGTAGCTTTCAGCGCCTTGTTCAGCTACAATCCCGTATGGTGGCTATGCCTCTTTATACTGGTGGCTGGCGTGTTAGGCACCGCCCGCATCATCCTGCGACACCACACCCTGGGCGAAGTTATGGGAGGCTTTGCCGTAGGGCTTATCTGCTCGCTGCTGGTACTCCACCCGCTGAGCAACATACTGTTCCGAATCTTCCTCTTTTAAGAGCCTTGTTTAATTTTTAATTTTCAACTTTTAATTTACATAGTATCAACCCTTAAAAACTAATGATCATGAATTTCCCGACTAATGTAAAGTACACCAAAGAACACGAATGGATTCGCCTGGAAGGTGATGTAGCTTATGTAGGTATTACCGATTATGCACAAGAGCAACTGGGTGACATTGTGTTTGTCGACATCCCGACCGAAGGTGAAACATTGGCTGCCGACGAAGTGTTCGGTACCATCGAAGTAGTAAAAACCATATCAGACCTCTTCCTGCCCGTAACCGGTGAGATTCAGGAGCAAAACGAAGCCCTTGCCGACCAGCCGGAACTGGTAAACCAGGACCCATACGGCGAAGGCTGGCTCATCAAAATCAAACCCGCCGCTGATGCCGACTTCGACAGCCTGCTGGATGCCGAAGCCTACAAAGCGCTGATAAAGGATTAGGGGTTAGCGATTAGCACCGGACGGAATGATAGCGCAGTTCCTAACCCCTAATCGTTAATCCCTAACCCTTATAAAATTAACCCTTTAATAATTTAAAGATTCATGTCTCCAATCGTTAGCATCATCATGGGCAGCACTTCCGACCTCCCCGTTATGGAGAAGGCCGCACAATTGCTCAATGACCTGCATGTACCGTTCGAAATGAACGCTCTCTCTGCTCACCGCACACCGGAAGCAGTGGAGGAATTTGCCAAGAATGCCCGCCAACGCGGCATTAAAGTGATTATTGCCGCTGCCGGTATGGCTGCCCGGCGTCATTGCTGCCAATACCACACTGCCGGTAATCGGGGTTCCCGTAAAAGGGTCTGTACTCGATGGCGTAGACGCCCTTTACTCCATCATCCAGATGCCTCCGGGCATACCAGTAGCCACCGTTGCCATTAATGGTGCCATGAACGCTGCCATCCTTGCCGTACAGATGCTGGCACTGAGCGATTCCTCATTGGCTGAAACATTCGCCGCCTATAAAGAAGGGCTGAAAAAGAAAATAGTCAAGGCAAATGAGGACTTGAAGGATGTGAAGTACGAATACAAAACCAATTGAGGGATTAGGGATTAAGGATAAGGGATTAGTAAGATGAGATATAGTCACTAATCCCTTATCACTAATCCCTTATCACTAATCCCTTATCACTAAACGCTAATCACTTATTACCGTGGATTTATTCAACTATTCCCGACGGGAAACATCAGAAGTAAACATCGGAGCCACCCCTATGGGCGGCTCCAATCCTATCCGCATACAAAGTATGACGAACACCGCTACGCAGGACACAGAAGCCAGTGTGGCGCAAGCCAAACGTATTGTCGACGCCGGAGGAGAGTATGTACGCCTCACGGCCCAAGGCATCAAAGAGGCTGAAAACCTGATGAATATCAACATAGGCCTACGCCAGGACGGATATATGGTGCCGCTTGTGGCCGACATTCACTTCAACCCGAAGGTAGCGGACGTGGCAGCACAGTATGTAGAAAAAGTACGCATCAATCCGGGAAACTATGTGGATGCAGCACGTACTTTCAAACATCTGGAGTATACCGATGAAGAGTATGCCCAGGAGTTGCAGAAGATACACGACCGCTTTGTCCCCTTCCTTAATATCTGCAAGGAGAACCATACTGCCATCCGCATCGGCGTGAACCACGGTTCATTATCCGACCGCATCATGTCGCGCTATGGCGATACACCGGAAGGCATGGTGGAATCTTGTATGGAGTTTCTGCGCATCTGCGTACAAGAGAATTTCACGGATGTGGTCATTTCCATCAAGGCATCCAATACAGTGGTCATGGTAAAGACAGTACGCTTGCTGGCAGCCGTCATGGAGCAGGAAGGTATGCGATTCCCGCTGCATCTCGGTGTAACGGAAGCCGGAGACATCAAATCGGCCTTGGGCATCGGCGCCCTGCTGGCAGACGGCTTGGGTGACACCATCCGGGTTTCCCTGAGCGAAGCTCCGGAGGCGGAAATCCCCGTAGCCCGCAAATTGGTGGACTATATCGTGCAGCGCCACGACCATCCTTATATCCCCGGAGCAGATGTGCCGGAATTCAATTATCTCTCTCCCACCCGCCGCGAGACTGCCGCCGTACACAATATCGGCGGAGACAATCTGCCCGTGGTCATTGCCGCACGCCTGGACGGGGACATGGACTTCAATCCGCAATTCGTGCCGGACTATATCTATACGGGACGTTCCATCCCTAAACAACTTCCGGAAGGCATGCAATGCATCATCGATGCCGATGTCTGGATGGAACAAAGCAACAGCGAGACAAAACCGGACAATGCCTGGCCCGCCTTTAAAGGAGACCAGCTTCCTTTCCTAAGCAGTTGTGGCGCTTCCTTGAAATTCCTCTTCATCACGTATATGGGATTGAATGACGAAGCCATCGCCTGCCTGAAGTATCATCCGGAAGTCGTATTGATTTCGCAAAGCAATCATCCCAACCGGTTGGGCGAACAACGCGCTCTAGTACACCAGATGATGAAGAAAGGCCTAAAAAACCCGGTAGTCTTCTTTGAGCACTACGCAGAGAGCGAACTGGAAAATCTGCAAATCAAAGCGGCTGCAGATATGGGAGCACTCATCTTCGACGGTCTGTGTGACGGTATCCTTCTCTTCAACCAGGGAGAAACCATAAGCGGCAAAGTAGTGGATGCCACTGCTTTCGGTATCCTGCAAGCCGGACGTGTACGTACCAGCAAGACCGAATACATCTCTTGTCCCGGCTGCGGACGCACCCTCTACGACCTGGAAAGTACCATTGCCCGTATCAAGGCAGCCACCGGCCATCTGAAAGGACTCAAGATAGGAATCATGGGATGCATTGTCAACGGTCCCGGAGAAATGGCCGATGCTGATTATGGCTATGTAGGCGCCGGACGAGGCAAAATCAGCCTCTACAAGAAGAAGGAGTGCATCGAAAAGAACATTCCCGAAGAAGAGGCGGTGGAAAAGCTGATAGAACTCATTAGGGACAATGGCGACTATATAGAGAAATAAAAGAACTATAATATGGATTATCAGAAAATACTGAAAGGTATTCATCAGGAAATAGAGCCTTATGCCACTATTGGCAAGCAAGCTGATTACATTCCGGCACTCGCCAAAATCAATCCGGACCAGTTCGGAATGTGCATTCACACCATACAAGGCGAAACCTTCATGCATGGAGAAGCTACTACCGGCTTCTCCATACAAAGTATTTCGAAAGTATTTTCCCTTGCCATGTGCCTAAGCCTTGAAGGAGACAATCTATGGAAAAGAGTGGGTAAAGAACCCTCGGGCACTGCTTTCAACTCGCTAGTGCAACTAGAGGTAGAAAAAGGTATTCCCCGAAATCCATTTATCAATGCCGGCGCCATTGTGATGACCGACATTCTATTGAGCCATTTAAAGCATCCAAAAGAGGAATATATCCGTTTTGTCCGTTCACTCAGCAGAAACAACCAGATTGATTATAATGAAGAAGTAGCCCTATCCGAACGCGAAAACGGCTACCTGAATGCGGCAATTACCAATCTGTTGAAATATCATCATAACATAAACAATGACATAGAACGCGTACTCCGCTTCTATTTCCTGCAATGCTCCATAGAGATGAGCTGTTATGATTTGTCTAAGGCATTTTTACCTTTCGCCAACCATAAACAAGCCTTTGCGTTCGAAAACATCACTCTGACCTCCTCTCAGGTAAAAAGGATCAATGCCATCATGCAAACATGTGGTTTTTATGACGAAGCCGGAGAGTTCTCTTATCTAGTAGGCCTTCCTGGAAAAAGTGGTGTAGGAGGCGGCATAGCTGCAGTTTATCCACTGCGTTATTCAGTCGCAGTATGGAGCCCAAGACTGAACCAGAAAGGGAATTCCGTTATGGGCATCAAGGCTTTGGAACTGCTGACCACACAGACACAGGAATCTATTTTCTGAAAAATTTCAGCGTAGATATTTATCAAAGTCCACCTCTCTGAACTTAAAGTTATGATGTTCGGAGGGGTGATAGGCTTTATTCCAAGTCGAATAGGTCTTCACATCTATCTCCCTTGTCTTCCGGTTAAAAGTTACAATGCGTAAGTAGCCCTCACCTCCCAATCTACTGCCTTCCACACCACGCTGATAGTTTGCCAGCATCTGATACACTTTATTCCCCTCTTTCCCTATAGAGACCAGCGTGCCAACTCCGCTTTTCAAGACATGCCCACAAAAGACAGCTATCACATTGCGATGTTTGAGAAGCAATTTCTCCCAGATTCCAGCACCATCGTTCACTGTGCGCCCAGACTCTTTGCCGATGCCATATCCTTGAGGGCGCCACCAGTCTTTCCCGTCATGCAACGTACTGTCACAATACAAATAGGCGTGTGTATTCAATATGACAAGCTTATCCGGATGAATACCCACTATGGAATCGGCCCATTGCAGAGCCTCATCAGAAGGCCCGAATTCCAGATTCAAGACCAGCCAATCGGTATCGCCCGACCTGAAATTTATGAAATAGTTATCCAATGTCTTTCCATCTGCACTACCTCCCCAATAGCTCTTCCGCTTATAGCCGGAAAGAGGAAAATACTTGTTGGCCATTGCAGTGTTATGTATGTCCGAAAACTTACCGGGTTTACTGCCAATATCGTGATTTCCCCATACGACAGAATAAGGTATTCCTGCTTGGCTGACACGATGAAAAGCTTTCTGCATATATGCCCATTCCACCGGAGAATTATCTTGTGTCAAATCTCCCACTTGGAACACGGCATCTATTTTCTTACGGTTGGCAACCAACCAGTCCACTTGCGAATCGAAGACCTCCGGACATTGTTCCAGATAAGTCTGCGTATCCGGCAATACCACAAAAGTACTTACCCGACCGGAAGTGGTGCAAGAAGTTAAAAAAGCGCCCCCTAAAAAGAGCGCTCCGATAACAGACAATATTCTCATCATTTTTTCTTCTGATTAAACAGCCACTCCATAAAATCAGGATAGTTGAAAGCCGGATTCCAACTACCATGATTACAACCAGGAAATTCAATATATTCCACATCGGCACCAATAGCTTTCAAGGCCCGATATGCTGCACGCGATCCTTCAGGAGTTACTACATTATCCGCATCTCCATGAAAAATACGGAACTTGACCGATTTGCCAGCCTTCAACCGTGCCGGATTCACTGTTCCACAAATAGGTATTGCTGCCGCAAAAATCTCCGGATAGCGGACAGCCATGTCAAATGTACCCATTCCTCCCATAGAAAGTCCCATAACATAGATACGGTCTTTGTCTATCTGCGGCATGGCCAGATAGAAATCCAACAACTCTTTCAACGTACGGAAAATAGGAGAAACAGGCACTTCCAACGGCATATCTGCCGGAGCAAAAGATGAAGGGCGCTCCGTATATGCCCAATATCCGGTTTCAGGACACTGCGGAGCCAAAATAAACGCCGGATACTTTTCGCGGTTTACAGGATTAAGCCACATCTGCCCACCATGAACCAATTGTTTCTCATTATCATTGCCACGCTCTCCGGCACCATGCAGGAAAAGCACCAAAGGATACTTTTCATCAGGTTTCATCACCTCTGGACGCAACAAACGATACAACAATGTATCTCCACGGGAAGAGATATAAGTTTCCTTTTGAAAGGTTTCTTGTGCAAACGAAAACAAGAAAAAGAATAATCCACAAAGGATGCCGATTATACGTTTCATCTTATTATTTATTTTACATGTTTAACTTCCGAACGTAAAGATACACCATTTTCATTGAAAGCCTCCACACAAAAATAATAATCCTGATCAGCAGTAAGGGTTTTCATCAATAAATCAGTCTTATCATAGACCATCCAAGAGCTGTAAAGTTTGTCCGGTGCAATGCCCCAAAGTATGTTGTAACCTTGTGCACCTTTCACAGCCTCCCAACGGATGGAGATGTCACGACGGTCTGCTTGGCGGTCAAGTACCAACTTTTTGGGTTGTTGCGGTGCCTTCCCCGTACCCAATCCAAAGACGCGAAGTTCAGATATAGCCAGATTCGGTGTCGGTATATCTATATTTTTATAACGGATATAACGGGCAGACTTGGGTAATGCCAGTTCAACATAATCATTCGGAGTATCCCTATAACTTTCCTTACGGTCCACCAATATATCCCAATTCTCACCATCAAGAGAACCTTCGATGAGATAACGGTGATGGAGTCCTTCGTAGCGACCGTACATATTACTTTGATAATCGTGATAGTTTATCTGAACAGCATACACATCAGCAGGTTTCTCTAAATCAATCATCACCCACTGCCGTTCGTCATTAGCCTCGGCAAGCCAAAAAGTTTTAGTCAGTTCATCCGTTAGGGCATCTGCCTTAAATTCGTCTTTTGTAGTAAAAGCCGTCACCGGCTTGCCATACGAGAGCAACATCCAGCCACGGAACTGTCCAGCCTTGCCCGGTACGGCAGGTGCATAACGGGGATAGTCTCCGAAACGGGTATCTACATACATAATGCCATCTTTATCAAACCCTGCCGGAAACATACAAAGGCGACGTTCCCAATTCACATTGATAGAGAGTGACATCGAAGCAAAATGCCAATACTGCCCCCCAGGACCAAGCACGGTACTTCCATGTCCGGCACCGTTCATATAACCACCCGGCTTGTAGGACACCGGATTATGCTTTTGGTAAGTATAAGGCCCCATCGGATAATCGGCCACATAAACACCATCGGCATAGACATTGAATTCCGTTCCCGGAGCACCGTATTGCATATAGTATTTCCCATTATGCTTCGTCAGCCAAGGCCCCTCAATATATCCGCCCAATACAGTATCCGTATGGTTTTCACCGAAACGTTCCCAGCCATGTTTAGGCATATCCAAATTGAAGAGTTCTTTCGTTTCTCCCTTCTTGATGAAACGCCGCTTCTTGTCCAGTTCCATTCCCCTGATAGGATACACATTGGAAGAACCCCAGAACATATACGCTTTACCGTCATCGTCAATAAACAAATCGGGATCTTGCAGATTATGCAAAATTGCCGGAACAGCTTCCCAGTTTCCTGAAGCCGGATTATCCGTATAAAGGATACTCATGGAACCGGAAGGATCACCGGTCACATAAAGTACCGAATCTTTGTAATTATGTGCCGCCGGAGCATTACACCCTTGCGGAT
>ERZ779646.289-NODE-289-length-11893-cov-1.65645_pt1 | contig 11893 bp, 10 predicted proteins | sample MGYA00511907_ERZ779646 | MGnify/ENA primary metagenome ERZ779646 (study PRJEB29588, sample SAMEA2144525) | human gut metagenome | biome: human gut; feature: human-associated habitat; material: faeces | place: Denmark | collected 2008/2010 ...
ATTCCATGCCCAGCGCCTTGAAGGTATCTTCAAGATCGCTGTCATTGCGGTCGAACTGGTTTTGCCAATGATGTATGGCAGGCATGTAGTAGAATACTTGGCGGGAAAAGAGCCCGTTCTCAGCAGTGGGAATCAGTGGTTTCACTTGTGAGGGGGTGCCTGACAGAAGTACGGAAAGATAAGTTTTCTTTACCTCTCGGTATTCGTGGTCGGTGCGGCGGTTGTAGGACAGTCGGTCGTGGTCGAAGGCTTTGCGCATGGTGTCGCTCCAGTGTCCGTATTCCGAACCGATGGCGGTGGAGATGGTGTCGGCTTCGCTTTCGCATATCAGTCCGGTACCGTCGGAGTCCATCAGGTTTTGCAGGATGCCGGTTCCGGTGTTGTTGCCCGAGATGAGGAACATCTTGTTGAGAGGCATTACGGGAGTCTCCGTTTTTCCACGTTCCTTGCCCAGTGTGTCGTATTTTGCTTTTTCGCGGCGGTAACATGCCATGCTTTCGTCTACCTGCCCACGTATTTCATCGTGAATGGGCTCGGCAAGCAGGCGTACCAAGGAGAGCACTCCTTTGCCGGATGCAGGTAGGGCTACTACAAAGGTTTGCAGGCAGGGGGACATCATTTTTCCTCCGTAGGAACATCGGACGTGTTTTCCCATACTGGCACCCAATACGGTGATGGCACCCAGTAGCAGTACATCGTATTGGGCGAGGGAGGTTCCGCAGCTCATGATGCGATTCAGGGGATAAGGCCAGTGGAGGTGTTCGTCGAAAGTGGGTAATGGAGACAGTGGTTCAATGCCCGATGCGGACTCTTCCTCGCGTGCGCGTGTGTGTGAGGTAGAAGAGAGGGGTGAACTTTGTGTACCAAGTGTACCAATGGCGGGTGCGGCTTCATGCTGAATCTTCACGCCGCAAAGCTCGGCCAGATGAAAGGCGGTTCCCAAATGCACGTCGTTACGGCCGGTCTTCAAGGCATTGCTGAAGAGCTTGTCGGCTGCCCGTCGGTCGTACTTGGACGACAGGCTGCACAGACTTAAAAAATCATGCCGTCCTGCTTCTCCGCAGTCGGTGGCAATGGCAAATGCCAGTTGTATATATTCTTGATAGGTTGGAGCAATGTCTGCTCCTGCATTTCTGACTGCTTCGGCCAGAAGGTGCAATGAAGATAGTGGTTCCATCGGATTTGGTAATTTATAATTAGTAATTTGTAGTCGGTGATTTGCAATGACTCATCATTCGAAATTCACAACTTTTCTGAGCAGTGCTTTCGGGTCATGGCAGAGGAAACAGGCGCGTACGAGGTCTTTCCCCGAAGTGTCCACTCCTTTTCCGGGTTGTGTGTTTTCGGCGTCATACATGCAGTGGACGTAGTTCATGGCCCATTGTATTCCTTCTGCAGGATTCTGTCCGTGAAGACAGGGAACAAACGCTTTTACGCCCCGTCCGGTGGGGCTGATGAACACCAGCGCAGGGCATAGATAGGGGTCATCAAACAGTTGTTGCCGTAAGTTTTCCGTTTCTTCTGCGGATTCAAGGTGGTCGATATCGACTACAACCAGGCCGGAGGATTCCGTGAGGCAGTCGCTCCGTCGTCGGGTGAATACGCCGCAGGGAGTGACGTAGGGTAGTGTCTGTTGTTTGAGGAATCGTGCGGTAATTTCGTCTCCTTGTGCTGCGGCATTTCTTATGGCGAGTGTCAGTTCGGCAAGTCTCTGGTCGGAGGTGATAAGACGGTGTACCTCGTCAATGCTCATTGTCCTGAATGGGGTGAGTGTGGCACTTTTTACGGTTTTTCCGGTGTTTTCGTCTTTTATCGGTGATATGGGCGGCATGAAAAGTGACATTTTGAATAGATTTTCCATTTTGTTGTTTTAAAGATTTTGTGCGAAGTTAGGGCTCTTTTCTCATTAAATATTTTCTGTATATGGAAAATATTTTAAATGTGAGAAACCTAAAATAACGTTTAATAACATGTACTTTTTTAATTCTGATAACATAATACAAGACGACGATGAATGTAAACAGTGACCACCCTATACTGGGTGCTTTATTTGAGAAATGGCGTAAAGAGAAAGACTTGAATATTAATACTCTTGCCAAAGAAGCCCATATTTGTACAACTACGTATGGAAAAATAAAAAAGGGCTGGATGTGAGATTAAGTGCTTATCAGTCACTTTTTTATTACTACTCCATGGATTTGGAGGATGATGAAATCAGGCAGATGGTGAATGAGTGGCTGGAGGGATGGCTGAAGGTGAGAAAGAGAGAGTAAGAGAAGGTTTAATTTGCATATCAGCTGGGGATGCTAATTGTTGACGTCCCCAATGTAATATTTTTATAGATATTGTGCTTATGTAAGGAATAATTTATATTAAATTCAATGGCAACAAAACGTATAGATTACATAGATGCGATAAAAGGTTTTTCAGTACTTTGGGTGGTACTTTATCATTTCGATTTGACCGGAGTTGCGATAAATGCTCCTTTACGATTACCTCTTTTTTTCTTGGTATCCGGATTGTTTTTCAGACAACGGAGTTGTTTTAAGGACTTTTTTGTCAAGAAAGTGAATACGCTTTTGGTACCCTTTGTGTTCTTTTGGTTATTCGGAATAACTTTGCAACTTTTGGTGCAGTGTGTACGCTATCTGTTTGAAGGCCTATTTGAATTTTCTATTTTGGATAAATTTGTAGGACTTGCCAAACTCTTTACTGTTATACCAATAAATGCTCTTGAACCCAATCCTTTAGGAGTAGGCGGTATTTGGTTTTTGATAGGCCTTTTTTGTTTGCAGATGATTTATTATGGACTCCTGCGATTGTCGAGCAACAAGTTTTTTTTGTTATCGGTGGCTCTAGGTGCCTATTACTTGAGCTTTTATCTTCTTGATAATGTGTGCGGTTTCGGTACATTCTTGTATGTACCCTATTCCCTACGTTTTCTCATTTTCTATGTAATGGGGCATCAGTTTTATGGTATGTTTGTACAGCATATACAGAAGTTGAGAGAGAAAGTCATATATCTCTCCGGTTTGACAATTGCTTTTGTCGCTGTTACTGTACTTAAATATAGCTTAATAATAAATATTAACATTTTAGGGGGGGGGTAAAAATACTTTCCTTCTTGTTGAGACTCTGCTTTTCGCAGGTATCGTCACTATCTTTTTCAGCTGGACTTACAAGTGGAAGTTGATGCAGCCTTTTGTGTTTTTTGGAAAAAATTCCATTGTAATATTCGGTGTCCATTTGGCAATGTTTCCTTTTGTACAGATACCCGTAGCCAAAGTATTACACATGGTTCCCAATAGTTGGGCGGCTGTGTTGTGTTTTGAGTTTCCTTTGATTATAGTGGTAAGTTACTTCCTCACTCTACTGCTTGTGAAGTATTTTCCTATGTATATAGGGAAAAAAGAACTTTGGCGAACGGCATGATAGAAATCGATGGCATGAGTGTGTTGTTGAATAGATTACTAATAAATTGGATATAAAAGTTAAAAAGGGAAAAGTCTTTTGTAAAATGGCAAATATCCGATATTTAATTTCTCGTATTGTCCGAAATAAGAGTTTCCGTAATGGAATCTTTTTCTCGTTGTTCTCGTTTTTGAACAGTGGAATCAGTTTCCTTATTATGATGTTGATGGCGCGTTATGTGCAACCGGAATCGTATGGGCAACTCAGCCTTTTCACCACCATGATATCCTTGCTTTCCATTTTTATTTGTTTGAATACGAATGGAATGATCGGAGTGAAGTTTTTTACCTCCGCGAAGGTCGTTATCCAACGATTTCTGAATGTGATTTTGATGACGTCGTTGTTTGTTTACCTCTTGTTGCTTACCGGCATGCTCTTGCTGAAATCCCAGTTTGAGGTTTGGACAGGATTGGATACGGCGTTTCAGTTTTGCGCCATATCAATATGCTTGTTGCAACTGTTCAACACTGTCTTGCTGGATATTTGGCGTTTGGAGGAGAAAGTGGGACGTTATGGAGTTTTCTCCATGTTGACAGTTCTTTCTAATCTCATACTGACCATCTTGTTTGTGGTTCTGTTGAAACTGGACTGGTATGGGCGTGTATATGCCCAGTTGTTGACGTGCCTATGTTTTTCTGTTGTGGCCCTTGTCATTTTGGTGAGGAAAGGTTATTTCAAGCGGATACTGCCTTTGAAAAAGGATTTTGTGGAGGGATATAAATTTGGCATACCACTGATACCGCATAGTACGTCTTTTTGGTTGCGGCAGGGTTTGGATAGATACATCATCAACTCCTTTTTTGTACAATCGGCCGTTGGCTTTTTTAGTTTTGCTTACAATTTTGCCAATATCATACAGATTATAGGTTTCGCCTTCAATGCGTCTTATTCAGTAAATATTTATAAGACCTTGGCTACGGCAGATACTGACAGTGTGCGAAGACTTCGGCGTAATTGTCGCTATCTGGTCGGAGTCTACTTTCTTCTGACCTTGGCGGTCTGCTTGTCTGCTTCGCTGCTGATACCTTTGGCTTTTCCGAAGTATAATAATTGCATTGTCTATTTGTTCCCCTTGTGTGGCGGTGCCATGTTCCAGTGCTTCTATCTGGTATATGTTAATATCCTCTTCTTTTATAAGAAGACCAGGACATTGATGTATATCACATTCAGCTGCTCCGTGCTGCATTGCATCTTGTCGTTTTTCTTGACGAGATACGGGGTGATTTATACATCGTATATTTCGCTGGTCAGCAATATGCTGATATTTGTGGGGGTGTATGGGTATGCAAGGAGGGTGTTGCAAAGAATGTTTGTATAATTCTCCGGAGAGAGTTATAATTATTTGTCATGATTATTAGATAATTGATTTTTAGTAAGTTTTTTGAATATAAAATGAGCAAGGCGGTTTTTTATGTAACTTCTCCTTTACAAATGATTTGTGCCATTGATGCCCAACATTCATTTCATATTGAAGAATCTATGTATGTGATGATAACGGAGCAAAGCTCTGTTAGTAGAGAGCAAATGTTACAAATTGCGGAAAAGTATAGATTGAATTATACTATAATAAATAATGCAGACCTTCGAAACGGTGCATGGAGAGCTTTTCGCTGTTTTTTTCGTTCTATATTTTTTTCATCTCACGCATTTTCATATGACTATGCTTTTTTAGGAGATAGTTCGGAAAAACAATTGACAATATATTCCGTCATAAGTCTAAAACGAAAAGGGCATTTTATTTATTTGGATGATGGAGTTGCTACTATTAATTTTTTGAATAATGGTTTACCTTTGACGAAGCGATTAATGTATTTTTATAAAGCAATTAAGAGTATTCTGTCTTTTGAAGATAGACTTTTCTATACTACTTATTTTGAAATGAAGCAATCTCGGTTTGTATTGCTGCCTAATACTTTCTCTTTTTTTAGACAAAAAATGGTAGTTCAGAAAAATTCAGATAGAGCTTATGTAATTGGGCCACCTACGGAAGAATATTGTAAGTTGTTAGGTATAGCCATACATTCATATTTGCATATAATTGATAAGTTATTTACTTATATCAAGGTGAACTTTTCTGATAATATAATATATATTCCTCATAGGAGGGATACTTGTAAGGGCATTATGGATTTATGTGATAAATATAATGTGATCTATGAAAGATTATCCGTTCCTATTGAACTTTTTTTTATAGAGTCTTCTTATAAGCCATCAGTAATTTTTGGCTGTGGTTCATCAGCTTTGTTTACAGCGAAGATTTTATATCCTGATTTGCAAATTTATAATATATATATAGAAGAGCATGGTGTAACTGATACTAAACAGAACGATGATATAGCCAATGTTTATCAAGATAAGGGTATTTTGAAATTATTAGATACTCAGTTATAATAACATTATTCTAATGCCACTCTATATTGCTATCTGGTTCCTGCTTTTTATTACTATATATGCAGGTAAAGCAAAAACTATATTGGTTTCCTCCATTTTTTGTATATTGGTTTTTCTCTATTCTTTCCGGGGTATTGATGTAGGTGTAGACACGAGTACATATTATGACATCTTTTGTTCTATATCATCAGGTGCAGATTTAGAGTATTTAGAGCCATTGTGGAAAGTTTTAAATAAGTTAGTTGTTGGTATAGGAGGAAATTTTAACTTGCTTCTTTTCTTTTCATCGTTATTGATGTTAGTGCCTGTTTTTTACGTAGTTTACACATATAGTATTAATCCTGCACTGTCTTTATACATTTATTATTCAATGTATTTTTTTTGTGGCTCACTGAATATATCGCGTCAGTATTTGGCCATATCATTTATTTTATGTTCTTTCTGTTTTTTCAAATCGTATCCTTTTAGAGCCTTTTGTTGTTTTATGATAGCTTTAGGATTTCACTTATCATCTGTTTTTATTGTATTGATTATTCCTTTTTTATATGTGAATATAAGTAGAAAAAAAGCATTGATAAGTTTATTCTTTTCCTTTGGTATAGGAACTTTTTTGACTAAATCTTTGACGCAAATTATATTGTCATTTTTATATCAAGGTTACGCGGAACGTGATTTGTTTAGAACGGAGGATACCGGACTTCCTTTTGTAATAGCAATGAATATTTTTTATGTATGTGTTTTTCTCATTGCTGATAAATTGCTGTTGAATAGTAAGTGGGGTAAGCTTTATCTTTTTTCTGCATTGGTGTTAAATCTTGTCTATCCTTTAGAATTAGGAACTAGACTCTATAATATTTTTTCAATATCAAATTTGTTGTTCTATCCATTGTTGTTGATAAATAATAGATTGAAAATGAAAAAGGTTGTAGAATGTATCATCATAGTATTTTTTGCATGCGTGTTCTTCAGAATGATTTCATCAAATGCGAATGAAGTTTTTCCATATGAGTTTGCTGTGTATTAATGTATAAATGACTTTTCTTAAAAACAGTTTGTATTACAAAAAAAGAGTTTTGAGTTAATTTTTAGTGTTATGAATATTGCAATTGTTGGTACTGGGTATGTGGGTTTAGTTTCCGGAGCTTGTTTTGCTGAAATGGGCGTAAATGTCACTTGTGTAGATGTTGATGAATTGAAAATAAAAGAATTGATTTTAGGCCGTATTCCGATTTATGAGCCAGGATTAGATGAGCTGGTGTTACGTAATCAAAAAGAGGGCAGGCTAAATTTTACAACGGATTTTACTTCTGTAATTGATGATGTTGAAGTCGTTTTTAGTGCAGTGGGCACACCGCCTGATGAAGATGGTAGTGCGGATTTGCAATATGTTTTAGCGGTAGCCCGGCAGTTTGGACAGAATATTAAGAAATACTCTGTACTGGTAACTAAGTCAACAGTGCCTGTTGGAACGGCTAAAAAAGTAAAAAGGGTTATTGAGGAAGAGCTTCAAAAACGTGGTGTAGATGTTCCTTTTGATGTGGTCAGTAATCCGGAGTTTTTAAAAGAAGGAGTTGCTATCAAAGATTTCATGAGTCCAGATCGCGTTGTTGTTGGTGTAGAAAGTGAAAAAGCCAAAGAAATAATGGTTAAACTCTATCGACCTTTTTTGTTAAATAATTTTCGCGTTATTTTTACAGATATCCCTTCGGCTGAAATGATTAAATATGCTGCAAATTCTATGTTGGCTACTCGTATCAGTTTCATGAATGATATTGCTAACCTCTGTGAACTTGTAGGAGCTGATGTAAATATGGTGCGTAAGGGTATTGGAAGTGATAGCCGTATTGGTAGTAAATTTCTTTATCCAGGTTGTGGGTATGGTGGTAGTTGTTTTCCTAAAGATGTGAAAGCTCTTATAAAAACTGCGGAAGGATATGGTTACTCCATGCATGTATTGAAAGCTGTTGAACGAGTGAATGAAAGTCAAAAATTAGTGCTGTTTAATAAATTGAATGATTACTACAGAGGTATGCTTCAAGGTAAAGTTGTTGCATTATGGGGGGTGGCATTTAAACCTGATACAGATGATATGCGTGAAGCTCCGGCATTGATAACGATAAAATCACTACTTGACGCTGGATGTATAGTGAAAGTTTTTGATCCAATAGCTATGAATGAGTGTAAACGAAGAATAGGTGATGTTGTAATATATACAACAGATATGTATGATGCTGTATTAGATGCTGATGCTTTGTTGGTACTGACAGAATGGAAGCAATTCCGTTTACCAAGTTGGAGAGTTGTTGTAAAATCAATGAATAAACCATTGGTGATAGACGGTAGAAATATATATGATATGGAAGAAATGAGAGAATTTGGAGTAGAATATAAAGGGATTGGGAGGGGAGGATATGATTAATTATAGTATTATAATTCCTCATAAGAATATTCCGGATTTGTTACAAAGGTGTTTAGACTCTATCCCACGTAGAGATGATATTCAAATAATTATTGTAGATGATAATAGTAATCCTCAAAAAGTTGATTTTGAGAACTTCCCAGGTTTAGGAGACCCTTGTGTGGAAGTCTACTTTACTAAAGAAGGGAAAGGTGCTGGATATGCAAGAAATGTAGGTTTAAAATATGCTAAGGGGAAATGGTTGTTTTTTGCAGATTCGGATGATACTTATACTTCCTCCTTTTCAAAATTTCTGACCGATAGTAAAGACTTGGTGGCAGATGTTGTTTATTTTAAGGCTAATTTGATAAATAATGATGTTTCAAAATCTCCCTTTTTTTTAATGAATTATTATATAACTCAGTATCTTTACCATGGAGGGGCACTCTCTGATGTGAAATTTGGTGCTTGGGAGCCTTGGAATAAGATGATTAGTCGCCAGTTAGTAGTACAAAATAATATTCTTTTTGATGAAATACCATCTTCTAATGACAAAATGTTTTCTTTAAAAGTGGGGGAATTTGCAGAAAGAGTGATTGTGATTGAACAATATTTGTATAATTATATATTACGTAAAAATAGTATCATTCATAATCGAAATTCTAATCGTTTATTCTATTCACTTTCAACTAGTATTAATCAAAATATATTATATAAAAGAGTAGGATATAAACGATGTGTTTTTATACCTTTTCTTATTTTAAGTAATATCACTCTTTTAACTTCTAGAACTTTTTATTTGTATTTAAATTATTTATGTGATTTCAGAATAAATCCTTTTGAGGGATTTTTTGATTTTTTTATTTATCAAATGTGGATTAGATATAAGAATAAGTAATATGATATTTGTTTGAATATTAAAAACTTATTGTATGAACTTTATCTTTCTAATGTACTTGGATTAAGTAACTATTTAAAATTAATTTTATCATTATATATGCTTTTATACTCTGTATGTATGTCGGTATATCATAAGGATAATCCTGATGATGTATATATGTCTATAAACAGTATGCTTCATCAGACCATAAAGCCTAATGAAGTTGTGGTTGTAATAGACGGACCAATACCTCAATCATTAAGTTCAGTATTAGAAGGTTTTAAAGCTGAAGAGCATATTATTACTATTCAACTAGATGAGAACAAAGGCTTAGGAAATGCTTTGCGTATAGGAGTATTAGTTGCAAAAAATGAACTTGTAGCTCGGATGGATAGTGACGATATAGCTTTGGCTGACAGGTGTGAAAAACAGCTTAAATGTTTTGAGGAGGATGAAAATTTGTCGGTAGTGGGAGGAAGTATCACAGAGTTCATAGATAGGCCTGGTAACGTGGTAGCAAGCAGAGTGTGTCCTCTATCTGATATGGATATAAAGCTTTTTATGAAAAAGCGTTGTGGGTTCAATCATATGACAGTAATGTTTAAAAAATCGGAAGTATTGAAAGCTGGTAACTATCAAGATTGGCATTATAATGAGGATTATTATTTGTGGCTACGAATGATACAACAAAATTGTAAATTCCGAAATTTGAAAGATGTGTTGGTAAATGTACGTGTTGGAAATGATATGTATGCTCGACGTGGGGGATGGAAATATTTTAAAAGTGAATTTTTGCTTCAAAAATATATGTGGGAACAACATATTATAGGAGGAGGAAGATTCTTTTATAATGTAATGGGAAGATTTATTGTGGAGATAGTGATGACTAATAGAATGCGGGCTTTGGTTTTTCAAAGATTTCTCAGAAAATAAGTTCTGTTTCAATTCTATTTTAGGTGGTTACGATAAAACTTAGATGGAAATAAGATAACAATTTTTTGAGTGTTTATATTGGTATGAATTTTTCTATTATTGTTCGGTAGTGATAGGGGAGAATGTGATGGTGGCCGCATATGGCTTGGTGAATACATCTGTTACAGATTATTAGTGGTTGGTGTTCCTACTATAGAAATTAATAAGAAAAAATAGTTTTTGTAAATATAATGTTTTTGAAATCACTTTTTGACCGAATAACCTCCCTATTCGGTCTGATTTTTTTATTCCCTATTTTATTAGTTGTTGGTATTTTAATCCGCGTAAAAATGCCTGGTGGTCCTATTATTTTTAAACAGAAAAGAGTGGGGCAGTATGGTAAATTGTTTACTATGTACAAATTCCGTTCGATGACAGTCAGTCATTCTGGAAGTTCTGTATCAGTAAAAGAGAGCCGTATCACGCTTTTAGGAGCCCAGCTACGAAAATATAAGTTAGATGAATTACCAGAGCTTTGGAACGTGTTGATAGGAGATATGAGTTTTGTCGGTCCCCGTCCTGATGTTCCTGGTTATGCGGACAACCTAGAAGGCGATGATAGAAGAATGCTCCTACTGAAACCGGGGATTACGGGACCTGCCAGTTTGAAGTATCGGAACGAAGAGGAACTGTTGGCAGAGCAGGAAGACCCTCAAAAGTACAATGATGAAGTGCTGTTTCCTGACAAAGTGCGAATAAATATAGAGTATTTGGATAATTGGTCTTTCTGGCATGATATCAAGATTATTATTTATACAGTATTGGGGAAAGCTTTATAAAGCCCTTTCCTTTCTTTTTATTCCCCACTACGTGAAAAAATCGCATCATTAGAATAATCACATATATTTTATGAATAAGAGAATTTATCTTTGCCTTGCTCATATGAGCGGCAAGGAAATGGGCTTCATACAAGAAGCCTTTGACACCAATTGGGTGGTTCCACTCGGTCCGAACGTGAATGCTTTTGAGCAGGAACTGGAACATTTTGTTGGTCAAAACAAGAAAGTGGTCGCATTGAGTGCCGGTACGGCAGCGGTGCACTTGGCTTTACTGGCTTGTGGAGTGGGGCAGGGTGATGAGGTGATAGTACAGAGTTTTACATTTTGTGCTTCAAGCCATCCTGTGACATACCTTGGTGCCACACCCGTATTTGTGGACAGCGAGGAGGATACCTGGAATATGGATCCTATACTTTTGGAGGCAGCGATTCAAGACCGTATCAATAAGACGGGGCGGAAGCCGAAAGCGATTGTCCCAGTCTATCTTTATGGTATGCCCGGTAAGATTGACGAGATTATGTCCGTAGCTGTCAAGTATGATATTCCGGTAATTGAAGACGCCGCCGAAGGATTTGGCAGTACGTTTGACAGACAGATGTGTGGTACGTTCGGTACGTATGGTGTCCTGAGCTTCAACGGGAATAAGATGATAACGACCAGTGGCGGTGGTGCCCTGATTTGTTCGGATGAGGATGCCAAGAAAGAGATTATGTTCTATGCCACCCAAGCCCGTGAGGCTTATCCTTATTATCAGCACGAACAGATAGGCTATAACTATCGGATGAGTAACATTTGTGCAGGTATCGGTCGTGGTCAGATGACGGTGGCTGATGAGCACATCGTACATCATAAGCATGTCTGCTGTTTGTATAGGGATTTACTGAAAGATATAGAAGGTATCATCCTGCATGAGAATCCTTCGGACCGCTATGACAGCAATTACTGGCTGAATACAGTCCTTCTGGATGAGGGACTGCTTGTGAAAGGTGAGGAAGATGCTTA
>ERZ779646.305-NODE-305-length-11566-cov-2.1416_pt1 | contig 11566 bp, 8 predicted proteins | sample MGYA00511907_ERZ779646 | MGnify/ENA primary metagenome ERZ779646 (study PRJEB29588, sample SAMEA2144525) | human gut metagenome | biome: human gut; feature: human-associated habitat; material: faeces | place: Denmark | collected 2008/2010 ...
AAAGGGCAAGAGAAGCCGCAAAGAAAGCAAGAGAGCTTACAAGAAGAAAATCTGCTCTCGAATCCTCTTCATTGCCTGGCAAGCTTGCCGACTGTTCCGAGAGAGATGCCTCACTCACCGAAATTTATATCGTCGAGGGAGATTCTGCGGGTGGCTCTGCAAAGGAAGGCAGAGATAGAAAATATCAGGCTATACTTCCTTTGTGGGGAAAAATGCTCAACGTTGAAAAAGCTAGGATAGATAAGGTATACGGCAATGAAAAGCTTATGCCTGTTGTTACCGCACTGGGAACATCAATAGGCGAGGACTTTGACCTTTCAAAGCTCCGTTACGGCAAAGTTATCATCATGGCCGATGCCGATGTGGACGGTTCTCATATCAGAACGCTTCTGCTTACATTCTTCTTTAGATTTATGCGTCCTCTTATCGAGGATGGTCATATCTATCTTGCTCAGCCACCGCTTTTCAAGGTCGCAAGGGGCAAGCAGGTAAGATATGCTTTCTCAGACGCAGAGAGAGATCAGTATATTTCTGAGCTTTCAGGAGAGAACAACCTGAAGGTAAACGTTCAGAGATATAAAGGTCTTGGTGAGATGGACCCTGAACAGCTTTGGGAAACAACCATGGATCCTGAAAGAAGAACTATGATAAAGGTGACAATGGAGGACGCTGTTAAGGCGGACGAGATATTCACTATTCTTATGGGCGATAAGGTCGCACCGAGAAAAGAATTTATAGAGAAAAATGCAGAGTATGTAAAGGATCTTGACGTTTAAAGAAAGGATACTGCTTTGGATAACAACGAAAATAAAAATCAGGAAACAGAGCTTGAAGAGGTAAAGACAGAGGAAACTGTTGAAACGGCTGAGAAAGCTGTGGATAATGCTGATGAGGTGGAAGAAGCAAAGATAGAAAAAGAGCCTGTTTTGAGCTTTGAGTATGATGTGAAAAACGAGGAAGAGGAAAGAGCTTTTTTAGCCTTTCAGAAGAAATTCGTTTATGCGCATAACTGGAAGATAACAGCGGCTTTCGGCGTTGTTGCGGTGCTTTTTATAGTGTCCATAGTGAGAAACCCTTCTGGATATCTTAACTGGGTGCTGGCGTTCATATGCCTTGCAATAATCGTTCTCACATGGTATAACACCAGAAGAATAAGAAAATATCTTATGCAGGCACTTAAACCTCTTGAGGACGACAAGTATGTTTTCACCCTCTATGATGACAGCTTCAAAATAGAAACGCTGCCGACAGAGGAGGAAAAGCAGGAGGAGGACTTTACTCCTGTTCCACCGAGGATAGTTGGTTTTGAGGATATCTCACTGAACGTTTTGGAAAATGACGAGATGTTTATTATAATACTCAAAAAAGAAACTATTTATGTGCTTGCAAAAAGAGTTATGAACGAGCAGCAGCAGGAAACCCTGAGAAAAACTTTTTCAGAGCTGCTTGATAGCGATTATGAAATGATAGATAATAAATAAGAACAGGATATGTTCTTTTCAAAGTAAACCGAAAGGTTAAAAAGGAGTGGATAAAGTGAGCGATTATAACGTTATTGACACTGATGTTGAAGCGATAATGAAAGAATCTTTCATTCAATATTCAATGGCGGTAATTGTATCCAGAGCCTTACCTGATGTAAGGGACGGACTTAAACCTGTTCACAGAAGAATTTTATATACCATGTATGAAAATGGTCTTACACCTGATCAAGCTTACAGAAAATGTGCAGATACGGTCGGATCTGTGCTTGGTAAATATCACCCACACGGTGACGCATCAGTTTATGACGCACTTGTAAGACTTGCACAGAAGTTCTCAATGAGATATCCTCTTGTTGACGGTCACGGAAACTTTGGTTCCGTTGACGGCGACCCTCCGGCTGCCTACCGTTATACTGAGGCTAAAATGGCCAAGATGTCAGTAAATATGCTGACAGATATAAACAAAACAACTGTTGATTTTCAGTCAAACTATGATGACAGACTGAAAGAGCCTGTTGTGCTGCCGTCAAGATTTCCAAATCTTCTCTGTAACGGCTCAGTAGGTATCGCTGTGGGCATGGCAACGAATATCCCTCCTCATAACCTCCATGAAGTTATAGAGGGCATGAAAACTGTCATGAAAAACCCTGATTGCACACTTGATGAGCTTATGCAGAGCATAAAGGGTCCTGACTTCCCTACAGGCGGTATCATCATGGGCAGGTCCGGTATCAGAGCGGCTTACGGCACAGGTCGAGGAAAGATAACACTGCGTTCAAAGACCTCTATCGAGGAGATAAAGGGCAGAAACTGCATTATCGTCACTGAGATACCTTACATGGTAAACAAGGCAAGACTTGTTGAGTCTATCGCTGACCTTGTTAAGGAAAAGCGTATTGACGGAATACATTATATCAACGATGAATCCGGCAAGGACGGAATGAGGATCGTTATCGAGCTGAAAAAGGACGCTAATCCGCAGGTAGTTCTCAACAAGCTGTTCAGCTATACACAGCTTCAGGATACTGTGGGCGTTATAATGCTTGCACTTGTAAACGGTATCCCTAAGGTGCTGACCCTCAAGGAAATGCTTGAGCAGTATATAGACTTTCAGGTCGATGTTATCACAAGAAGAACTAAGTTTGACCTTAACAAGGCTAAGGAAAGAGAGCATATCTTAAAGGGTCTTGTTATCGCACTTGACAATATCGATGAAGTTATCGAGATAATGAAAACTTCTAAGAATATCCCTGAGGCTAAGCAAAGACTTAATCAGCGTTTTGGTCTTACAGATATTCAGGCTGACCATATTGCAAATATGACTCTCGGCCGTCTGACCGGTATGGAAAGACAGAAGATAATCGACGAGTTGGCTGAGATTGAAGTCAAGATAGCTGACCTTGAAGATATCCTTGCAAATCATCAGAGAATACTTGATATAATCATTGAAGAGGTCGAGGCTATTCAGGATAAGTTCGGTGACGAGAGAAGAACTCAGATAGAAAATGTCAGCGGTGAAGTTGATATCGAAGACCTTATCCCTGTTGAGGAAAGCGTTGTTACTTATACAAATGCAGGATATATAAAGAGAATGCCTGTTTCAGAGTATAAGGCTCAGAAGCGTGGCGGACGTGGCGTAACGGGTATGAAACAGCGTGAGGACGATTATATCGACGAGCTTCAGACCTGTTCTTCACATGACAATATACTCTTTATCTCCAATAAGGGCATAATGTATAAGCTCAAATGCTATGAGCTTCCGGAAGGCTCAAAGGCTTCAAGAGGCACAAATATAGTAAATCTTCTTGAACTGGGCGAGGGCGAGAAGATAGCCGCAATGATAAAAACTGCCGATTTTGACGAGGGCAAGTATATCGTCATGGTAACAAAGAACGGCAAGATAAAGAGAACTCCGCTAACTTCCTACAGAAATGTAAGAAAGAACGGTCTTATTGCAATCGGTCTTGACGAGGGCGATGAGATAGCAGGAGTAAGAATGACCTTTGGCGACAATGAGGTCATCGTTGCAACGCATAATGGTTATGCTATCAGGATAAGAGAAACAGATATAAGAGAAATGTCAAGAGTTGCTCACGGCGTAAAGGCTATAAAACTCAGGGGCAGCGACTATGTTGTATCAATGGCAAGAGTAAGAGAGGGTGCAAGCGTTCTCACTGTTGCAGAAAACGGTCTTGGCAGACGTGTTCCGCTGGAGTCTTATAAGGTACAGAACAGAGGCGGCTACGGTCTTATGAACTATAAGAGTGGCGGAGTATGCGGAATAAAGGTCGTTGATGATGAAGATGATATCATCATGATATCCACAGACGGCGTTGTTATCAGAATAAGAGCCTGCGATATCAGTATGATGAGCAGATATTCCCGTGGCGTAAGACTTATGAGAGTCGGCGAGGACGGCAGAGTGGTTTCATTCACAAGAACTGAGCATGACGATGATGTTGAAACGGCAGAGGTGGAAAAGGCTACTGCCGAGGAGATAGCAGAGGCTCAGGCTGAGGAAAATGCTGAGGTCATTGAAGATAATACCGAAAGCGTTGAGAATGAGGATTCTGAAAACACGGAAGAATAATATAAAAAATCAAGTAAAGACAAAATAAACGGGCGAACACTGTTCGCACCTACATTGACTAAAAAATTAACGGACGGCTAAAAACCGTCCGTTTTTGTATTTAAGGCAACAAAAAAAGGTGAGCGGCACATGACCGTTCACCTTTTTGCATATTCAAATTACTTTGTTATCTTGTCCTTGCCGCCCATGTACATTCTCAGTGGCTCAGGGATATTAACTGTTCCGTCAGCATTGAGATTGTTCTCGAGGAATGCGATAAGCATTCTTGGAGGTGCAACAACTGTGTTGTTAAGAGTATGTGCAAAGTATTTCTTGCCATCCTCGCCCTTTACACGAATCTTAAGACGTCTTGCCTGTGCATCGCCTAAGTTAGAGCAGCTTCCAACCTCGAAGTACTTCTTCTGTCTTGGTTGGACTCCATGCTTCAACGTCACAGCTCTTTACCTTAAGGTCTGCAAGGTCGCCTGAGCAGCACTCAAGTGTTCTTACAGGGATATCAAGTGAACGGAAGAAATCAACAGAATTCTGCCACAGCTTGTCATACCATGCCATGCTATCTTCAGGCTTGCAGACAACTATCATTTCCTGCTTTTCAAACTGGTGTATTCTGTAAACGCCTCTCTCTTCGATGCCGTGTGCGCCAACTTCTTTTCTGAAGCATGGCGAATAGCTTGTGAGAGTTTTTGGAAGTTCACCCTCTGGAATGATAGTGTCGATAAATCTGCCTATCATTGAATGCTCAGAAGTACCGATGAGATAAAGATCCTCTCCCTCTATCTTGTACATCATGCCTTCCATTTCAGAAAAGCTCATAACGCCTGTAACAACGTCTGAACGTATCATGTATGGAGGAATGAAATATGTGAAACCTCTGTCTATCATGAAATCTCTGGCATATGAAAGAATTGCAGAATGAAGTCTTGCAATGTCGCCCATAAGATAATAGAAGCCGTTTCCTGATGTTCTTCTTGCACTGTCAAGATCGATGCCGTTAAAGCTTTCCATAATGTCAACGTGATATGGGATCTCATAATCAGGAACAACAGGCTCTCCGAATTTTTCAATCTCTACGTTCTCGCTGTCGTCCTTGCCTATAGGAACGCTTGGGTCGATAATGTTAGGGATAACGAGCATTCTCTCACGTATCTTAGCTTCAAGCTCTTTTTCCTTTTCAGCCATAGCGTCAAGCTCAGCACCGATAGCGGATACCTCAGCCTTTACCTTCTCAGCTTCGTCCTTCTGACCCTTAGCCATAAGACCGCCTATCTGCTTGCTCATTACCTTTCTTTTATTTCTCAGCTCGTCAGCCTTTGTTTTGGCTGCTCTGTATTCCTCGTCAAACTGAGCCACCTCGTCAACAAGAACGAGCTTTTCGTCCTGAAACTTCTTTTTGATGTTTTCCTTGACAAGCTCAGGATTTGTACGGATAAGCTTAATATCTATCATTTTACATACTCCTTTTAGCTGACGCAAAAAAATTTCCTTACGTCGCAATATTTATCCTTTTAATAATATCACTAAAAGGAGATTTTGTCAAGACAAAGCCCCTTTAAAACAGGCTTTTGAAACAGGTTTTGAGAGAACTTATTTCATAGATGAAATACTATCATGATATAAGTAACAGTGCGAATTTCATAAAAACTATTGACATTTTGTATCAAACGTTTTATAATTATAAGGTGAATGTGTTCGTTATGGGCGTATTGTGCCATGACGGCAAAAAAGCCTCTGGGCTTAATAAATTTATCAGGAGGATTAAAGGTGCGAAAAGTTAAAAAACCCGTGTTTTTTATCGTGCTTTTGTGTATAATTGCATTTGGATATCTCACTTATGCAGGAATACATACTCAGTACGGAGATATAAAAACAAGCTATATCAAGGGCGTTGAAGATATCCGCTGGGGTATCGATATTCAGGGTGGCGTAAATGCTACGTTTGAACCTGCCGATAATTACGACGCCACAAAGGAAGAAATGGACGCTGCAAAGGCTGTTATCGAGCAAAGACTTGTAAGCCTTAATATCACAGACAGCGAGGTCTATGTAGACTATAAGAAAAATAAGGTAATGGTTTCATTCCCATGGCAGGCTAACGAAGAAAGCTTTGACCCTGAGGCTGCTGTTTCTGAGCTTGGCGAAACTGCAAAGCTTGTATTCAGAAAGGGCAAAGAAGAAAAAGGCGAGCAGGTGCTTACAGGAAATGACGTTAAAAAGGCTGAGGTAAGACAAACTCAGGACGAAACTACAGGAAATATCAAGTATGTAGTAAGCCTGACACTCAATAACAGCGGTAAAAAAGCTTTTGCTGACGCTACAACTGAGCTTGCCGGAAAAGGCTTTATCTCTATCTGGATGGACGATAAGTGCATTTCTGCCCCAAGCGTAAATTCAGCTATCACTGACGGTGAGTGCGTTATCGAGGGCAAATTCACATATGATTCCGCAAAAGCTCTTGCAGATAAGATAAACGCCGGTTCTATCCCATTTGACCTTAAAACAACAAGCACGAACATCATTTCACCTACACTTGGCGAGGGCGCAAAGAACGCAATGGTGCTTGCAGGACTTATCGCATTTATCGTCATCGCTGCATATATCATCATTATCTATAAGCTGCCGGGCTTTGTTGCGTCTATCGCACTTATAGGTCAGGTAATAGGTTCTATCGCTTGTATCACAGGCTTCTTTGGAAATATCGACAGCTTTACTCTGACTATCCCTGGTATCGCAGGTATTATCCTTTCTATCGGTATGGGCGTTGACGCTAACGTTATCACAGCCGAGAGAATAAAGGAAGAGCTTAACAACGGCAAGACCCTTAACGGAGCTATCGAGCTTGGCTATAAGAGAGCATGGAGCGCAGTATTCGACGGAAACATCACAGTCGTATTTGTTGCAATAATCCTTATGGGTGCCTTCGGACCTACAGACAGCGTTTTCGGAACACTTCTCAGCCCTGTATTCTCAGTATTCGGCGCAAGCACAGCAGGTACTATCTATTCACTGGGATATACTCTTCTTGTAGGTATCCTCCTGAACTTTGTATTCGGTATCTTCTGTTCAAGACTTATGCTTTCGTCCCTCTCAAAGTTCAAGTGCTTTAAGAAACGCAAGCTTTACGGAGGTGCTGAAATAAATGAGTAAAGAAAAAAAGACCCTGAACGTTGTGGGTCACAGCAAGTTATTTTATTCCATATCATGCGCACTTATCGCAATTTTTATCATTCTTACATTCGTTATAGGTCTTAACGTGGCTATCGAGTTCAAAGGCGGTACAGTTTTGACTTATACATATGAGGGCGATATAAAGACTTCTGACGTTTCAAATACCGTTTCTGACAGTATCGGAGATAAATGTACAGTAACTCTTGGCGAAAACACAGGAAACGCAGGAAAGACAGTAGAAATAAAATTCTCATCAACAAAGGGTATAAGCGACGATAAGCAGAACACCCTGAAAACAGCCCTTGAAAAGGACTTTCCTGATAATAACATAGAAGTTTACGAGTCAAACGACGTTGCAGCTTCAAGCGGTATGAACTTCTTCTTCAAGTGCCTTGCTGCTTGCGCACTGGCAATGGTCATCACTATCATTTATATCGGATTCAGATTTAAAAAGATAGGCGGTATCTCAGCAGGTGTGTTCTCAGTAGTTGCCCTTGCACACGATATGTGCATGGTATACGGTTGCTTTGTAATATGCAGATTTGACATCAACGCAAACTTTATGGCAGTTCTGCTGACTATCCTTGGATATTCTATCAACGCAACTATCATCATTTACGACAGAATAAGAGAGAATGAAAATCTTCTCGGCAATAAAATGGAGCTTGAGGATCTTGTAAACCTCTCTATTACACAGACAATGGGACGTTCTATCCATACAACTGTTACAACAGTTCTTGCTATGGCTACAGTTTGTATCGTCTGCATAATCTGCGGAGTAACATCTATCCTGAGCTTTGCTTTCCCACTTATCATCGGTATGATATCAGGTGTTTATTCTTCTAACTGTATCGCACCTACACTGTGGGTACATTGGAAAAAACATCAGGCAAAGAAGTCACATTCAGGTTCAAAAACAGGCAGCGCAAAGAAAAAGGCTTCAAGAAGATAAAATTTTATGGACGGTATGTTAAACATATCGTCCATTTTTTTATGTGATATTCTATTTTTAACACTCCATATCATGGATAAGTCCGCAGTTTCGCATGGAGATAGTTCCGTTCTTGCCTGTTATGTAATGGTCAAGAACTGTCACACCTAAACATCTCATATATCTCATGACCTCACGGGTGAGAGTAACGTCCTCCTGAGAGGGGGTGTTGGGTGAGTCAGGGTGATTGTGGGCAAGGATAACAATATCAGTGCCGCTGTTGAGAACGGCTTTTGTAAGCTCACGAAAATCAACAGGGGTAAATCTCGCACCGCCTGCGGATATGTCTGTTACGCTCTTTATGTGAAAGCCAGAGTCGATACAAATTACCTTGAACTTCTCCTGCTTTTCGTTTCTGAAACAATTATTTACAAAACTCAGCGCCGCAGATATGTTTCTAATGTCTATCCTGCTGTCTGTGACAGTGGAGCAGTAGTTTATAAGCTCTCTGAAAAATAAAAGTGAGTTTGCAGAGCTTTCGCCCATGTCCTTTACCGAAGAAAGCTCCTCCACAGAAGCGTTAAGAACGCTGTTTAAGCTTCCGAACTTTTTTATAAGCTCGTGCGCAATATCATTGGTGTTCTTTCTTGGCACAATGTAAAATAAAAGCATTTCAAGTATCTCATGCTCGGAAAAGCCCTTGAAATTTCCCGATTCTTTGAAACGTTTCCTCATTCTTTCTCTGTGACCGCCGTGGTCTGCTTGACTGCTCATTTTATCACCTCTTATACAAGTATAAAATATCCGCACTTTTTTGTCAATAAAAAACCATTGTGACTTTATTCTTTACAGATAATTTCAGCAAGAGGGTAAGCTAATAATATTTAGAAAATTTTATTAATAAATCACAAATAGCGTAAAATGCTAAAAAAACCTTCAGAAATATCAAAAGTGTCTGTGCGAAATGACGTTGAAAAAGGTTGTTTTTTTATGATATAATGAAATGGTAACTATTATATTATGGAGATGTTTTTATGACAGACCTGACGGTGGGAAAACCGTGGACAGTGTTGTGGAAATTTTCCCTGCCTATGTTCGTGAGCGTGATATTTCAGCAGATGTATTCCATTTTTGACAGTATCATAGCAGGAAAATTCGCAGGCGAAGACGCTCTTGCGGCAGTTGGTGCGTCTTATCCTATAACAATGATATTTATGGCGTTTGCAGTGGGAAGCAATGTTGGCTGTTGTGTGGTGATATCTCAATTCTTTGGTGGAAAAGAGTTCTCAAAGGTAAAAACCGCGTCAACTACTACTATAATTTCATGTACAATACTTGCAACGGTGCTGACAGTTTTTGGACTTGCGTTCTCTACTCCTCTTATGAGAATGATAAACACGCCTGATAACATCTTCCGTGACGGTGAGCTTTATCTGAAGATCTATATCGCAGGTCTTATCTTCCTGTTTCTTTATAACGTGGGTACAGGTATTTATAACGCAATGGGCGACTCGAAAACACCATTGTATCTCCTTATCGGCTCATCAGTTGGAAACGTTGTTCTCGACTATGTGTTCGTGAAGTTCTTTAAATGGGGTGTGGCAGGCGTTGCATGGGCTACTTTTATCGCTCAGGGAGTGGCTTGCGTGTTCTCACTGCTTATTTTGGTGAAGAAAACCGCAGAAATTAAAACAGAGGAAAAACCACCGCTGTTTTCAGGAAAAATACTTAAAAAGATAACCCTTTATTCTATACCTAGTATTTTACAGCAGAGTTTTATCTCAGTGGGAAATATCTTTGTGCAGTATCTTGTAAACAGCTTCGGCTCGTCTTGTATCGCAGGATATTCTTCTGCAATAAAGCTAAATACCTTTGCTATAACAAGCTTTACAACGCTTTCAAACGGGCTTTCAAGCTTTGTTGCACAGAATTACGGTGCAGGAAGGAACGATAGGATAAGAAGCGGATATAAAGCAGGACTTGTTATCTCGGCTATCGTGGCAGTGCCTTTTATACTCTGCTTTTTCTGTATGCCAAAAACTATGATAAATCTGTTTCTTGACGACGGCGGAACAAAAGCCGTTGAGATAGGCACAACATTTTTGAGAATAATATCGCCTTTCTATGTGTTTGTGGGCATAAAAATAATGTCAGACGGAGCACTTCGTGGTAAAGGTGCAATGCAGTATTTTATGATATCAACTTTTACAGACTTGATACTCAGAGTAGTGCTTGCGTTCGTGTTGGCAAGACCATATGGGTCAACGGGAATATGGCTGTCATGGCCGATAGGTTGGCTTGTGTCAACAGTGCTGTCAGTGGTGTTTGCGAGAGTGAAAGTGATGAAAAAGGAATTGAATGAGGAATGAGGAGTGAGGAATGAGGAATGGCAAAGCCAGCCGAACAAATCACAAGTAATAAGTAAAATAAAGAGCCGAGCGAAGCGATTTTGCGGCATAACAAACCATGGCGTAAACCTTGGCTAAAACAACGTAACTCCGATTAGCAAAGACTAAATTAAAAAAAAGTTCTCAATAATGATGTTGACAAGTTTAATTAAATGTTGTATGATTATAAGAATAATAAATTAAGAATTCAAAATGTTTGCGGGAGGTTAATTTATGCTGGATACTAATGTAAACAATAAGTTTGGTAAAGAGGGTCTTACCTTTGATGACGTTCTCCTTATCCCAGGCGAGTCGGATTGTACACCTGATATGGTGGATATCCATACACACCTTACTAAGGATATAGTTCTCAATACACCTATAATGACATCTGCTATGGATACGGTCACAGAGTCAAAAATGGCTATCGCTATCGCAAGAGAGGGCGGTATCGGTATTATCCATAAGAATATGACTATAGCTCAGCAGGCAGAAGAGGTGGATAAGGTAAAGCGTTCTGAAAACGGCGTTATCGTTAATCCTTTCTCTCTTACAGCCGATAAAACTGTTGCTGAAGCTGATAAGCTCATGGGCAAGTATAAGATCTCCGGCGTGCCTATAGTCGATAAGGATGGCAAGCTTGAGGGTATCCTCACTAACAGAGATCTTAGATTTATCACTGATTTTGAAAATATCAAGATCGGTGACGTTATGACTAAGGAAAACCTCGTTACTGCTCCTGTTGATACGGATCTCGAAGGCGCTCAGAAGATACTTATGAAGCATAAGATCGAGAAGCTTCCTCTTGTTGACGCAAACGGTATTCTCAAGGGTCTTATCACTATCAAGGATATTGAAAAGGCTGTTCAGTATCCAAATTCCGCAAGAGATAAAAAGGGCAGACTTCTTTGCGGTGCTACTATCGGCATGACTAACGATATTCTCGAAAGAGTTGCCGCTCTCGTTGAAGCTCAGGTAGACGTCCTCGTTCTTGACTCTGCTCACGGCC
>ERZ779646.311-NODE-311-length-11422-cov-1.85291_pt1 | contig 11422 bp, 8 predicted proteins | sample MGYA00511907_ERZ779646 | MGnify/ENA primary metagenome ERZ779646 (study PRJEB29588, sample SAMEA2144525) | human gut metagenome | biome: human gut; feature: human-associated habitat; material: faeces | place: Denmark | collected 2008/2010 ...
ACGCCGACCTCATTGCCGGCTTGCCTCTATACCGCCTATCCGAAATATTTGAAGATGTGCGTACACTTGCCGGATACAATGCCGGCGAGATACAGCTTGAATCCCTGAAGTTACTTCCCGGCACAGAAATGAGAAGAAGAGCGGAAGAACTAGGCATCCGATATTCTCCTCTCCCCCCTTATGAAGTGCTTCAAACAAATGAAATCAGTGTCAACGAGCTTCAAACAGCCCGGCAACTGTCACGTCTTCTGGATGGATTCTATAACACAACTGCTTGGCAAGCCATCACCCGCAAGCTGATTCTGGATGACAACGACTTCCTACGTCGCTTTCTGGAATTTTTAATCGATAAAAATCTTATAGACCAGCCCATGAGCCTGGAAAAGCGAGGCCTCGTACTCTATGAATTCTGCAGTATGCATTATCCGGCCTATAAAATCATGGTCACCATTGCCTGGATAGAGGCAGGCATGTCATTAAAGAAAAAACCAGCAGAGAAAGTCAAGACCAAGCGCCAAATGCCACCGGAATATTGGGAAGTCATCTATGGAAACTACAAAGAAAGCCTCCGCTTATGTTTTCTACCCATTGACGACAATACCCAAAATGGTTATTGGTTCGGCTTCGAATCGGAAATACAAAAAGCAGAACCAGTATTCAAAGCCAAAGGAATAATGGAGAGGTATCAAAATACACAATCACCGCAGATTAACACAGATAAAAGTTCTTGATTATCAGAAATTCTATAGCAATCTGTGTAACCTGCGGCGAGTTATGCCCTCATTTCTTCTCCTATCCGCAGTGGAAATACTTCTCGACCAGTTTCAGCATCTCCTCCGGACTGTCTTGTATCTCTGCACGCAAGGTTCTATCCTCGTAAGAACGCAGTTTGGAAATAACCCCATCAACCATTGCAGGACTGAACACATGATATTGCTCAAAGACAGCACGCTGTCTTTCCAAACAATCGGCAGAAGCGGCACAACTGTCAGGAAGCTGTTCCAGTTGTTTCAACTTATCTTCATTTTCTTTCTTGTGGATATTTACATTGACATATGTTTTTTCTGCAATTCCTAAAGCATCGTCTATCTCAAATCCATAACGGCAAGCTACAGCAAGTCCGGCAATCAATTGATACAAATCGGCCGAACCGTCAGGCGAACGCATTTCCACCGTCTGTTTCTGTGTAGTATCATAATGACTTGGGGTCTCCAACGGATTTGCCAACATGCACATATCCGTTTTTGCCGACCAGCCCAACGGAACGCGTACCAATACCGAACGGTTGCGGTCGCCCCAGCAAATGTTGGTCGGTGCTTCCTGATGAGGAACCAGACGAAAATAGGAAGTAGGATTTGTATTACCGAAAGCTGTAATGGAAGAAGCCAGCTTCATCATGCCCGCAATGGCCTTACGGGCTGTTTCAGAAAGTGCCCCATCTTTCAGCATCTGGTTCTGCCCGTCCTTCATGATACGCATATGTATATGTAATCCGGAACCGGCTTTTCCTGCCGTGATTTTCGGTGCAAAAGTAATGTTATATCCATACTGGCTAGCCAGATTACGAATAACCCATTTTGCTATCACCAGTTGGTCAGCAGCCTCCTCGGCACGCACCGGCAGGAATTCTATTTCGTCCAGCGTAAAATTACCGACTTCAGAATGCCCATACTTTATCTGTCCGCCTGCCTGCGCAATATATGACATACATTCCGTACGGAAATCATTGAACTTGGCATAAGGGGCCGATTCGTGATAACCACGCTGGTCGGTAGCCGGGAACAATCCGTCATTTTCAGAAATGACATAATATTCCAATTCTCCCATAGCCTGAAATTCCATCCCCGTAACCGTAGTGAATGCCTGACATGCCTTACGCAGGGTATATTCCGGAGAACTTTCCAGCGGTTCACCATCCTTATTGAAATAAGAACAGAGCATTGACAGTGTGGGCAATTCAGAAAAAGGGTCTATAAAAGCGGTCCGGAAACGCGGCACTACATACAAATCACTGCTACCGGCCTCTATAAACGGAAACAAGCTGGAACCATCTACGCGTTCACCACATGTAAGTATGGCATCAAGGTATGCTTCATTATTGATGACAAAGTTCAGTGTCTTCAGTCTCCCGTCTGCCGCAGGATACATGAAGTTCACCATACGAATGTCGTTCTCCTTTATATAGGAAACAATGTCTGCTTTCGTAAATTCGGAAGCCGGTTTTTGAAGGGCAGCCACCAATAGATTGGGGCTCATGGATAATTCCTGGTTCATAATACGCTGATTGTTTTTAGTTTTCTATATGGTTAACAAAACACATGCAATTTTCTGTCACAATAAAAAACTGCTGTTTCGCAAAGATACTAAAAGTTGTATCAGAAAAAAAACAAACAACCTAAATCTTATCAGTGAGCCTCAACCTTTTCCGTCGTATCCCCACTTCACGTAAATAGCTCCCCAGGCAAATCCTGCTCCGAATGCTGTAAAAATCAGTTTATCCCCCTTTTTAAGCTTATCCTCGAAATCCCATACACACAACGGAAGCGTGCCGGCACTTGTATTTCCATACCGTTCTATATTGACCATTACCTTTTCGGGAGATACTCCCAAGCGTTGCGAAACTGCAGTAATTATACGCATGTTTGCCTGATGGGGAATCACCCAGTCAATGTCCTCCTTCGTCAAGTGATTCCTCTCCATGACCGCCTCACAAGCATCCGCCATATTGGCCACAGCATATTTAAAGACTGTACGTCCTTCCTGATAAATATAATGCATCCGATTGTCCAGTGTATAGTAAGATGGAGCACATACGGAACCTCCTGCTTTGATATGTAAAAAGGGCAGACCTTTCCCGTCTGTTCTCAATACGGCATCCATTACTCCCATATCTTCCCGGGTGGGTTCCAGCATGAAAGCGGCAGCACCGTCACCAAAAATCGGACAAGTGGCACGATCGGTATAATCAATCACCGACGACATTTTATCAGCCCCTACTACAATGACCTTCTTGTATTTTCCCGAACGGATAAAATTGGCTCCAGTTTCCAATGCATACAAAAAGCCACTACAAACAGCCTGCATATCAAAAGCAAAAGCATTCTTAAGCTTTACTCTCTCACATAATATGGATGCTGTTGAAGGAAAATGATAATCGGCCGTTGTAGTGGCCACAATCACCAAATCAATATCATCAGGATTAGATTTTGTACGTTGCATTAATTGTTTTACAGCTTTACGGGCCATAAACGAAGTCCCCAATCCTTCTTCGTGCAAGATACGTCTTTCCTTTATACCGATACGCCCCATTATCCACTCATCTGTCGTATCTACCATTTTGGATATTTCTTCATTGGTCAGAATATAGTCAGGAACATACCCTCCCACTCCCGTAATTACTGCATTTATTTTCTCCATTAATTCTATCTAGTTTAGTATTGGAATCGGCTCAAAGATAATATTCTTAAAACGCCGAGCGCAAATATACTGAAAAGAGGGTAAAATCCAATAAAGGAAGAACAAAAAGACACTCCCGACAAACTATCACATGGATATACAAAAAAAATCAACTGTCCTTTTTCTATCATTCTTTTGTCAATTTTGTATCAATGAGTTTGAGCAATACAGACTAAATTTGCATAATAAAATGTATCGGGTATTTAAAGAGCAAGTAACTAATCAAAAATACATACAAATAAAATTAACATAACATTTTTATATCTTATGAAACAAAACCGCTTAATTAGCATTGGGGCTTTCATTTTAGTGCTTGCACTTTCAGGCCTTATGACAGGTTGTATGGAGAAAGACGTATACGACCCGAATCGTGAAAAAGAACCTCTTCCTGACCCGGATAAATATTTCGGCTTTGAGATGCGCAGTGATGTCCGGCTTTCTGTCAACTATGACATTTACGGGTTTATTCCTTTGATAGAAATTTACGGTGAAAATCCGATGGAAACAGTGGAAGGTACGCCGATAAAGAAAGAGGGTATAGAAGCCTTGTTCAAAACCTATACCGACAACAGCGGTAAGTATGAGGGAAAAATGCAGCTTCCTACCTATCTTAATAAAGTTTATTTATATACTGCGACATGGGGATTGCCGGGATGCATAGAACTTGAAATTAAAGACAATGCTGTCATTTTTGACATGTCGGCAAAATCAAATCCTAAAACAAAGTCTGTCACTCGCGCTTCGTCTGATGTACCTTATTTAGTAAACAAATCCCAAAATCTATACTCACTGTGCTATTGGGGAGAAGGAGGTCAGCTGAACAGCCAATATATGACAAAGGAAAAAAATATTGGTAATGAAAGTATTTTGGATTTGACAGACCGGATGAAAACATTCTTCAATAAAGGAGGACAAGACAATTCAAAATTACTTGGTAATGGAAAAACTATCAATATTTCGATAAAGGAGGACAACACCGCATTGAATCTCATTTTTCTCAATCGAAGTGCAAGTTATAACAATACTTTCGGATATTATTTTTATAAAACCGGAACGTCCGTCGATGTAGACCAAGTGAGGAAATACATTATATTCCCCAATGTGTCTTTTGACTGGTATGGCGGCCAAATATTGATTTTAGAATCCGGGAATAAAGTTCGTCTGCTTTACTTCGATGAAGACGGCCAAGCCCATGATACATTCCCAGCAGGATATACAGTAGGCTGGTTTCTTTATGCCGACGGTTTTAAGAACGGTTATGGAAATAATTTAGAAGATTATCTTAAATTGCCTGATTTATATAATCCATACAATTCAAATCTTCGCACTTCCAATCCCCAAAACAACATGTCGGCCTTTGTCTCTGTTAAAGACCAAAAAAGCGGCAAGACGATTCTTGGAGCAGAAGATGGTGTAAATCAAAGCTACTGTGACCTTTTATTTTATGTAGATGCTACTCCGGGAAGTTCTATTGACGATCCTGAAAGGCCGTCTATTCCCGATGAAGGTGATAAAGAAGAACCCAAACCCGATGAAGATGAAAATGTTACCGGCACACTGGCATTCGAAGATATTTGGCCTTCCGGTGGCGATTATGACATGAATGACGTAATTGTAGAATACGAACGCAAAGTCTATTTCGACAAAAAGAATATAGTAACGAAGATCGTTGACGAATTCACTCCGGTACATGATGGCGCTACATATGTTAACGCATTTGCCTATCAGATAGATGCAGCACAAATTGGCGATAAAATCACTTTGCCGGAAGGTGCAATATTGGAAAAAGAGACTTCGTCCATTATCGTAATGTCCAATGCCAAACAGAATATAGGCAATAAATATGTAGTCACCAGAGAATTCAACGGTTCTTTCCTAAAGAATCAGCTATTGTCCTATAATCCATACATCATCGTAAAATATTCACAAGGAGAACAGAATCGCACAGAGGTTCATCTGCCCAAACACAAAGCTACAGCTTATGCCAATCAGTCATTGATTGGCAGCAATGATGATGCTTACTATATCGACCGTAAAGGAGCATATCCATTTGCTATCGATATACCGATGCTAGGGTTTACCCCGGTAACAGAAAGGAACAGAATTGACAGCCAATATCCCGGTTTTGCTACATGGGCAAAATCAATGGGAAATGACTGTAAGGATTGGTATAAAAAATAACAGAACAAAAGACAATGAATCATGTGTGGAGTGCCCCCTTATTCGGACGCTCCACCTGTTTTTTTTTGAATTATTGCATATTGACTTGGAGAAATATTATATTCTGCCATGAAACACCTGGAAAAATAAGAAGGATTGGAATAGCCTACCATATACATTACTTCCGATACAGTGAATCTGCCTTGTAATAAAAGTGTAGCGGCTCTTATCATCCTAACACGCCGAATAAGGCTTACTGGAGTAACCCCCGTCAACTGTTTAATCTTTCGATACAACAGTTTTCGATTCATTCCCAACAGTTGACAGAGCATAGCAACATTAAACTCTGTATTTTCCATATGCTCTTCCAACACTGAAACAAGCTTGTTAAGCCAAATTCGTTTCAATTCCAGTTGTCTGTTTTCCAATGGTTTGCATGAATCCATTTTCTCCAATTTTAATATTCCTTCTAAGATCTGTTTGGCTTGTAGTGAGTCCATACCAACTTGATTTTGCAAAGCCTGCAGTTCATTTTTATCTGGTAAAGACACAATAATATTAATTAAGACTCCAGTATCATTTTCCTCACATCTTATGTCAACCTGGCCTTGATATAGATTAACAAATTTGGGAATTAAATGTAACCCCACAAGAGCGATTATTTCATCTATTATTTTAAGATATTCTTTCATATCTTTCTTGCCTTTTGGTATAAGTACAAATTATCCAAATATCAGACAAACATTCTCTCACGGTATTCTGACGGAGTAGTGCCTGTATGCTTACGAAAAAAACGTGTCATCGTAGAATTCGATTGAAAATTAGTTCGTGAAACCACTTCCTTTATTTCAAGATTGGAGTCTTTCAATAAGACTTTTATCTCAAGTATGGTATATTCCACAATCCACTCTTTAGCCGAACGACCAGTATTATCTGTTATTAACATTGTCAGATATTTAGGTGAGATACACATCTTATCTGCATAAAATGCCACATCACGACTTATAGTATGATACTCTATAACCAAATAAAAGAATTCAAAAACCTGCTTCTCTTTACGTACAAACTTCACGGAAGCCATAGCCTTGGGGTTACTCTTATAGCCCACATACAAGTCCCAATAATAAACCCTCAATAAATACATCACCGATTCCCTCCTAAGAAAGGCACAAGATAAATCTACACGGTATGACAATATATGACAGAAATGAACAAAGCGCTTATACTCTTCTTCACTGAGCGGAGAGCTATAATATTTCCTCATATAGAAAAAATAGTCAAGTGTAAGCCTACCCAGCCCATTAATGGTATCCATAAACAATTTCTTTGGTACTTTAAAGAAAATAACGGCAAAGTCTGTACTGATTTCGGTTATACTTGCCAACTGATAAGGAAAAATAGTTATCAAATCATTCTTCACAACCCTGCGTTTATTAGAAAACACATTAAAAAGAGCAGAGCCTCCGGTACAAACTCCATTTATCCCTTCTTCTAGATATGTCGGAATCCCGTCAAGAGGCAAATCAATTACCTTTGTATAAATATTGAACTCCTCTAAATCAAACACACCACTTGAAAAAGGCCTATTATCTTTTGTAGCTTTTACCATATTTGTTTTAAATATTATGCTAAGTTACAAAAGAAAATCATTTTTAGATTATTTGTTCTAAAATTGCACATATATACTGAAGTTCAGTCAAAACTAAAGTATAAATTCTTATTCTATAAAGGGCTAAATAATATCCGATAGGGCAGAGATAATGGAATAAAAAAAGTCCCACAAATCGTTGAATTTATGAGACTTACCTATTCATTATCCAGTTAGTTCAGCGGAGAGACAGGCTCTCGAACCTGTGCTATCTCAAAATATCATACAATCGCAAATACCTATTAATAACCAGCTTATTACAATCATAATTAAATCTAAATATTATTGAATATCGCTCGCTATTTCAATTTTTGGGTGTATATTTGGGTGCAGAATTTCAAATACACCCACTCATGAACATCAAACGAAACATCATTTTTGCACCTGAAAGCCGCAAAAAGAACGGAGTTCCAATCGTGGAGAACGTACCCATCCGTATGCGTGTCATATACGCAAGCCATCGCATCGAGTTTACAACCGGCTACCGCATTGATATAGCCAAGTGGGATACCGACAAGCAGCGTGTAAAGAACGGATGTACCAATAAATTAAAGCAAAGCGCATCTGAAATCAATGCTGATTTGCTAAGATACTATGCTGAAATTCAAAACGTGTTCAAAGAATTTGAGGTACAGGAAACCATGCCGACCACCCAACAGTTGAAAGAAGCATTCAATCTGCGAATGAAAAATGGCAGCGAGGAGCAACAAGAAGATACTAAAATAAGTTTTTGGGAGGTATTTGATGAGTTTGTTAAGGAATGTGGTAATCAGAACAACTGGACAGAATCCACATACGAAAAATTTGCAGCCGTAAAAAATCACCTGAAAGAGTTCAAAGAAGATGTGACTTTTGAGTATTTCGATGAGTTCGGACTAAACGAGTATGTAAACTTCTTGCGTGACAAGAAAGACATGAGAAACAGTACCATCAGCAAACAGATGGGATTCCTCAAATGGTTCCTGCGATGGAGTTTCAAGAAAGGATATAATCAAAACATTGCATTTGATACATTCAAGCCGAAATTGAAAACAACTTCAAAGAAAGTAATCTTTCTGACATGGGACGAATTGAATAGACTGAAAGACTATCAGATACCCAAAGACAAACAATATTTGGAACGTGTTCGGGATGTTTTTCTGTTCTGTTGTTTCACAAGTCTAAGGTATTCAGATGTCCGTAACTTGAAACGAAGTGATGTCAAATCTGACCACATAGAAGTTACTACCGTCAAAACGGCGGACAGCCTAAATATAGAACTGAACAAATACAGCAAAGCCATACTTGAAAAATACAAGGACATTCACTTTGAGAACAACATGGCGCTGCCAGTCATCAGCAATCAGAAAATGAATGATTATTTGAAAGAGTTGGGCGAGCTTGCTGAAATTAACGAGCCTGTAAGGGAAACATATTATAAAGGAAATGAGCGTATAGATGAGGTGACACCTAAATACGCACTGTTAAGCACTCACGCCGGACGAAGGACATTCATTTGTAACGCCTTGGCACTCGGTATCCCGGCACAAGTGGTCATGAAATGGACGGGACACAGCGATTATAAAGCCATGAAACCTTACATTGACATCGCAGATGACATCAAGGCAAATGCAATGAACAAATTCAACCAACTGTAAAAACAATCAGCAAGTTTCATGGAAAACCTGTAATTGGGCTTACCTTTGTAACTTTCAATACATACAACAATGAGCAACAACGATAACAATATAGAGAAAAGAAGTTTCGAGGCTTTTGTCAATGCCATCGGGTCAGAAATAGAGCAGGCGCAAGTCCGGCTCATCAGTGCAGCCAATGCGCAGATGCTGTTCCACTATTGGAAGATGGGCAATTACATATTGTACCACCAGAACCGACAAGGCTGGGGCGGTAAGGTCATCAAGAAACTGGCGCATGCGATACGGTTCAATTATCCCGAAAAGAAAGGGTATTCGGTCAGGAACTTGGCTTATATGTGCCAGTTCGCACGCTCCTATCCATTGGGCGCATTACGGAGTTTTATAGAAACCGATACGAAATTACTTACTCCAAGTGTGCAGAAAATCACGGATGAACTTCAAAGCCTGAACAATATGATATTTACGCAAGAGCCTCTTGCGCAAATTCAATCCTCAGACAATAAGGAAATTGTAATTGTGCAAGAACCTCTTGCACAAATTCAGGATGTAGTCCAAACAGTAGCCGCTGTTTATCAAGTACCGATTGAGGACATGGAAAAACTGTTCCTGGCATCACCTGTTGCAAGAATCAATTGGGCAAGCCATGTGATTCTGCTGAACAGTTCCCTTCCGTTAGGTGTCGATTACTGGTATATGAAGCAATCCGTAGAAATGGGCTGGAGCAGCAATGTCCTTAAAATGCAGATTGAAAGCAAATTGTACGAAAGGCAAATCAACAGCTGCAAGGTCAATAATTTTACCACCACGCTTCCTGCACCCCAAAGCGACCTTGCCAACTACCTGTTGAAAGACCCGTATATCTTTGACTTGGCAGGAGCCAAAGAACGTGCGGACGAAAGGGACATAGAGGAACAACTGGTGAAGCACGTCACCCGTTATCTGCTGGAGATGGGCAGCGGATTCGCCTTTGTCGCAAGGCAGAAACATTTCCAGATTGGCGACAGCGATTTCTATGCCGACCTGATTCTGTACAACATAAAGCTCCATGCCTATGTGGTCGTGGAACTGAAAGCGACCCCGTTCAAGCCGGAATATGCAGGACAGTTGAACTTCTACATCAATGTAGTGGATGACAAGCTGAGGGGAGAGAACGACAACAAGACCATCGGGCTGCTGTTGTGCAAGGGTAAGGATGAGATTGTCGCACAATATGCGCTGACCGGCTATGACCAACCTATCGGCATCAGCGATTATCAGCTTAGCAAGGCTGTGCCGGAAAACCTGAAATCGGCACTGCCGAGTATAGAACAGGTGGAAGAAGAACTGACGATGCTTCTTGACAATGAAAGGAACAGACAAAAGTAGGACACCTATGGCAGACAATATACAGACGATGATTCCCCGATACGGGGAACTCAACAGAATATACAGGGACTATATAGACAATAGAGTTTTCTCTTTTGACAGGCAAAAATTCATTTCCGATTTCTGTCAGGAATACAATGACATGAAGTCTTTTGAAGCCGCCATCCTTGAACTGGTGCTTGACAGGCAAAAAGAACAATACACCTTGATACTCAACAGCCTGAAAACCGAAATAGAAAAGAGCATACAGGCTTATGAAACACACCCCATAAGTGATAGTGCCGTAGAGCGTGCTTGCTATCAACACATGGAAAGGTATTCCCTTGAAATTGAAGCCCAACAGGATGTAACAAGGAGCCTAAGCAAGCCGCTGAATGAAGCCAACAACAGGTATGATTCCATTGGCTACAGGGAACATACTGCCGAAGAGGAAAAACAGGCTGAAAAAGAATATGAACGCTGCAAGGCTGAATATGACAAGGAAAGAGCCAAACTGAATGAACTCTATGACCAGCAAAAGGCAGCAAGGAAAGAGGCATTCCAATATATGAAGAACCGTTGTGAGGACATGTACCGTCAAAGTTGCCTTTTTCTGGATATATTGAAGAAATACATTCCTGACGGGAAACGACAGGACGAGCCGGGCAAGCCAATCAGTCAGCAGGAAACGGCGGATGAACAACAAGAGTATTTCAGCATGAAATTGCTTTCGCTCATTCATGAGGTATGTGTTGGAGAACAGTTCGAGGAAATTTCCGCACCGGATTTTTATGCCAATATGAACTTGCATCCCTGCAACTGCAAGTTGAGAATTAAACCGAGAGAGAAGATACGTGTATGTTATCTGATATTCCTCATGAGCGAAAAACTCTCCAAACAGGACAAGGACAAATGGAAAGCCGGGATACTGAAACTGCTGGATATTGATGACAGCTACTACAAGTCCAAGTACAAGGAGCCAGTTTCTGATTTCCCCAGTGACAGCAACCAGAAATTCGCCAAAGAAATGGAGCATATATTCAGATAATCGGTGACATATCCTGATATTTTACGAAAGTTCCACTTTTGAAGGTGTGTCAAAAAGCACACCTTCTTTGTTTAGCACAAAGCCCCGACTTTCACAAGCTGGGGCTTTGTTATTACCTAAAGATTTTGT
>ERZ779646.314-NODE-314-length-11360-cov-1.47236_pt1 | contig 11360 bp, 9 predicted proteins | sample MGYA00511907_ERZ779646 | MGnify/ENA primary metagenome ERZ779646 (study PRJEB29588, sample SAMEA2144525) | human gut metagenome | biome: human gut; feature: human-associated habitat; material: faeces | place: Denmark | collected 2008/2010 ...
CAGCAGAACTTTTCCGCATTTTACAAGGAAATAATCCAGAAAGCTTGATTTATAATAATCATCAAATCCTTTTAAATACTATTGAATAAATTAAAAAGCATTAAGATATATATTTTATATTCTTAATGCTTTTTTATCTATTTTTTGCAAATTATTTACCTAAATTTAGCTAAAGCTAAATTAAAATTATACATTCACTATATATACTAAAATCAACTTAAAAATATTGCTCAACCGTTAGCAGATTGGAATGTTGATATATGCAAAATTTGTCTCGTCGTAATTTCTTTAAATTAGGTGCTGGCGTTTTAGCTGGAGCTGCACTTTTCGATTTAACAGGCTTAAATCATAAAGCTTTCGCTCAAAAAATAACACCTTCTAATTTTAAAATAAATCCAATTAAATTATCTGATTTACCACCAGCTACAAAAGCACCACTTAATTCACAGCTCGTCAATAATGCTTATGATTACATAATCTCTAGTGTGGAAAAAATAACAGATAATAAGCTTCGTCAACAAACATTAGATTTAATCAAAGATACACGTCCTAAATTTATGCAATTATACACATCTTCTACAGATGTAACTAATATTTACAATGAACTTGCTAATAAAGGCTTGATTGATACTTCCATCATCAGCCCAGAACAATTATTTCCACCACTAAAAACTAATAAAAATCCACAAGATTTCATTTCTGCTCCAGGCAGTGGCTATGCTAGCCATCATTCTTATCCTGGAGGACTTCCAACTCATACAGCAGCCAATTTATCTATTTCTGAAGGCGTAGTCAATACTTATAAATTAATCTTTGGTTATGCTGTAAATACTGATATTGTACTTTCTGCTCAAGCTTTACATGATTTAGCTAAACCATGGGTATTCCAGTGGAATGAAGATGGAACTTGTCTTCCTGAATATTCCATTGCAGGTACAGGAGCACACCATATTTTAGGGCTTGTTGAAGCTATTTATCGCAACTTACCTGCTGAAGAAATTGTCGCTCAAGCTTGTGCTCATAATCACCCTGGCAGTGATAAAGATGAAGAAAGTGTAGTTAACTGGATTAAAGCAGCAAGTATTATTGCTCAAAAAAATCCTGTAAAATATGGTTTACTTGATAAATCTGGAGATAAATTACCTACACCACAACATCAAGAAGGTTATATTGTCCACTTAGGCGACCATGACTGGGTATTGAGTGGTATTGTTGCTAAAAATACAGTAATTTACCTCAAAGAAATTGCTAAAACTGATTATAACTTCTCCGATAAAGATTTAAATGGTAAATTATTCAATGATTTTAGAAATTATATTGGTGCACAAGTTTCCTTCATGTATTTGCATAATCTCATGGCTCAAAATGGTCTTGAAGATGTACGCAATCTTGTTCATCAAATAGTTTTAAAATAAAATATTAAAATCTTACCTATCTTAATGACTCCTCTTATTGTCATTTATATAAAAGCCATAACTCTTTAACCCTTAGAGTTATGGCTATTTTCTTTATCTAAAATTATCAGTGATGTGAAAAGCCTTCTCCTGTTACTTCTCTTGCATCAGAAATAATAAAGAAAGCATTTTTATCTATATCTAAAGTTAGCTCTTTTATTCTACTCACCTGTCGCATAGTAATCACTACATAAATAACTTTACGATTATTTTTAGTATATGCACCCTGTCCATAGAGAAAAGTAACTCCTCTATCTAATTCAATCATAATTGCGTCTGCTATCGCTTCTGGTTTTTCTGTAATTATCATGATGGATTTTCGCATATTAAAACCATCAATCATCTTATTGGTGAGTACACCACCTAAATACATACAAATAAAAGTGTATACTGCAATATTATAATCAAATAACCATACACTAGATAAAATAATCAAACAGTCTAAAACAAATACCATCGTTCCGACATTATATGAATATAATTTTTTAATCAGTGCTGCTATTACATCTACGCCACCTGTATTGCAATTACTGCGAAAAATCAAGCCAAAACCAATACCTGAGATAACGCCTCCTACAATAGCACATAACATAGGCTCTGATAATGGTGGATAAGCATTTAAAAAGGCTGTTAAATCCAAAGCAACAGAAAATAAAATCGTGCCTAAAATTGTATCGAAAAAATACAATCTGCCAAAATAACGATAAGCTATATATAAAATAGGAATATTTAACAAAAAGTTCATTATCCCAATCGGCAAATTAAATAAATAATACAAGATAAAGGCAATCCCTGCTAAACCACCAGATAAAAAATTCATCGGTATTAAAAATAAATTATAAGCAGCGGCAGCTAGTAAACACCCAATAATAATTATTACATAACGCATAGCATGATTTAACATTAAAAACCCTATCATTTCATAATAAAAATACTATATAAAGAAAAAAGAACAGACCAAAATTGTCTGTTCTTTAATCATAAATAATTCGCTAATCGCTAAAATTATTCATTCTTTTTAATTTATCTAATTAGTTTTCAGCTTTTTTCTTAGGAGCTACAGCAGTACGAATAGAAAGTTCACGTAACTGTTTTGCATCAACTTCAGAAGGAGCTTGTGTCATCAAGCAACCAGCACTTTGAGTTTTAGGGAATGGAATAACGTCACGAATAGAATTACGTTTAGCCATGAGCATAACCATACGGTCAAGACCAAATGCAAGTCCACCATGTGGAGGAGTACCATATTTGAAGGCATCAAGCATAAAGCCGAATTTTTCATGAGCTTGTTCTGGAGTTAAGCCGATTGCTTCAAATACTTTTTCCTGAGTATCGCTGTTGTAAATACGAAGGCTACCGCCACCGATTTCTACGCCATTTAATACCATATCATATGCTTTTGCTTTTACGCGACCTGGGTCAGTTGTGAGATATTGTACATCTTCATCACGTGGTGCTGTGAATGGATGATGCATAGCTTTCCAACGTTTGTTTTCTTCATCATATTCAAACATAGGGAAGTCAACAACCCAAAGGAATTTATATTCATTTTCGTTAATAAGACCACGACGACGGCCCATTTCAAGACGTAATTCGCCAAGAGCTTGAGCTACTACAAGTGGTTTATCTGCAACTACGAGTAATAAATCGCCTGTCTGAGCATTAGTTGCTTCTTTAATTTTCTGGAATGTTTCTTCACTGTAGAATTTTTTGAATGGAGATTTGATTTCTGTTTCAGTGTACTGAATCCATGCTAAACCTTTTGCACCATATCTTTGAGCATATTCTACAAGACCATCAAGTTCACGGCGAGGAATATTTGCATAGCCATCAACTTTGATAACTTTAACCTGTCCGCCATTATCAAGTACAGATTTAAATACTTTAAAGTCAGAGCCTTTAACGTATTCGGAAATATCCATGAGTTCCATACCAAAACGGATATCTGGTTTATCAGAACCATATCTTTCCATAGCTTCGTCCCAAGTCATACGTAAGAATGGAGTCTGTACTTTTTCGCCGATAGTTTTTTCAAATAAGCCAGATACTAAACCTTCCATTAAGTTTAAGATATAATCTTGGTCAACGAAGGACATTTCAATATCGAGCTGAGTGAATTCTGGCTGACGGTCAGCACGTAGGTCTTCATCACGGAAGCAACGTACGATTTGGAAATATTTTTCATAGCCAGCTACCATTAATAACTGTTTGAAAATCTGTGGAGATTGTGGTAATGCATAGAATTTACCAGGATTTACACGGCTAGGAACTAAATAATCACGTGCACCTTCTGGAGTACTCTTTGTAAGCATTGGTGTTTCAATTTCTAAGAAACCATGTTCATCAAAGTAATCACGCATTAATTTTGTAACGCGATGACGAAGCATGATATTTTTTTGCATTTCAGGACGGCGAAGGTCTAAATAACGATATTTTAAACGAACGTTTTCATCAACATCAATACCATCTTGAATATAGAATGGAGGAGTTAATGCTTTATTTAAAATACGTAATTCTTCAGCATAAATTTCAATTTCGCCAGTTTCCATATTTGGATTTATTGTTTCTTTATCACGTAAAGAAACTTTACCACGTACAGCTACTACGAATTCAGAACGAAGGGATTCTGCTTTTGGAAATTGGTCTGCACCAATTTTATCTTCAGCAAAAACGAGCTGAACAAGACCACCATGGTCACGACGGTGAGATACCCAACCGCATAATACTACTTCTTGACCTTCGTTTGTGGCACGAAGTTCACCACAATGGTGAGTTCTTTTCATACCTTCCATTGTTTCCATTTTACTAATTCCACCTCAATAATTATTTTGTTAATATAGTGAGTTTATTAAGCAATTCATCTATAGAGATTGTTTCTTGTGTACTTTCATTCATATTTTTAAGTACAACAGAATTTGCTTGCAATTCATCTTCACCTAAGATAATAGTGAATTTTGCATTAGCTTTATTTGCTTGTTTCATTTGAGCTTTCATGCTACGTCCTGCAAAGTCCATAGCAGCTTTAAATCCACCTCTACGCAAATTAGCTAAAATTTCAAAGGCTTTTGCCTGTACAGTATCACCTAAAGCTACAATAAATACATCTGTATCATAATTAGTTTCAGGTAATAAATTCTGCATTTCAAGAGCGAGCAATACTCTTTCAAGACCTGTAGCAAAACCTACAGCAGGTGTAGATTTACCGCCACATTCTTCAATAAGACCATCATAGCGTCCACCACCTAAAACGGCAGATTGAGCACCAAGTGGTACATATTTTAATTCAAATGCAGTCTTAGTATAATAATCAAGACCACGTACAAGACCTGGGTCTAATTCAAATTCTATACCAGCAGCTGTTAAGAATTCTTGTACTTTATGGAAATGATCATTACATTCATCGCAAAGACAATCAGTAATAGCAGGAGCGTCTTGCGCCAATTCTTTACATTTTTCATTTTTGCAATCTAAAAGACGCATTGGATTTCTATCATAACGAGATTTACAATCATCACACATCTCATCAATTACAGGTTTGAAAAATTCTTGTAATCTTTGACGATATACAGGTCTACATTTTGGACAACCTACAGAGTTTAATAATAATTTTATATCTTTAAGCCCTAAATCTTTTAGGAACTGTACAGCTAAAGAAATGATTTCAGCATCAACTGCTGGATTTGCTTCACCTAAAGCTTCTACACCAAACTGATGGAATTCACGATAACGACCAGCTTGTGGGCGGTCATATCTAAACATTGAACCGATGTAGAATAATTTGCATAAATTTGTATCTGCATATAATTTATTTTCTAAGTAAGAGCGTACTGCTGCTGCTGTATTTTCAGGACGAAGAGTAATACTTCTATTACCTCTATCTGTGAAAGTATACATTTCTTTTTCTACAACATCAGTAGTTTCACCAATACCACGTTGGAATAATTCAGTATGCTCAAAAATAGGTGTTCTGATTTCACGGTAACCATATTGACCGCATAATTTTCTAATTAAATTTTCAAGATATAACCAATTTCCTACTTTATCTGGAAGTATGTCTTTCGTTCCACGAGGAGCTTTTGTCAACATATAAAATATCACCTCTACATATTTTTAATCGCCATAAGCTTCTTTTAAAAGCATTACTCGGCGTTCAATATATTTATCTATACTATTTAAATAAGTATATAAATCTTTTGCATTAAATGATGTTTGTAATCTCTTACCTGGATAAGTAATCTTACTAGTTGCTGCACCGCCAACACCTAAAATAGTCTGACGTTCACCCATTATTTGAATATTATAAATGCCCTCTTGACCCTTTTTGCTATAACCTACATTTTCTAATTGACCACTCATATATCCTTGACGATAAATATAATATGGAATTAAACCATATTCATCAATAGCAGTTGTCATTATCTTAGCCATAGCTTGAACTGTTTCATCATCAGGCAAGACAATATTATCTCTTATAAGCTTTAATTCTGAACCTTTTTTTAATGCTAAAGCATGCAAAGTTATATCATCTGGAGCTAAATCAATTACTTTATTAATCGTATCTTGAGCATCTTTTATATCTTCACCAGGAAGCCCAATGATTAAATCAGTATTCACATGTTTTATACCAGCTTGACGCACTTGTTTAAATGCACGCAAAATATCTGCTGAAGTATGTTTTCTACCAATTAAAGATAATGTTCTATCTTGCATTGTCTGTGGATTTACACTAACTCTATCTGCACCATATTTTACTATGGATTTTGCTTTTTCAAGACTTAAAGAATCAGGTCTGCCTGCTTCCACAGTGAACTCTTCAACATAATCGCCTTTAAATGATTTAGCTACTAAAGATAATAAATCATCAAAATCATTTTCATTTAAACTTGTAGGAGTGCCTCCACCTACATAAATACTTTGTACTTTAAAATCATATTGTTCTATTAAAGCTTTAATTTTAGTAATTTCATAATTTAAAGTCTGCAAATATTTGCGAGTCATCTCGCTACTTGGCAATATACTTGAAGGAAAAGAGCAGTATAAACAACGTGATGGGCAAAATGGAATTCCCACATAAACACTGATGAGTTTTGGGTCATTTGCTTTTGCCAAAAAAGGTAATTGTAAATAAGCAATATCTGTTATTAGATTTGCTTTATCTATTTGTACCTCATAATCACCTTGTAAACGTCCTATCACACCTTGACGGTCTAATCCTTGCTCCATTAAACGGTGTACGATTTTTGTTGGTCTAACTCCATGAAGTATTCCCCAAGGAGCTTTTTTAGCTTGTAAATCTTCGCAAAAGATATGATATAAATTCAATTTAATTAAACGATTAGTCCCTGCTTTTACACTTTCATCATCATGTAAAAAGCTTTGTCTTGTATAAGTCCATAATTTTTCATCTTTACGCAAAGTCAAGACTGTTTTTACACCATTTAAAGCCACATCATCATATATATTCTCTATTTTCAATTCATCGTAATCAAAAATAGTATCATCTGCATCATTTATTTCTACTTTAAATAATACTAAAACCTCTTTTACTATCTTTACAATAATTTCTTTTGTACTATTTAAATAAAATGTTTTTATTTTCACGATTTCATTTCACGCTTTTTCTGACAATCTTCACAATAACCAAAGAATTTTAACTGATGATCTACAATTTTGAATTTGCATGTATCTTCTATTTTTTCTTCGAGATTACCCAAAAGGTCATCTGTGAATTCTAAGACTTTGCCACATTCTATACAAATTAAATGATGGTGTTGATGTTCATTAGGACTTGCATCATTTAATTCATAACGACGGCAACCATCACCAAAATCAAGATAGTTTAAAATATTTAAGTCACTTAATAATTCTAAGCTACGATATACTGTAGCTAAACCAATTTCGCATTTTTGTTCTTTTAAGATAAAATGCACATCTTCAGCACTTAAGTGCTGACTAGGTCTATCTAAAAAAATCTGCAATACTATTTTTCTTTGAGGAGTTAATTTATATTGAGGACCCGCTAATTTTTGCTTTAAATCCTCCATAGTTATTTTTACAGGCACTAAAAACCCTCCTTTTATCTCTGTTAGTTTCAAATATATATATTTTAGCAAAAATATACTTATATTACAAAGTTTTTATTATGATTATTATACCATTTTCTCAAAAAAGCTTTCAACTAAAGTATTATCTAACAAATTAAAAACAAAAAAGCTCCCGAAAAAATAATCTCTCGAGAGCTTTCTCTTATATTCTTAATTAAATTAATCTACAGTTGTTACTTTATCAATGAAGCCATGAATATCTTTTTCTTCACCACTTTGAAGTCCTGTGATATAATTGAACATTTTTTGAGCAAATGGTCCAATTTTACCATCATTGATAGTCATTACTTTATCTTTATAGCCGAGTACACCAACAGGGGAAATTACAGCTGCTGTACCAGAACCGAATACTTCTTCTAATTTACCATTTTCGTAGTCTTCTACTAATTCATCAATAGTAATAGGACGTTCTTCTACTTCCATGCCCCATTCTTTAGCTACAGCAAGAACAGTTCTTCTTGTGATACCATTTAAAATAGTACCATCTAAAGCAGGAGTTACGATTTTACCATCAATTTTGAATAAAATGTTCATAGAACCAACTTCACCGATGTATTTACGATGTACACCATCTAACCACAATACTTGGTCATAACCATTTTTGTGAGCTTCAAGACCTGCATGGAGGCTTGCTGCATAGTTAGCTGGAGTTTTTGCTTCACCTAAACCACCTTTTGTTGCACGAACATATGTATCTTCTACCATGATTTTTACTGGAGCAAATCCATGTGCATAGTAAGCAGCTACTGGAGAAAGAATGATATAGAATTTATATCTTTTAGATACGCTAACACCTAAGAATGGGTCATCTGCAAAGATGAATGGACGAATATAAAGGCTCTGACCTTTTTTATTTGGCACCCAATCTTTTTCAATAGTGATTAATTGATGAAGAGCATCATATACTAAATCAACATCAATTGGTGGAATATCAAGAATACGAGCTGAATTATTTAAACGATTTAAATGGTCTTTAGTACGGAAAATAACTACATCTTTGCCCTGACGGAAAGCTTTCATACCTTCAAAAATAGCCTGACCATAATGAAGTGTTGCATTTGCTGGGCTAACTTTTATTTCTTCGTAAGGTACAATCTGAGCATCATGCCAGCCTTGACCTTCATCATAAGTCATTTCAAACATATAATCTGTAAAATGTGTTCCAAAACCAATAGTGGAAACATCAACTTTTTCTTTTAATGTTTTTGTTTCAACAAATTTAACCATAATTACATCTCCCTAATTGATAGTGTATTCATTGTACAACTTATCTATTACATAGTCAAGAAAAAAGTTTACATATTTACATATTTTTTACTATTTTTTTTATAACTTATGCTGATTATTATATCATTATATCTTATTTTTAATTATTTCGTTTAATTTCAATTTATCTATTTTCCCGCTTTCATTCTTAGGCAAACTTAATACTTTTATAAACTTTTTCGGTATTTCGTATTCACTAAGATATTCTCTTAATTTATTTATTATCTCCGATTTTTTAGGTAAATCATCTTTAACAACAACAGCTATCATTATATCTATATTATTCTGATTAATTATGGTTATTGCTACTTCTTCTAAAGATAATTTATCTTTTAATATATTCTCTATTTTATATTTAGAAATTTTTATACCATTTAAATTACAAATATCATCTTTTCTTCCTAAAAAATGTAAATTTCCATATTTATCAATATAACCTCTATCTTTTAAAGAAAAAGGTCTTTGTATTCCCTCAACACCATAAGGTGTATCAATCATTATCTCTTCATCTTTAATAAAGACTTTTACTCCCTTAAAAGGTTTACCTATACAAGTTTTATCCTCGGTCATATTATCATCTTGAATATATGATATGTAATTTAATTCACTAGCACCATAATATAAAGTTATTTTTACATTAGGAAAAACTTTCTTCAATTCTTCTGCCTGAAATTTTCCCATACTTTGTGAACCACTAATTATAGCCTTTAATCTTGCATTTTTATCGCTTACGATTTTAGGCAATAATAATAATTTTGATGGTATTAAATAAATTGTATTTACTTTATTTTGTTCCATCATATTCACCCACGTTTTAGGAGCAAATTTTTCAGTAGCTACAATTGAACCACCTACAAATAAAACACTCATATATATATTTAAATTTCCTGTGAAAGCCAAACTTCCTTGGCAAAATATCACTGTATTCTTATCTATATTAAAGATTTCATTTTGCTTGGGGAAAAAATCCACCCAACTACTAAAACTTCTCCACAATAATTTACTTTTTCCCGTAGAACCAGAAGTCATTACTCCCATGCAAGCATTTGAAGGAATATCCTTTACAACAAAATCTTGATTTTTGCTTACATTCGTAGCAATAATTGGCACTACATTAGTACCACTATAAGCAATAAACGTACATAATTGATCTACAATTAAATCTTCATAAATAAACTTATATTTATCTGTATAATCTATATGTTCTCGTATTTTCTCAACTTTCTTTATTAAATCTTCATATGAAAAACTATCCTTATCTGTTACCAACGCTTTATCTTGCAAATTTTGTCGTTTCAAAATAGATAAATAATCCATAGAATTCACCTCTATCTTTTAAAGATATTCAATCGTCATTGCACTGCCCAATCCTCCAGCACCAGCAATACTGCAACAACCTAATTTTCCTTTTCTATATTCTAAAGATTTTATTAAATGCAATAAAATCATAGCACCTGATACTCCATAAGGATGACCATATGCCAAAGCTCCGCCAAAAATATTATATCTATCTATCACTTCTGGAAAATTACGTTCAAATAATACATCAATAACAGCAAAAGCTTCATTTACTTCAAAACAATCTATATTTTTTATATCCAAATTCTTTTGCATTAATAATTTCTTTATAGCTTTAATACTACCCATTGGACTAAGCATAGGATTAACACCACAAGCACAATAGTCTAAAATTCTAGCTTGTGCTTTTTGTCCAATTTTCTTTAAATATTCTTCTGAACATACTATTACAAAAGCCGCTCCATCATTAATCAAACAAGAATTTCCTGCTGTCGTTACCTCTCCATTTAGCAATAACTTAGGCATTCTTTTTAACAATCTTTCACTCATTTTAGCTCTAATACCTTCATCTTTATCACTATCATTAATTGAAACAACTATATCATCTAATAAATGTTCTTGTCTTGCTCGTACTGCTCTTTCATGACTTTTTAATGCCCATAAATCCAATTCTTCTTTAGTTATATTTTCTTTTATTGCCATATATTCAGCTCCTTCAAGCATTATAGTTTCTCGATGATTGTTTGGTATAAATTTTGCTACTGTATAAAAGCTATTTTCAGTATAATCAGGATGGTTTTTATTATATCCGCGTATAGGCTGAGTTGAACTACTTTCAAAACCACCAGCTATTATCATATCCGCTTGTCCAGAAGCAATTTTAGCATAAGCCACTGCAATACTTTCTAAACCACTACAACATTGCATATCTACAGTAAAAGCAGGTACATTTTCATCTATACCTGCTTCAAGTGTCATTAATCTAGTAATATTACCGCCAGCTCCCACTCCATTACCAGCTATTATATAATCTATATCCTTATCTTCTATTTTATATTTCTCTTTTAAATTTTTTAGTACCTTCGCTCCCAAAAATTCAGCTGGAATATGTCTATACATACCATTACATAAACCAATATAACTACGAAGACCACCTAATATATATACTTGTCTCATAATCTTAATATCCTCTATTAAAAATTTTTCCTATAGGTCTGGCTAATATTACAGCCACAAT
>ERZ779646.316-NODE-316-length-11315-cov-2.20595_pt1 | contig 11315 bp, 8 predicted proteins | sample MGYA00511907_ERZ779646 | MGnify/ENA primary metagenome ERZ779646 (study PRJEB29588, sample SAMEA2144525) | human gut metagenome | biome: human gut; feature: human-associated habitat; material: faeces | place: Denmark | collected 2008/2010 ...
GCGTTTTTGATTGCCTGCTCCTTCATAGCTTTGCAAAGAACATCAATATCATCATCCGTGATATTCAGTCCCGTACACAAAGCCTGGTCGTAGTAGCGGTTACTGCCCTCAAACAGCAGCTCCTTTACCATATACTCGTCGGCAAGGCGGGTAGTTCCGGCAACACGGACATATACACCGCCATCTCTGCCAAGAGCTTTGATATAATACGGGCGCTGTCTGCCCTCAGAAACATCTACCACAATGACAGTTTTATCATCAACCGTCTGTAAAGTAATATCCGGGATGATTGCCGGTTCACAGCTGTCTGATACGGCATTGGCAATGGCATCCATTTTCTTGAACACATCTTCCTTGTCAAAGCCAACAACCTCTCTGGTTTTATCGGCAATTCCAAAAATGATTTTTCCTCCGGTTCCGTTTGCAAAGGCAACCACAGACTTCATATATTTGATGCTTTTCTCCGGCAGGTTCTCTTTGAACTCCACATTTTTTGATTCCCCTGAAAGAAATTCTTCTATGGTCATCATAACACCTCGCTCTCTTTGGCAGTCCTTACCGCCATATATTTTTACTTGATTGATGAAGAAATTGAGCTCAGTGCTTTGCTTAAAGCATCTTCATCAGCCTGCTTTCTTCTCTCACTTTCCCACATACCGAGTATCTGATAAATGCATTCTTTCACAACAAGAAAATACTCTCGGCATTCTTCTTCGCTCAACTCATGAATACCTTTGCTCAGGATTCCATAAATAGTTTTATTTTTGATGAGTATCTCAGGCAGATATCTCTGTAGCATCTTAATTCGTTCAGCCACCCTTGCCTGTTCAAATTCCTCGTCACTAACTTTATCTCCTGCCCTTACTTTTGCTTGATCAATAAGCCTTTCAAGAATTCGTCTCAGATAAACATATGAACCTGCACCAACACCATTTGCAAAAAGTCCTATTGCAGTTCCAAGTTCCTTCCGATCTTGTTTAGAAATGACATGTTTATAATCATCTAATTCTGGAAATGTCATATCTGCAATAGATGGATACTGCCCTATTTTTATCATAGAATTATCTGTTGTCAGAACAACATAATCCAAATGATGCTCTTCATTCATGCTACAAACAAATTTAAATACTAAAACCCTAGACGCATTCTCTATTTGCCAATTTTTCCATTTCCATACAGTATTCTCCTTATTTGCGGGACCACCTGGTGATGTTGAATTTTCCAGAACATACTGCTTCTGCATTCCCAAAACTTCCTCTGAAAGTTTTAATGAATAACACTCATTAGGTTCATCTACAAAATAAATATACGGGCTCATTGTAAAAACACGCTCCGTCTTACATTCTTTACAATAAACACTTATTCGAACTTTTCCGTCAAGTAAAAGAATCAAATCTTGGATATTATCTTTATTTATTTCTATGGATGTATAAAGTCCAGCAGTCTGCAAAAAATTTGCAAATACATTATCTTTTCCTGAAACTATATTTGATGGTACTGAATCAAAAATATTATGTCTCACTTCATCATCTCCTTTACTTTATTTTAGCCAAAACATCCTGGAAAATTGCATAATTCTTCTTCACGCCATCGTCCAGATCAATGGAAATCATCTGATCGGCAAGGTGATGAATCTTTTCTTCGTAGGTTCTGATTTCGGTATCCTGTGCCTGCAAGGTTGTCAACTTTCTGTTCAGCTTCACACGCTCACTGGTCGAAGCATTGGCAATACGCTGTTCCAAATCAGCAATGGCAGTGCGGTAACGAGCCTGCTGCTCATGCACATAATCGGTACGGATACGGGCAATGGTGTCTTGCTGATAGCGGTGCATATAAATCAGAGCCTTAAAGCCGTTCTTTTTGCCGCTGTCAAACAGCCAGTAAATCGGGCGTTTCTGATAAATTTTGCAATGATCAGAATAGAAGTCACTCAGGAAATAATTCCGAATTACATCTTTCGGCCGTCCTTTGCCTCCCAGAGCATCGGCAATAAATTTCAGGTTTTCGTCTAAGGTATCTGCACCGTAAACAGTTTTCACAAATTCCACAAACAGACCGACAATATCATCCTCGAAGTATTCATCATCGCAAATCGGGATAATGTTATCCTTATCAGCAGCAAAAGAAGCATACTTGCTGGCATCCCATTCGCCACCTGCATAAGCAAGGCCCTCCACATTCAGAGAGTAGCGACCGAACATGCAGCCAACCGCATAGGAAATGAAAGAACGAATATCTCTGCCAAGATCAGCCTTGCGGACGGTGACAGCCTTATCCTCAACCTCCGGGGTCAGTTCTTCTTGTAAACCATAAATGTCAATGAAAATACGGTTCAGTTCTTCCTCATTGGCTTTCAACTGGTTGAAGCGGTCATCACATTCAATCAGCCACTGGTCAAAGGCTTCGGCAATAGTTGGAACTTTTCGGAGCAGTGGATGGTGCTGAAAATCCCAGGAAGTTTCAAAGGAATCCCAGTCATTTTTTGACATAAATATATTATTTTTAACTAAGTCTATAACACAAGTTTCTTGATCAGGTAGTTTCCCATAACACAGTGGCTGAGATGTTATATCACTGATATTCGTATTGAGTGTTGGATTCAACAGTGCAATAATTTCTTGGCTAATTTTTGAGTTAAGATAACCTAATATGTAAAACATCATCCTGTCATCATCAAAAAAAACAGATGGCGCAGCTAAATTAAATGTCGAATTATCTTGCAATAATCTAAATCCATGCAATTTATTGCTCGAAATTAAAGTCCAACAGATTCCATTTCTAAACCAAATATACTCAGGAGCAATTCTTGCCACACGATCTTTACGATAATGTTCTCTCGCAGAATCAGACCAATCTATTAATGTGTCAATGTTTCCATACCAACGTCTGAAAGAGCCTCCCTTTGCATGAAGAACCCAACGCTTTCCTTTTCCAATTTTCAAAACAGGGACTTCCCACAACATACGAAGGTATTTATCATTATTCCCAGTCTTTGTTTGTCCATCAGAAATCGCATACTTTCCGATTTTTTCGTTATCAAATGCTAGATAGACCGATTTGCTAACCCAATATGCCACAGGGCTACCAGGAATTTTTGAGAAATTATCTGTACTCTGCTCATAGTAAAAGCCACAATCGTGATTTTCTATTGCTTCCAGTGTTTTCTGTCGCTGAACTTCCATACCCCCACGGAAGTCTACTAAACGCAAATAGCATCCTTTTTTCTGTACATAGCGATTCTGAAAAGCAAAAGTACATACGGGAACAGTTGCTTCCTCAAAAGCAGAATATTCAAACTGAATCAGTGTTTCAACAGCAGTTCGATTATACAAGTAATTCCGCATTTTTTCATACGCAGAAATAAACATCCATACATAAGGTGTAAAGAAACCACAGTAACCACTCTGTTTTGTCATTTGTGATACATGGATGACAAATGCAGAAAAGAAATCGCTCTTATAATCAGCATAATTATTTTTAATAAACTCATTCAGCTTCGGATTCATATTTGATGCACCCATATACGGCGGATTCGTCACCACCACATCATACTTCTGTGCCAGTGCTTCTGCCACCTGTACCAACGGAAGCAATTCTTTCAGTGCCGTCTCACGAGACATATTTATATCTTCTGTAATCTCAGCAAAACGGTCATACAAAGCAGACCAATCCTGCGGTGTTACAGTCAGAATCGAGCCGTATTCCTTTGCATCATGCAGTTCTTTGATGATGATGTCCATAGCGGCTGGTAACTTCATATCGCCATTGCAGAAATAATCCACGGCAAATTTATCTACATGGTTACTCTCCACAATAGCATATACATGGGGCTGAATGCCACGGCTGAAGAAACGTCGATCATACTGACGGGCTTTCATCATTACCGCAAAGTAAGCCAGCTGTGCAGCACGGTCATCAATATCCAGACCGTAAAGATTGATCTCTACAATGCTTGCCACTGCTTCACGGGTAGTATAACCGTAGGATTCATAAATCTTCATCAGCACATCAAACATATACGCAATTATGAGAAAATTTAAATGATTTTTTTAAGATTTTTATAACCTCTTGCATTTGATTCCATTTTGAAACAGACATACCCAACGATTTCTTAAAATTTTCTAGCCCCACTTTCATATTAGTCTGCTTTTCTAATATTGGTTGAAATGACTCAAGAATTTTTTTTTGATTTTTCTGTATTTGTTTTATTGAATCTGTATTTCTCAATGACGACGAAATTCTCATTTGTATTTGTTTTATTGATTCATTTGCTATTGAATCCGTTAATTTTGTGTCCGTTTCTTTCTTAGCTTCATCTATTATTTTCTCTTTCTTTTCATAATTATTCATTATTCTTCCTTAATCATAATACTTAATTCAACTTAATCTCATCACAATTCTTCAATAACTGTTTCAACTGAGAACGAATCTTTTCTACATAATCATCAATATCCGCATCCGTCTGTAAGATCTTTGCTTGGAATACAACCTGACGGTTATAGGCACGAACCACTTTCTTCTTTGCTGGAGCTGCTTCTTTTCCCGGCTGCGTCGGCTGTACTGGCGGCTTCGGTGCAGGCGGAGCCAGAATAGACTCGATATTGCTGACCGTATCATCCTTGTACTGGCACATTGGCAGGAACATAGCATCCAAAAGAGCAAGGCTCTTTAATTCTGCAATTTTTTCCTTACACTGACTGAAATACCGGTCTGATTTTTCAATCAGATGGGATGCCTTGGAATCGCTGTTTGCGGCAGTGTGGGTTGCTTCCATACACTGACGAACCGTTTCCAGAACCTCGGCACGTTTTTCTTCCAGCATCTTATCATGGGCGGTACGCACCGTATCCATCAACGGATTCAGTTCACGAATCCGGTTATAGTTGAACTTACCTCCGGTTTCAACCATGGTAATCAGGCGAATGGTATTCAGCGCCTTATGTGCTTCCTCATTTTCCGCAATTCGGTCAAGGTCATCGTGCAGAGATTTTTCAAACTGTACTGCCTGGTCGAATACCGTCACCTGAGTCTTGAAGAAATTTTCAATGCCGTTGCTCATGGCTTCTTTGTTATCAAACAATGCATCCTCTTTTTTCAGCACACGTTCAATCAACGCAATATTGTCTTTCTTCTGAGAAAGAACATCGTCCATCAATTGAATAGCTTCCTGTACCAAAACACGATCTGGATATTTATGCCCCTCATAACGTGCATCTAAAGAAGCATAGTAATCACGTTGTTCGATGAATTTCTCAGTCACAAAGTGAATCAGGCCATCTTCATCATCCGGTACATCCATAACATCGAAATAATCCCGGAGCATTGATTTAACATCACGTAGCATCGTAGCAGAAATATTTTTACGTTTGCTGATAGACGTCTTACCGATTTCACTCTTTTTACGGAGCATATCCGGTAGTTTCGGATCATCCGGCTGAATGGTATTGCCAGCATACTTGATGGTCACTTTCTGGGAATAAATCAGCTGTGCCACAACCGCAGCAATGTCGATTTCTTTCCAGCCATACGGAATCGCACTGTATTTACTCTGCACATCTGCCATAGAAGTCGGCAGTTTTTTTGCATCTTGCATTTCCAGATATTCTTCTATAGCAGACATAGCCTCTCGGTTTGATTCCATACCAAAAAGCTGCGTTTCTGTACCTGTCAGAATCGCAATAATATCTGCATCACTACCAGCATTTTCCCTAATCAGGTCGAGCTTGCTATAGACATGAGAAACCAGATATTCCAAAGACTGATCAATCTTACTCTTGGCATTTCCGGCTTTGATTTCCAGATGTTCCCCATCTACATAGAACTGCGCTCCTTCAATGGCATTTTGTAATTCGACCATAGCACTCTCTTCATATTTTGTGGCTTCATCCTGCTGATCGCTGATGATTTTCTGCACACTTTTCGGAAGCTGACTTACATTTCTCTGTTTTACATACTTGCGAATTTTCATGGCAGATTCCAGAGATTCATAGTAAGGCGTATCAGCCAGAACAACGATTGCTTCATTTCCTTTGGATTCTGTCATCAGACGGTAATCTGTTTTTTCAATGGCATCGGCTGCAACGGTCAGAAAGCGCAGACGCATACCACCTGTTGCTACACCAACCGTAATACCATCCACCATCTGATCGAAAGCAAAGTCATATTTTTCATAGCGAAACTTCTTAGTTGTAAAAATGTCACCGTAAATCATCTGAGCGATACGCTCCACAATAGAAGCGGTATCCACGTTGGTATCCCGGATTTCACGCTGAATGTCCTGTTCTTCATCAGTCAGGAAGTTATAAGTGTCTCCGGTTCTGCCGATATAGTTCTGGCTCATCAGACGATCAAGGCATCCGCGTACAGCTTCACGCATAACAATCTTATCTACACGAATATCATCTGCCATAAGGATAACAATATTGTCCAGGTTGGAAGGAATATCATCAATATATCGAATCAAGTACAGAAGTTTTAGTACATCTACATCCTGCTGTTCGATGCCATCACCGTTGTCGGCAGCCTTCTGGCAACGCTCGATTACCCGGCGGATAGAACCGTCCAGGAAAGTATGTACGGTATCATAAAAACGGAAGAATGGAACAAGTGCGTATTCATCCTTCTCCTGAATTTTCTGTGCAGCTTCCTGGAACCCGGAGAGCATGGAACGCTCACCACCGGACAGGTGCTTGCCGGAATTTCCGTGTTTCCGGATTTCGGCAAATACCTTCTGCATGATGATGAACTGATACGGCACAAATGGGAAGTTCTCTGTAAATTCTCTCGAACCGGAGTAGCCTTTAATGTCCAGAATAGAGCCGCTGAAGCTGAACAGGTTACGCAGAACCGAATCATTCTGCTCATAAATACCTTCCAGATCTTTGGCTGCTTCTGGTCTCTTTTTCAAAATACGTTTCTGAATAACTTCATCCACAGAGGAAGAAGATAAACTCAATCTTGTCTTGAAACGAGCCTGGATACGGGAGAACTCATCCGCACGAACTTTGATGATTTCATCAATGGCTTCCTGTCCGGTGCAGATCACCCAAATCTTACCCTCACACTCACTTCCGATTTTTTCGGTCAGAGACTGGAGGTTCAAAAGCATATCCGTATCTGTACCGACATACTGACCAACCTCGTCAATCATAAACAGCAGACGAAAGTTTGCAGGCTTTGTATTTACATAGGCTTTCATATCTTCCACAAGCTGTGCGATGGAAATTTCTGTCGCGGTTTTATCGTTAAACCATGCCTTAGCATCGTCTTCACTCATATCCAAAACTTCCATCAGTGTCGGGATAATGAACTTACCATTAAAAGCAAAGGCACGGCGCATTTCCAACCAGGACTTGCCTTTCTTTTCTTCAAAAACTCTGCGGAACTCCTCAGTCTTACCCTGCTGGTCAATATAACGCTCCATCATGGCAACTTTCAGATTTTCTCCGTAAAATCCCAGATGGTTATAAAACATCTTTGCAAAGACACGAAGAACAGCCGTCTTGTCTTTATTACTGAATCCCTCAATATCAATATTAAACAAAATTGTCTCCGTCGGTCCTTTTGTGGCACGGTCGATTAGCATAAAGGTTGCCGGATCATCCTCAAACTTTTTACGGAAACATTCTACACTGCGGATGCCTTTTACCTCTTTGTTTTCCAGAAGATAAGAAAGCATTTTCAGGAAATGAGATTTACCACTTCCAAAGAAACCAGAAATCCAAACACCCATATCGGCAGTCGGTTGGTCAAAGGCATCTCCATAATAGTTGAAGAAAGTAATGAAATGTTTCTTCAATTCTCTGGTAATGACATATTCATTTAACTCCTGCTCGATCACATCGTCAGCAGCCTGATCTACTTTAATTACACCATTGATTTTGCGGTTGATATCATCCGCAAACATATCTCGAATTATCATGGTTTATTCCCCCTTAATCAATCACATTAAATGCCCGGTAATAATCATTAGGGGTAAGCCTGTTGAACAATTTTATATGACGACCATCAAACTCACCTGGGTACATAACTAAAATCGGAACATCTGAAAAATACGGTTGTAAAGCTTCCAGTAAAGTATGGATTCTCATAAATGGAAATACCTCACCTACTCCCGTCAACATCAGTACATCCCCCAGTTCATGGGGCTCATACTGAATTTTATCAATGAACTCTCCATTGCCGATTGCGGAGTTAAGCTGCTCCAGAAGATAAGCACTTCCGTCAGCCTCTTCCATATCAGAAATTGCCTCTGTGATGTCCATATCATCGCAAACGGAAAGAAATGTTTTATATAAATTACAAACGATCAAATGACATTCTAAGGACTGATCGGTTTCCAGCTGGTTCACAAAATGACGGACAACCATTTCATTTTCCGGTTCATAACAGAAAATTCTGATATTCACCTCATTACTGAGTCCCTTGCCTTCCAGAAACTCCGGTTCCTGAATCAATGCCCGAACTTTGTCCAGGCGTTCTTTTATATCACTCATTCGACTACACTACCTCCTATGAAAAGCAATTAAACGCCGGTAGTATTGCCGTATCGCCATTGCTTCTGATGGCATTTTCCAAAACAGGATGCAACCATACTGGATTCAAATGATTTGCCTTGAGATTGTCGAGATATTCTGTTTCGACGAGCACTCTGGCAATAATCTGTTTTAACTTTGTTATTGTGGTATCGCTCCAGGAAGCTACGGTATCATTCTGTTCCTGCAAACGCATAAAAAATGTATTCAAGTCCCTTGAATGAAAAACTAAAACCCAACTGAAAATACGTCTAATAATCAAAATTCTGTTCTGAGGTCAAATAAAGCCCTAATAATGGATGTTCAAATTCAAATATCATGCTATAATTAAGGCATTCCAGATAGCAGGTATATATTTGTTTGCATGATTAACAGACGGCTGGCTACTTGTTATGCAAAAGTAAATGCGACCCGTCTATTTAATACCTATTGACAAATCGATTACTATCTGCAGCTTCGGTCTAATTACTTTTTAACGAATAAATCTGGCATTAAATGCACTTCATCTGGCGGGATGAGGTGCATTTTTAATAATGACATTAATGCTTTGAAATCTTCATCATCCTCTTCTACGAGCTCGTATGGACTTTTATTTCCAAGTCCAGGACGTTTTACACTATTGATATGATTCATTAATAAAGTCATATCTTCTTGCGTGTATGGGTTTAAGCTTTTTCCTTTTGGCACGGCATAACGAATAAATTCATGATTCTTCTCGATACACCCTTTTTGCCATGAAGCCATTGGATCACAGTAATAAAGGCTTGTTCTATAAACTAGGAAGCCATCCTCATCCAGCGTAAGTTCTAACTCATCTACCTTCTTGAATTCGCTGCCGTTGTCAGTTAATATAACCGGAAACAACCGTCTAAAAACATCTATTCCCAATCCTGTCTCGAGATAGTCCAGAACCCTTTTTACGGATTCTGCTTTTCCATCTGGCATCAGGAATAGTAGCATTACGTTGTTCTTTCTAAAGATCATTGTAAGCAAACGCTTTCCAGATTCTCTAACGCCTTTTACAGTATCCATTTCTGTTACTTCATCTTCTGAATATTTGAATTTCATCGCATACTCAAAATCCTCATATGTCCTACACTGTCTATACTCCATTGAGTGAAATCCATTGATATCGTTGTACTTTTTCTTTCGTGGTTTGTAGCCTGTCTTTCTTCTTAAATCTATGTTTTTAATAGATAAGGCACCTTCATCGATATAGTTATAAAGTGTTCTCAAACACACTGGCATTTCATTTTCATGTTCTGCATATATGTGTGTTAAAGGCTGGCCTTTCTTAACAAGTCGAGTCACAAGTTCATCCAATTCTTCCTTCTTTTCATCAGAAAGTCTAACTCCTTGTCGACTCTCCGATCTACGACGAGTTACAGCTGCATCAGCGAATTTCGCACTGTAAATATACTTATCTTTGTTGCAAAGCTTTTTATCCTTACAGTTATTACAAACATACGGAGGCGAATCAAACTTATGGCAAGCAACTGATACATATCTATCGCATACCTTGGTACAATCCACTCCTCTGCAAAGTCTACACTTTGTATTACAGGCTTCTTCATCACAGCCGCACAAATTCCTTACTGTGCATTGTCTTGCCATGCGGCAATCTTTTCCATTCGGGTAATTACCTTTAATGAAGGTTCTGTTTTCTTTAACTTCATGTGCAATAGTAGATGGATGTCTGCGAAGTCTTTTTGCTATTTTTTTGAATGACTCCCCGATGCATATCCCAGTTTCTATTGCTATTCGATCTGACAGGTCCATTTGTCCGCTAGCATTGTAATAATTCATATCTGCTCCTTTCCCAGCAGATAGTAATCGATATAACCAATATATCATGCCTTGGAAAGGGCTGTAGAAAAAGTAAACTAGACCTTTTATAGCCATTTTCAGTTGTCAAAGTACAGGTTTAATTTTTCATTTTAGGATGTATTCAAGTCTATCTTACCAAAAGATGTGTCCCTTAAACGGTACTTTTCACCAATGACTGTCAGCATAAATTCCCAGACCAGTCGGCTCTGCTTCATCAACGCATACAGACAAATCTGTTTTGCTACATCCGTCGGCTGTAACGCAATCGCAGAAACCAGAGAATCATCTTCCAGTGCATGAAGCCGTTTGATACAGGCTTTCGCCATGCGTGTAATAGATTTTTCCGTTGGGTACTGGAAAAGATTCTGCTCTACGATTTCTTTTACAATCGCATCATCAGAAATTCCTTCTGTCATCAGCTTTGCAGTGGAACGCATTTCATAGAAAAGGAACGGTTCTCTGGTCAAAGACGCAATATAAGGATAAGAATGATCCATGCTACCGTACCTCCTTACTGTTCCTCTTTTTTATCAGGAACAAATTCCATGATATCTCCAACATCACAATTTAAAGCGGAACAAATTTTTGACAAAATTTCTGTACTTACATTTTCGTCCTTTGATAATCTGGACATTGTTGTAGTGCTAACACCTGTCATCGCACGCAGATCTTTCTTCATCAAGTCCTTATCAATCAATAATTTCCATAACTTCTTGTAACTAACGGTCATACTTTTACCTCTGACTTATATTTTTTATTATTCACATTTTATTTACTATTGTATTTAGCTTGTATTTATTATCATACCATAAAAATGCGCTTCTAACAATTTGATACTACAATAAACGAAATTTAATTTTGAAATATCGCAATTTAGTTATTAAAATTAAAATTACAATGGTAAATAGTAACCCGAGAATCCCATTTGTAACCCAAGACTCCCCATTTGTAAAT
>ERZ779646.327-NODE-327-length-11081-cov-1.45692_pt1 | contig 11081 bp, 7 predicted proteins | sample MGYA00511907_ERZ779646 | MGnify/ENA primary metagenome ERZ779646 (study PRJEB29588, sample SAMEA2144525) | human gut metagenome | biome: human gut; feature: human-associated habitat; material: faeces | place: Denmark | collected 2008/2010 ...
GTTCGTCACCAACTAATATTCAATTAAACAACAATATTGTCATTGTATGCCCTCTGGTGTATACTGTTAATTATATTAAAACATACGTTTGGTATATGGTGCTGATATTATGAGGAAAAAGTGTAACGATTGTAGTGGTAAAGCTAAGCAAGGAAAAATATCCGCAGATGAGTATATAGATTATGATGAATTTAATATAGCCAGAAAGAAGATATTAGGAACAGCACATAATGATAAGGGTATAGGTACATTGTCGGAAAAGACATTGCATGCAGTGCTTAAGAACTATTATGAGCCGGATGAGAATAAACATGAAGTGGCTATAGATGGATATTATGCAGACATATTTAATGACAGTGGTATCATAGAGATACAGACAAGACAGCTTAACAAGCTAAGAGATAAGCTTGCTGTGTTTCTTGAAGAATATCATGTTACGGTTGTTTATCCATGTGCATATAACAAGTGGATAAGCTGGATAGATCCAGAAAGTGGTGATATAAGTGCGAAAAGAAAATCTCCAAGGCACTATACAGAATATGATGCATTTTTTGAACTTTATAAGATAAAGAATCTTCTGAAACATCCGAATCTTTCGGTTCATCTGGTGCTCATGGATATAGAAGAATACAAGCTTCTTAACGGATGGAATTATACAAGAAAAAGAGGAGCAACAAGATATGACAGAGTTCCGTTAGGTGTAAGAAAAATAGTAGAGCTTGACAGACCAGAGGATTACATGCAGTTTGTTCCAATAGACCTTGAGGATGAGTTTATAGTAAAGGATTTCGCAAAAGCTGCCATGGTACATGAAGATACGGCAAGGCTAAGCCTTAATATACTTAACTACCTTGGGGTTGTAAGACGCGTAGGAAAGAAAGGTAACGCATATGTATACAGCTGTTGATGATACATTCAGGATATCAGTCAGAAATCTTGTTGAATTCATGTGTGCATCAGGGGATATAGATAACAGGGTATCTGTTCCAGATGTAAGAGTTATGCAGGAGGGGGCAAGAATTCATAGAAAGATACAACATTCCATGGGTTCATCATACCATGCCGAAGTGCTTTTAAGACAAGAGATACCGCTGACCTCTGATAAGGGTTTTGATTACGTGCTTAAGCTTGAAGGCAGGGCAGATGGCATTATTGCTGATATTGATGAAGACGATGATGGAAACAGGATACCTGTAAGTGATGTGACTATAGACGAGATTAAAACTATGCAGGCAGATGTCACGAAGCTTAAGGAACCAGTTTATGTCCATAAAGCCCAGGCACTTGTGTATGGGTACATATACCTTAACAGATATAAGCTTGAACATATAAATATTCAGATGACATACTGTAACCCTGAAACAGAAAAAATAGTAAGATTCACAGAGGAATATGATAAAAACAGAATAAACAGCTGGTTTGAAAAGCTTGTTGGCGGTTTTAAAAGATGGATGGATTATGTATTTGACGAAAGGATCATAAGAAATGAGTCAATACATAAGCTCAGCTTTCCGTTTAAATACAGAGCAGGACAAAAAAATCTTGTTGCAAGTGTATACAAGACTATTGAATCTGGACAAAAGCTTTATATACAGGCACCAACTGGTGTTGGAAAGACTATATCCACAGTATATCCATCAGTTCAGGCATGTGGAAGAGGACTTGCAGACAAGATATTTTATCTTACATCAAAGACTATAACACGCACAGTTGCAGAAGAAACGTATTCTATATTAAGAGATAAAGGACTGCATTTTACAACAGTGACTCTTACAGCGAAAGACAAAATATGTCATATGGACGAAAGAAACTGCAACCCTGATGTGTGTGAATATGCTAAGGGACATTTTGACAGAATTAATGATGCTGTATATGACATTATCACCCATGAAAGTGTGATAGACAGGGAAAAGGTGCTTGAGTATTCCGTCAAACATAAGGTATGCCCTTTTGAGATGTCACTTGACGTATCATACTGGTGTGATGGAATTATATGTGACTATAATTATCTGTTTGATCCGGATGCATCACTTAAGAGATATTTTTCAGATGGTGCTAAAGGTGATTATATATTTCTTGTTGATGAGGCGCATAATCTTGTTGACAGAGCAAGGCAGATGTATAGTGCAACACTTGTTAAAGAAGACTTCCTTAAGTGTAAAAATCTTGTGAAAGATATTGATAAAAGACTTGCATCTTCTCTTGAAAAGTGTAATAAATATATGCTTTCACTTAAGCGTATGTGTGATAAAGAATATATAATCGTAGATAATTGTGGAACATTTCCAGCAAGTCTTTCGGCATGCTTTTCTTACATGCAGAAGTTTCTTGATAAGCATAAGAAGAATCCGGTATGTGATGAGATGATGGATTTTTTCTTTAAAGTGAGACATTTTCTTAACATGTATGATTGTGCAGATGATAAATACGTAACATATGCAGAGCTTGATAAAGATGGTGATATGTTATTGCATCTGTATTGTGTTGATCCATCAGAAAATATATCTTTAAGGCTGAGCCAGGGAAAGGCTTCTGTTATGTTTTCTGCAACATTTCTGCCAGTCAATTATTTTAAGGAGATGATATCAGGTGATATAAGTGATTATGCAGTTTATGCACATTCACCTTTTGATACATCGAATAAAAGAATCATAGTAGGCAGGGATGTAAGCAGCAGATATACAAGAAGAAATATAAACGAATATACAAAGATAGCTGATTATATAAGAAAAATGGTTACATCAAGGCACGTTATATGATATTTTTTCCATCATACAGTTATATGCAGTCAGTGTATGATATATATATTAAGAAATATGAAAATACGATATTGGAGTTATCAGCTGCTTTAAATGATGAAAATTTAAATGATGAAAACACAGCAAAAAAAGGACAAGAACAACAAAGAGAACAACAAAAAGAGCAACCAGAAAAACAAGAAGAAAAGGAACAACAAAAAGAATATGAAGGTAAGACTGTTTACAATATAATAAAACAGCCATCTAATATGAAAGAAGCAGATAAAGAGAGCTTTCTTTCACTTTTTGTAGAAAATGAAAAGACTGATATAGCAGGATTTTGTGTGCTTGGAGGTATATTTTCAGAGGGTATTGATTTAAGAGGGGATGCACTTATAGGTGTGGCTGTAGTTGGAACAGGTATTCCAATGGTATGCAGGCAGCGCAACATATTAAGGGACTATTTTGATTCACATGGCAAGAATGGATATCAGTATGCATATGTTTATCCTGGCATGAATAAGGTGCTTCAGGCGGCAGGAAGGGTTATAAGAACAGATAGTGATAAAGGGATTATATTACTTCTTGATGACAGATTCTTAACGAAAGAATATGAATTACAATATCCAAGAGAATGGGATAAGATATATCCGTGTGATGCCAGTTGTGTTTCAGAATATATTGATGATTTCTGGAAAGGTATGACAGCTGATGATTGATAAATTGTCAGACATATGATATTATTAGTAATATAATATAAACGTGAATTGTTAATTATGAGATTATTTTGGTTGGAGAATACAGTATGGAAGAAAAAAATTTAAAAGAAATGATTAATTCTAATGCTGGTATAGAGGAGTGGAAGAAAGCCGGGTTTAACGATTTGCAGGCATTAGAGATTACAATGGGAATGAGCAGTGGTGTTGATGTATCCATATACGCTGTAAAAGAGTATAACGAAAGACAGATGAAAACCATAAGGAATGCACTTGAGGAAGGTGTGGATGTAACACCTTTTGCCAGCACAGAGTATGATTATATGCAGATGGAGCAGATAAAGGAAGGCATAAAAGAAGGTATAGATATTTCACTTATATGCAATCCAAAGTATGATTATTCTGTTATGAGGGAAATAAGGCTTGCACTTAAGTACAGATATGATCTTAGCAGATATGCTAATCAGGGTTATCCTGGAGATGTATTAAGGCAGATAAGGCTTTCTAAAAAAGATGATATAGATATTTCATTTTTTGTCAAAAAAAATTACAATGCAAGCCAGCTAAACGAGATAAGGCTTGGACTTATAAAATGCGTTGATATATCAAAATACATGCTGCACGAGTATACATCTGAACAGATGAAGCAGATAAGGCTTGGACTTGAGAATAATGTTGATGTATCAAAGTATGATATGATAGGTTTTTCTTCCGGGCAGATGGAACAGATAAGACTGGGATTGGAAGAAGGCATTGATGTTAGTTCATATGCAGATCCTTTTATCGATGCAGTAAGGATGAAGGAGGAAAGGCTGAAAGCTGGGAATAAGAATACAGATGAATCAGAACAGCTGAATGAACTACAGAGCCAGGAGATACTGCTAGGACTTGAAAGTGGTGTAGATGTAAGCCTTTATGCAGATCCAAGATATACATTCAGACAGATGGAACAGATAAGAATCAGACTTGAAAAAGGTGTAGATCCATCGGAACTGTTGATATATAAGGATAATTAAGAGCAAAGTATGAGTAAAACAGAGAACTATAGATGATTGGAGGATTCAGATTTGAGTAATGTATATGAAAAACAAACAGAATTGAATACCAAGAATGTAGTTGTCAGTGTTTCCGAAGATCATATGAGTGCGAGTATTGTCCTTGGTTCAATAGGACAGGATGGCTCATATACATATGAAGAGGTTATAGAAAAACTGTCAGCAGCAGGTGTGCGAACAGGTATAGATGCGGGGAAAATACGTGATGTCATTTTAAAAAAGATATATGAAATAGATGTTACAGTAGCAGAGGGGAAGCCAGCAGTTAACGGCGAGAATGGACACTATATATTTCATTTTGATGAGAACTATGAAAGAGATAACAAGCCGACCTTAAGAGAAGATGGCTCGGTTGACTACTTTAATGTAAAGCTTTTCGAAAAGGTAAGCTCAGGAGATATGCTTGCAGAGTATATTGAACCTACTAAAGGAGAGTTTGGCTATGATGTGTGTGGTAAGCTTCTTGTACCTAAGCCAGGAAGACCTAGTCCAAGATTACGCGGTAAAGGCTTTACGGTATCTGATGATGGTAACACATATTATGCACAGGTTGATGGAAAGGTTGAATACCGTAATTACGATCTTAATGTAAGCAGTGTATACAGTGTTTCAGGGGATCTTGATGGAAGTAATATAGATTTTAATGGAGATGTTACTATAGATGGTGGTGTATACAGTGGAGTTACAGTTAATGCCATGGGTAACATATTTATAGGTGGTTATGTTGAAGATGCAGTGCTTAAGGCTGGGAAGGATATAATCATTAAGGATGGTGTCAATGCAAAGACCAATGGATATATCGAAGCTGGAGGTAATATATCAGCAAGATTTTTCGAGAATGCAAGAGTCATAAGCCATGGTGATATTAAGTGTGATTATATGCTTAATACAAATGCTACGGCATATGGAAATGTATACCTTGAAGGCAAGCTCGGATCTGTTATAGGTGGTGATGTTACAGGAGTACGAGGCATTACTGTAAAAAGTTGTGGCAGTGATGCATTTGCCAAGACGATTATAAGAGTAGGTGCAACTCAAAATATCAATACAGAGTATGCACAGATTATTATGAAGATTAAGGAAATAGATTCGGAAATAGAACGATATGATCAGGCATTATATAAGCTAGACATATTAAAAAATGCGAAATCAGATAAGTTTGATGAAGTGCTGCATAGAAAGGTGTTCCAGACAAAGATAGTAAAGAAGGCTGAAAAGGCAAGCTACGAGGAACAGGGCAGATATCTTTATTCACTTATAAAAGAATCAGAAAGAGCGGTTGTAAAGGTAGATAAGAACATATATCCGGGTAGCCGTGTGTTTATGGGTGACAAGAAATATGTAACAAGCTCGGTATTCACACATATTGCACTTAAGAAAACATCATCAGGAATAATTATAAGGAATTTCGATTCAATGTAATAAGGAAAACAAGAGGTAGTATAAATATATGATTAAAGAGGTAGCATCAATAGAGCTTCCAGTACACGAGAGTATGGTTGTAAGGAAAAACAGACTTATGCCAAAGAATTATAAAGATGGGGATAACGTTCCAAGAATATCCATAGTTACTGGGATTCATGGTGATGAACTTGATGGACAATACATATGTTATGAGGTTATAAGGCGGATTAACCAATATCCGGAAAAGCTAAAGGGAATAATAGACATATATCCGGATATCAATCCACTTGGAATAGATATAGGTACAAGGGGAATTCCTATGTTTGAGCTTGATATGAACAGAGTATTTCCAGGTGATAATAATGGTGCAGTAGCAGAAAGTGTTGCTGCAGGTATAGTGAATGATATTATAGGAAGTGATTTCTGCCTTGATATTCACTCAAGTAATATATTTGTAAGAGAAATGCCACAGGTAAGACTTAACGATGATAACGTAGACAGGCTTCTTCCATATGCAAAGATGCTTAATGCTGACTTTGTATGGATATTTTCATCAATAACTGTGCTTGATGCTACACTTGCATATAGTCTTAACCATATGGGTGTTCCAACACTTGTAGCAGAGATGGGTGTTGGAAACAGAATAAACAAAGAATACAGTATGCAGCTTCTTGATGGCATATTTAATCTTTGTATTAACCTTGGTATATGGGATGATGAGCCGGTAAGTGTAAGGGAGCCTATCATATCAACAGAGGGGGAGGTTAACTTTCTTACAGCCAGGGAAAGTGGTATATTTGTTCCAGCTATTAATTCATGTGGAGTAATACATATGGGTGATCCTATAGGTGACATAATAGAACCTATAGAAGGAAGGATTATACAGCATGTAGAATCCCCTATGGATGGAATAGTGTTTACACTAAGGGAAAATCCTGTTGTGTATAAAGGAGCACTTCTTGCCAGAGTGCATGGAGGCAGAAAGTCATGAAAAAAGAAATATTATATAGTTTAAAGGGTATATATAGGGAGAATTTTGAGATAGAAGGTTATAGCTTTGGAGGTGGTGAAAAGTCTGCATGTATAGTCGGAGCATTAAGAGGCAACGAAATACAGCAGCTGTATATATGCTCACAGCTTATTAAGGTACTTAAGGAGCTTGAGACGCATGGAGCGATATCGCATAACCATGAGATACTTGTTATACCATCCGCAAACAGATTCTCCATGAATGTTGAAAAGAGATTCTGGCCTATAGATAATCTTGATATCAACAGAATGTTTCCTGGTGATGCAGCAGGAGATACAACAAAGCAGATAGCAGCAGCTATATTTGAAAGCTGTAGGGGATATAGTTATGGGATACAGTTTGCAAGCTTTTATATGCCTGGTGATTTTATCCCACATGTCCGTATGATGGAAACTGGTTATCAGAGTGCAAGCCTTGCAAATCTGTTCGGTCTTCAGTATGTAGTTATAAGAAAGCCAAAGCCTATGGATACTGCAACACTTAATTATAACTGGCAGATGAATGGAACGAATGCATTTTCTATATACACAAACAGTACAGATATGGTTGATGAAAAATCGGCAAGACAGGCTGTATCTTCGGTGCTAAGATTCCTTACAAGAATGGGTATCTTAAAGTATAATAATCATAGTGGATATATAGCCAGCGTTATAAACGAATATGATCTTTCAGCAGTTAAGACCTACGATGCAGGCTTCTATAAAAGATTAAAAGAACCGGGTGATCCGGTAGTACATAACGAGGTTATAGGACAGGTCATAGATCCGTGCGAAGGCTTTGTAAAAAGTGAGATAATATCGCCGACAGATGGAATAGTATTCTTTGCCCATACAGCACCTATGGTTATGAGTAACGAGGTTGTTTATAAGATTATAAGACGTATGCATGAATAATCAAGCTTGTTTATTTAATTTTAATATGTTACAATATTTTACATTCTTTCAATAATAGTGAGAGAATTACAGCTGATTAAGAAAGGAATTAATAAAAATGAGTGGCGTAAGAAGAGTTTTTGTTGAAAAGAAGAAACCTTTTGCAGTTAATGCCAAGGAACTTCACGATGAAATCACAGGATATCTAGGAATAAAGGATATCACAGATGTAAGAGTGCTTATAAGATATGATATTGAGAATCTTTCTGATGATACATACAATAAAGCACTTACTACTGTATTTTCAGAACCACCTGTAGATGATGTTTATGAAACAGAATTTGCAGCTGCTGATGATGACTATGTATTCTCTGTGGAATATCTTCCAGGACAGTTTGACCAGAGAGCAGATTCAGCTGAACAGTGCGTTAAGTTTCTTAACGAGAATGAAACTCCGGTAATTAAGACAGCAACTACTTATATTATCTCTGGAAAGCTTACAGAGGAAGATAAGGATAAGATTAAAAACCATTGTATTAATCCAGTTGACTCAAGAGTAGCAGATGAGAATATTCCACAGACACTTGTTACTAAGTTCGATACGCCAGCTGATGTTATTATATTTGATGGATTCAAGGACATGGATGAGGATAAACTTAAGGCTTTATATGACTCACTTGGTCTTGCTATGACATTTAAGGATTTCCAGTTTATTAAGGATTATTTTAAGAACGAAGAGAAGAGAGTGCTTGATACATACTGGTCAGATCACTGCCGTCATACAACATTTGCAACAGAGTTAAAGAATGTTACATTCAAGGACGGTTTTTATAGAGCTCCTATGGAAGAAACTTACAATAAGTATCTTTCTGATAGAGCAGTTATCTATAAGGATAGAAAAGACAAGTTCGTATGTCTTATGGATCTTGCGCTTATGGGTATGAAGAAGTTAAAGGCAGAGGGAAAGTTAGATGATCAGGAAGAATCTGATGAGATAAATGCCTGCTCTATAGTAGTTCCAGTTGAAATAGATGGAAAGACAGAAGAATGGCTTGTTAACTTCAAGAATGAAACTCACAACCACCCAACAGAGATAGAGCCATTTGGTGGTGCTGCTACATGTCTTGGTGGAGCTATAAGAGATCCACTTTCAGGACGAACATATGTATATCAGGCTATGCGTATAACAGGTGCAGCTGATCCTACAGTTCCAGTAGCAGACACACTACATGGCAAGCTTCCACAAAGAAAGATAGTTACAGAGGCAGCTCATGGATACAGCTCATATGGTAACCAGATAGGTCTTGCAACAGGTTATGTCAAGGAAATATATCACCCTGACTATGTTGCAAAACGTATGGAGATAGGTGCTGTTATAGCAGCAGCTCCAAGAAGTGCAGTTAAGAGAGAGAATTCAGACCCAGGAGATATTATTATTCTTCTTGGTGGACGTACAGGACGTGATGGCTGTGGCGGTGCTACAGGTTCATCTAAGGTTCATACAGAAGAGTCTATAGAGACTTGTGGAGCTGAGGTACAGAAAGGTAATGCACCAACAGAGCGTAAGATGCAGAGACTTTTCAGAAGACCAGAGGTTACTAAGCTTATTAAGAAATGTAACGATTTTGGTGCAGGTGGTGTATCGGTAGCTATCGGTGAGCTTGCAGATGGTCTTATAGTTGATCTTGATAAGGTCCCTAAGAAGTATGAAGGACTTGACGGAACAGAACTTGCTATATCTGAGTCTCAGGAACGTATGGCAGTTGTTGTTGATCCTTCAGATGTTAAGGAGTTCCTTGCATATGCAGCAGAAGAGAATCTTGAGGCGGTAGAAGTTGCAGTAGTTACTAAAGAAGCCAGACTTGTACTTAACTGGAGAGGAAAGGATATAGTTAATATATCAAGAGCTTTCCTTGATACTAACGGTGCACATCAGGAAACTTCTGTACTTGTAGATATACCAGATGAGAAGGATAATTATCTTAAGGCAAAGGAAGTTGAGGATGTTAAGGGTAAGTGGCTTAAGACACTTGCAGATCTTAATGAATGTTCACAGAAAGGACTTGTTGAAAGATTCGATGGTTCAATCGGTGCAGGCTCAGTGCTTATGCCTTATGGTGGTAAGTACCAGCTTACGGAAACACAGGCTATGGTAGCGAAGCTTCCTGTTCTTAAGGGTAAGTGTGATACAGTTACTATGATGGCTTATGGCTTTGATCCATATCTTTCTAAGTGGAGTCCATACCATGGTGCTATGTATGCGGTTACTGATTCAGTAGCAAAGATAGTGGCAGCAGGTGGGGATTATACTAAGATAAGATTTACATTCCAGGAGTACTTTAGAAGAATGACAGAGGATCCATCAAGATGGAGCCAGCCATTTGCAGCTTTACTTGGTGCTTATGAAGCACAGCTTGGCTTCGGACTTCCATCTATTGGAGGTAAGGATTCTATGTCAGGAACATTTGAACATATAGATGTACCACCTACATTATGTTCATTTGCAATAGATGTAGCTAAGGAAAAAGATATTATTACACCAGAGCTTAAGGAAGCAGGTAATGTACTTGTAAGATTCGATATTGAAAAGGATAAGTATGATCTTCCTGTATTCTCACAGATTAAAGAGCTTTATGCAGGAATACATGCTGCTATCCAGTCTGGTGCTGTTGTTTCAGCATATGTACTTGATTCTAATGGATTAGTTCCTGCTATCAGCAAGATGGCGTTTGGTAACAGATTAGGTGTTGCAGTAGATTCATCAGTATCAGAGGAAGAACTTTTTGCACCAGCTTATGGCTGCATAGTTGCAGAGGTTAAGGCAGATAAGCTTTCAGATATTAAGGTTTCTTACACTAAGATTGGTGAAGTGACTAAGAAGGCAGCATTTATTTATAAAGATATGTCTATCAACGTGGAGGAAGCTTTAAGTGTATGGAAGGATACACTTGAGGATGTATTCCCTACAAAGGTAACAAAGGAAACAGATAAGATTGAAACACCTGTATATTCAGCAGGTAATGTTCATATATGTAAGAATAAGGTTGCAAAGCCAACAGTGTTTATACCAGTATTCCCAGGTACTAACTGTGAGTATGATAGTGCTAAGGCATTTGAAAGAGCAGGCGCTGACACAATCGTAAAGGTATTCAAGAACCTCACAGCAGAGGATATCCGTGATTCGGTTGATGAGTTTGTAAAGGCAATCGACAAATCTCAGATTATCATGTTCCCTGGTGGATTCTCAGCAGGAGATGAGCCTGAGG
>ERZ779646.331-NODE-331-length-10918-cov-1.47666_pt1 | contig 10918 bp, 10 predicted proteins | sample MGYA00511907_ERZ779646 | MGnify/ENA primary metagenome ERZ779646 (study PRJEB29588, sample SAMEA2144525) | human gut metagenome | biome: human gut; feature: human-associated habitat; material: faeces | place: Denmark | collected 2008/2010 ...
ACTGAACTTGAAGATTTAGCTGATAAATATGCTGATTTTAAAAATATAGATTGTGAAATTTACAGTGTATCTTGCGACACTCATTTTGTGCATAAAGCATGGCATGATGCATCTGATACTATCAAGAAAATTAAATATCCAATGCTTGCAGATCCAACAGGATTATTAGCACGAGCTTTTGATGTGATGATTGAAGATGATGGTATTGCAGAAAGAGGTAGCTTTATCGTAAATCCAGAAGGTAAAATTGTAGCTTATGAAGTAATCATGGGAAGCGTTGGCAGAAATGCTGATGAATTGCTTCGCCGTGTAGAAGCTGCTCAATTCGTAGCTAAACATGGTGGCGAAGTTTGTCCTGCAAGATGGAAACCAGGTGCTAAAACATTAAAACCTAGTATTGAATTAGTTGGAAATATTTAATAAAAAAGACTGCTATTGGGATATATGCCCATAGCAGTCTTTTTTTAGGGGTTATTTATTCAGTGATAACTGTATGAATTAATGTTGGAGCTGTAGCTGTATCTGCGATAAAGATATTGTCGTATAATTTTTGTTTTACGTCTTCAACATTTTCACGATTGCTGTAGATAGTGAGAATAGATTCGCCTTCTTCTACTTTATCGCCAACTTTTTTATGAAGTACAAGACCAACTGCTAAATCGATTACATCTTCTTTTGTAGCACGCCCTGCACCTAAAATCATGGAAGCAACACCGATTTCATCAGCTACCATTCTGGAAATATAGCCAGATTGTTTTGCTGGTAATTCAATTTTATATTTTGCCTGTGGTAATTTTGTTAAATCATCAACGATAGAAGCATCTCCACCTTGGTTTGCTAAGAATTCTTTGAATTTAGCTAAAGCTTTTCCACTGTGAATTGCATCTAAAAGCATTTCTTTTGCTTCTTCGCTAGTTTTTGCTTTACCTGCAAGGATTACCATTTGGCTACCTAAAGTTAAAACAAGTTCAGTTAAATCTTTTGGACCTTTGCCTTGAAGTGTTTCGATAGCTTCTTTTACTTCTAAAGCATTACCAATAGCAAAGCCTAAAGGCTGAGACATGTCAGAGATGATAGCGATTGTTTTTCTGCCTACATGATTACCGATGCGTACCATAGCGTGAGCGAGTTTTTCTGCATCTTCTTGAGTTTTCATGAAAGCGCCATCGCCAGTTTTTACGTCTAAAACGATTGCGTCAGCACCAGCTGCGATTTTTTTACTCATGATAGAGCTTGCGATAAGAGGAATAGAATTTACTGTACCAGTTACATCGCGGAGTGCATATAATTTTTTATCTGCTGGAGTTAAGTTACCGCTTTGTCCAATAACTGCAACTTTATCTCTATTTACTAAATCAATGAATTGTTCACGAGTGAGTTCTACATGGAAGCCTGCGATAGATTCTAATTTATCGATTGTACCACCAGTATGACCTAATCCACGTCCGGACATTTTAGCTACAGGAACACCAAGGGAAGCAACAAGTGGAGCTAATACAAGTGTAGTAGTATCACCTACACCACCAGTGGAATGTTTGTCTACTTTTACTCCATCAATAGCAGAAAGGTCGATAGTATCTCCAGATTCTACCATTGCACGAGTTAAATCAGCGCGTTCACGGTCATTCATATCTTGGAAATAAATAGCCATAGCTAAAGCACTTGCTTGATAATCAGGAATTTCACCTTTTGTATATCCTTCAATGAAGAAATTAATTTCAGCAGTTGTTAATTCTTGTCCATCACGTTTTTTTTCAATAATATCTACCATACGCATAAATAAGCACCGTTCCTTTTCTCAAATTATTGTAAGTCGTTTAAAAATGATTGCCCATGTTGTGGCATTTCAATAGAGAAGTTATCCGCAATAGTAGCACCTAAGTCAGCAAATGTTTTTCTGATAGGAAGGCTACCATAATTTTTTAATTGTTTACTATAGATTAATAATGGCACATATTCGCGAGTGTGGTCAGTGCCTTTATATGTTGGGTCATTGCCATGGTCAGCAGTGATTAAGAGTAAATCTTCATCATGCATTTTTGCAAAAACTTCGTTTAATCTAGCATCAAATTCTTCAAGAGCATCACCATAACCGATAGGGTCACGACGATGACCGAATTTAGCATCGAAATCTACAAGATTTGTGAAGCTGAGACCTGTGAAGTCTTCATCTAAAATATTTATAAATTTATCCATACCGTCCATATTGGAAACTGTGCGGATTGCCTTTGTAACACCTTCACCATCAAAGATATCACTTATTTTGCCGATAGCTATAGAAGCTAAGTTTGCTTCTTGAAGGCTATTCATTACAGTTTTGCCAAAAGGTTTTAAGGCATAATCATGTCTATTAGATGTACGAGTGAAATCTTCTTTGCAAGTACCAACATAAGGACGAGCAATAATTCTGCCTAATTGGTATTTGCCTTCGCGAGTGATATCTCTACAGAATTGACAAATGCGATAGAGTTCTTCAAGCGGTATGATTTCTTCATGAGCTGCAATTTGAAGTACAGAGTCAGCTGAAGTATAAACGATTAAATCACCAGTTTTTAATTGATGTTCTCCGTATTGTTTGATGATTTCTGTACCGCTTGCAGGGCAGTTACCAACGATTTTTCTACCGGAGAATTTTTCAATTTGAGCGATTAAATCATCAGGAAAACCATCAGGGAAGACTTGGAAAGGTTTATCAATATAAAGCCCCATCATTTCCCAATGACCTGTCATTGTATCTTTACCACAAGAAGCTTCTTGCATTTTTGTATAATATCCAAGAGATGGATGAACAGTATTTATGCCTTTGAGTTTGTATATATTAGAAAGACCTAACCTTTCAAGATTTGGTACGTTTAAACCATTTTTAGCTGTGGAAATATGCAAAAGTGTATTTGCACCAATATCGTCAAATTTATCAGCATCAGGAGTTTCGCCAATGCCAACGGAGTCCATAACTATAACATGAATGCGTTTAAATTTTTTAATGTTGTTCATAGTATCACCTAACTTTAAATTATTAAGCCTACAATTGTAGCATTTAAAATGCTAACTAATGTTGCACCATATAACAATCTAAGTCCGAAATAAGCTACTACATTACCTTTTTCTTCATTGAGGGCTTTAACTGCACCTGCAATAATACCAATAGAGGAGAAATTAGCAAAGGATACTAAGAAGATGGATACAATAGCTACGCTTTTTGCAGAGAGAATAACTGTACCACTGGAAAGTTGCATCATAGCTACAAATTCATTAGCAACTATTTTAGTAGCCATTAAGCTAGCAGCATCCACACATTCTGCCATTGGAATTCCCATGAAGAAGGCAAATGGTGAGAATAAATAACCTAGGATTTCTTGGAAAGAAATACCAATAATTCCTAAAAATACATTGTTGATTAATGTGATAATGCCAACGAAACCGATTAGCATAGCACATACAATAACGCCGACTTTAAAACCGTCTAAGATATATTCACCGAGCATTTCAAAGAAAGATTGTCTTTTAGTTTCTGCTACTACTAGAATATCATCTTCAGGTTTAACTTCATAGGGATTTATAATGGAAGCGATTATAAATCCACCAAAGAGATTTAAAACGAGAGCTGTAACTACATATTTTGGTTCAATCATTACCATATATGCTCCAACGATGGACATAGAAACTGTGGACATTGCAGAAGCACATAAAGTATATAAACGATTAGGTGGCAAAGGTCCGAGTAATTTTTTTACGGAGATAAATACTTCTGATTGACCTAAAATAGCGGAAGCCACTGCATTATAGGATTCAAGTTTGCCCATGCCATTTACTTTGCTTAAAGCAAGACCGATATATTTGATGATAAATGGCAATATATGCCAATGTTGCAAGATACCGATTAAAGCAGAGATAAATGTGATAGGCATTAAAACACTCATAAAGAAGATAGGATCATCAGGATTAGCCAATCTACCAAAAACGAAATTTATACCTTCTCTAGCACAATTTAAAAGTGCTGTAAATCCGTTAGCAATTGTACTGATTAAGACATTACCAGCAGATGTATTCAAAAGTAAAAATCCTAGAACGAATTGGAGAATAAGCATGGTAAGGATTGGTCTATATTTTATTTTTTTGCGGTCGTTGCTGACAATAAATGCCATACCAAAAACTAAGGCAAGTCCAGCTACACCAATAATATATTGCATGATGATATCCTCCGTGTTTTTATTTTAGAAGTTTAACGCCAGCACTAGCACCGATACGAGTAGCACCAGCTTCTACCATAGCAAGAGCTTCTTCATGAGTATGAACACCACCAGAAGCTTTTACACCCATTTCAGCTCCTACTGTTTTACGCATGAGAGCGATGTCATGAACAGTTGCACCACCAGTGGAAAAACCAGTAGAAGTTTTTACAAAATCAGCACCTGCTTTTTGGGAAAGTTCGCAAGCTTTAATTTTTTCTTCATCAGTTAATAAGCAAGTTTCGATGATTACTTTTACGATAGCTTTATCTTTAGCAGCTTCTACGATTTGATGAATTTCATTTTCTACATAATCATATTCTTTATCTTTGAGCATTGCGATATTGATTACCATATCAATTTCTTGAGCGCCTTTTTCAATAGCATCTTTAGTTTCAAAAACTTTTACTTCTGTAGTATTAGCACCAAGAGGGAAGCCGATTACAGTACATACTTTAACATCTGTATTTTTTAATTCTTGATGAGCAAGTGCAACCCAGAAAGGATTTACGCAAACGGAAGCAAAATCATAAGTTTTAGCTTCAGCGATTAATTTTAAAATGCTTTCTTTATTTGTATTAGGTTTTAAAGCTGTGTGGTCGATTAATTTATTGATGTTCATTATAAATACTCCTTTAGATGTTTATTTCATATATTTATTATTTATTTATATTAATGAAGGATAATTTTTATTTTTTTAAATCTTCTTTAGTGAAAGCACCAGGTAAGATTTCGTCCATAGTTTTTACAATATATTCTGTAGGACTTTTGCCTAAGATAATTTTTATATCTTTAGTGGCAAATTCTACAATTACTTGACGGCAGATACCGCATGGATAAGTGTAATCATTTTCTACCCCAACAATGGCGATAGCTTTAATTTTTTGATGACCTTCAGAAATGGCTTTGAAGATAGCTGTTCTTTCAGCACAATTAGTAGCTCCGTAAGAAGCGTTTTCTATATTGCAACCAGTATAGATTGTATCGTCTTCAGTGAGTACAGCAGCGCCTACTTTAAAATTAGAATATGGAGTGTAAGCATTAGCACGGCCTTCATAAGCTTTTTTTACTAATAAATCACAATTTATCATGATGAAATCCTCCTATTAATCTATTTAATATTAAAATTTAAAATTAAAAGAAAATTCAAGTTTCATTTCTTAAATTCATTATAATTCACAATTGAACAAATGTAAATAGTAAAATGAAAACAATTTCAAAAATATTTTATTAGCTTAAAAAGATAATTTATAAAGTAAAAATAAGAATTCTTGATTTAAATAATTAAAATTTGCTATAATGTATCTTTAGATTAAAAAAAGAAGGTGATTACAATTATTTTTAATGAATTGACTATAAATGATAAAGATAGATTAGATAGCTTTTTTAAATTAAACTATCATGAAAATTCTCATTTGAATTTTACAAATTTATTTATGTGGCGCAAAGCTTATAACATTATGTGGTGTATTGAAGATGATATTTTATATTTCAAAGCTAAATTCCATGATAGTGAATTTGCACTTCAGCCACTTTGTAAAAAAGATAGATTATTTGAAGCTATTGATAAATTAAAAGCATATTTTAATGATAAGAATATAGAATTCACACTTTCTGGCTTAGAAGAAAATATCGTTGAAGAATTAAAAAATTATCCTAATGGAGAATTTGAGTTTTCAACTAATCGCGATGATGATGATTATGTCTATAATGCTATAGATTTAATAAATTTATCAGGAAGAAAATTCCATTCTAAGAAAAATCATTTGAATAGTTTCCGAAAAAATTATCTAGAAGCTAAATATTTGCCAATTAATAATGATATAATAACATTATGTAAGATAACGATTAATGGCTGGTATAAAAAACGTTTAGCACTTACTCCTGATGACCCATTTATCGGAGCTGAACGAGATGCTATCATTGAAGTGCTTAATAATTTTGAGCAGTTAAAATTAAAAGGTGGAGCATTATTTTTGGTTAATAAAGTAATGGCATTTACTTTTGGTGAGCAGTTAAATGAAGATACAGCTGTTATTCACGTAGAAAAAGCTGATCCAGATGTCAATGGTGCTTATACTGCAATAAATCAGGCTTTTGTGGCTAATACTTGGCAAGATATGACTTATATCAATCGTGAAGAGGATATGGGTATTGAAGGTTTAAGAAAAGCAAAAGAGTCTTATCGCCCTGTGAAGATGATTAAAAAATTTACAGCTATTTTTAAAGGATAATTCTCTAAATACAGTTGGCAAGGTATAAAGATTAAGTTATAATAAAACTTAATGTGTTTATAGGGAGATTATCTATTTAATGAACAAAGTTATTGTTAAAATTAACAGTAAACAAAAAAATGATAAACAAAATACAATAAAAATGAAGGCATTGGCTAATGCTTATACAAAAAATGGTATTTTGTATGTCATTTATAAAGAAAAAGATTTAAATGAAGAAAAAGAAACTTCAACGATGTTGAAAATACAAAAAGATAGCCTGACGCTTATGCGGACTGGTGGCGTACAACAACAGCAAGTTTTTGTCGAAGGAAAAGAAAGTGTAAGCGATTATATAACACCTTATGGTAATTTAAAAATGAAGGTAAAGACACATCGTTTGGAAATAATTACGGGCATGAAATCTACTATAAAAATAGATTATGCTTTATATATAAATAATAGTTGGCAAAGTGATAATGAACTTATGATTAGATTAGAGCCAGCAAATTGAGTTTACTAATGATATATTGCTAATATACAATTAATATAGAGATAAATATAAAACTTAGGAGGATTTTGATTGGATACTAAAGATTTGCTTATACAAGCCATCAAAGATGCAGTTGCAAAAGCTATAGCTGAGCAGGCACTTCCTGAAGGACAGTTACCTACTGTTATTTTAGAAGTACCACCAAAGAAAGAATTAGGTGATTTCGCATCTAATATTGCTATGCAATCAGCTAGAGTTTTTCATGTAGCACCAAGAAAAATTGCTGAAGAAATTGTAAGCCGTTTAGATGCTACTTTTTTGGAAAAAACAGAAATTGCAGGACCTGGATTTATTAATTTTTACTTAAAATCTGATGTTATTTATGATGCTTTAGCTAATTTATTAAAAGCTGGCAGTGAATATGGTAATTTACCAAAACAAGAAACACCAAGAATTCAAGTAGAATATGTAAGTGCTAACCCTACTGGTCCACTTCATGTAGGTCATGGTCGTGGAGCTGCTTTTGGTAGTGCTTTAGTAAATCTTATGCGTGCAGCAGGATATAATGTTTCTAGTGAATATTATATAAATGATGCTGGTAAACAGATTGATAACTTGGCATTATCTGTAAATGCTCGTTATCTTGAATTATTGGGTAAAGAAGTAGAGTTCCCAGAAAATGGTTACCATGGTCAAGACATCATTGAAACAGCAAAACGCATTATCGCTAAAGATGGTGATAAATATTTAAATATGTCTGATGAAGAAAGATTATCCATCTTTAAAGAATTAGCATTAAAAGAAAAATTAGCAGCATTAAAAGAAGATTTAGCTGCATTTAATGTTCATTTTGATGTATGGTTCAGTGAAAGAACACTTCATCCAGATGCTGTTAATGCTGTTTGTGATAAACTTTTAGCTAATGGCAACATGTATAAACAAGATGGTGCTTTATGGCTAAAATCCACTGCTTATGGTGATGATAAAGACCGCGTAGTTATTCGTGATAATGGTGTGCCTACTTATTTAGCAGCAGATATTGCATACCATGATAATAAATTTGAACGTAAATTTGATAAACTCATCAATATTTGGGGTGCTGACCACCATGGTTATGTTTGCCGTGTAAAAGCAGCAATGGCAGCACTTGGTTATAATGCTGATGATTTAGAAGTTTTATTATTACAAATGGTAAGCCTCTATCGTGATGGTGAACTTGTAAAAATGTCTAAACGTACAGGTCAAAGCGTAACTTTATCTGAATTAATCGAAGAAGTAGGTGCTGATGCAGCTCGTTTCTTCTTTATCATGCGTTCTTTAGACAGTCAGCTTGATTTTGATTTAAACTTAGCAAAATCTCAATCTAATGAAAATCCTGTATACTATGTTCAATATGCTTATGCTCGTATTTGTAGTATTTTCCGTCAAATGAAAGAAGCTGGTATTGAAACAACTGAAAATCCACAGCTTTCTTTATTGACAGATGAAGCAGAAATTGCTTTAATTAAAAAGTTATTATCTTATCCAGATGAAATTGCAACAGCAGCTAAAAATAAAGCACCACATCGTATTGCAACATATGTACATGATTTAGCATCTATGTTCCATAGTTTCTATAATAAATGCCGTATTTTAGGTGTAGATGCAAAATTAGCAGGAGCAAGACTTGCTCTTTGTTTAGCCGTAAAATATGTATTAGCTCATGCACTTGCAATTTTAGGTGTTAATGCACCAGAAAAAATGTAATAATTTTTAATGTAAATGATAATTGGGAGGAAATACTTGATGGATTTTCTGCATAGTTCAGAAACAGATGTAGCATACTATATCTTAAATTTAGCTAATAAACCTATCTTTTTTAAAGACCTTATTTTAGAAGTAATAGAGAAAAAATGTAAACCAGTGCAGTCCTTATCTGCTTCTATATCTGAAGTATATACACTTATTAATATGGACGCTCGTTTTCAACATACAGGTAATGGTATGTGGGGTCTTGTAGAATGGAATCCACCAGAAACAAAACGTAGTAATGTTTCTAGTAGTTCTTCTAGCACTAGCAAAATGAAAGCAATGTCCAACAGACGTCGTACTTCTTTATTAGAAGGCATTCAAGACGATACAGATAAAGCATAATTTAGATATATAGAGGAGGAGTTTTTTTAATGGCAAAGTATATATTTGTTACTGGCGGTGTAGTTTCTTCTTTAGGTAAAGGTATCACAGCAGCTTCTTTAGGTCGTTTATTAAAAAGCCGTGGTATTAAAGTAACAATTCAAAAATTTGACCCATATATTAACATTGACCCAGGTACTATGAGTCCTTATCAGCATGGTGAAGTTTTCGTAACAGAAGATGGTGCAGAAACTGACCTTGACCTTGGACATTATGAACGTTTTATTGATATCAATCTTACAAAAAATTCTAACGTAACTACTGGTAAAATTTACTGGTCTGTATTGAATAAAGAACGTCGTGGTGATTACCTCGGTAAAACTGTTCAGGTAATTCCACATATCACAAATGAAATTAAACAACGTGTATATGACGTTGCTGCTCATGATGATGCAGATGTAGTTATCACTGAAATCGGTGGTACAGTAGGGGATATCGAAAGTCTTCCATTCCTCGAAGCTATTCGTCAGGTTAAAAAAGAAGTAAGTAAACACGATGTATTATACATTCATGTAACTTTAATTCCATTTATCTCTGCTGCTGGCGAATTAAAAACAAAACCAACTCAGCATAGCGTAAAAGAACTTCGTAGCATTGGTATTCAGCCAGATATTCTTGTTTGCCGTACAGAACAAGAACTTTCTAAAGATATGAAAGAAAAATTAGCTCTTTTCTGTGACGTAGATGCAGATGCAGTTATCCAGAATATGACAGCTTCTACAATTTATGAAGTACCTTTAATGATGCAAAAAGAAGGTCTTGATAAAATTGTTCTTGAAAAATTAGAAATGGATTATCGCCCAGCTCATATGGAAGAATGGGAACGTATGGTTCATCGCATTAAAAATCCTGCAAATAAAGTAAAAATTGCTGTTGTAGGTAAATATGTAGAATTACCAGATGCATATATTTCTGTTACAGAAGCATTACATCATGCAGGCATCTACAATTCTACAGATGTAAAAATCAAATGGGTTAACGCTGAAGAAATTGAAAAAGAAGGCACTGATTTAAGCGACGTATTTGCAGGTTGCAAAGGTATCTTAGTACCAGGTGGTTTCGGCGATCGTGGTGTTGAAGGTAAAATTTCCGCAATTAAATACGCTCGTGAAAATAAAATCCCATTCTTAGGTTTATGCCTTGGTATGCAATGTTCTGTTATTGAATTTGCTCGCCATGTATGTGGTATGGAAGATGCTCATAGCTCTGAATTCAATCCAGAAACAAATCATCCAGTAATCGCTTTAATGTCTTCTCAGATCAATGTTGAAGATAAAGGTGGTACAATGAGACTTGGTTCTTATCCATGTAAAGTAACACCAGGTACAAAAACTTATGAAGCTTATGGCAGTGAATTAATTCATGAACGTCATCGTCATCGTTTTGAATTCAACAATGAATTTAAACAAGAACTCACTGATGCTGGTCTTGTAATTGCTGGTGTTTGCCCAGATAATGGACTTGTAGAAATCGTAGAAGTAAAAGATCATCCTTGGTTTGTAGCTTCTCAGTTCCATCCAGAATTAAAATCTCGTCCAAATAATCCACAACCATTATTCCGTGACTTTGTAAAAGCAGCTTTAGCTGTAGGTAAATAATAAATATGCTATTAAATAGAGTAGAGATAGATTCTCTACTCTATTTTTTTATAAGTTTTTTTCTTATAGTGCTATCAGAAAAATTCCTACAAAAAAATTAGAATTTTGCCGATATAACAAATAAACAGAATATGCGATAATTATTTACGGAATAATTATTGACATACTCCCCATGCCTAAAGGCAGGGGATTCTTGGATACAAACGATACTTG
>ERZ779646.332-NODE-332-length-10905-cov-1.34387_pt1 | contig 10905 bp, 10 predicted proteins | sample MGYA00511907_ERZ779646 | MGnify/ENA primary metagenome ERZ779646 (study PRJEB29588, sample SAMEA2144525) | human gut metagenome | biome: human gut; feature: human-associated habitat; material: faeces | place: Denmark | collected 2008/2010 ...
CAAACATACATCCCATCCATTCACCGGTTTTCAACATTACCTTAGCCGCCTTTCCCCATTTATCCCGGTCATAGTCTGGACCGTGATGTGTGAAAACTACTTTCATGCCCAGTAAACGCGCCAAGGGGGTCAACAGTGCTGGACCAATAGCATGAATGTGGACAATATCTGCATGTAGACTTTTAGCTTTCAAAATAGCTTTGAATGTATGAATGATAGCTTCGAACGATTTCCTTTTAGGAGTTTCAATATCTGTCAATTTAACACCCTGATATTCTTGAAGTGAATCATGTACATAGCTTTTACGACGGATTATAGTTATATCGATGCCTTTTTGTGCAATACGAGGGAAAAGCTCTTCACTATGTGTTTCAACACCACCAAGGATATTTGGTATTCCTCGGGTGCCAGTTACCACGACTTTCATGATCTTAAAAACCCTCTCTTAAATCTCCCTGACAAGGATCCTGTCCTACATTATACCAACACTTATCCAAACATGCAGGCTTACCTTGCATACTAAAAAGTTTATTTTTTAATGCCCATTTTAGAGGGTGTTTAATGTATTTATGCATTACTGGAGAAGCAGTACCTACCATCCAACAGTTTTTCGGACATTTGCGTACCATATCACGCACCTGCTGCGCCTGCTCGCTTTTCCAAACAGCCATAAAATTGGGAGTTTCACGAATATTACCCATTTTCTTCATCCAGTATTTTTCTTCCAAACCATTACATGGATATACATCACCATAAGGTTCAATAAAAAAATTGGCAGAACCGGCCTCGCATGGCAGCATACGACGACCACCTTCTATATAATTGATTAGTCCCATATTGAAGAAAGCACGAAACCAACTCTTCGGATGTTTCTCCTTCAATTGCCATTCTATCAACTGTTCAAAATTTTTGCATACTTCGTCTTTATTCGTTATCACATTATCGTCTTTATGGAAATAATATGAATTATGAAAAGCAGCTGTAGCAAACTCCATTCCCAATGACTTACTCAATTGATAGAGTGAAAGCATGTCTTTTGAGTTATTATTGGATACCGTACATCCAAAACCAATATCTTTTAATCCCATATCTTTTAGCGTCAATAACGTACGCAAACCTTTATCAAAGCCACCTGAATGTCCACGTAATTCATCATTCTTGCAACTTAATCCCTCGATAGAAATACGAATACCGATATTCGGAAATTTTTTAGCCAATGCTACCACACGATCTTCAAACCATCCGGATGTAGAAATCACAATACGATCCGTATGTTTATAGCATTCTTCAACAATCTTATCCAAATCCTCACGAATGAAAGGCTCGCCACCTGTCAGATTTATAAATTTCAGCTTTGGAAGTGTACGTAACTCCTCTGGCTGTATTTCTTTACTCTTTTCTGTGGGATACTGCCACACATTACACATCTTGCAACGCATCGGGCAACGATACGTCAGAATAATGCTCGCGTCCGTAGGACACGGGATATTATTTGTAGTCATAATATAATAAGATTTTAAATATATACAAAAGAAATATGTTTCCTCGTCACTTGGTATAAATCTTCATCAGCTGTTTATAGTAAGCATCTGCAGAGTATTTTTCTTGTGATTTTTTGGCCAATGATTCGTAATCAAACGTATATGTGAACATCATCTCAATTTTCTTTTTTAAATCCACTATATCTTTTGATTTGAACAACATTCCACTTTTTCCCTCTTCTATCAATTCGGGAATACCTCCAATGCATGCTCCCAAAACTGGAGTTCCTAAACATTGTGCTTCAATCACTGAAAGTGGATTATTTTCGTTACATTCCGATGGAATAACACTAAAACGAGTGCGTCCTAATAGTTCTTTTATTTCCGCCCATTGTTTATAGCCTACAAGTTCGATATTTGTTCCTTTGCACAGTATTTTCAACTCTTCCATCAAGGGGCCTTCACCAATAATTTTCAATTTATATGGCAACTGACGAGCTGCTTTTACCAATGTAACCACCCCTTTTTCATTAGATAGACGACCTATAAAACAATAATAATCCAGCTTATTATACTCTTGCTTCCTTGTTTTTTCTATATCTATAAAATTACAGAGTGTACACATTTTTGTTTTATCAAAGCCTCCTTGTATCATCTTATTCGCTATAAATAAACTTGGGCAAATAAATATATCTGTACATTTCTCCAAACGCTCACGATTCCATGATACTGCTTCCTTATAAGCTAAGAAACTAGCAACAATAGAGTTCTTCATACATTTATACTCAAGCACCTTACGTTTATCCATAAAACATTCTTCACAGGCTATTTTTCCATTACGAAGACAATCATAACGAGGGCAAAGAAGCTTCAAATCATGTAGAGTCCATACAACTTTAATTCCTCTTTCATGTGCTAGTTCAGCAATTATGGGAGAAAGTTGCGTATGAATATTATTCAAATGTACTACGTCAGGTTTGAATTCATCTAATAATGCACAAAATTTTCTTTTTACTTCATTTGTACCTAATGGACGCAAAAAAGCTTCCAACATTCCTAATCCGGGTTTAAACTTCACTTCACTCGGAAAATATTTTCTCCATGGAGTTTCCAAATTATCAGGATAATCCATGGAAAATATCGCTACCTCATGTCCATACTCCCGTAGCAATAACTCTAGATTAAGCGTATAGATACAATCACCACCACGACGATAATAAAACTTGTTTGCCAATAATATTTTCATAAGAAATAATTAAGTATTTTTCTAACCATACAATTTAATTATCTAAGCCTCTCCCATTCTTTACTTTCAAAATTGTATCTTTTTTAAGCACTTTTGCAGGACGATTATCCTTATCTCAAAACATTACGTAAAAAGTCAATTGACTGTTTTCTATAAATAGCCAATATTCTGTCTACCCTCTCATAATCAATCGGACGCTGAAGTACCTCCATATTCTTTTCCAACTCCTCCTGGGAAGTAAACACATGATCTTTTAGTCCTACTAAATCAAGCAAATCAAGCAGACGGCTCGATAATCCATTTGCTATAGGAATCACAGCAAACTGACGATGATAAAGCAAACTAAACACCAATCCATGGAAAGAATCTGTCACTACAATCTCCGCTCCTCCAATCTGCTCTATCCATCCTTTTATAGCGGGAGGATAACAATATTCAAACCCTCTCAAAGGATATCCATTAAATATCATACGAGCCGGTATACCCATCTTGTATGAAAGATAACGTGCCATATCAAGCTGACAATCATTACGATTTAAAAGATAACAGACAATACGGTGATTGAGAATAATAGATGAAGTAATTTCCGCATAAGAAGAATGCAACATTGTAGGATCAAGCACTAAGTTACTATCAAGGCTAAATTGCTGCTTTAATATATTTTGGCCCGTAACCTCTCTCACAGATATTCCTGAAAAACGATGAAGAAGTTTATCTATAGCAGGCAGTAGCTCTTTATGACTCTCCGGCCACATATTCACCCCAAAACTCGAAGCAAACGACACTCTGCGAACCTGCTCCTCTCCAAAATCAAGAAAATAGGCCAAACATTGTTCACGGCTAATTAAAGGATTCCATGTTTGATCACTTCCTACCAACAAACAATCATAATCCAACTTTGCCTTTCTAAGTTCCTCCACTGTTTTATAATGCCTTGTAAGCGACGGATAAAACTTTTTGCAGAACCTATGAAATTTAATAAAACGAGGAATAAAAATCAATTGTCTCAACTTTATAGGTTCTGGCTGCCTAAGGTCTATCAACTCTACTTCATGTCCCAGTTCCTTGAGGAGACGACATGTGGCATAAGTTTGTAACACTGCTCCACAATTATACGACTTATGATATGTTAATAATCCGATTCTCATTGCTTATGTCCTATTCTATCTATAATCACTACTACTATTCCGTAAACTTTCCGAATCACTTTCAACAGTATCCATGGACTTTTATTCGAAAAGGTATACGCATATACTTTTGAAAATACACTATCACTAAGGTGTGAGGAAAAGAAAGCCAATAACTTTCGTTCAAAAAAATATTGCTGAATCGAATGTCCTGTAACCAATCTATGATTATGAGATATGGCTAAGTTCATATCAGCCTTATCATAAAATAAAGAATCTTTTAATGATGAAAGGAACTGCCTCGCTTTATCAGTATGAGCTATAATCAACGATATACCATCAAAATGTTCTTCATCATATTTAATACATCCCCAATAATCCCCTATGGTAAAGTCTGATTTGCGATTTTTTCCAACGAAAGGACAGTCATAACAAGAATACCTGTTCGTTAATTCGAGACTAAATCCAGTAGTAATTAAATTATTTTTATTTGCATAATCATAAATTTTACCATTTTCGTCTTCGACTTTTAAATTATAACGAAATCCTCTAGGTTTCCATCCTGTTTCCTTGGTACGAAATGACAAAACACGCTTCACTTTATACGGTGCCTGACTAATAAATTTATCAATTAAAATTTTAGAAGGAATTCCACCACAAATTAAATCCACCGTAACCAGACTCCCTTTATAGGTTCTATCTTTCAAAAAAGATAATAGTCCAGCAATTTGACAACCTGTGCCCGAGAAAAGAACCATTCGACCTTCCTTCAAATATTTCAAAGCAAGTTTATAATTTCCAGATGCATTGCTATGTGTATATTTTGATCCCTGCAAACAAGTCAATTCTTCCTTAGTATCAATTGCCTGATGATGAACATAACAAGGTGATTCTATTTTCGCACCAAACACAATTCCCCCTTGTTCTATTACAGAAAACGCCATTGCATAAAAAGCGCCACCTGAAGCACTAGTCTTTCGATGTGTTCTATTTTTTGCCCAAGCTGCATAGAAATCTGAATATTCACTTTTCTGATATTCGAAATTCGAGACGATCGGACAGATTTGTTCACACATGCCACAACCAACACATTTACTTTTATCTATCTCTACATACCGATGCCCATCATAATGTTCAACTATATTTATAGCATTTTTATTGCACACATCTATACAAGCAAAACAGCCTGTACATTGTTTATCTGTAGCCAGTCGAGGTACAAAACTCATAATTTACAATTTAGAAAAGAAGTCTTTATATTTCGCAACAATACTGGTTAGCGAAAGCTCCTTATCTACAAAATTCTTTTGATTAACAGAAAGTTCTTTTAAAAGCACATCCCTGTTTTCTATACACCACTGCATTTTATCCGCTAAATCACCTGCATTTCCTGATTGGAATGCTAATCCCGTCACTCCATCTTCTACAAACTCTTTAAATTGAGGAATGTCAGAGACCAATGTAACGACATTATATCTAAATGCTACCGTTATAGCCCCACTTTGGGCTATATCTTGATAAGGCATAACAAAAACATGACTATCTGCAAACATATTAGCTACATCCTCGTTAGGAATTCGTCTAATCATTAGTTCAAACACATCTGGACACTTTATAAACGATGCATAGTTTTGTTCCCAATTACAATTACAGCTACCAGCAATCCTTACTTTGAAGTTTTCAATACCTCTATCATGCAAAATATTTGCAGCTTCAATCAATAAATCAACCCGCTTATATGCAACAATATTTCCAAAAAATAAGAATCTAAAAGTTCGTTCTTCCTTTTTATTTACTTCAATAGTAGATTCTCCATAATCCTTTAAAGCCAAATGTGCCATTAGAATATTCTTTCCATGAACTTTCTCTTTGAGAATTACTTCCTGACTTCTTGAGAATACCTGAATATTCTTAAAACTACGAATCCACATATTAGTTAGTTTTTTGGCCCATTTTTCCGAATTAGCTCCTCTTGGAGTAGAAACATTGTGACATGCGATAACGACATTTCTTTTAGGAAGCATCAAACGATACATCATAGTGCCATAAGGATGCATAGCTGCTGAAATATAATACAGATTTGGAAGGAATGCTCTAGCTCTTTTAATGATACGTATTAAATCAATTATATTATGAAGGCTCCTAAGGCGATGCGTTAAATAGAAAAAATAGACTTGGACATTAGGATTGTCTTTCAGTACAGATTTTACATATAACTCATAATCGATCTCTTGATTATTTTCCACCACTATTTGCCAATCAATAAAATAATCTTTGGCTAAAAGATTTATAATCGGCAAATCTACATCAATGAAACAACTTGGAGTTATCCAAGATATTTTTTTCTTATTCATATAAAAAAGGTATATATCGTAAGTATCCAACCCCCTATGACAATAATCCTTAGCTCCAGTATTCTTGGGGGGGTGGAGCTATAGCTTACATTATTTCTCAAAATCTTCACTACTATGCATGACCGTTATTTTTTAGACCATGCGGAGGTTGAACAACCGCCAACTATTGACAAAACGTGAAACTCATATTTCTTCTATTTCCATTTAGTCTCAATCAATCCCTATATTTTTTTAATATTGGTAACCAACCAATATCTATTCGACAGCCACAAACTCTAATATAGGTATAACGATGATAACCTAAAACCATGGGCTTAATCACTAAATTCCAAAACTTACCTACAGAATTTTTCTTCTTTTTTATCCCTTTATAGGGTGTAAGTCGCAAGTATTTATCGAATTCATGCGCAAACGGATGTATACATAATCTCTCCATGATATAAAATTTCTTCCTGATTATTAGACTCCTAGCACAAGAACAATTTGTATAAAATTAGCCTAAAAACTTTTTGTACTCGGCAATAACAAATCTATCCATTTCTGCAAGATAAACTTTATTTTGAATTTTCACATTATCGATTTCGGCAACATTGTCCCATATTTTTTCAAGGTATTCTACCCATTCAATTGGATTAGTTGACGCAAAAAGAGGAGCACTTTCTTTTTTAAATATCCCCGCCATACTATGAGGATGAACCATTACAACTTTATCGAAGGATATGGATTCAAATGTTTTAATTTTCAATCCAGTTCCCTGATACACAGGATTAATAGCCACATCTCCTTGAGCGTAAAAATTTGCAGGATTATCTATATACCCTAAAACTTTCACCCCATCTATATTATTCTGGCTTGACATCATTTTACAGATTCCTCCACCTACTACAAGCTCAGCATCAGGAAATGTCTTTCTTATGAAAGGAAAAATGTCTTTAATAAACCACTTTATTCCATTTTGATTAAATTCATTATTTCCAGAAAGAAATAACAGATTATGATTTCCCACCACAGGTTGAGGATGATATCCATATTTACCATATAGATTGTACACCTCGCTATTAGGTGAAAGAAGTTGAAAATAATCGGCTTCTACTTCCTGAAGAGCAAAGATATGTGGACATCTTTGCATTGCCTTTGCCTCGGTATCCGCAGTGATACACATAGTAGGCATACCAACTTTGAGATTCTTGTATGCAATACAATCATGGGTTGCTATTGCCTTCTTAGGAATATGGATAAATTCAAACAGCCGAGATAAATAATAATAATTGATTACGCAAACATCAAAATGAATCTGTTCATCAAGCCTATTTACCATATTTTCCAAGCCATAAGGGTATTGATCATCTACCTGATAAAAACCGTGACAGAAATTCTTACGGTAATACTTAATCAAAGTCATCTTGATCTTTTGTAGTTTACTGACAGTAAACAAGTAATATCTATCTCCCCAATATTTTTTCGATTTCTCAATACTTTCAAAATATGCTTTGGAGTTTTGTCTCAATGGCATCTCACTAATATGGAGAAAATACACATCATGCCCTAACGACTTAAACATTTCTGCTTGTGACAATATCCACCATCTATTTCCTGCATTTGTAGGATGCGTAGGACATTTGGAAATTATAAGTATTCTCATAATTCCTATCTTTTTTGTAAGCTATCAATTATATCTTCCATCATCTTCTTATATTGTTCATAACGCTCTGCAGCAACAGCTCTTACTTTTTCTTTGGGAAAATTCTGCAAAGCAGTTACAATCTGTTCTGCTGAAACTTCACAAACACCCGCATTAATAGGTCTTACATTTGCTTTCAAGCTAAAAATTCCCATAATATGCTCTACTTTGCTTGAACCATCTCTAACTGTCCGATTAAAAAAATCTTTTGTTCCCCAATGGTCAATACTAAAACAGGGTACCGCATTGTGCAAGCTAACTATAATAGGATGCATATTACTACCTACATATCCACTTGAATATTTTATGAGTGCATACCAATCAATAGGCGATAGAGGCACATTGACTTGATAATCAAAATTATGTTGAAACTTAATACCGTTAGGCATTGGGAAAGCGACACATTCTTTTCCATGATTTTTAAGCTTTTGATTTAATTCGTCGAGAATGTTAACTGATAAACTTTGAGAATGAAGAGATACCAATACATACTGCTTAGGTAAATTGAAACGATTTCTAATATCCTCTTCTGACGGAACTAATGCTCCCGCATTATAATTGAAAGAAAAAACAGGATCAGGAGTAACTTCAATGTTTTGTGGGGTCCCTATTGCCAACATCATATCACGAGTCCATGTATCTCTAACAGAAATGTATTTCATATTAGCTAAAGTTTTTCGCATTTTACTTTTCAATGATTTCGAAAACTGACTATATTTGGAGTTCTGACTCGATACAGACATCATTGCTGTTGGAATCATAATAGCAAAACCGATTCCCCAAAACGGATTAGGAAACATTCTCTCAGGTACCGGATGAGCTATATAAAAAGGCTTCCTTCTTCCTTTATGAATTCTTGAAAAAAGAGGATGATGTTGTACTACAGCATCAGAACCTATTATAATAGCATCAAGAAGGTATTCATTAATCATTCTTTCGATATCTTTAGAACCATATAAATTTTCAGTTTGATTAATACAAACATTGTTTACAAAATCCAAATGTGCTTTTACTTGAATACTATCATTATAACCCTTTTCAAGTTCATCTTCTGTTCGATGGGAAAGATAGTTCAAGAAGATCGGATTGTGTCCTGCATTTTTCAAATAACAGTATGTAGATACCCCCTGTATATTAGCTCCAAAATTTGCAACTTTATAAAATGTTAGTATTCCAATATTCATAATTTACTCTTAATAAGTTTATTCTCCTTTATATTTTCATCCAATAGATATAAAAATGTTCCATAAGCAATTATACCAATAGCCCAGCACATCCAGAAGTCAAATACAACAAGAATCATTTTCATAATAAAGAACATTTTATACCCCAAATCAATATATTTCCAATTTCTGATAAATTTGTATATGTAAAAAATAATAGCAGAAACCCCAACTAAGCCGACTGTGGAATAATAACCTATAATTCCAACATCTGAAATATAAAAGTGTAGTACGTGTTTACAATACTCTAGTTTATTACCAAGAGCCAAACTCCCCCACCCTGTCCCAAATATCGGATAAAGAGGTGAATTAGAAAAATCCACTATAAAATATTTGGCAGCAAGATAACGAATGAAGTCCTCACCGGCACCTTGAGAATCAACAGCTTCTGCGCTCATTGCTAAATAATCATCATAGAAACTATAAAAAAGAATCGCCATCACGACCAAACAAATAATTCTGATCTTCCATTTATGTTTGCTTTCTATCATTAATATAGCATACATAATCACTACAACGACCGCGACAATATGCTTCCTTGAACAATAGCATAGAATACCCACAGTAAAAATGATAAAATAAATCATATTAACCTTTGAATATTGTTTCGAGGAAAAAGCTTTACCAGCATAAAATGCAAAGGCTAACATTACAAAATCAATCCCCCAAATGTAGAATCTCCAAAGTCCCATACGGTTCTCAACTATGTCCCATTCATTTTGGCGACCTAAAAACCAATATTCAGGATACGTAAATTGCTGACCAATTTCAATAGCTACCCAAATAAAACAAAATACAGTTACTATTTTCATAAGAGCATTTGGGCTCACTTTCCATATTCTCAACATATAATAAAAAAACAATCCATAATAGGTTGCAATATACCCGTAAAAGTAAGAATGAAAACTAGCATGCCAATCCCCCATAGCAGGAATAATGCTGAAAAACGCTGAAATTAAGGTCCAATTCACAACATTAGTCATCCACTTGTTATTCGCCGACAATAATAGATACACAAGCAAAATAAGAAGAAACCAATAAAAAATGAAGGTTTAGACAGCCATCCTCCCCAGCTTAAATATATTGAAGACCATCCACAAAAAGCTATAAATAACGTAAGATATATAACAGCTTTTTTCGTTACACTTATTTTTTTATAAGCAGGCAAATTCATTTTATATAAAATATTCTATTGAACTGTTTTTATGATAACCATAACTATATGCTTTCTTCTCACGATATCCAATAATTTTAGCAGGTGTTCCTCCTACAATAGTATATGGGGGAACATCTTTTGTTACAATTGCACCTGATGCAACTACAGCTCCTTCCCCAATGGTAATGCCTGGAAGTATTATCGACCGACAACAAATCCAAGCATAATCGCCAATAGTGACAGATGATCCTTTACCAGCAAAGTATATGTCGTTGTAATCATGATTTAATGTCCATATAATTGCTTCGTACGCAATTACTACATTTTTACCTATAATTAATCCCTTACGACCATCTAGCAAAACTCTAGGGCCAATAGAGACGCCATCATTAACGGCAATTCCCTTAGGATTTCTTATGTGAAATCCTTGATAAAATCGAACATTCTTGGCTAAATTCATTCCAAATAATTTAAGAATATAATATCTTAATCTTATACTTGGGAAATTGGACACTAAACTATTTATTACATACCAAACTAAGCCATATTTGATAGCGCGCAAATGTGAAATCAATCTCATAAACCAAACAATAATCTTTTTAAGATCTTACTTACTTTCAAAGTATCCAAATATGGA
>ERZ779646.333-NODE-333-length-10904-cov-1.52079_pt1 | contig 10904 bp, 4 predicted proteins | sample MGYA00511907_ERZ779646 | MGnify/ENA primary metagenome ERZ779646 (study PRJEB29588, sample SAMEA2144525) | human gut metagenome | biome: human gut; feature: human-associated habitat; material: faeces | place: Denmark | collected 2008/2010 ...
TCCTCTGATTCTTCATCTAATATATCTGCATCTGAAGAATCATCTGTATATTCTTCATTCTGTTTATTATAGCTGTCATTGTTTTCGGTACTTTCTTCAATCTCAGCATCTTCTGATACTTCTATATCTTCATCATGTTCCTGTGAATCAGCTTCATCATTATCGCTGTCATCACTATCATCTTTTTTTATAAGAAGCTCATCATATTCATCTGAATCATCATACTCATCCATGGCTTTTACAAATGCTTTCTTACTTACAGAAAGTTTACGTGAAAGTACTATAACTGCTACAATAAGAGCTGCTATTATAAGTACAAGTACAACTAATAATGCTAATATTATATAGCTTGTGCCTTTTAAGACGTTTACTACTCCTTTAGCAGAAGCTTCCTTATCCTGCACATGTATCAATGCAGGTTCATCTGATGAATTATATCCGGCATAGCCCTGTATCGTACCATCGTTGATGTTATACCTGAACCATCCTGTATCACCAGTTGAGCTTACGCCATAAAACAATGCATAATTACCAGTTTTATCAAGAAGTACATCCACTTCCCTGTTATTGATGTTTATTCTTCCCGCTTCATAACCATCAGGAAGCTCCATAGACGACTCATCTATAGGAAGAATACAATATGACAGCTCTGGCTGATATACTTCTATGTATTTCGAAAAAGTCTTCTTTACTGAATCATATACATAAAAACCACTTTCACCTGTTCCATCCGTGCTCTCAAGATAAGCTAACATAACTCTTGTGTTAGTTCCCATGCCTACAGCTATCTTAATGCCATTATAATCGGTTTCTGACCGGACATAACCTGATGGCAGTGGATGCTCATCAAAAGAAGATATTACCTTATATTCATTCCCATCAATACTTACCGCAGGTTCCTGGATAATACTGTTGTTATCTCCATCTGTTGTTCCACCCTGATTAGTTCCATCCGTTTCTTCTGCTTCTTTACTTGCCTGCTCAGGTGTTATTACATTATCACTTTTAGTTGTTTTGATAGTATATACTTTTTTGCTTCCATTTTCGGCTGTTACTGTAATAGTAGTTGTATTAAGTCCCGGATCCATACGTGTACCAGATACTTTGACTGTAGCCTTTGAATCATTTGGTGCAGCACTTACCGTAAGTCTGTCACAATCACTTCCAACTGATGTTGTATATGTCGTAACATTAGATGAAAATGCTGGTGAAAGCACACCTGGACTTATCTCAAGTGAACTTAATGTGTTATCTGTAGAATAACTTGCAGGTGCTATTCCTGTTATTGAGCCCGATGACCTTGATATTGATGCATTATCGTAGTCCATGCTTATAACCTTGGAATCACCTATAACACTAAGACTTGAAGTTCCAGCAGCCTTTATCCTGAAGCTGATAGATGAAGACTGGCTGCTTGATGCATTGCTGTCAAGGAAGTTACAGGTTACTGTTCCTGTGTTGCTTCCGCTTACTGGTTCCAGTACTGATGTATCATATGATACATATATTGTAGCAGCACCTATCTCAAAGCTTGCATCTATTGAAACCGTTACAGATACTGTTTCTCCCACTGTTCCACTTGCTGAACCTATTGAAACTCTTGCTGTTCCTGCCGCTTTAGCACTTGTAACATTAAAAAATGGTACACATAATAATAATGTCATAAGGACAGCCGCTATTTTTCTTATATTTTTCATATCATTTTACCTTTAATACCTAAACTAATCCTGCTGAATAAAACTTACTCCAAGTATGTGTCTCTTAATAGCGACAAAATCCATAAGATCTATACTTCCATCATGAATTATATCTGCTGCCTCAAAATGCACACCCTCTGGCTGTGATACATTAAGTATAGCTCTCTTGATAGCTACAAAATCCATAACACCATCACCATTCACATCACCATATATAACAATATCGTACTGTGCATACACACTTCCATCTTTTCTATATATAGTAAGCTTATCACCTGTAGCTACTGTATCATCTGACGAACATTCGCTGTTATCACTGTTAAGAAGTTTTCCATAACAGCCATTGGTATATGTTATGCCATCAAGTATACTCTGCACACTACTTCCAACACCTATTCTAGTAACTATCTTCTTGTCATTATCTATCAGAAGTCCTGTCTTAAACCCATCGCTTTCAGTGTGTCCACTATTGCCTCCATTGTCCGGAGCTGGTTTTACTGGCTCTGGTGATGGCTCTGGATTAACAGCCTCTTTTCTTACCACATTGATAGTATAAGTCCTTGTTCCTCCATCTTCTGCAGTAACCACTATGTTAATATTGTTATTTCCTACAGATAACCTATGGCTTCCTCTTCCGCTTACACTTGCATTAGTATCTGCTGCCGATGCTGATACATCTATGCTTTTAACTTCATTTTCAACTATAAGACTATAATCTGTAGTATCTGATGAAAATGTAGGCGTAAGTGAATAACCATCAACTGACAAGCCTCTTAACCAGTTATTAGAGCTCTGGTTGCCATCAGGAATAATACATCTTGATGAAGGCATATTATCATATACTGGTATACTAAACTTAAATGTTGTATTGTTAAGTGTACTTGTACTATATGCTTTCTTTGCTCTTGTGGCTTCTGAACGTGGTGCTAAGACATTTGTCATATACTGGTGTGAAAAATTCTTTATATCAAATTTTTCATAATATATCGTATCCTGTCCTCTGTTTATATACCACTTTCCAAGATTAATAGCACCACCTACAACAGCCTTATATCTTGTATTCCATGGGCGCATATTAAAGTCATCTGTCTGCATGGCATATCTAAGGCCATTTTGTACTGCGCTAAGACCACCACTGGCATAGGCATTCTGACTGTAATAGTTATAATAACCTCTGTAACCACTTACATTACCTGATATCTGGTTACCAATACCATTAGCACCCTGCTCCTGTATAATTCTTGTTGCAAGATGGTAAGGACTCACCTTTGACACCTCTCCTGCATACATAAGCAGTGTTGCATAGTCATATCCATCAAGATCATGTCCTGAATCTTCCATAAATGTACCACTTATTATGTTACGCACACCATCTGTATTATGTACAGATGAATCATATGAAAGACTTTCAAACATGAATATATATGTATCATCAAGGAAATTACGAGGATCAAGGGCATATTTTACAAGACCTTCTGATGCCTGTACCCAGCCACCACTGTCAAGTATCGTATACTCACCTGTTTCCCAGTCATAACATCCTTCTGCTGTAGACTTCCATGATGAATCAGCAGAGCTGTATATAAGACTTCTTCCTATAACATTCTGTGCATTAACCATGGTATTCCAGTCTCTGCCGTTATGATCTGCCACAAAAACCCATAATGGATACTTCTCATGCAGCTGTCTTAAGCTTTCTTTATATGATTCTGGAAAATCCTGTGCTGTAAGATAATCCTCAAAATTATTATCTGGCTTATAATCCGACTTTTTATCTTTAGTTGTATACTGTGAGGTTATATAGCCTCTTGTATATTCACCATCAAGATAAAATCCAATATTATACCAGCTATATGTCGCACTTGTACTTACTTCCTCATATATATCGAACTTAAAGCCACCATTAACCTTCGTTATAATGCTTCCATTAACCGGAGCAGTTCTTATCCTTAAATCCGTAACATCATAGTTAACATAGCCTGTCGCTATAATGTCATCATCCGCTTTAGCCTTTATGGCACCTGTGTATCCAAACTGAGTACATATAATTATGACCATCATAAGTACAACAGCTGTTATCTTTTTTGCAACATTCCTGTAGTTTTTTTCCATCTAATCACCCGGTTCCTTATTTTCAGCCATGTTTCATTCTAATTTCTTCCAAACTCTGACAGCTTAAGACCTTCGTTACGTTCAAGTACCATATTGACAGACCAGCTGTTAGCAAAGACAAGCAATGGATTGCCTTTAAGGTCTTTAATCTTCTTCATATCCGATGTACCTACTATTCTGTTTACATCCACCTCCTGTGGATTCTCTATCCAGCGGATATGCTCATATGGCAGTGTCTCAAGCTTTATATCTACATTATACTCATTTTTAAGACGATATTCCAGCACTTCAAACTGAAGAACACCAACAACACCTACAATTATCTCTTCCATTCCAGTATTATATTCCTGGAATATCTGGATAGCACCTTCCTGCGCTATCTGGCTGATACCCTTTATGAACTGCTTACGCTTCATAGTATCTATCTGTCTTACTCTTGCAAAATGCTCTGGTGCAAATGTAGGAATGCCATCAAACATAAACTTCTTATTAGATGAACATATTGTATCACCTATCGAGAATATACCCGGATCAAATACACCTATAATATCTCCTGCATATGCCTCTTCAACTATGTGTCTTTCCTGTGCCATCATCTGCTGTGGCTGTGAAAGTCTTATCTTCTTGCCTCCCTGCACATGATTAGCCTCCATACCTGCAGTAAACTTTCCTGAACATATACGCATAAAAGCAATTCTGTCTCTGTGTGCTTTATTCATATTAGCCTGTATTTTAAATACAAATGCTGAGAAATCCTCCTTAAAAGGATCAATAAGTCCTTCTGATGAGTTACGTGGAAGTGGTGATGTAGTCATATCAAGGAAATGCTGTAAAAATGTTTCAACACCAAAGTTAGTAAGAGCCGAACCAAAGAATACAGGCGTAAGATCTCCTGCCTGCACCTTTGCAAGATCAAACTCTGCACTTGCACCATCAAGAAGTTCAACATCCTCATCTAATTTTTCAAGATAGGCATCACCTATCTCCGCTTTAAGCTCAGGCGCATCAAGTGCGATATTCTTAGTAGCAACTTCCTTCTGGCCATTCATGGCTGCTTTAAAGAGTGATACCTCTCTTTGCTTTCTATCATACACTCCTTTAAACTCTTTACCACAGCCTATAGGCCAGTTTATAGGACATGTTGATATGCCAAGTACATTCTCTATTTCATCAAGGAGTTCAAATGGATCATTGGCTTCTCTATCCATCTTATTTATAAATGTAAATATAGGAATATGTCTCATAACACATACCTTGAAAAGCTTAATAGTCTGCTTTTCGACACCCTTTGATGCATCTATAACCATGACTGCCGAATCTGCTGCCATAAGCGTTCTGGGGTATCAAGAATATTGATGCAATATCCATCATAATTAAACTGAAGTACAGAAGATGTTACGGAAATACCTCTTTCCTTTTCTATCTCCATCCAGTCTGATACTGCGTGCTTTGCTGTTTTCTTACCCTTTACAGAACCTGCTAAGTTGATAGCACCTCCATATAACAGAAACTTTTCTGTAAGAGTTGTCTTACCTGCATCGGGATGCGATATAATCGCAAATGTCCTTCTTTTCTTTATTTCACTTGTAATATCTGACATACTATTCCTCATTCCTGTGCGTGTCATGGCACATAAAATCATAATTTATATTTTACTTTCTTTACACTCATAAATCCGCTTCCTGCACGACCATATCAGTGTAACTAATTAAGTATATAGTATAAATTTTATAAATTCAACTATCATGCAATTATTTCATTCAAGACTTATCTGTTTTCCAAGTGCAAATGAGTATATAATTTTTTCTTTAACCTCAAGCCCAGTCAGCTGAACAAGGGCAAGCGCATAATAATCAAGCTGTACACTATATCTTCTTATGAGCTCCTGCTCGCCCGCCTTTCCTTTTTTTACACGGTCCGTTTTATAATCTACAAGGACTATCTTATCATCCTCTATCATATAAAGGTCAATAACTCCCTGTACAAGCTGTCTGTCATATTCAAACATAAATGGCTGTTCACGCCTTACATTGTTTTTCTTAACAGCCTCCTTTATACGCTGTCCTATAGGTGATTTTACGAATTCATAAACATCCTCTGCCCTGATACAGCCAGCCTGCATGCTGTTCATTTTTTCAGAATCAAGCATTTTTTTAATATCTGCTTTTACATCGTCAAGGCTTTCAATCTTATTATAATCTAAACATTCCATAACTCTGTGATAAGCCGTTCCACGTTCATTCGCGCGAAGTGTTTCTTCTTTATCTGATATAAAATCAGGTATTGTTGGTACAAAATCTTCATCTTCTGCTTTTTCCTGATTTGTTATTTTATCAGCTGCTTCCAATTCATCCTTACCCGCTTCTTTATATGCCGCTTTTATATCGTCCGGCATAAATGCATTATTATCATAGTCTGAATCTTCCTGCATCTTCTTTAACTCTGATACAGTAACCTTGACCTTTCTATCTGCATCCGGATCCTTTATATATTCAGGCAGCTCTGATATATGCATGTCAGAAGTCTTCTCCTTAATATATGGCACACCTTCATCCAATCGTGTATTGTCTGTGACACATGGCTGCACATTGTCTGTATCACTTACCTGGTCATTATCTGCAGCTGTATCACATACCACGTCTTCATCTGAGGTTATTATACAGACATTAAAAATCCCACTGTTTAAAGTTTTGTCCATAAGTGCAACTGGCATAACCATATCTGAATACTTATCTATATTTTCACACTCGGCATATGAATATATCCCATTTAGTGCAAGTTCAACTGATAACATCTGCCATGCTGACATTTTCTTATCTGTTCCTGTCACACTTCCAATCATAATAAGTTTTTCCCTTGCTCTTGTCATAGCAACATATAACACACGTTCTTCTTCCGATATGGAATCACGCAGGATTTTTCTTGCAACGGCACCCTTTATTATAGTTGAAGTTTTGGTATGCTTATCAAGATTAACATAATCAGTTCCTATTCCAAGCTCCTGGTCTATAACAAGTCTGTTTCTTGCATCCATCTTATTAATCTGCTTGTTAAGACCAGCCATGATAACTACAGGAAACTCCAGACCCTTACTTTTATGTATACTCATAACCCTGACAGCATCACTGCCAACTCCAGACCCTTGTGAATCTGTAAGTTCTATATCATATTTCTGCAGTCTTTCTATATATCTTAAAAAGTTAAACAATCCACTATAACTAGTTCCTTCAAATGATGATGCCCTATCAAGAAGTACATCTATGTTTGACTGCCTCTTTTTTCCTGCAGGCATTGTACCGACATAGTCATAATATCCTGTATTATATACTATATCCCACAACAGATCATATATTGTCATAAGTCTTGATTTTTTACGCAGTGCGGCTAGTTTATCAAGAAAGCTGCCACATTTGTATGAAAGCTCTTTTAATGCTGCATCACCACTTTCTTTTACCGCCTTAATCTGTTTTATAAAAAGCTTATCCGTTTTGGAAGCATTTTTACCATAAACTCTTAACATTGCAAGCTCATCTTCTGTAAAGCCTCCAAAATATGACAGCAGCACTGATGCCATAGGTATATCCTGCATAGGATTATCTATACATGTAAGCAGACTTATAAGTACCTTTATCTCTCTTACTTTAAAATACTGTTGTGCTGTTTCTGCCATTGCAGGAATATCATTATCAAGAAGGACATTAACAAATGTATCTGCCCAGCCTGTAAGTGTCCTAGTAAGTATCGCTATATCACCATACTGTATTCTTCTGTAGTCTGATAAGTCTGTATCATACACATAATAAGGATTCTCATCTGTCATCAGAGCCTTTATGCGCTTCACGGCGTATAATGCCTCTGCTTCTATGCTGCTGTTTTCATCATCCTCGGATGTATCTATAAGCACTACGTCTGTACTTTTTTCAGATTCCCATCCAAAGTTTCTTTTATCCTTACATTCCGGATAATCAAGCCCACAGTTTAACTGCTGGCTGCTGTCATATTCTATCCCACAATAATTGCGGTTCATGACTCTGTAGAACACATCGTTAGTTGTATCAAGTATATTTTTCCTGCTTCTGAAGTTCTTTTGAAGTTCTATCCTGCAGGCTTTTTGCTTATCTGTTATGGCATCTTTTATATCTTCTGCATTATCATTTTTATATGTCTGATAGCTGTAATACTTTTTCATAAAAAGCTCAGGACACGCAAGTCTGAACTTATATATACTCTGTTTAACATCACCAACCATATACATATTATCAGGCTTATCATCAAGCCTTTCCCTCGATATTGCTGTAAGTATTTCTTCCTGAAGCTGGTTGGAATCCTGGTACTCATCAATAAGTATCTCATCAAAATATTCAGCAAGTTCATCAGCCACCCCAGTATATTCCTTATCTATGCCATTCTTTCTTACCAGAATATCAAGTGCATAATGTTCTATATCATTGAATTCAACTATTCCTCTGTCTTTTTTCTCTGTCTCCATCCTATCTGCAAAATCCTTTGACAGCTGCACCATCATTCCAACTGCCATGGCATTAGCGTGAACATCTTCCATAAGACTGTCTATATCTGCTGTAAACACATTCTTAGTAAGACCTGCTATATATTTCTTATATTTATCTCTCTGTCCTTTTACATACTCCTTAAGTTCATCCAAAGCATCCGGCATCTTTTTTGTACTTAGTCTTTCAAAGCTGATGTTTGATATTCTTTTTGCCAGCTCGCTAATATCCTGTGAATTAACAATACCACATATAGCCATATAGTCTGAATTAACAGCACTAAGATATGAAACCGGTCCATCTGGCCTGTTACACACCTCTATCATATATTCATATTTTTTCTTATAGTCACTTATTGAATACACTATGCTTTCATATAGATTGGCAAGTACTTTGTTACTGCCGTTATCTATGCTGGTATATGTATCAAGCACCTGTTCATACCACTCATCCGGCCATGGATTACTTCTTGCCAGAGCATATATCTTTTTGATTATTTCCTCAATATTCGCATCATTTCTCCCAGTACCATAGGCATCTATAAGTTTTATGAACCGTTCATCACCCTTCTGGTAATAGTCCTCAAGCATATCTTCCATTACATCATTTTCAAGAAGTGTTATCTCTCCTTTATCAGCCACTCTGAAACCAGGATCAAGATTAATTTCCGAAAAATGATTCTTTAATATCCACAGGCAAAAACTATCTATAGTAGTTATCTGTGCATTATTAACAAGTGCAATCTGCTTTATAAGGTTAGCATTATTCTCATCCTCATCAAGCATATCATCAAGTCTGTTTCTTATTCTTGCTTTCATCTCAGCCGCTGCTGCTCTTGTAAAGGTTACAACAACGAGTCTGTCTATATCAGTCTGGTTTTCACCTGTTATCTTTTTTACTATTCTTTCTACTAACACAGCTGTTTTACCAGAACCTGCTGCCGCTGATACAAGAATATTTCTATCTTCAGTATTCATAGCATCAAGCTGCTGCACTGTCCATGACTTTGCCATACACTATCCCTCTTTTCCCACTTCATCTTTACCTGTGTCTTTTTGTTTCTCTTCATTGCCTTTAATCTGTGCCCATATATCATCAGGACTCATATATTCAAGTCTTCTGAATTTAACACCTGGCATATCCTCACTAAATCCGCATACACTGTTATAAGGACAATATGCACAGCTGTTTTCATTTCCCTTCTCATATGGATTAATATGTATACTTCCATCCAGTATTTTTGTTGCTTTATCCACATTCTCCTTATCAACATATCTGCCAACTGCCAAAAGCTCTTCTGTTGTAAGCACCTTGCTTTTAGACGCATCTATATTTCCTGATTTTCCTACTGTTACAGGAATATTAAGTGACGTCCCCTCTGTAGAATCAAGCTTGCTTATAATATTCTTATTGGAGTTAACAACCCCCTTCATGCGAAGTTCCTTTCTTATAAGCTCCTCGATAGCTGAATCATCCGTCTGCTTTGTTTCCACTATAGGATTATCTATGTTATAGTACAACAATCCGGCAGGAATCACATTCTTACCTTCATGTTTCTTTTTTTCATATGCAATAGCTTCTCTCATGTATGTAAAAAGCTGTATTTTAAGGCCATAATATGTTTTGAACAGATCAAAATCAGCGTGTCCTGTCTTATAATCAACAACCTTGACATATACATTTTCATCATCCTCGCATATATCTATTCTGTCTATTTTACCCTGCATAAAAAAGCTGACATCATGTGGCAGATCCTCTATCCTTGTAAGAAAACCTTTTTCAAATGTATCAGGTGTAAAAAGGCCATCCGCAAGCTGTTTTCCTATAGCCCACAATGTTTTATCTGCAAGATCCTCCATGCGTTTTATAAGATATTCGTTTCGGCTTGTGCTTTTAAGTATCGTATTGCCATAATTATCTGCAACTGCATGTATACTTTCCGATACCAGGCTTCTTCTTTCTTCATCTGACAGCAGTACAAAAGATTTTTTGTTTCTTTTAATATTCTTTGATACATCTTCTATAACTGCATGAAGTATCGTTCCGAAATCATTTACTGCAAACCTGTACTCCTCACGTTCCGAAAGGTCTAGTCCATAACGGCAGAAATAAGCATACTGACATGATGCAAACTGTTCAAACGATGTTACACTTCCTGTTAGTTCTTTTCCATAGAGTTTGAGTGCCACACCATCTGCAAGTATTTTTGCCAGATTCTCATCAGTCCATTCAATCTCTGTCTTAGGAATCTTTATATATGAATGTTCCTTCGCTGTGTCATCATAAGAAAGCACATTCATCCCAGGAAACATTTTCTTTAACATTCTTACTATATACGATGGTAATATTGCTTTCATATCCATACTGTTATATGCATATGTTATGTATAGCCTTCCTGATGTTTTTGTCATGATAAGATACAGATAGAATCTTTGGACAAATGCTTTCTCCCTCACAGACATTGACAAGGATACCTCCATTTCCTTTAGTTTTTGTCTGTCTGTTTCTGAAAGCACACTTCTGCTTTGTAAAATATTCCTAATAATCAACCGTTTCTGTCCTTCGGTCTCTTCCTGTTCTCCTGGAC
>ERZ779646.336-NODE-336-length-10893-cov-1.93569_pt1 | contig 10893 bp, 7 predicted proteins | sample MGYA00511907_ERZ779646 | MGnify/ENA primary metagenome ERZ779646 (study PRJEB29588, sample SAMEA2144525) | human gut metagenome | biome: human gut; feature: human-associated habitat; material: faeces | place: Denmark | collected 2008/2010 ...
GGCATGATGCTTTTGAATCTGCTGGAGCAGAACGATATTCATCCGACAGAAATTAAGGATGCCATCATCTGTTCCGTTGTGCCGAATGTGATGCATTCCCTGAGGGGCGGACTTGTCAAATATTTCCATATCACACCGATCGTGGTGGAGGCGGGCATCAAAACGGGAATCCGCATCGTGACACCGAATCCGCAGCAGATCGGAGCTGACCGTATTGTGGATGCAGTCGGGGCATATGAAATATACGGAGGTCCGGTGCTTGTCATTGATTTCGGTACTGCCACAACCTATGATTATGTGGATGAAAGCGGAGCCTTTCAGGGAGGGATCACAGCACCCGGAATCCGGATTTCGGCAAAAGCCTTGTGGGAAGATGCTGCAAAACTTCCGGAGATCGAGATCAAAAAGCCGGCATCAATTCTCGGAAAAGACACGATCACAAGTATGCAGGCAGGGCTTGTGTACGGACAGATCGGACAGACCGAATACATCATCAACCGCGTGAAAGCGGAAGTCGGACTCGAAAATATCAAAACCGTTGTAACCGGAGGACTTGGCCGCATCATTGCCAATGAGACGGATGCTGTGGATATTTACGATCCGAACCTGACGTTAAAAGGGATCAATCTTGTGTATAAAAAACAGAATCGGAAAATAAAATAGTTATGATCAGACCACTTCAGATCGGCAGTGTGACACTGCCAAACAATTTAATATTAGCTCCTATGGCAGGCGTAACCGCCCTGCCATTTCGCTTGTTGTGCAAAGAGCAGGGGGCAGGGCTTTTGTGCATGGAAATGGTAAGTGCCAAAGCAATTCTCTATAAAAACCGTAATACACAGGCACTTCTGACGATTGATCCGCGGGAAAACCCGGTGTCTTTGCAGTTGTTTGGATCAGATCCGGATATTATTGCAGAGATTGCACATCAGATTGAGGATCGCCCATTTGATATTCTTGACCTGAATATGGGCTGCCCGGTGCCAAAGATTGTCAACAATGGGGAAGGCTCGGCACTCATGAAAAATCCAAAACTCGCAGGAGAGATTATTGAAAAGACGGTAAAAGCGATCAAAAAACCGGTTACGGTAAAAATCCGCAAAGGGTTTGATGACGAGCATGTCAATGCGGTGGAGATGGCAAAGATTGCGGAAGCCTCCGGTGCGGCAGCAGTTGCCGTGCATGGACGGACCAGGGAGCAGTTCTATTCCGGTAAGGCAGACTGGGACATTATCCGTCAGGTAAAAGAAGCCGTAAAGATTCCGGTCATCGGAAACGGAGATCTGCTTACGGCGGAGGATGTGATTGCCATGGAAGAACAGACCGGATGTGATGGCTTCATGATTGCAAGGGGGGCACAGGGAAATCCGTGGATTTTCCGGCAGATCCTGCATTATTTTGAAACGGGAGAGCATCTGCAGAAGCCGCCGAGGTGGCACAGATGATTCTGCGTCATGCCCGGATGATGCTGGAGTTTAAAGGAGAGTATATCGGTATCCGTGAGATCCGCAAGCATGCGGCATGGTATACCGCCGGATATCCGCATGGAGCACGGCTGCGTGTGGCAATCAATCAGGTGGAAAATTACGAACAGCTGGAGACACTATTGATGGAGTATTTCGTCTGATGCATAGAAAGCTGTGTCGATGTTCACGGAATTGCTGTTCAGGTTGCTGGGTGGACACGGTGTGGGGCGGGCGGTAACTTCACGGATGAGCGACAGTCCGGTTTGAAGGAGAATATCTTGACAGAATGTGGACAATTCGCTATAATACCTAGGTTATTGTGGATTATTTATGCGCTTTTTTCAAAAAGCTGCATATAAAAAATATAGAATCAGGGGTAAATCAAATGGATAAGAAAAATATCTTGACCTATGAAGGTCTGAAAAAGCTCGAAGACGAACTGCAGAATCTCAAAGTTGTAAAGCGTAAGGAAGTTGCTCAGAAGATCAAAGAAGCCCGTGAGCAGGGTGACTTGTCCGAGAACGCAGAATACGATGCAGCAAAGGACGAGCAGAGAGACATCGAGGCGCGTATCGAGGAGATCGAAAAGATCTTAAAGAATGCCGAAGTCGTTGTTGAGGAAGAGGTCGATCTGGAGAAGATCAGCATCGGATGTAAGGTAAAGATTCTCGACTGCGAGTTCAACGATGAGTTAGAGTACAAGATTGTTGGTTCCACAGAGGCAAACAGCTTAAAGGGAAAGATCAGTAATGAATCACCGGTAGGCCGCGCACTGTTAGGTAAAAAAGTAGGCGATACCATTACCGTAGAGACACAGGCTGGAGAGTTATCCTACAAGGTACTCGAGATCCAGAGATCAACCGTAGATTAAGAGAGGAAATGAAAATGGCAGGACAGAATAACGGAAAGCAGGGCGGACAGCAGCAGGATGTCAACCAGCTGTTAAAGGTGCGCCGTGAAAAGCTTGCAAATCTGCAGGAAGCAGGACAGGACCCGTTCCAGATTACAAAATATGACGTAACCCATCACACATCAGATGTGAAGGATCTTTACAATGCACACGAAGAGAAGCTTTTAGCCGGCAGACCGGCAGTTAATACCGATGGTATGGACGAGGCAGCTGCAAGAGAGGCAGTCAAAGCAGATTATGAGGAGAGAAGAAGCATCATGGATGCCGATCCGATCCACGTATCCATTGCAGGACGCATGATGTTCAAGCGTGTCATGGGAAAAGCATCTTTCGCAAACATTCAGGATCTCAAGGGAAACATTCAGATCTATGTTGCGCGTGACGCAATCGGAGAAGATCTGTACGCAACTTTCAAGAAATCCGACATCGGTGATATTTGGGGTGTCAAGGGATATGCATTCCGCACAAAGACAGGAGAAATCTCCATCCATGCGGAGGAGATGACACTGCTTTCCAAATCTTTGCAGATCCTTCCGGAGAAATTCCATGGACTGACCGACACGGATATGCGTTACCGTCAGAGATACATTGATCTGATCATGAATCAGGAGAGCAAGGAAGTATTTGTAAAGCGCTCCAAGATTTTAAAGGAGATCCGTAACTTCTTAGCAGACCGTGATTTCATGGAAGTAGAGACTCCGATGCTTGTTGCAAACGCAGGTGGTGCGGCAGCAAGACCATTTGAGACACATTACAATGCATTAAATGAGGATGTAAAGCTTCGTATTTCCCTGGAACTTTACTTAAAGAGACTGATCGTTGGTGGACTGGAGCGTGTATACGAGATCGGCCGTGTATTCCGTAACGAGGGTGTGGATACCCGTCACAATCCGGAATTTACCCTGATGGAGCTGTATCAGGCATACACTGATTACGAGGGCATGATGGAACTGACAGAGTCCATGTTCCGTTACCTCGCTGAAAAAGTATGCGGATCAACAAAGATCTCTTACAATGGTGTAGAAATTGATCTTGGAAAGCCATTTGCACGTTTAACCATGAACGATGCAATCAAGAAATATACCGGTATTGATTTTGATCAGGTACCGGATGACGCAGCAGCAAAGAAACTTGCAGATGAGCATCATATTGAATATGAAGAACGTCATAAGAAGGGTGATATCATCAACCTCTTCTTCGAGGAATACTGCGAGAAGGAACTGATCCAGCCAACATTCATCATGGATCATCCAATCGAGATTTCTCCACTGACAAAGAAGAAACCAAGCGATCCTACAAAGGTAGAGCGTTTCGAATTATTCTGCAATACATGGGAGATGTGTAACGCATACTCCGAGTTAAATGATCCGATTGATCAGCGTGAGCGTTTCGCCGCACAGGATGCCAATGCCGCAGCCGGTGATGACGAGGCAGAGCACACCGATGAAGATTTCCTGAATGCACTGGAGATCGGTATGCCGCCTACAGGTGGTATCGGATACGGAATTGACCGTCTGGTAATGTTACTGACAGACAGTCAGGCAATCCGTGACGTACTGCTGTTCCCGACAATGAAGACCCTGGAACCAAAGCGGGCTGAAAACAAAGCCGAAAAAGCAGCGGTAAATGGTTCTGCAGAGGATGCAACTGTGTCCGCGCCAAGCGTACAGATTGATCTTTCCAAGGTGAAAATCGAGCCTTTGTTTGCAGATGATGTAGACTTTGAAACATTCAGCAAGTCTGATTTCAGAGTGGTTAAGATCGAAGCCTGTGAGGCAGTGCCGAAGTCCAAGAAGCTCCTGAAATTCACACTGAATGACGGAACAGACCAGAAACGCACCATTTTAAGCGGTATTCACGAGTATTACGAGCCGGAAGAGCTGGTTGGGAAGACCTGTGTGGCAATCACAAACCTGCCGCCGAGAAAGATGATGGGTATTGATTCCGAGGGTATGTTGATTTCCGCAGTGTACGAGTATGACGGACGGGAAGGCTTAAATCTTTTGATGCTGGATGACAGTATTCCGGCAGGAGCAAAGCTGTACTAAAGAGGTCATTTACTACAAAAAATCGCGTTACTACAACTTTTCTACAACTTTTGCGTGAGACCCTACGAAACCGGATGAAGCAATATGAAAGGCGGATCTGCTTATAAAATGCAGATTCGCCTTTCTTTTTACATCAGCTTCATGTTCACACTAATGTTTTTTGCCTTCTCCTGCATATTCTCTTGTGTGATATGGGTGTAGATGTCCATTGTAGTAGAGAAATCGGCATGCCCCATGACTTGCTGAATGAATTTAACATCGTTGGTGCTTTCGCAGAGCCGGGTACAGAAGGTGTGCCGCAAGTTGTGAACACTAAAATGAGGGAGCAGATCCGGTTCACGGTCTTCCAGTTCAGCCTGATCCATTTCCTCCATGTTGTAAGTTACGCTGATTCTCTCAATCGCCCGATTGATATTGTGGGCGCTCATGAATGAGCCGGTTCTGTTGCGGAAAACAAAACCGTGAACTCCTCCTAACACCAGTTGATCGTCTGGATACAATGCGTCGATGGTTTCAATTTGGAGGCGAAGCTGCTCGGCCACCTCTGGATAGAGGATAGGGATAATTCGTGTACCGCTCTCAGTTTTGGGAGTGGTAATGTGAAATCCGGCTTTTCCATCAATGACCCGGTAGATTAAGTTGTGGTTGACCGAGATTGTGTTTTCGCTCAAGTTAATATCGCTTTTGGTAATGCCGGTACATTCTGCTACACGCATTCCTGTTCCAAGGAGCACAGTCATGATGGGGAGCCAATGGCTGTATGTAGGGGACTTGGCAATAAAACGCAGGAAATTCTGCTGTTGCGTTTTAGTGAGTGCGATCCGCCGTTTAGGCTTTGGAGCGCTGCCATCCGTTTTGAGCTTGCGGTAAATGCCCTTGCTGGGATTTTTGCGGATGTAATCGTCGTCCACGGCCATTTCAAGCGTAGGGTGAACAATGGTGTTGATGCTCTCCAGTGAGTTGATAGCAAAGCCGTGTTTCAGCAGTTTGGTATAAAACGCGAGAATATCACTTCTGTGGATTTGTGGAAGAGGCATGTTAGCGAAAGGCTCTTCTTTCACATAGAAGTCCCACAGGTAAAGATAATTTGCTCTGGTAGAGGGCTTCAGTTTGATGTTGTTATTCATGTAGACCTTGAACATATCATTCAGGGTAAGCTTCATGGCTTCCTGAGTACGGATGCCATCATCCTTATCTTTGTTGATCTGCTTTTCTTTGACACGAAGACTTGCGAGATCGGAGTCGTAGAGATATTTCTTTTTAGTGCCTAATTTGTAGACATACATATAGCTGCCATCTGCCCGTTGTGTTTCTCCGGGCCGAAGATTTCGTCCTTTGTTGTCTTTTCTCACTTTTGCCATTACTGGTACCTCCTGATTATAAAAGTGTAGTGCGCCTTACTGGCATGGTTATTTAGCCGGAAATATCATAAAGATATTCTTTGATACGCTGGACACTCCATAGGACACGGGTGTTCATGGTAATGCGTGCATTGGCAAGATCCCCAATCTGTACTGCAGTGTGCCTTCCACAGCACAACAGTTTGCAAAGGGTATCGGTATCAACAGCCAAGCACTGCTCCGGCGGTAGGTCATTCGGTTTTCTTTTCTCCATAATCGTCCTCCTTTTTTCGATTACAATGATCCCTTACGATTTGTAGAAGAAGGTTTTCAACAAAAACAATGAAAACGGTCTTGAGGTCAGGAGGTATTGAAATAACAAAAGAACTCTAATGGGGCCATTTCCTACGCCAGAACGGTTCTGCCGTGTATTTCAGGCTGCTGCTGTGCAACACTTCGATTATGGGCGCGCTTCTGTGGTCATCGCACACTGTCCAGAATTCCTGTATAACTCCCCATAGAGGTTATGAACTTGTCAAGGTACTAAAAGAGCGTAGGGATCATCCGGTATTACCAAATGATCCGATACATCCTATAAATAGGCGGGGAAGAAAGAACTTCTGCAAAGAGGAAAGAAAATTTAAAGAAAATCCAAAAATCAATATATAGAATGTTTGAATTGACAAGCACTATATATTGTGTTAGAATTGCAATGTAATTGATTTTTGTGCGTTGCCCGTCAGGGTACACAGGCTTTAGGGCTTGTGTTGCGGAGTAATGACTGCATTGCACACGCTGTTAATTTTGTACTTGTGTCAGTAGTATCACTGCGCCTTTTCAGGCCGGTATATTGCTGGCTTTTTTATTTTACGGGATTTACCCACCATTGCGAGAATGACATCGGTTCATAGGCAACTATGGACGCCAGGCTTTATGCCGTCTGTCATTCTCGCTTTTTTATTGCCTGTAAGCCTGAAAGGGCTTTAAGGATAAATCAAAACTGAGAAAGGCAGGTCATGTACATGAATGTGAAGCAGAAAAGAAAGCAGAATGGTCGGCGGGTCAAGCCGGCACACTCCATGGACTGGAAGATGAAGAGACAGGCAGTATCTTCGCTCCGGCCCCAAAATGTTGCACCAATGGCGAGGGCAGTTATTTTGCCCCGAAGATCACGAAGGGGGATTTGATATGTCTGGCAGCAATAGTGCTGAACGAAAGCGGCATGAACCGCTGGTGCTGGTAGAAACGGCAGATCTTTCAGAAGAAGACTGGCTGGATTACCGGCGCCGTGGAATCGGCGGCAGCGATGTATCAGCAATCTTTGGCACTTCTCCATTCCGGACAGCCAGGGATCTGTACTACGACAAACTGAACATAGCGTCAGTGGAAGATGATGAGGGCAACTGGGTTGCCATGGAAATGGGGCATTTGCTGGAGCCTCTGGTAGCAAAGATATTCGAGCGGAAAACCGGATATCGGGTCTACCAAATCAAAAAGATGTTCCAGCACCCACAGTATCCTTGGATGCTGGCTGATGTGGACTACTTTGTGGAACTGCCGGATGGCACCACAGCGATCCTTGAGATCAAGACCACAAACTATAATGCCAGAGATAACTGGTGGATGAATGGGAAGGAGACTGTTCCAGTCTACTATGAATCTCAGGGGCGTCATTATATGGCAGTAACGGATCTTGACCGATGTTTCTTTTGCTGCCTGTATGGTAACAACGAGGAGGAAGTTATTATCCGGGAGGTCAAGCGTGATTTCGAGTATGAGGCTGAGATGGTCTTTTTGGAGCAGTATTTCTGGGAAAACCATGTGCAGCGCCATGTGCCGCCGCCCTATACAGAAAGTGGGGCCTTGATTATTGAGAGCGCACGCAAACACTTTGGCCCGGCAGATAAAAATGCCCCGGCCGTTGCACTCGACCTGGATATGACTGCAAAACTTATGCAGTATTTGCGGCTTCTGGATGAAAAGAAAAATGCAGAGGTGTACTCCAAAGAAATCGACAAGGATATTCAGCGTCTGAAGGCGCTGTTGATTGCGGAAATGGGTACCAGCTGCACTGCAGTCTGTGAGCAGGAGGGAGTGAACTATACGGTTACCTATACCCCTGTTCGCAAGTCCGTCATCGACAAGGATAACCTGCTTCGGTTGAAACTGGAGCATCCGGATATTTACGAGCAGTTTGTTACAGTATCCGAATCCAGACGGTTCAGTGTTAGAGCCTCGATTATGGAGGCCGCTTAGTGAGGTGAAAAAGGATGAATTGTATTGGTACCTACGACGGGACGATTTTTTATAATCCTGCCAATAAGTTTTGTATCATCAGTGTAAAAACCGCAGACCAGAGTGTGCCAGCTGAGGCCAGGTCAAACAGGCGGTACAAAGACCATTTGATCCGCTTTACAGCTGTGGGGTATGAGATTCCACGGACAGATGCGGTAGAGTTGGAACTGGATGGTGAATGGGCAAAAGGCAAGTATGGTGTCCAGCTCCAGGTGGAGCAGTGGCGTGAAATTGTGCCCAGAACAAAAAACGGCGTAGAGGGCTACCTTGCCTCCGGGCTTATCAAAGGGATTGGTCCCAAAACTGCCGCAGACATTGTGGAGCGGTTCGGTGTGGACACATTGGATATTCTGGAACACCAGCCGGAGCGGCTGTTGGAGATCCGGGGCATTACGGAAAATAAATTGGAGGACATCAAAGCTTCTTATGCAGAAAACCGTATGCTCCAAGGAATTATGACCTTGCTGGCACCGTTTAAGATTACTCCCAAGACGGCATTGAAAATATATCAATATTTCGGCCCGACCAGCGTAGAGATTTTGGAAAAGAGCCCATTCGAGCTTTGCCAGATCTCCGGCTTTGGATTTCGGCGGGTAGATGCAATCGTACAAAAGAGCGGGGGCGATCTCCATGACCCCATGCGTATCAAAGGGGCTGTCTTTTGTGCGCTGGATGAGGGCAAGAGTAAACGAGGCCATCTGTACATCAGTTCTGAAGAACTGGAGAAATCAGCGCTGAAACTGCTCAATGAGAAGATACCTGTACCGGAGCTTCGCCTGCATCAGCAGGAAGTCAGGGATATGATGCAGGAAATGATCCTGAATGGAGCAATCGTTTCCGTGAAGGATAATATTTATCTTCCCAGAGTGTTTGCCCAAGAGGATGAAACGGCGCGCCGGATCGCCCAGCGTCTGGTCACCCAGATGCCAGTAGAGCATATTGCGCCGGTGCTGGAACAGGTCAAGGTTGAAATGGGACTGCGCCTGTCTGCACAGCAGGAGGCTGCGGTCTATGCAGCATTTAGGCATGGCTTGTCAGTGATTACGGGTTCTCCTGGTACTGGTAAAACAACAGTGCTGCGGACGATACTTGAGGTTTACCGGCGGCTGCACCCTGATGGCAAAATTGCTCTTATGGCGCCTACCGGTCGGGCAAGCCGCAGGATGTCGGAGAGTACCGGCTTTGAGGATGCCCGAACATTACACAGTGGTCTGGGACTGACCAGTGAAGAGGATGAGGGTAGCCGGAACAGAAAGTCAGAGCCACTGTCGGCCGATTTAATCATTGTGGATGAGTTTTCCATGGTGGATATGTGGCTTGCCGAGAAATTCTTTGAGCGCATGAAGGCAAATGCCAGAATCGTACTGGTAGGCGACCCAGATCAGCTTCCGAGCGTAGGAGCCGGAAATGTGTTTCGTGAGATCATCGAGACCCAAATCGTCCCGGTAACGGTGCTGGATCAGATTTTCCGTCAGTCGAAGGACAGTCTGATTGCCTATAACGCCAAATTTATCAACGAGGGCAATACCAAACTGTTTTATGGACCGGACTTTGTTTTCGTGTCTGGTGATAGTCAGGAAGACACCGCTGAAAAGATTACAGAACGGTATTGTTTGGAGATACAGGAGAGTGGCATTGAGAATGTGCAGATTCTTTCACCTTTCCGTTCAGAAGGCGCCGCGTCGTCGGAACAGCTGAATGAAACCATTCGTGAATTGGTCAACCCATTCCGCTCTGCGGAGGAAGAAATCAAGTTTGGCCCCAGGATATTCCGGGTCAATGACCGCATCATGCAGACCAAGAACACAGAAAAGGTCTCTAATGGAGATCTGGGCTTCATCCGGTATATTAAGGACACTGACCAGGGTAAAAAAATCGGCATGGATTTTGGCGCTGGCAGAACACTGGAATACGGCGTAGATGATTTGAGCAATGTGGATCTGGCTTATGCTACTACGATCCACAAGGCTATGGGCTCTGAGTATGAGACCGTTATTATGCCGCTGCTCAAAGCGCACACCATCATGATGTACCGTAACCTGCTCTACACCGGAATCACGCGTGCCAAAAAGCGGGTGGTTCTGATTGGGCAGAAACAGGTATTGTTTATGGCAATCCATCGTAATGAGATCGGCAAGCGGAATACGCTGCTAGGTATGCGTATTCAGATGTATTTCAAAGCCTACGCAAAGAAAGCCGGTATCCCCATTCCGGCTGCGTTGGAAGAACAATTAAAGAACGCAAGTTAAAAAAGAGAGGTCAGATGCAGAAATAGCACTTGGCGTCTCCTATTTTTATGTCAGAAAGGAGTTTCCAACATGAACGAAAAAAGTAATCCGATGCCTATGATGTACAAAACAATTCCGGCAGTGGCAGAACTGAACAAGGTGCCGGGCTTTGACCCGCTCAAATTTCTGCGCCATAAGGTATCCAGAAAGACCAATGAGGAAATGCTGCAGTTGGAATTGCCTTATCAGAAACTGTGGTTCCGTCTGCGTCACCCACAGGGCCGCATGAAACTGACTACCCTGCGAATCACGGAACAGCTTGCGATTATGGAGGCCAGAGTCTATCTGGACCGCAGTGATGCAGAGCCCATCAGCAGTTACATCTCGCAGCACAGTGCAGAAGAAGGTACTGACTATGTACAGGCTGCCCAGGATGAGGCATTGAGTGCTGCGCTGTCGGATGCCGGTTTCGGTCTGCAGTTTGCCGATGTTGCTGTTGACAGTACGGGCAAGGTGTTTGGAAGCAGTATTCCGCTTTCCGGGACGGCTCCTATCCAGCAACCGATGCCAAATGCGGCGCAGAGGCCCGTAGAAGCCCCTGGAGCG
>ERZ779646.339-NODE-339-length-10868-cov-1.88995_pt1 | contig 10868 bp, 9 predicted proteins | sample MGYA00511907_ERZ779646 | MGnify/ENA primary metagenome ERZ779646 (study PRJEB29588, sample SAMEA2144525) | human gut metagenome | biome: human gut; feature: human-associated habitat; material: faeces | place: Denmark | collected 2008/2010 ...
GGCAGGAGGAAGGTTCTGTGCCGGATACCGGAGCACAGGATTCACAGCAGGCATCGGTGGAAGAAACGGAGCAGGGGTCTGAGGAAAAGGAGGAGACACAGACTCCGGAAGAGAGACAGCCGATGACGCTGGACGATTACCAACAGATTCAGACAGAGCTGTACGCCATTGGAAATACGGCAAATAAGTCCATCGTTACGATCACAGGGGTGGTCAGTGATACGGACTGGTTTAACAACTCTTATGAACGGGAAGGTCAGGGCTGTGGCACGATCATTGGAGAAAGTGGAGGTAAACTCTGGATTCTTACGGAGAAAAAAACGATTAAAGATGCTGCAAAGATCAAAGTTACCTTTGTAAATGATGCGGTGGCAGAGGCAAAGCTGGTCAGATACGATGGGAATACCGGTCTTGCGGCACTTACCGTGGATCTGGAGGATCTGGAGACTTCCACGCAGAATGCCATTACCGTGATGAAAACAGCAGGCTCGAATACCATACATAAGGGGAGCATTGTGATTGCTCTTGGCAGCCCGCTTGGAACGAATTATTCGATTTTGACCGGAACCATTACGGCGACCAACAATGAAATTTCCACTCCGGACAATAATTACAGTGTATACACGACAGATATTGTTGCCAGCGAGAATGGAAGCGGTGTGCTGATCAATATGGATGGCGAACTTGTCGGTGTTGTGATGCAAAGCTATAGTGCGGCTTCTGCAAATACGCTCACTGCAGTGGAAATATCAGAACTGATGCCAGTGATTGATCTATTATTTGCGGACAAAGAGGTGCCGTATTTTGGTGTGCACATTTCTACTGTTACCCAGCATATTGCGCAGAAATACGATATTCCAAAGGGCATATATATCAAAAAAGTTGAGATAGATTCGCCTGCCATGGATGCGGGACTGCAGAGCGGGGATGTGATCCGTTCCGTTGCAGGCCAGGAGGTTGCAAGTGCAGAGCAATTCCGGGAGGTGCTGTTGCAGCTGACACCGAAAGAAACCTATTCGGTTACGGTTATGCGGGAAGGTACTAGGGGGTATAAAAAGATTACCTGTAAATTAAAAGCAGGGGTTTTGCAGTAAAATTGGAAATAAGGAGTTATTATGAAATATATTGAATCTCTCCGAGAAGGAGAAAAAGTAAATGAAGTATATCTGTGTAAATTCAAACAGGCGGCACTGACCAAAGCCGGAAAAGCATACGACAATGTGATCCTGCAGGATAAAACAGGAACGATTGATGCCAAGATCTGGGATCCGGGTTCTGTGGGAATTGATGAGTTTGACGCGCTGGATTATGTGGCGGTTACGGGAGATGTCACCAGCTTTCAGGGAAATCTGCAGATGTCGATCCGGCGTGCACGCCGTGTTTCAGAGGAGGACATTGATCCTAAGGAGTATCTTCCTTGTACGGACAAGGATGTGGAGGAGATGTATGCCGAATTGACAGGATATATTGATTCTGTGAAAAATCCTTACCTGAACCAGCTGCTGCACAGATTTTTCGATAATCAAACATTTGCGGACCGGTTTAAATTTCATTCGGCAGCAAAGAGTGTACATCATGGATTTGTCGGGGGTCTGTTGGAACACACCGTCAGCGTGACAAGAAATTGTAATTATTTTGCGCAGAATTATCCGTTTTTGAACCGGGATCTTCTGATTACGGCGGCGATTTTCCACGATATCGGTAAATTAAAAGAGTTGTCGTCGTTTCCGGCAAATGATTATACCGATGCAGGACAGCTGCTTGGGCATATTATGATCGGTGCCGAGTGGGTAGGCGAGGGAATCCGTTCCATTGAGGGATTTCCGGTGGTTCTGGAAAATGAGTTAAAGCACTGCATTCTGGCGCACCACGGAGAACTGGAGTATGGATCTCCGAAGAAACCGGCACTGGTTGAAGCGATGGCTTTGAGCTTCGCGGACAACGTGGATGCAAAGATGGAAACCATGCGGGAGATTCTGGCAAATGTACCGGACAATAATCTTGAATGGCAGGGGTACAGCCGTCTGCTGGAGACAAATATACGCAAGACAAGCAAATAAGATGAGATAAAGTCGGAGCCGAAAGATATTTTGACTCCGACTTCGCAGGTTAAAAGGATGAAAAAAAACGATTTATTTTCTTTGAAAATTACAGATATGGGAGTCGACGGGGAAGGCATCGGAAAGTACGATGGGATGACATTTTTCGTCAAGGATGCGCTGATCGGAGATGAAATTCGTGCCCGTGCCACAAAACTGAAAAAACATTATGGATATGCCCGTGTGGAGGAAATTATCACACCATCTCCATACCGTGTAGAACCGCAATGTCCGTTGCACCGCCGCTGCGGTGGCTGTCAGATACAGGCACTTTCCTACGAGGAACAGCTTGCATTCAAGGAAAACAAGGTGCGCAGTAATCTGCAGAGGATTGGAGGATTTTCCAAAGAAGAGTTAGAGCAGGTATGTTTGCCGATCGTTGGGATGGAGCACCCTTTCCGCTACCGCAACAAGGCACAGTTTCCGGTGGGACTGGATAAAGAAGGAAAACTTGTGACCGGATTTTATGCGGCACGTACGCATGCCATCATTCCGGTGGAAGACTGTCTGCTTGGGGTAGAGGAAAATAAGGATGTGCTTATGGCGGTAAAGGAATGGATGCTGCTAAAGCAGATTCCGGCTTACGATGAGACTACCGGAACAGGACTGGTACGCCATATTTTGATCCGCTATGGATTTACCACCGAAGAGGTGATGGTATGCCTGATTATTAACGGAGACCGGCTGTCGGAAAAAGAAGCTCTCATCGAGCAGCTTTCGGTGCTGCCGGGGATGACTTCCATTTCCTATAATGTAAATACCGAGCGCACCAATGTCATTCTTGGAAAACACACGGAATGTATCTGGGGTATGCCATACATCACGGATTATATTCATCTGCGTAATACCGGAGATTTTTCAGTGGAGGATACGGCGATTGCCTATCACATTTCTCCGCGACTGTGACAATGGGTTTGCCCTGACGAATACAGCAATCGCTTATCACATCTCTCCGCAGTCGTTTTATCAGGTCAATCCGGTACAGACAGAGAAACTCTACAGCACAGCACTGGAATATGCGGGGCTGACCGGAGAAGAATCGGTATGGGATCTGTACTGTGGGATTGGAACCATTTCGTTATTTTTGTCGCAGAAGGCAAGGCAGGTGTACGGAGTGGAAATTGTTCCGCAGGCGATCGAGGACGCAAAAAATAATGCTGCGTTAAATGGAATTACCAATGCACAGTTTTATGTTGGAAAAGCGGAGGAGGTACTTCCAGCGTTTTACAACAGCAATAATCTGGATGCAGGAATGCGCCATCCGGATGTGATTGTGGTAGATCCGCCTCGGAAGGGGTGCGATGAGCAGTGTTTGTCCACGATGCTTGCCATGAAGCCGCAGCGGATTGTTTATGTGAGTTGTGATTCGGCAACGCTTGCACGTGATCTGCGGATTCTGGTGGATGGCGGATATGAACTGAGAAAAGTGCGGGCGTTTGATCAGTTTGCGCATACGGGGCACGTTGAGACGGTTGTTCTTTTGTCCCAACTGAAACAAAAGCCGGATGATTACATTAATGTCACGATTGAACTTGATGATGTGGATATAACACCTGTAGAGACTAAGGCAACATATGATGAGATAAAGAAGTATGTGGCTGAACATAATGCCGGCATGAAGGTTTCCGATCTGTATATTTCACAGGTAAAGAGAAAATGTGGAATTGAGGTTGGAAAGAATTATAATTTACCTAAAAATGAAGATAGTAGGCAACCACAGTGCCCGGAGGATAAGGAGAGAGCAATTGTGGAGGCATTGGAGCATTTTAAGATGATTCAGCAGGAATAAAAGGAGTTTGATAAACTTGAATTTGAAGGAGAAAGTACGTAAATGGTAGGAATATATTTAAGTGGAACAGGAAACACAAAACATTGTGTTGAAAAGCTGGTATCCATGTTAGAGGATACGGCGAAAATAGTTCCATTAGAAAATACACAAATAACAAATATATTAGAACAACAAGATGTGATTATTTTAGGCTATCCTACACAATTTTCTAATGCACCTTTTATGGTACGCGATTTTATTAAAAGAAATGCTCAATTATGGAGAGGCAAAAAAGTATTTTGTTTAAATACAATGGGACTTTTCAGTGGTGACGGAACTGGTTGTTCAGCAAGGCTTTTAAAGAAATATGGAGCTGAAATTCTTGGAGGGATGCAAATAAAAATGCCAGACTCAGTGTGTGATAGTAAACTGTTAAAAAAAGATATTAAACAAAACAGGCAAATTGTTAAGAGTGCAGACAAACGAATAGAACAGGCTGCTGAACAGATTAAAAGAGGAAAATATCCAAAAGAAGGGTTGTCATTTATAGCACACATAAAAGGACTGTTTGGACAAAGACTATGGTTTTATCGTAAAACGATAGGTTATACAGACAAATTAAAGATAAGTGACGCTTGTATCGGATGTGGGGTATGCAGTAAAGTGTGTCCTATGAAAAATATTGAAATGAATAAAAATCGGGCTGTTCCCAGAGAAAGATGTACAATGTGTTATCGTTGTATCAGCTTATGCCCTCAAAAAGCAATCACATTACTTGGAGAAAAGGTTCAGGAACAATGTAGATTTAGCAAGTAATATGTAATGAACTAGGTCTTAACGAAGAGGAGAAATAGATAACTTCCAATTTGTATGTATGGTAAATCTAAACTGTATTTTAGCAATATTTCCTGAGTGGGGGCAGAAAGTGCCCCCACTTTCACTATTTGGGGGCGAAAAGCGCCCCCGGAATTCAAAAATGGCTCCATTTTGCGCCCACCGTTTTTGAAATCTGTAATCTAAACAAGATTACAATGAAATCAGAACATAAAAAGTGGTGGCAAAAAACGCCGTCAAAATCGTAAAGTGGTGGCGGAAAGCGCCACCAAAATGATAAAATGGTGGCAAAAAGCGCCACCACATATAATAAACAAAGGGTTCAAGGGAAAAGTCCCTTGCTAGAACAGCATTTGGATGGAGACATCTCTAATGCGTATCTAGCCGTCAACCTAAGAAGTATCAAAGCAGCCAAAACAGCAGATTAATCATGCAATATTTCCTGATGGCTAATTAAATTGAATAAAAATTAAACACTGTTCAATTGTGCAATCTATATGAATCTGATATGCTGAGTATACAAAAGCTTTTGAATTTTTTTAGGAGATGAAGCAAATGGATATAGGCGTTGTTATAAAAAAATATAGAAAAGAAGCTGGTATGACGCAGGAGGAGATGGCAAACAGATTAGGCGTGACGACACCGGCTGTAAACAAATGGGAGAATAGTAATTCCAAGCCGGATATTGAACTGCTGGCACCAATTGCGAGACTGTTTGATATTTCGATTGATACATTACTTTCTTTTCATGAATATCTTTCAGATACTGAAATCGAAGAAATTATCAGGAAGATGGACAGGATGTTTTCAGAAGAAGGCTATGAAAAGACTTATGAATGGGCATTGAGACTTATAAAGGAATATCCGAATTGTAACATGCTTATCTGGCAGGCTGCGGTAATGCTTGATGCAAGAAGAATAACGGATAAATGCACGAATCCGGAAAAATATGATAAGCAGATTAACGCATGGTATGAGCTGGCACTACATGATGAGAATGAAGAGATACAGCATCATGCAGCAGATTCCTTATTTGGATTTTATTTACGTAAGAAGAATTACGCCAAGGCAGAAAAATATCTGGACTATTTTTCAGAACACGATCCTATGAAAAGTTATTATCAGGGAAGATTACTCCAGGAGCAGGGAAAAATCAAAGAAGCATATGAGAAATATGAAAATGTTATTTTTTCCGGCTTTAGTACACTTAATTTTGTGCTTTCCACAATGGCTGGACTGGCATTGCGGGAAAATGATATCGGTTATGCGAGATTTCTGTCAGGGAAAGTACAGGCAGTTGCTCATACATTGGAAATGGGAAAATATAATGAGTATTCGCCAATGCTTGATATTGTATGTGCAGGGAAAGATGTAGAGGGAACATATAAGGTGGTAAAACATCTTCTTGATAACGTGGGTACTATGTATGATTTTAGAAAGTCCGATTTATATAAGCATATGAAATTCAGGGATATTGATGAAGCTATATTAGATAGTGTAAAAGAAAAACTTCTTGAAGGATTCAGGAATGAGGAAGAATTCGGCTACATGACAGGATATGAACCGTGGGAAAAATTAATCTTTGACAGATAAGTTTTTTGAAAACTGCCGTTTGGTAAAATCTATTCCATTTTTAAAAGCCTTGCGATAAAATATGTTCTGTGAATCATTCACAGGATTATATTTTGAGGAGGCTTGGCAATGAACAAGGATTTTGAACGCTGCTGCAGCTTTCTTGCAGACATGATTATTAAATATGCACCGGAGATAAAAGAAGAAGTAGAGATGTGCATGATGATCAAGGATTCAATTGATGACGAGAAAGTAAGCAGGTAGAAACAATTTGATAGATTCTATTATTACTTAGGTGGAGTAAAACAGCTTCTGGACAAAAAGGCTGCGTAGGCAGCCGGCATTCTGCAGATAATATGCTGTAGGATGCATACATATATCAGGAGGCTTCATTCATGGCGAGTGGAGTCTCTTTCATTTTGCATTGTATAATGGAAAAAGTTTTGGTTGAACAGAGGTTGGAATGATGATAAGATTTAGTTGGGACAATAGTGAACACATGTGTTCACATTTCATAACTAAGAAGTAATGGATTGGAGAGGTGCTTATGGCAGATAAAATTGGAACCGATGAATATGGAGAAATACTTATATATCAGACTGATGATGGGCAGACAAATATAGAAGTTAAAATAGAAGATGATACAGTGTGGCTGACACAACAGCAGCTTACTGAATTATATCAATGCAGTAAATCAAATATAAGTGAACATATAAAGCATATATTCGAAGAAGGAGAATTGGATAAGGATTCAGTTGTTCGGAAATTCCGAACAACTGCAGATGATGGAAAAACATATAATGTTACTTATTACAATTTAGATATGATTATATCTCTTGGATACCGTATTAAATCAGTGATTGCAACAAGATTCAGGCAGTGGGCAACAAAGCGGTTAAAAGAATATATGATTAAGGGATTTACGATAGATGACGAGCGTTTGAAAGGAAATGGTGGAGGAAATTACTGGAAAGAGTTACTTGACAGAATCAGGGATATCAGATCTTCAGAAAAGGTCTTGTATCGTCAGGTTCTTGATTTGTATGCTACGAGTGTAGATTACAATCCTCATAGCGAAGAGTCCGTTAGATTCTTTAAAATTGTTCAGAATAAACTTCACTATGCAGCACATGGTCATACTGCGGCAGAGGTTATATATCAACGTGCTGATGCACAAAAACCATTTATGGGACTTACTTCATTTTCAGGTGAATTACCAGCATTAAAAGATATAGGAATTGCAAAAAATTATCTGGATGAGAGTGAACTAAAAGTATTAAATAATCTTGTATCTGGTTATTTTGATTTGGCAGAAATTAATGCAATTGAACATAAACCTATGTACATGGATGATTATGTAAAGCAATTGGATAGTGTTTTGTCATCAGGAAACAGAAAGCTTTTAACTGGTTCCGGTTCTGTAAGTCATAAACAGGCGTTGGAGAAAGCAAAGTCAGAATACAGAAAATATCAGGAGATTACTTTGACACCAGTCGAAAAAGCATATCTTGAAAGCATTAAAGAGGTTTCCAAGGAAGTAAAAAGGAGATAACATCTGATGAAAAAACAGCAGAAATGTTACATATATACAAGAGTTTCCACTTCCATGCAGGTAGATGGTTACAGTCTTGATGCACAGAAGGACAAGCTTAGAAAATACGCAGAGTATCAGGAAATGTCTATCGTCGGGGAATATTCTGATGAGGGTAAATCTGGCAAAAGTGTGGAAGGCAGACCACAGTTTAAGCAGATGCTTGCGGATGTAGAAAGTGGCAAAGACAATGTTGATTATGTGCTGGTATTTAAGCTGTCACGATTTGGAAGAAATGCTGCAGATGTTTTATCATCATTGCAGAAAATGCAGGATTATGGAGTTAATCTTATCTGTGTAGAGGATGGGATTGACAGCTCTAAGGATGCCGGGAAGCTGATGATATCTGTGTTATCTGCGGTAGCAGAGATAGAGCGTGAGAATATCCTTGTCCAGACAATGGAAGGCCGCAGACAGAAAGCGAGAGAAGGCAGATGGAACGGTGGATTTGCACCATATGGCTATCAGCTGGTAAATGGTGAGCTTATCATTGCAGAGGATGAGGCAGAGATTATCCGTATTATATATGATAAATTCGCCAATACAACGATGGGAATGGCTGCGATAGCTGCATTTTTAAATAACAGTGGTTATAAGAAAAAGCTTCGCCAGAATAACACAATCGAAGGTTTCTCTACATCATTCGTCAAAGGTGTGCTGGATAATCCGATATATTGCGGCAAGCTCGCATTTGGTCGAAGAAAAAATGAGAAGATTCCGGGAACAAGGAATGAATATCATATCGTAAAACAAAAGGATTACTTGCTAAGTGATGGAGTCCATGAGGCAATTATATCAGAAGAAATGTGGAACCAGGCACACAGAAAGCGTCAGGAGACAGGTGTTTTACAGGTAAAAACACATAGTCTTGAGCATGAACATATTTTATCAGGGATTATTAAGTGCCCTGTATGTGGAAGCGGTATGTATGGCAATGTGAATCGTAAGAAGCATCCGGACGGAGGCTATTACAAGGATTATTTCTATTATGCCTGCAAACACAGGAAGCTTGTGGACGGACACCGCTGTACTTATAAAAGACAGTGGAATGAGGACAGAATCAATGCGGCAGTTGAGGAAATTATCCGTAAATTTGTAAAGAACCCAAAGTTTGAGCAGGAAATCCGTAAGCAGATAGGAAGCAGCATTGATACTTCGGAGCTTGACAAGGAATATGATGGATTAAAAGATAGACTGAGCCAGACAACCGGGGCAAAAAACAGGCTTGCTGACCAGATGGATCATTTATCTGTATCCGATAAGAATTATGACAAAAAATATAATGACATGCAGGAACGTTTGGACAAGCTATATGATGAAATCACTGATATTGAGGATGCCATGGAAGAAGTCGAAACAAGACTATATAATATCAGGCAGGACAAAATCTCAGAAGATAATGTTTACCAGTTCCTTTTATTCTTTGATAAGCTGTATGATAAATTTACAGATCTGGAAAAGAAGACATTTTTGAAGAGCTTCCTGTCGGATGTGTTTATCTATGAGGAAGAGCAAAAGGATGGCAGAATATTAAAAGGTCTCCGGTTTAAATTTCCTATATATATGAATGGCAGAAATGTATTAGGCGTGGATTGGGACAACGAGAGTACAGATGAAACTGTTGTTTTACTTTCCAAGGGTATAATCGACTCGCAGAAAGTAAAGGTTGAGATGTCTCTCGAAGATATGGATATGTCTGGATTTCAATAGCATGTATTTATAAGTAGATGGATATTATATTATAAGTAATACTAAATTGACCGCATAGCCTTATGCTCGTAAAATAATTTTGTGATTTTTTATTAAATAAGAGTATAAATATTTGGAGGAACCAATGAAAAAGACAACAAACACTTCACCTTACCAGTTTGAGGGCAGAATACCTCTGTCTCAGGCTATTCCGCTTGGACTGCAGCATGTTATGGCTATGTTCATCGGAAACCTTACACCTCTTATCATTGTTATGGGAGCATGCGGGCTCACAGCGGACGCTGGCTTTGCGGAGCTTAGAACTGCTCTCTTACAGAATGCAATGATTATCGCAGGTATTGTAACATTAGTACAGATGTTTTCCATCGGACCTGTCGGAGGAAAGGTACCTATCGTTATGGGAACCTCTTCGGGCTTTCTTGGAGTATTAAATAATACAGTTGCAGCGTGTGGCGGCGGAGTTATAGCATATGGAGCTATTATGGGAGCCTGCCTTGTAGGAGGTATCTTCGAGGGCATACTCGGAGCCTTCTTAAAGCCTTTACGCAAGTTTTTCCCTGCAATCGTTACAGGCTCAGTTGTTATAGCAATAGGACTTTCACTCCTTGGAGTGGGAATCAACTACTTCTGCGGTGGCACAGGCAAAAATGATTACGGCTCACTGCCAAACCTTTTTCTTGGAATGGTTGTACTTATAGTAATCGTGCTTCTTAAGCATTTTGCACCGTCGCGCAGTATTTTTTCATCATCTGCCATCCTTTTTGGTATTCTGGCAGGATATGTTGTAGCAATCATTATGACACTTACCATGTCACATACAGGTGTGACTGCTGACGGTGTCAAATACACATATTCATGGGTAGTAAACTTTGACGAGGTTAAAAATGCAGCATGGATAGCAGTTCCAAGCTTTATAGGCTTTGGAAAGCTTTCAGATGTGGGAATTTCCTTCCATGCCAATGCAATCATCCCAATTGGCATCCTGTTTATCGTTACTGCAATCGAGACAGTTGGCGATATCTCAGCCTGTGTGGAGGGTGGAATGGACAGAGAGGCTACAGATTCAGAGCTTTCCGGCGGTGTTATCTGTGACGGTCTTGGTTCATCATTTGCAGCGCTTTTCGGAGTACTGCCAAATACCTCATTCTCACAGAATGTAGGTCTTGTTTCAATGACAAAGGTTGTCAATAGATTTGCTATTTCAATGGGAGCTATATTCCTTGTTATTTGCGGCTTCTGCCCAAAGATTGGAGCTCTCATGTCAATCATGCCTCAGTCAGTGCTCGGCGGAGCT
>ERZ779646.341-NODE-341-length-10857-cov-1.62238_pt1 | contig 10857 bp, 10 predicted proteins | sample MGYA00511907_ERZ779646 | MGnify/ENA primary metagenome ERZ779646 (study PRJEB29588, sample SAMEA2144525) | human gut metagenome | biome: human gut; feature: human-associated habitat; material: faeces | place: Denmark | collected 2008/2010 ...
ACTAAGAAATATTTCTAATAAAGAGCTTGGTGGATGGCAGGATAATATTTATATACAGAAAAATATGTCGGAGGATAATAAAGAAATAATAAAATGGTTTTCACATATATAATTTAATATATAAGAATTGAGGAAAAATGAAAGTATTATATTGTAGTTGGTATGAGAATTCACAAGAAGATTTAGAAAATGCACTTAATAAAATTACTGATGAGGTTATAGTTATTGAGCATAAAGTTAGAGAGTATTTAGGAATAGATGAAAGGCAAGAAATAATAAGTATTGTTGAGAATGGGATTGATATGATTATCTCATTTGATTTTTTCCCAGCTTTATCACAAATATGTGAAAGCTATAATATTAAATATGTGTCGTGGGTGTATGATTGGCCGAATTATACATTGTTTCATAAAGAGGCATATAATAAATGTAACAGAATATTTTTATTTGAGAGAGATGGCGTTAAATTATTATCGCAATATAATATTAATAATGTATATTATTCAAGTCTCGCAGTTGATATAGACAGGCTTGATTTGCAATTAGGAACAGATATCAGCAATACAGAATATGAATATGATGTGAGTTTTGTAGGAAATATGAATTCAAATTTGAATAATATTTTGATGTTAGACGAAATTCCACAATATTATGAGGGATATATTAATGGATTAGCACAGGCACAGCAAAAAATATATGGATATAATATTGTAAATGAAATAATTAATGATGAGTTTGTGGGTGAATATCTGAAAGCTGTATGTGCAGATATGGATAATTTTGTAATCCCACATAAGCATATATTGTCATCGCAGATTAATAAGTATATAACGGGAATGGAAAGAGTTAATTTGTTAAAAACAATCGCTAATGAATATAATCTGGATGTATTTACAGGTAATGATAATTTGGCAATACCTAAAGCAATTATACATAAAAGTATAGATTATTATAGTGAAATGCCACGGGTGTTTAGAAAGTCAAGAATTAATTTGAATGTAACATTACGTTCAATTACATCGGGTATTCCATTGAGAGTATATGATATATTAGGGGCAGGTGGATTTTGTCTTACGAATTATCAGGAAGATATAGTACAATTGTTTAAGGCTGGAGAAGAGTTAGTTGTATTTACAAATAAGGATGATATGTTTAATAAAGTAGAATATTATCTCAGTCACGAAAAGGAAAGATTGGAAATTGCATTAAATGGTCGTGAGGCAGTTAAAAAGTTCAGCTATGAGAATGTATTAAAATATATATTGAATTATTAATGGATACGTAATTGATATATAGTGCAATAAAAGGAGAAATGAAATGAAATTATCTGTATGTATAATTACAAAAGAGGAGTCGGAACAATTGAAAAGGTGTTTAGCGTCATTGAAAAAATATGATATGGAAATTGTAGTTGTAGATACAGGTTCGGTAGATAAAACTAAGCAGGTTATAGATGAATATGCAGATATAGGAGGATATTATCAGTGGAATGATAATTTTGCAGCGGCAAGAAATTATTCAATTACACTTGCAAGTAATGATTGGGTTTTGATATTAGATAGTGATGAATGGATTGAAAGCATCGATGCTGATAAAGTGAATTCAATTATAATGCAGATAATGGATGAGAGTATGGTGGGACGTATTGAGCGTATTAATGATATAAGTTCATTGGAGGGCAGCACAAAGGGAATTGAGAGGATAAGCCGTCTGTTTAATAGGAAATATTGCCAATATGTTGGAAGAATTCACGAACAAATCGAGAGTGTTAATAAAAATATAAAGTATATAGACATTCCAATTATAATTGGACACAGTGGGTATTCTGGAGATTTACAGGAAAAAAAGAAAAAAGCTGAACGTAATATAAGACTTTTAAAAATGGATTTAGAGGAACAGGGACCTTCAGCGTATACATATTATCAGTTAGGAAAAAGCTATTATATGCAGGGAAATTATGAAAAAGCATCTGAAAATTTTGAACAGGGATTGTCTTTTGATTTGAATCCTAAACTGGAATATGTTCAGGATATGGTTGAAACATATGGATATTCATTACTTAATCAGAAAAGGTTTTCAGAAATGATGTTTCTTGAAAATATTTATAAGGAATTTGCATTAAGTCCAGATTATGTATTTCTTATGGGGTTGGCATATATGAATAATGGCTTTTTTGATAAGGCAATTAGAGAATTTAAAAAAGCCTTAACGTATAAATCAAGTAAAATTGATGGATGTAATAGTTATAAAGCATATTATAATATTGGTGTTATATATGAATGTCTTGGATACAAGGATAAAGCAATGGAAAGCTACAAATTATGCGGAAAATATGATCTGGCATTGAAAGGGATATCAAGACTTGGCTGAACTCAGCCAAGTCTTGATATTATAAGGTCTATATTGTGTATAAGTTTAATGTTTTCTTTGCTCATTTTATTCTGTATATATTTGTTATCAGATATAGGAAGCCTTATATAGTTATTTATATAATATTGAATTGTTTTAAGTCTTTGCTTTTGAATGAAGGCGGCATCAGACTGACCTATAGTTATACAAGTATTGAGTGTTAAGGAACATAAGTTGTATATAGAATATTCTACAGCATATTGGATTTCAGGATAATTAGGCAGAGGTGATAATTTGTTGTAGATGGCTTCAATTGCGGCAGATGCATTTTGATAATAATTATTGGCATTAACACATTTAGAAATTGAAGTCTCATTGTTTTTATAGCAATAAAGGATTTCTTTAACATTGCCTATGTTGGAAGCTGTAGCAAATAAATACATAAGTGTTTCAAAATCTTCAAGTATACAGTGTTCCCTGAATTGAAGTTCTATGAGGTCAAGAAAAGATTTTTTAATAAGCTTTGACCAGAAATATCCGCCGCTTGCGATTAATTCACTTCTTTTATAGCCATTGAGTTCACCGGTTAATTCATCAGAAGCGTGTACAATGGCTGAATCTTTTGCTTCGTTATAATATCCACAATCAACAATATCATAATTGCCTGATATTGCTTTAGCATACATTTTCTCAAACATATCAGGAACTGCAATATCATCACTATCCATAAAACCAATATAATCGCCGGAAGCATATGATAAACCAATGTTTCTGGCACCACCTGCACCGTGGTTTTCGTTAAGATTAATTAGAAGAACCTTATCAGAAAATTGTGCCTCGCAGTCAGCAAGTATTTTCAGTGAATTGTCGGTTGAGTAATCATTTACAAGAATTAACTCAATATCCGTAAGAGTCTGGTTGACAAGACTACTTAAGCTGTCAATAAGAGTTCTTTCGGAATTGTAAACTGGCATAATAACTGATACTTTTGGCATATTAAACTTTATCCTCCCTGATATATGTGATAAAATTATTATAACATATACTTAATGATAAAAGGAGATGAGTGTGGAAATAAATTTTCACACGGGACTTTGTGTCTGCGCACATTTGACACAAAATCGCTATGAATAAAATGTGCGTAGGAATGAGGATTAGTATGAGTATAATTAGAATTTATTGTATGGCTCATAAGAGATATGAGAAGATTGACAATGATATATATATTCCGCTTCAGGTAGGTGCAGCGATCCACGAAGCATTAGGTTATGCTGGTGATAATACAGGAGATAATATATCAAGCCGCAATCCTTATTATAGTGAGCTGACAGGGATGTACTGGATGTATAAGAATGATACAGACTGTGATATTACCGGATTGTGCCATTATAGAAGATACTTTCTTAATGAGCATAATGAGGTTCTTATAAGCAAAGAAATAGAGAATATATTGGACGGTTATGATATTATAGTTTCAGAGCCTTTAATGCTTGATAATAAATCATTGTATGAAAGTTATTCTGAAAAACATAATAAGAAGGATATGGATTTGACGAGGGAAGCAGTGTCAAAGCTGTATCCAGATTATTTAAGCACATTTGATGAAGTGATTAATAGCAATACAATGTATTTTGCCAATATGCTTATTGCGTCAAAAGAGAAGGTTAATACGTACTCTAAGTGGCTTTTTGATATATTATTTGAGGTTGAGAAGCATCTGGATATGACAGGATATGATGAATATAATCAAAGAGTATATGGCTTTATTGCAGAAAGGCTGTTAAGAGTATGGATTTTACATAATAATTATAAGCCTTATGAATGTGTGGTTGGTCTTACAGAGAGTAAGGTTGAAACTAAGAGTGCAATTGAAACGACCGCAAAGTTATTAAAAAGTGGAGATTATAATAAGACTTTGCAATATCTTGATGGTGTTAAGGAGAAAAGACCAGATGCGTTTTATCTGGACTCGGATATAGATAAAAGCCTTGGATATATATATACATTTGCTAAGATAATGCAGACAGAGGAACAGGCAGGAATGAATAATCTGTGTGGATTGTCGCTTGATTATAAGGAACTGATTAATGTTGGCAATGAGCTTGCAGATATAATAGCTGGTACTCCGGATAAATTATATGATTATATTCAGGCAAAGAATTTGTCAATATATTATATGCTTGTTATGCTTCCAAAGTTATATGAGAATAAAGAAGATCTGATTAGCATATATAATTATCTTGCCAATATGTATCTTGACCATAGCAATCTAAATATGGCAAAAATATATGTTAATCAGGCGCTTGAGCTTGAACAGGCAGGGATTTGAGCAGATTATAATTAGAAGTGAGGAAATATGAAAAAAGTAAGCGTGATTATTCCGTGTTTTAATGCCGTAAAATGGCTGCCAAAGTGCTTTGTGTCACTTGTTGGACAGAGTATTGGAATTGATAATCTGGAATTGATATTTGTTAATGATGCCTCCAAGGACGATGGACAGACGTGGAATATGCTTAATGAAATAGAAAAGGCATATCCAGACTCTATAATAATAATAGACCTTCCTCATAATAGAAGACAGGGTGGAGCAAGAAATGAAGGATTAAAGTATGCTTCTGGTGAATATATAGCATTTGTTGATGCAGATGACTGGGTGGAAGCGGAATTGTTTGAAAAGGCATATTCCAAGGCGAAAGAGAAAGATGCTGATATAGTACAGTTTAATTATAATTATTATTTTGAAAATGTTGGCATTATTCCTAATAAGAATGAAATGGATGATGAGTATTTTGAAATAAAGTCATCAGACGATAGAAAAAAGATGCTTATTATGGAAAAATTCACATATGGGTGCTGGAATAAGCTGTATAAAAGGTCAATGGTTATTAATGCCAATACAGCATTTGCAGAAAATGTTATATACGAAGAACCATTATTTGTGTACCCATTACTGTTTTATGCTAATAAATTGGTGAAAATGTCCGATAAATTATATATATATAGACAGAACAATAACGGAACTATGCGTAATGATATGAAGGAGAAAGAAACTTTATTTCAGCATAGTCAGGTTCAGTTAATGGTCTGGGAGTTTATGAAGAATACTTCATATTTTAAAGAATATTATGAGGAGATTAAGTTATATTTTCTTCATACATATTTATATGAAATTCTTGATTTTGCAAAGCAGAGAGAAATAACAATAGATTACGAGCAGTATGTTCCACTTGCTAAGAAAGCGTTAAGCGAGGTTAAAGATATAACAAAGTCGCCTTATAGTGCAATACTTGTTAAGCAGATGGCATTATATAAGATGATTGAGAGTGGACTTACTAAACAGCAGTATATTGGATATATTGATAAGATTTAAGAGGTAGCAAGGATGCTGGAGTTGGATGATAATTATTTCAAGGAAGAAGAAAGATGTGGGTTTAAAGTTCTGTCAATGATGAAGCGTGTATGGGCGGTTGAGATGGATGTACTCACAGAAATAGATCGAATTTGTAAAGAATATGGACTTACATATTACGCAGCTTTTGGAACAATGCTTGGTGCGGTAAGACACAAGGGCTTTGTTCCCTGGGATGACGATATTGATATATATATGTTAAGACCTGATTATCAGGCTTTAATGAAGGTATTGTCAGATGAGCTGCCACAAGGCTATTATAATAGTAGTTCATATTCGGATTCTACGCATATGCAGCCGTTGACATCAGTTATGAATACTAAGTATATAATTACTGATGTGTCTGAAAGAAAAAAGTTCTATGGATGCCCATATATATGTGGTGTCGATATTTTTCCATTAGACTATATTCCAAGTGATGAAGAAGAATTACAGATGTTTAAAAATATGTATACAATTGTATACACTATTGCAAGAGAATTTAATCAATATACAATAGAAGAACGTGAACAATATTTAAAATATATTGAGAAAATGTGTAATATAGAGATAAACAAAGAGAAAAATATATCTAATCAGCTTTGGTTGTTACTAGATAGAGTAGCAGGAATATATGGTGGGGAAGAATGTACAGAAGTTACTTATTTGCCGACTAATATATGCTATAACAAAGACTTTAAATTTAAAAAGGAATGGTTTAAGAGAGCAGAAAGATTGCCATTTGAGACGATTTCAGTTCCTGTGCCAGTTGGGTATGATGAAATACTTAAGCAGCAATATGGTGATTATATGACACCTGATAAGGATAGAGGACGTGCACACGATTATCCTTTCTATAAAGAACAAGAAGAGTTTTTGATTAAGAAAAATTTGTTATAGATATATTAATTTTATATATGAACATTTGTAAAAAGAGCAGTTAAGGTATGTTAATCATGGAGGATAAAATGAAAAAAGTAATTACATATGGAACATATGATTTGTTTCATGAGGGACATTATAAATTATTAAAAAGAGCAAAGGAGTTGGGAGATTATCTTATAGTCGGAGTAACAACAGAACATTTTGATGAGGCAAGAGGAAAGCTTAATGTTGTTGACCCAATTATGAAACGTATAGAGAATGTTAAGAATACTGGTCTTGCTGATATGATTATAGTTGAGGACCATGAAGGACAGAAGATAGAAGATATACAGAAATATAATGTAGATATATTTACTGTAGGATCTGACTGGATTGGAACATTTGACTACCTTAATGCTTTTTGTAAGGTTGTGTATCTTGAGAGAACTCCTAACATATCATCAACAATGCTTAGAAGCAGTTCATTTAATATAACAAAAGTAGGACTTGTTGGAACTGGACGTATAGCAGAAAGATTTGTTGCTGAAGCAAGATATGCAAGTGGTTTGGTTGTAACAAGTGCATATAATCCAGATATAGAAAGTGTTAAGGCGTTTAAAAATAATTGTTCTGAATATGAGATAGATATAGATACAGATAATTATGATAAGTTTCTTGAGAAAATAGATGCTGTATATATAGCTTCTACGCATGAGACACACTATGAATATGCAAAAAAAGCTTTGAAGCAGGGGAAACATGTCCTTTGTGAAAAGCCGTTGGCATTCACTAAGGATGAGAGTATAGAACTATATGATTTGGCAAAAAAACAGGGAGTAGTCTTAATGGAGGCTATTAAAGCAGCATATTGTCCAGGATTTCAGCAGCTTCTTAATGTTGTACAGAGTGGAAAGATAGGAGAAATAAAAGATGTTGAGGCCTGCTTTTCAAGAATAGCCAGAGTTGAGTCAAGAGAGCGTAAAGATCCTAAATATGGTGGCGCATTTCTTGAGTATGGTGGTAATGCGTTAATGCCTATTATTAAGATATTAGGTCAAAATTATCAGTCGGTCACATTTGACAGTCTTGATAATGAATTAGGAACAGATGATTATACAAAAGTTCAGATTCGCTATAAAGATGCAATGGCAGCGGCAAAGGTAGGAATGGCAGTTAAATCAGAGGGACAGTTGGTAGTTGCAGGTACTAAAGGTTATGTGATTGCACAATCACCTTGGTGGCTTACTGAAAAGTTTGATGTAAGATATGAGGATGAATCAGTAATAGAACATTACGAACCCAAATTTATAGGAGATGGACTTCGTTATGAGATTAGTGAGTTTATTGCAAAGATTCATAAATCAGGCGAAAATTCATATAAACTTACTGCGGGAGAGTCTATTGCTATAACGGATATAACAGAGAAATTTATAAGACAGAGAAATATTATTTAACTGTTAATTATAATTTATATGATATTAAGTATGTTTGGCGGCAAGTTGGAAAGATAGTGAATTTAGATTTAATATGAGGAGTAATAAAACTATGCAAGAAGATAAAAATAATATTGTTAAACTTAATAACGAGCAGTTACGTCTTTTACAGCTTAATGAATTAGCAATGTTAATTGAAGTAGATAGAATATGCAGAAAGAATAACATTAAATATACGCTTGCGTGTGGAACTATGTTAGGTGCAGTAAGGCACAAAGGATTTATACCTTAGGATGATGACATAGATGTAAGATTTAAAAGAGAAGAATATGAGAAATTTTATGAGGCTTGCAAGAAAGATTTGGATAATGAACACTTCTTTCTCCAAGAGTATAGAACTGATCCTAATTACAGGTGGGGATATTCTAAAATGAGATTAAAAGGTTCAGAGTTTATCAGGATAGGGCAGGAACATATGCATTATGTTACAGGTGTAAATATTGATATATTTATAACGGATAATATACCAGATAACGCTATTCAGAGACGTATACAGATAATAAAGTCATATTGCCTTAGAAAGATAATGTATTCAGAAGTTGGTATGAAAAACAGTAAAAATGTACTAATGAGGTTATGGTATAGGATTTTATATTTAATTCCAAGAGATTTTAGTGTGAAAATATATAACAATATGGTGAAGAAGTCTAATAAAATGAAAGCAACAAATGGACGTTGTTTATTATGGTGGGAATCTTATGTTTCATATCGTGGAATGGCATTGAAATTTTTAGACGAGTATACAGAACTTGAATTTGAAGGTATGAAATTTAGTGTTGTAAAGGATTGGGACGAATATTTAACAATAAGTTATGGCGATTATATGAAACTTCCTCCAGTTGAGAAGAGAGTTTCAGCGGCACCAGCATCAAAAATAGAGCTGTTAAATATTACTTTAAAAGATTTACAAGATAAATATAGTAAAGAGAATGGATACTATTAATAAGGAGAAAGATATGAAGCCAAGAATTATACAAAGAAGAGATATTAATAAACAGGAATGGGATAAATTTGTAATGGAAAGTCCATATGGATGGGCGTTTCATTTATATGATGTTATAGGTGTTGATAGATATAAAGAAGATAAAGATATATCATTTGCAATATATGATGATGATAAAGATGAAATTGCATTATTATCAATGCTGCATATTGAATATAAAGAAGATGGGGCAGTATTACACTCAAGATATGGTCTTGTATTAAAGGGGGGGGTAATGCCGCATAAGGAAGAAAGAAAACTTTGTAATGCTTATAAAGAGTATATTGATAGTCTGTGTGTAAAGTATAATGTGAAAAAATTATTAGCTGGTACAGTACCATTGGTTGAAGCATTACAGCCGGAAAAGAAAGAACTAATTAATCCGTTAATGAAATTTGGATATTGTCCGGCAGCAACAACGCCAACATATACTTGGATATGTAATTTAAATGGGGCTGAAAGTGAACTTGTTAAAAAATGTGAGCAGACAACAAGACAGGCATTACGAAAATTAGAGGCTGAGAATAGATATAAGATTATAGAAGCAAGTAATAATAAAAGTGATTATGAAAAATATGTTGAACTTCATATAAAGACATATACACGTACAGGAGCAACAAAACAGATAATTCATGAAGAGTATCAGAAAAATATTTTTGAAAAATTAATACCTCAAAAAATATGTAGGGTATTTTTTTTGAAAGATAAAGATAAGAATGAGATTGTGGCATCAGTGGCTATAATCATTCACAAGAATTCGGCATATTATTGGTGGGGAGCATCAATTGATGAAAAAGAAGTAGGAATTAATAAATATCTATTATGGAAATCAATGAATATTATAAAGGATGAATATTATAAAAATGGTGGAGATGGGGATTTTTGGTTTGAAACAGGTGGTGCATATATTTATGCAAGAAATGGGAAACAAAAAGGATTGAGTGATTTTAAAAAGAGTTTTGGATGTCAGCTTCATCCAATATATAGAGGAGAATATATTATATCATAATAGTAAATTATAATATTTTATATAAAATTAATAGAAGCAAGGTGAAAGTGTTGAAAACAAGGGTAATACAAAAACAAGATGTTGGAAAAGAACAATGGGACAAATTCGTAATAGAAAGTCCATATGGCTGGGCATTTCATTTGTATGATGTTATAAGTGTAGATAGATATAAGGAAGATAAAGATATATCATTTGCAATATATGATGAAGATAAAGGTCAAATAGCATTAATAGCAATGTTACATATTGAATATAAAGAAAGTGGAAATTTATTGCATTCACGTTATGGGATTGTACCGAGGAGTGGATTAGCACATAAAGAACAAAAAAAGTTATGTAATGCTTATAAAGAATATATTGATAGTTTATGTGTTAAATATAATATTAAAAGATTACTGGCTGGAACAGTGCCTATAGCTGAGGCATTGCAGCCACAAAAGAAAGAATTGGTAAATCCTCTGATGGAATATGGGTATTGTCCGGCAGCAACAACACCTACATACACTTGGGTATGTGATATAAATGGAGATGAAGAAGAACTTATTAAAAAATGTGAACAGACAACAAGGCAGGCTTTAAGAAAATTGGAACAATCCAATAAGTATGAAATTATAGAAGCTGATAATAATCCAGAAGATTATGATGATTATGTTAGATTACATATTGAAACATATACAAGAACTGGATTAGCGGATGAGATATTGTCTGATGAATATCAGAGGAATATATTTAATAATATGATTCCACAGGGAATATGCAGAGTGTTTTTTCT
>ERZ779646.344-NODE-344-length-10791-cov-1.61224_pt1 | contig 10791 bp, 8 predicted proteins | sample MGYA00511907_ERZ779646 | MGnify/ENA primary metagenome ERZ779646 (study PRJEB29588, sample SAMEA2144525) | human gut metagenome | biome: human gut; feature: human-associated habitat; material: faeces | place: Denmark | collected 2008/2010 ...
AGGCGGATAGACCACTTTCGCACCGAAGTTACAAAGCTCCGTAGCTTCCACATAGCTCAATTCATTGATAGTGTATGCCCTGGAAATCACACGCGGGTCAGCTGTCATGAATCCGTCTACATCCGTCCAGATTTCCAGACTGTCGGCATCCAGTGCAGCAGCAATGATTGCCGCCGTATAGTCAGAGCCACCTCTACCCAGGTTCGTTACCTCTCCCGTCATTTTGTCTGTGGAGATAAAACCCGGAACCAATACGCGTTTGGGCAGGCTACTCCGTATCCAGCACATGCTTGGAATGCTTCTTTTCCGTCTTGATAAACTTGCGTGAGTCAAACCACTCCGCTCCCGTCAACTGGGCAACGATGATAGATGAAAGACGTTCGCCATAGCTCACAATCGTATCGGACGTCTTCTGCGAAAGGTCCTTTATCAGATAAATGCCCTGAAAGATGTCCTTCAGCTCGTTGAGCAGCTCACCAATCTGGCGTTGCAAGGCAACCTGCGCCTCGCCTGCCGGAATCACTTCCTTAATCATTTCCACATGACGATAGACAATCTCCCGGAACTCATTCTCGTAAGAAGCATCACCGGCTGCCGCCATTCTAGAGGTGTTTATCAACTTGTCCGTGATGCCGCCCAATGCGGACACCACCACGATAACCGGTTCATCGACTGCTTCTACAATTCTCTTGACGCTCAAAATACTGTTCACGGAACCTACGGACGTTCCGCCGAATTTCATTACTTTCATTTCTCTTTATATTGTTGAGATGGTTGATACAATGTGTCGGAAACAAGCTGCTACGGCTTGCATTGACTTTAATTAAATGGAAAAACTGCTTGAAAATGGTGTAACACATAGAAACACAAAATACTATCCCTAACCCCTAAGGGTCATGGTCCACATGGATGTGACTGTATGTTGATAGTACTTGTTCATAGTCTCTTGTTTCTATCATTTATGATAAGTGTTGCAAAAGTAACAATAAAAACATTCAATCTATCACTTTTTGCGACTTTTTTGCGATAAAAATACAGAAAGCCTCTAAAAAGGCAAGAAATATGCACAACTTACGGCTTACACTTTCACACTTTCCATACCTTTTTTCTGTATATCCGTTTATTCTTTTCTAACATTTTGCTATCATTCTCAATATATATCATTATATTTGCATGGAAAACATGAAAGAAAAGTGCGCATGAACCCAGAAAACACTTCCGTTTTGCTAATATACACCGGTGGAACTATCGGAATGATAGAGAATGCAGAAACCGGCGCCCTGGAAAGCTTCAACTTCGAGCAGTTGCAGAAACATGTTCCCGAACTTCAGAGATTTGCGTTCCGTATCGACACTTATCAATTCGACCCGCCCATGGATTCCTCGGACATGGACCCCGATGCCTGGCGCAAACTGGTACGCATCATCAGCAACAACTACAACCAATATACAGGCTTCGTCATCCTGCATGGCACAGACACCATGGCCTACACAGCTTCTGCACTCAGCTTCATGCTTGAAGGGCTGAACAAGCCCGTCATCCTAACCGGCTCGCAACTGCCCATTGGCGTGCTCCGCACAGACGGCAAGGAAAACCTGCTGACCAGCATCGAAATAGCCACCGACCGCCACTCCAACGGACAGCCCATCGTACCCGAAGTCTGCATCTTCTTCGAAAACCACCTGATGCGCGGCAACCGTACCACCAAAATGAACGCGGAGAACTTCAATGCTTTCCGTTCCTTCAATTATCCGGTACTCGCTTCCGCCGGTATACATATTAAATATAATAATGTGCAAATTCATACGCACGGCACTCCCCACGAACTGGAGCCTCATTATCTGCTTGATACCAACATCGCCATACTGAAGCTTTTTCCAGGTATTCAGGAAAATGTCGTGGCAGCCATACTTGCCACTAAAGGACTGAAGGCCGTAGTCCTCGAAACCTACGGTTCCGGCAACGCTCCCCGAAAGGAATGGTTTCTACGCCGCCTGCATGATGCCTGCGAACAAGGCATCATCATTGTCAACGTCACCCAATGCAGTGCCGGCACTGTTGAAATGGAGCGCTATGAAACCGGTTACCAACTGATGCAGGCAGGAGTTGTCTGCGGATATGACAGCACAACGGAATCTGCCGTAACCAAGCTGATGTTCCTTCTGGGGCACGATTATCCGCCTGCCGAAATACGCGAACTGATGGGACGACCGCTGGCAGGGGAAATTACCGTGTGAAGCACAACTATCACTGCACCGGGGTCAATTCTCCCGTCACAGAATCTATTATGAAACCGCTGACATTGATATCATTCGGTATCAGCGGATGATTGATAATAGCTTCCACCGTACCTTTTACCGATTTCTCCGTATCTTCGAATCCATACAGCCAAGACTCGAAATCCACTCCGCAGAAACGAATCATATCAATCGTCTCTTGCTTGATGCCCCGGGCCTTCATATGCTCTATCATCTGGGCGCTGCTCATGTGGCACGCACCGCAATCGGAGTGGGCAATAACCATCACTTCCGTCACGCCCAACTCGTAAATGGCCACCATCAGGCTACGAATGACACTACCGAACGGATGTGAAATGATTCCACCCGCATTCTTTATCATCTTCACATCGCCGTTCTTGATGCCCAAGGCTGCCGGCAGTAAAGCGGTCAAACGGGTATCCATACAAGAGAGGATGGCAATCTTCTTATCCGGGTATTTATTCGTGATGTATTTCTCATACCCCTTCTCGGCTACAAAACGCTTGTTGTATGCAAGAATATCTTCTATCATGGCTTTTATAACATGTTATTGTTTTCTACTCACAAAAATAAAAAAACTCTATGGGAGTCTGCAAGCCCTGCATCGAAAAATTGTACCTTTGGGCAATCATTTTAGAAGAGAATGCACAACTATGGCTAAAGAGAAGACGGTTTATGTATGCAGCAACTGCGGACAAGACTCTCCCAAATGGGTAGGCAAGTGTCCGTCGTGCGGAATGTGGAACACGTATGTGGAAGAGGTGGTACGGAAAGAAGTGGTGAACAAGCGTCCCGTATCGGGCATAGAGACCGCCAAAGCCAAACCCATAACCCTCCATGAAATTGTAGCCGATGACGAACCGCGCATCGACCTCCATGATGCCGAACTGAACCGGGTACTAGGTGGTGGTCTTGTACAAGGATCTCTTGTTTTGATTGGCGGCGAACCGGGCATCGGCAAATCGACGCTCAGCCTGCAAATCGCACTGGCCGACAACGGGTTGAAAACCATACTCCGTATACCGGAGAAACGTATCCTCTACGTCTCCGGCGAAGAAAGTACCCGTCAGTTGAAACTGCGTGCCGACCGTTTGACAAGTGCTTCCAGTGATTGCCTCATCGTGTGCGAAACTTCCCTGGAACAGATTTACGTCCATATCAAGAACATCCGCCCGGACATCGTCATCATCGACTCCATACAGACGATTTCTACCGAAACCCTTGAATCGTCGCCGGGGAGTATTGCCCAGGTACGGGAATGTTTGCCAAGGAAACGCATACGGCGGTTATCCTCATCGGGCATATTAATAAGGAAGGAAGCATAGCCGGCCCCAAGGTACTGGAACATATCGTGGATACCGTACTCCAGTTCGAGGGCGACCAGCACTACATGTACCGCATCCTGCGTAGCATCAAGAACCGCTTCGGAAGCACTGCCGAACTGGGTATTTACGAAATGCGGCAAGATGGATTACGGCAGGTGAGCAACCCATCCGAACTACTGCTGAGCCAGGACCATGAAGGTATGAGCGGCATAGCCATCGCCTCCGCGATAGAAGGCATCAGACCGTTCCTCATCGAAACGCAGGCATTGGTCAGCAGTGCCGTATATGGTAACCCACAACGCTCTGCCACAGGGTTCGACATCCGCCGCATGAATATGCTGCTGGCCGTATTGGAAAAACGTGTAGGCTTCAAACTGGCACAGAAAGATGTATTTCTCAATATTGCCGGTGGATTGAAAGTGAACGACCCGGCAATAGACCTTGCCGTCATCAGCTCTATCCTCTCCAGCAACATGGACACGGCCATAGAGCCGGAGGTGTGCATGGCGGGAGAAATAGGTCTGTCAGGTGAAATCCGCCCAGTGAACCGCATAGAGCAGCGCATCGGAGAAGCAGAGAAACTTGGATTCAAGCGATTCATACTTCCCAAGTATAATATGCAAGGACTGAACACGAAGAAGATTAAAATGGAATTGATACCGGTACGGAAGGTGGAAGAAGCATTCCGTGCCCTATTCGGATAATCATTATGATACAAGAATACCAACTGCGCGTATTGCCCGAAGTAGCGGCAAACGAGCAACGCCTGAAAGAGTACTTAGTACATGAGAAAGGACTGAATGCACGGGAGATAACAGCAACGCGCATCTTGAAGCGCAGTATCGATGCCCGCCAACGGACAATCTATATCAACCTCAACGTACGGGCATATCTGAACGAAATGCCGAAAGAGGACGAATATCAACATACCTTATATAATAATGTAGAAGGAAAGCCCCAAGTAGTAGTGGTAGGCGCCGGTCCCGGAGGACTCTTCGCCGCCCTGCGACTGATAGAGCTCGGTCTGCGCCCCGTCATTGTGGAGCGTGGAAAGGACGTACGGGAACGCAAGAAAGACTTGGCGCAAATCAGCCGCCAGCAACTCGTCAACCCGGAGTCCAATTACAGCTTCGGAGAGGGAGGTGCCGGAGCTTACTCGGATGGCAAGCTGTACACACGCAGTAAGAAGCGTGGCAATGTAGACAAGATTCTGAACGTCTTCTGCCAACATGGAGCCTCCACTTCCATACTGGTAGATGCACATCCGCACATAGGTACGGACAAACTGCCGCGTGTTATTGAAAACATGCGGAACACTATCATCCAGTGCGGTGGCGAAGTCCACTTTGAAACACGCATGGACGCCCTGCTCATAGAGAAGGATGAAGTCAAAGGCATTGAAACAAATACCGGCAAGACTTTCCTTGGCCCGGTGATACTTGCCACCGGTCACTCTGCCCGGGACGTATACCGCTGGCTTGCCGCCAACAATGTAGAGATTGAAGCTAAAGGCATTGCCGTAGGCGTACGACTAGAACACCCTGCCACCTTGATAGACCAAATACAATATCACAACCGGAACGGACGGGGAAAATATCTGCCTGCCGCCGAATATAGTTTTGTAAACCAAGTGGACGGACGAGGAGTATATAGCTTTTGCATGTGTCCCGGCGGCTTCGTTGTGCCCGCCGCCAGCGGTCCCGAGCAGATTGTAGTCAACGGGATGAGTCCCAGCAACCGCGGTTCCCGTTGGAGCAATTCGGGAATGGTGGTAGAGCTACGCCCGGAAGACATAGAGCAATTTACTATTGACAATCTACAATTTACAATTTCTATGCAGCACGACAGCGCGGCTAATTGTCAATTGCCAACCGTCAATTCCCAATTAAGCATGATGTATTTTCAAGAGTATCTGGAGCGCCTCTGCTGGCAACAAGGCAATATGAAGCAGACAGCACCGGCACAGAGAATGGCAGACTTCACTAAGAAAAAACTGAGTTACGACCTGCCGGAAACTTCGTATGCACCGGGACTGGTTTCCTCACCTCTCCACTTCTGGATGCCCTCTTTCATTGCAGAACGCCTGAGCAAAGGTTTCCAGCTATTCGGGAAATACAGCCGTGGTTTCTTGACGAACGAGGCGACAATGATTGGAGTGGAAACCCGTACTTCGGCGCCGGTACGCATAACAAGAGACAAGGAGACACTGCAACATGTACGCGTAAAAGGATTGTTCCCTTGCGGAGAAGGCGCCGGATATGCCGGAGGCATTGTTTCTGCCGGAATTGACGGCGAACGATGTGCGGAAGCGGCAAAGGCATTCTTTGATTAAGCTATAATATTTACATCCAAATTTTGATTTTTCACTTTTTCTCGTTTAATTTGTAAACTATTATCACATATATGTTGTTATATTGTATTTATTATGAGGTTCATCATAAACATTGTATGCTTTCTATTCCTTTTGCCTCTCATAGCTACGGCGCAAACATATAAATACATAGGGGTGGAAAACGGATTGAGCAACCGCAGAATCTTCGACATTCAAAAGGATTCGGTAGGTTACATGTGGTTCCTCACCAACGAAGGCATAGACCGGTACAATGGAAAAGACATCAAGCATTATAAATTAATAGAAGAAAACAAAGAGTCAAGTTTCCCCATCCATCTCGGTTGGCTATATTTTGAAGAGAAAGGGAAATTATGGGTCATAGGTAAAGCCGGTCGCATTTTTCAATACAACCAAGAACACGATGTGTTCAACAGAGTATATAAACTGCCCAAGACACCGGTCAATATCAGCTACGGCTATATGGACTGCAATCACAGGATTTGGCTCTGCAGCAGATACAGCATCGCTCTCTACGACACACAAACCGGAGAGGTCCATCAAATGTCCAATGAACTGAAAAGCAGCATTACAAGTATCGAACAAGTGGACAATAACCACTTCTTCATGGGTACCGACAAGGGATTGCGATATGTCAAACTCGAAAATGAGACATTGCAGATTGTCCCTCTTGAACCTCTTGACAAAATCCAGGCCCAAATCAGTTCACTCTATTTCCACCAAGAATCACAAAGACTTTTCATCGGTACTTTTGAAAAAGGAGTCTTTGCCTACGACATACGGCAACAACGGATTATACACTCCAATACGGATTTGAGCGATGTAAACATTGCCCGAATCAAACCTCTGAACCAGACAGAGCTATTGATAGCGACAGAAGGTATGGGTATACACAAAATCAACATGAACTCGTGTATCTCGGAACCGTACATCGTCTCCAGCTACAAAAGCCACAATGAGATGAACAGCAATAACATCAATGACATTTATATTGATGAAGAAAAGCGGATATGGATAGCCAACTACCCGGAAGGAATTACCATTATAGACAACCGGTACAAAAGCTACAACTGGATAAAGCATTCTATCGGAAACAGACAATCGCTGGTCAACGACCAGGTACACTCTGTCATTGAAGACAGTGACGGAGACCTATGGTTCGGAACAAGTAACGGAATCAGCCTTTATCAATCGAAAACCGGGCAGTGGCATTCATTCCTGAGCTCCTTCGACCATCAACTGAAAAACAAGAATCACATCTTCATTACGCTATGCGAGGTATCACCCGGCATTATTTGGGCAGGAGGATATACTTCGGGAGTATACAAAATAAATAAAAGGACACTCTCGGTAGAATATTTCTCCCCTTACCTGCTCAATCCGGACAACATTCGTCCTGACAAGTATATCCGCGACATTGTAAAAGACTCCAAAGGATATATCTGGTCCGGAGGGTTCTATAATCTGAAGTGCTTCGATTTGTCCCTGAATTCCGTCCGTCTGTATCCCGGAATAAATTCCGTCACCGCCATTACAGAAAAGGACGACGGACACATGTGGATTGGGACAAGTGCCGGACTGTATCTGCTGGACAAAGAGTCGGGTAGATTCCAATATGTCGCCTTGCAGGAAGAGACGACCTACATCAACACACTTTACCAAGCGGAAGACCTCTCTCTATATATAGGAACAAACGGCTCCGGAGTGGTTGTCTACAACGCAAAGGACAGTACGTTCAAGCATTATCACAAGGACAATTGTGCCTTGATTTCAAACAACATCTACACCATACTCCCCGAGTCGGACGGGCATATCCTGATGAGTACCGAAAACGGAATCAGCTGTTTCCACCCTACGGAGAAGACATTCCACAACTGGACTAAAGAGCAAGGGCTGATGTCCTCCTGCTTCAGTGCCTCTTCCGGAACGCTACGCAAGAACAAGGGTTTTGTCTTTGGCAGCACAGACGGAGCCATCGAGTTTCCCGAAGGAACCCGTTTGCCCAAGTACATCTACTCTCCTATGATACTCAGCGATTTTCAGATACTCTATCAGACAGTCTTTCCCGGCAGTCCGAATTCCCCCTTGAAGGAAAACATCAACCAGACAGACCGGTTAAAGCTGAAATATAACCAGAACACTTTTTCCCTCAGTATTTCATCCATCAATTATGACGCGCCGGACAATGTCACTTTCTACTGGAAGCTGGAAGGCTTTTACGATGACTGGAACCGCCTGGGTGAAGAAGGGCATCTCCGCTTCACCAACCTTGCCTCGGGCGATTACAAACTTTACATACGGGCGGTATCCAAGGAAGAGCCTTATCTTTATTTTGAAGAGCGAAGCATCGACATCAGCATTGCGCGCCCCGTCTGGTTCAGTTTTTGGGCCATAGCCTGCTATGTCCTGCTGACAGTACTGATGTCCGTTGTCGGTTTCCGTGTCATGGCACTGAGAAAACAGAAAAAGATATCCGATGAGAAAACCCGTTTCTTTGTCAATACCGCGCATGATATCCGCACGCCATTGACACTGATAAAGGCACCTCTGGAAGAAATGCTTGAAAACAAGACACTGAACGAAGCCGAGACCAACAATATGCACATGGCACTGAGAAATGTCAACTCCCTCCTGCGCATGACTACCAATCTGATAAACTTTGAACGGGCAGAAGTATATTCCCCTCATCTGTACATAGCAGAATATGAATTGAATACTTACATCAAGGAGATATACAACAATTTCCAGACCTATGCCACCATAAAACATATCACTTTCAGATACGAAAGCAATTTCAGCTACATGAATGTATGGTTCGACAAAGAGAAGATGGACTCTATCCTGGAAAATGTCATATCCAATGCTCTGAAGTATACTCCCCAAAATGGCGATATACTCATTTCTGTTTATGACATGAAAAGCTCCTGGAGACTAGAAGTCAAAGATAATGGAATAGGAATTCCCGCCAAAGAACAAAGAAAACTGTTCAAGATGCACTTCCGTGGAACAAATGCCATCAACTCCAAAATAACGGGAAGCGGTATCGGTCTGATGCTGGTGCGGAAGCTGGTAAGCCTGCACAATGGAAAAATATACATTGAGAGCACCGAATGCCAAGGCAGTACTGTCAGAATCATCCTTCCCAAAGAGAAAGAACAGTTCAAGAACTTCACTCTGTCCGTTAAGGATAAGAAGACCTTCTATGAACCGGATGTCCCCACCGTTCCTTTGAAACTTGCCGGAGAACTCCGGACTGAAGACAATGACAAACTGCATCGCATCTTGATTGTAGAAGACAATGACGAGCTGCGCAACTATCTCTTCCAGTCGTTCTCTCCGATTTACAATGTACAAGTATGCAACAACGGCAAGGAAGCGCTGACCATTGTAAAACAATTCTGGCCGGGACTGATTCTTTCCGACATCATGATGCCGGAAATGCGAGGCGACGAATTATGCATCGCCATCAAGAACGATATTGAAACATCCCACATCCCGGTAGTACTGCTGACGGCACTGGGAGATGAAAAGAACATTCTCGAAGGACTCCATATCGGTGCGGACGAATATATTGTAAAACCTTTCAGCATAAACATACTGAAAGCCAGCATTGCCAATCTGCTTGCCAACCGCGCATTGCTGCGCAAGAGATATGCGAATTTGGAAATCAATACAGAAGAAGAGCCCTCCACAACTACCACTTGCTCCAACAGTCTCGACTGGAAATTCATGTCGAATGTAAAGAGACATATCGAGGAGAACATGGATAATCCCGATTTCACAGTGGACGTATTGTGCTCGCTCCTGAATATGAGCCGTACCAGTTTCTACAGTAAACTGAAAGCGCTGACCGGCCAGGCACCGGCAGATTTCGTACGGAATATCCGTTTGAAACATGCTGCCGAGCTATTGAAAGAAGGGAAATATTCCGTGACTGAAGTAGCAGAAAGAACCGGTTTCTGCGATGGGAAATACTTCCGGGAAGTCTTTAAGAAATATTTCAATGTCAGCCCCAGCCAATATGCGAAAGGAGACACTCCCCGCTCCCCAAAAGGAGAGGGAGAATAGTTCTGCATAGGAGAATTTTTCACTTTGCAGCCCCGCACAGACAAACCCTAAAAAATAATCCGTATTTTTGCAGAAACAAAAAAACGAGAATGACTCCTGAAATAGCAATCGTCGACTCCAACACCCTCTCCTGTCTGGGACTGCAGAACTTGCTGGAGGAAATCATCCCGACAGCCATCATCCGCTCTTTCCGTTCCTTTGGCGAACTGATGGATGATACGCCTGACATGTATGTACATTATTTCATCTCTTCACAGATTTACTTCGAGCATACCGCTTTCTTTCTGGAGCGCAAGCCCAAAACCATTGTGCTGGTCAATGGTGAAACCGTCCCCCAACTGTCGGGCATGCCGACGCTAAACATCTATCAGGACGAACAAAATCTGGCAAAAAACATTCTGCAGCTGCGCCAATACGGAAACCAATACAGACAAAACCACGGAAAGCCGGCACCCGCCAGACACTCGGATATGGCAATAAATACAGCCGCCGGGCACGACCTTTCCGCCCGCGAAATAGAAGTGCTGGTGCTGATTACCAAAGGTCTCATCAACAAGGAGATTGCCGACAAACTGAACATCAGCCTGACCACCGTCATCTCACACCGCAAGAATATCACCGAGAAGCTGGGTATCAAGTCCGTGTCCGGGCTGACTATCTATGCCGTGATGCACGGATATGTGGAAGCGGACAGAATATAATCCTACAACCGGATACATCAGAAGCGAAGTCTTTTCAGAAAAACTTCGCCCCAATTAGTGTGCTAATGTGCTAACATCTAATCGTTCCT
>ERZ779646.379-NODE-379-length-9994-cov-1.66546_pt1 | contig 9994 bp, 9 predicted proteins | sample MGYA00511907_ERZ779646 | MGnify/ENA primary metagenome ERZ779646 (study PRJEB29588, sample SAMEA2144525) | human gut metagenome | biome: human gut; feature: human-associated habitat; material: faeces | place: Denmark | collected 2008/2010 ...
TGATGCTGTCATACTTCATCTCGGTATTGTCTGTATCCAATGCCCGGAAATGTACATAATAATTGCTGCCGGATGCTACATTATGATTGTCCTTGTAACTGGATGCACTGTAATTTGGCACTGCTTCCGAAGAGGTAAGTGTAAGGTTTGTGTTGTTTGACACACTGGCTGCCTTACATACAAAGGTTCCGCTTCCGGTCAGTACCAGATTCGGATCGCTTGCACATTTATAAGTCAGTGTAACCGTTCCGGTATCCCCAACTCTGGTCATATAAATCTTATTATCCTTTGTACGGTAACCATTTGTAATCCGTTCCGTATAAGTAATATCTCCCGGATATGCTGTCTTGACATCAATTCCGTTTGCATCAAGAATCTCGTATTCGATTGGTGTCTCTTTTCCGACGGTCACTTCTGTTGTCACAACTCTAAGGCTGACCGGTCTTCCCACGGATGCGGTAAAGTCATATGTTGACTGTCCATCGGTAACCGTATAGGTTGCACCGTCTTTCAGCTGATTATAGGTTGTAAGAAATACCTGTGTTCCGTCATCGGAAAATACAGCCGACTTGATTTCCATCTTTGCACCTGCCTGGGTCCGGATAGAAAAATCTCCTGTTTTCACAAGATTTTTGGCATTTCCGGAATATACAGCCGCTACCTTGTTTGCTGCCATCTGTGCAATTCCGGTCATGGAAGTTGCGACAGTAATAACCTTGCTGTCGGAAACCACTTTATTTCCCGCTTTGGCCTGCACGGTGATGGTATAAGTACCTTCTTTTGCCGGAGTAAATGCACCGGTCTTTGTAATCATGGACGAAACATCATTTCCGTTTCCATCCACAGCGGTCCAGACATTGGTGCTGATGGCATTTGCCGGAGTAATACGGAACCGGAACTGATAGGTCTGTCCCACCTGATATTTCAAGACTCCGTTATCTACAATGGAAATTGTTTTCGGCAGTATTTTAATCTTGGCAGACTTTGTCTTGATCGTGCTCACGCACTTCTTCCCTTTGTAAACTTTTGCAGTTACAATTACGGTTTTATTCTTTGCGGCTGCCTTTCCCCGGGTGCGGATTGTCAGACTGTTTGCAGATGTCTTTCCGCTCACGGATGTCGTTGTTTTCTTCAGCTTTGCATAACTTTTTCCGGTGCCGGAAAGGCTCCATTTTACCCTCTGCCCTTTGGTAAGATTGGTTACGGTATATGTATACACACCCTTACCGGTGCTGTTTTCATAAAGAACCGTATAATTTTTTACAAATTTCGGTTTTGCTGCCGCATCTGCCTGTACTGGAAATACAGAAATAATCATTGCCAGCGCACACAATACAGCAATCAGTTTTTTGCTTTGCAAACGCATAATCTCTCCTCCTTATCTGGTTCACTCGCTACTTAAGAACAACGTCCTTTTGTCTTATATTAGCACACCCTCTGTGCTTTCGCAATTGTTCAGACAGAGGGTGTTTCTTAAGATTTTTTTAATCCAGGGCGATCGCTTCTTCTTCCCGTCTCCGGAGAATATCATATTCATCCGGTTCCATCCCCAGATCCACATAGAAGATCTGCTGCGGATGCGGACAGGATTCCATCGGCTCTCCCTTTTCATCCATCAGTCCCCGCACCGTAACGGTCACATTGCGTCCGTCCGGTTTCATCACTTCGATCTGTTCTCCGACAGAAAATTTATTCTTTTGTTCCACCCGGTACATTCCCTTTTCATTTTTCGGACCGACAATTCCCAGATAGGTATATCCCTTTTCATACGTGTTGTTATCGTAAATCTGTGTCTCCTCCGAAGGTTTTCCGTAGAAAAATCCCGTGGTAAACTGGCGGTATGTGCAGCTTTTGATCTGTTCGAGATACCATGGCATATTTTCCTGATATTTCTCCGGAGATTCCAGATAATCGTCAATCGCCTTACGGTAAGTACGCGCCACCGTTGCCACATAAAGTGCGGTCTTCATACGTCCCTCAATCTTAAAACTGTCAATTCCTGCTTCCAGAAGATCCGGAATATGCTCAATCATACACAGATCTTTGGAATTGAAAATATAGGTTCCGCGCTCATTCTCATATACCGGAAAATACTCACCCGGACGCTTCTCTTCAACCACAGAATATTTCCACCGGCACGGATGTGTACATGCCCCGCGGTTGGCATCCCTTCCTGTAAAATAATTGGACAGCAGACATCTTCCAGAATAGGAAATACACATAGCGCCATGTACAAATGTCTCTATCTCCAGATCATCGGAAATGTGTTCCCGGATCTGCCGGATCTCCCGCAGGGAAAGTTCTCTTGCCGTTACCACACGGGTAGCACCGAGTTTCTCCCAGAACTGAAATGTTCCGTAATTGGTGTTGTTTGCCTGTGTACTGATATGGCGGTCAATATCCGGGCATACTTCTCCGGCGATCGTAAAGATTGCCGGATCTGCAATGATCAGAGCATCCGGCCGGTCCGGCTTCATGTTCTGCAGTTCCGTAAGATATTCCCGCGCACCGTCAAGATCATAATTATGTGCCAGAATATTTGTCGTCACATAAACTTTAACTCCCCGTGCATGTGCAAATGCAATTCCCTCTGCCATCTCTTCAATGGTAAAGTTTTTTGCCTTGGCTCTGAGTCCGAATGCCTCTCCCCCGATGTAGACCGCATCGGCTCCATAAATAACTGCAATTTTTAATACTTCCAGACTGCTTGCCGGAACAAGCAACTCATTCTTTCTCATCGTTTTCTACCTCTACTTTTGTACTGACTGTAATTCCATCTCCCACCGGCAGCACCGCTGTTACCAGATCTTTCCGGTGCGTTAACTCATACAAATATTCCCGCATCCGTTTGTAAATCGTCCGGTTTCTGCGGATCACCGCATAATGGGACTCAATAATGTCCCCATCCTGCAGCACATTATCCGAGACAAGTGTCCCTCCGGTTTTCAGCAGACGCAGAATATCCGGCATAAAATGAATATACTGTCCTTTTGCGGCATCCATAAAGATCAGATCAAACGGCTCGGTGAGTGTCGGAAGGATTTCCGCTGCATCCCCTTCAAGCAGTGTAATCTGCTCTTCTTTTCCTGCTCTCTTAAAATTTTCCCGGGCAATCGGGATTCGCTTTTCATAATTTTCAATCGTGACAATCTCACACGGTACCGGATCATATTCTGCCATCAGAATGGAAGAAAACCCTACCGCAGTACCGACTTCCAGAATTCTTTTTGGTTTTGTCATCGCCAGCAAAAGCTTCAAAAAGCTCTGCATCTCCTTCCGAATAATCGGAACATAGGAATCCAGAGCTTCTCGTTCGACAGCATCCAAAATTCTGGTATTTCCCGTATCCAGGGAATTGATATATGTTACCAGTCGTTCATCTACTATCATATTTATTTCTATTGTGCCTCCGTGCTTTCCACATCCTGCGTATCCGGTACCATCTGCTTTTCTGCAAAGAAACGATACCCGTAATCATAACAGGTCCTGCATAAATGAACGGTTCCATATAAAATCAGCAGGATCAGCATAATAACAAACGCAATTTTAATGAAAGTGAACAAAGCTTTATTCATAATACCCCTATACTTCCATGATAATCGGCATGATCATCGGACGTCTCTTGGTCTCTTTCCAGACGAAATCACCCAGAGCATCTTTTACTTCATTTTTGATCTTGCCCCAATCGGTAATGTTGTGATCCATACAATAATCCATGGTCTTATCGAGAACGGTTTTTGCCTCATCCATCAGACTCTCGGAATTACGTACATACACGAAACCTCTCGATACGATATCCGGTCCTGCAAGTACCTGTCCGGTTCCGTTTTCGAGTGTCATGACGACAATAATAATTCCGTCTTCTGCCAGACGCTGACGATCCCGAAGAACGATATTTCCGACATCTCCGACACCAAGTCCGTCTACCATTACATTGCCAACCGGCACATGTCCGGTCACTTCTGCACCATTCTCATCGATCTCAAGCACATCTCCGGAAGAAAGGATTTTGATATGATCACTGTCATATCCAAGCTCTTCCGCAATCTTCGCCTGTGCAATCAGATGCTTGTATTCTCCATGCACCGGAATCGCGTACAGCGGATTTACCAGAGAATAAATCAGTTTGATATCTTCCTTGCACGCATGTCCGCTGACATGTACATCTTCGAAAATCACATCTGCACCCTTGCGCATCAGTTCATTGATCACACCGGTAACCGATTTCTCATTTCCCGGAATCGGATGGGAACTGAATACAATGGTATCATTTGGCTTAATGGTAACTTTACGGTGCATGCCGGATGCCATGCGGGACAATGCGGCCATGGACTCTCCCTGGCTTCCCGTTGTAATGATAACCGTCTTTTCATCCGGATAATTTTTCAGCTGATCCACATCAATCAGAATGTTATCCGGCAGGGAAATATATCCCAGTTCCGAAGCGATGGATACAATATTGACCATGCTTCGTCCCTCAATCGCAACTTTTCTGCCAAACTTGTCTGCAGAATTGATGATCTGCTGCACACGATCCACATTGGATGCAAATGTCGCAATAATAATTCTTGTATTTTTATGCTCGGAAAAAATGTTATCCAGCGTTTTTCCTACTGACTTTTCGGAATCTGTAAATCCCGGGCGCTCCGCATTGGTACTGTCACAAAGCAGTGCTAACACTCCTTTTTTACCGATCTCGCCGAAACGCTGCAGATCAATGGCATCTCCAAATACCGGTGTATAATCAACCTTAAAATCTCCTGTATGCAGGACAATTCCTGCCGGGGAATAAATCGCAAGTGCCGCCGCATCCTGAATACTGTGATTCGTGCGGATAAACTCTACACGGAAACATCCAAGATTGATGTGCTGTCCGTATTTGACAACTTTTCTTTTTACTTTTTTGAGCATATCATGCTCTTCGAGTTTGTGCTCGATCAGGGCATTGGTCAGTCTGGTCGAATAAATCGGCACATTGACATCTTTTAAAACATATGGGATGGCACCAATATGATCCTCATGTCCGTGCGTAATAAAAAATCCTTTGACACGATCAATATTTTCCTTTAAATAAGTGACATCCGGAATCACCAGATCCACTCCGTACATGTCATCTTCCGGGAATGCGAGACCGCAATCCACCACAATAATACTGTCTTCGTATTCAAAGGCAGTAATATTCATACCAATCTGCTCAAGACCTCCCAACGGTATAATCTTAAGCTTACTGTTATTCTGTTTTTCCTGTTTTTTCATAAATCCTCCAAATATAATATTCCGCTCTAATATAAAAGCTGTGTTTCTTCATCCGCAAGTTCAGCAAATATTTTCGCGAGTGCAGCAAACTCTGTATCATCATCTACCATCTCGTAAAATACTTCCTCATCCTGTGTCTTTATTTCTTTTAATATATATGCTTCACTGTCCCCGTTTTCATTGCCATCAGAGACAAGTAAGTATCTGATTCCATTCAGCTGTGTCTGTTCTTCCACAGCAAATTCCACCACCTCATTGGTGTCCGGATCTGTAAACTGAATTTTTTCCATTTATTTTTTCCTTGTATTTTTATTTTTCTTCTGGATGATTTGAAAGATAATCCAGATATCCCTGTAATATAAAAATAGCCGCAATTTCATCTACATATTCCTTGCGGTTTTCTCTTCGAATTCCTGTTTCCATCATCGAACGGTCTGCTGCAACTGTTGTCAGCCGTTCATCCCATAAAATAACAGGGAGACCACAGCGTTTTTCAAGCATTTCCTTGAATTCTTTTGTTTTCTCGCAGCGCTCCCCTTCTGTACTGTTCATATTTTTCGGGTAACCGAGCACAATTTTTTCCACCTCGTACTCGCTTACCAGCTGTTCGATCCGCGCCAGTGTCTGCCTGAGTTTCGTTGGAGCTTTCCTTCGGATAATTTCCACTCCCTGCGCTGTAATTAACCGCGCATCACTCACTGCAACACCCACTGTCTTTGAACCGAAATCCAATCCTAAAATCCGCATAATTCTCCCGTACCGGATTATTCCCAGGAATTGTTTTTGATGTATGCACGTAAAACTTCTTCTACAAGTTCGTCCCGCTCTACTTTCATGATCAGACTTCTCGCATTGTTATGACTGGTAATATATGTCGGATCTCCGGACATAATATATCCTACAATCTGATTCACCGGATTGTATCCTTTCTCACTCAATGCACGGAATACGATCTCTAAAACATCTCTTACCTGTAATTCCGGTTCCTTTTGTACTGTAAAATATTGTGTATTATTTAAATTCTCCATATTCGCCGTCCCTGCCCTTGTTCATTCCAACAAGTCCTGTCCCATCTATTGTATACGAAATTGAGGAAAAATACAAGCGCTATAGTTTCATACGGTAAATCTCATCGGTCAGAGCCGCTTCCACTCTTCCCCTTTTCATCACATTATCAAGCGGTTCTGCCGTTTTTGCCGCGATCTTTACATACTCTTTGGTATATCCAGTATACCACGTTTCTCCGTCAACTTCCATTGGTTCCTCAAAGAGTACTTCTTCCTCTTTTCCCACATAATATGCGCGGAATTCCCTCGACATACTTTCCGCAAGTGCCAGCAGCTGGGCACTGCGCTTCGTCTTGATTTCCTCCGGCACCTGATGTTCCATCACTGCCGCACGGGTTCCCTGCCGTCGGGAATATTTAAAAATATGCATCTCATAAAAATGAATGCGTTTTAAATATTCCTTTGTCTGTGCAAATTCTTCTTCTGTCTCTCCAGGAAATCCAACAATAACATCCGTTGTGATTGCCGGATGCGTAAAGTTTTTCCGTAAAATATTGCATGCATTTTCGTATTCTTCCGTCGTATATTTCCGGTTCATCCGGGCAAGCGTTGCATCGCATCCGCTCTGCAGTGACAGATGAAAATGCGGACAGATCTTCTCCATCTTTGCCAGTTCTTCTGCAAATGTTTCCGTCACGATTCTCGGTTCCAGCGATCCTAAACGGATACGCCGGATTCCCTCCACCTGATGCACCATCTGGATCAGATGCAGCAGACTTTCCTCGCAGTCAATCCCGTAGGAGCTTAAATGAATTCCGGTCAGTACCACTTCCTGATATCCGGACGCTGCCAGACGCTTTACTTCCTCCAGAACATTCTGAACATTTCTGCTTCTCACCCGTCCTCTGGCATACGGAATAATGCAGTAACTGCAGAACTGGTTACAACCATCCTGTACTTTTATAAACGCGCGGGTATGCTCTGCTGCATGATCCAGTGTCAGCTCCTCAAATGCCTGTTTTTCGTGGTTAATATCCACCACAGCCTCCACCTTTTCTCCTCTGCCCGCAAAGAAAGCATCCAGCCGCTCTACCAGTTCTTTTTTCTGATTATTTCCGATCAGAATATCAATTGCTTCATCACATTTTGCCTCATCCTCTTTGGTCTGTACATAGCATCCGGCAGCAACAACAGCCGCATCCGGATTCCGCTTTTTTGCCCGGTGCAGCATTTGTCTTGATTTGCGGTCTGCCATATTTGTTACGGAACAGGTATTGATCACATAGACATCTGCTTTCTCCGAAAACGGCACGATTTCGTACCCCGCTTCTTCAAGCATCTGCTGCATAGCTTCTGTCTCATATGCATTCACTTTGCATCCCAGATTGTGTAATGCTGCTTTTTTCATTTTTACTCCTTTATACAATTATCTTCATACATTTCTTGACTTTTCCAATAAAAAATATTACTATCAAAGATATAAACAGCATGAGTTTTTCATGAATATTTTCAAGGAGGTTTTCATTATGAAAACAGTACAGATTTCATTAAATTCTATTGGAAAAGTAAAATCATTTGTTAATACCATCTCTCAGTTTGAGTACGATTTTGATCTGATTTCCGGCAGATATGTCATTGACGCAAAATCCATCATGGGAATCTTCAGCCTGGATCTTTCCAAGCCGATTGATCTCGCCATCCATACCGAGGATAATCTGAATGAGATTCTGGAAGCTTTAAAGCCATACATTATTTCCCAGTAATTACTTACAAAATCCCCTGTCTGTATTGCAGACAGGGGATTTTTTGTTTCACGGAAATAATTTTCCAAAAACAGATTATTCTGCATCTACCAGAATCGTCTCTGTCGTATCGATTGCTGTCTGCATCAGTTCGTCTATTTTTTCTTCCAGCCGGCACTCTGATTTTTTAATATGTTTTAAGCTTGGCTTGGTAACCGGATGCTTTGCCACGAAAATCGTACAACAATCCTCATACGGAAGAATGGACGTCTCGTATGTGTCAATTTTTTCTGCGATTGATACAATATCCTGCTTGTCCATGGCAATGAGCGGACGGTATACCGGCATATGACACACTTCATTGGTCACAGCAAGGGACTGCATGGTCTGGCTTGCCACCTGCCCGATACTCTCTCCAGTAATCATACCCAGACATTTTCCCTCTTCGGCAAAATGCTCTGCAATTTTCATCATATAGCGGCGCATGATGATAGTCAGTTCCTCATGCGGACATTTCTCATAAATATAAAGCTGGATATCGGTAAAGTTCACCACATGAAGCTTGATCTGTCCGGAATATCTTGCAACTTTCTTTGCCAGGTCAATCACTTTCTGTTTTGCACGCTCACTGGTGTATGGCGGTGCATGAAAATAGGTCGCTTCAAGTGTTACCCCTCGTTTAGATACCATATATCCGGCAACCGGTGAATCGATTCCGCCGGATAAAAGAAGCATTGCACGGCCTGCTGTGCCAAGCGGCATGCCTCCCGGTCCCGGGATCTCTGTGGAATAAATATTGATCATCGGGCGGATCTCGATATGAATCATCACCTCCGGATGATGTACGTCAACGCTGGTTTCCGGAAATGCTTCAAGAATCTTTTCCCCAACAGCTGCATTGATCTCCATCGAAGTCATCGGATAATTCTTTCTGGCACGGCGCGCATCCACCTTAAATGTAAAATTTTTGTCCGGATATGTGCGATCCACATAGTCACATACTACTTTTGCCAGGGCATCAAATCCTTCATCTTCGACCAATACTACCGGACAGATTCCTACGATTCCAAAAATCCTCTGTAATGTTTCTACAGTTTCATCATAATCGTATTCTCCTTCCGTATCCACATAGATACGTCCGTTTTCCTTGCGTACATGGAAGGTTCCCTCTACACGCTTAAGATGATATCTGATATTCTGTACCAGTGCATCCTCAAACAGATAACGGTTCTTTCCCTTAATGGCAATTTCCGCATATTTAATCAAAAATGATTTATACATACTGCTCTCCTTTTTCTAATGTCTTGTATATTTCTGCAGCATCGGAACCAATGCCGCCATCTCTTTTACTGCATAATCAATCTCTTCTTCCGTTGTCTCCACGCAAAAGCTGAACCGGATGGTTGCATCCAAAAGCTCTGGCTTTAAGCCAATACTTTTTAGCGTATGACTGACAGAAGGCTTGTTGGAAGAACATGCACTTCCCGCTGACACATAGATCTCTTTATCCTCTAATGCATGAAGCAATACTTCCGCGCGCACACCTTCCGTGCTGACACTGACAATATGCGGTGCATTGCTGCGATCGGTATGACCGTTGACGTGTACACCCGGAATTTTTGTCACTTCCTCAATAAAATGCTCTCGCAAGGTATACATCCGGTCGATTTTTTCCTCAAAACCAGTATAAATACGTTCCGCTGCTACGCCAAGTCCTGCGATTGCCGGAACATTTTCCGTGCCGGAACGCATTCCCCTCTGCTGTCCGCCTCCGTTTAACAGCGGATGAATTTTCGTCTTGTCTTTGATATATAAAAATCCGCTTCCTTTCGGTCCATGAATCTTATGTCCGCTGACCGAGAGAAGGTCTACATGCATTTTTGCCGGATAAATTCTCATTTTTCCGTAGGACTGAATGGCATCCACATGAAAAAGCGTCTGTGGATTACACTGTTTGATCAGTGCCCCCGCTTCCGCGATCGGCTCCCC
>ERZ779646.387-NODE-387-length-9930-cov-1.67676_pt1 | contig 9930 bp, 9 predicted proteins | sample MGYA00511907_ERZ779646 | MGnify/ENA primary metagenome ERZ779646 (study PRJEB29588, sample SAMEA2144525) | human gut metagenome | biome: human gut; feature: human-associated habitat; material: faeces | place: Denmark | collected 2008/2010 ...
ATTTTTTTTCTTTTTCCTTTGCAAACAATGGTTCAATAAATCCCGGAATCCTCTCTCCGTCTGCATCCAGGCGCCATGTTACCCCTTCTTTCTGATACAGTTTTTCCAGGGCGGGAAGATCTTCCAGCGACAATTCCCGGATCACGCACCGTTTCGTGCGCGCAATCTCCCACGGCTGGCCATGGCATCTTTGAAAAATCCGCTCCAGAAATTCATCATCCACTTCCTCAAAACCTTCAATCACCATCCAGGCGCCCGCATAACTCTGTTCCGGAAATGCCGGATCTGCATAGGCAGCCACCGCCATATGCGCACGGACTGCCGCCTGAATCCCGGCATCTGTCGGCGTAATCAGGAGGACTTCCTCTGCATGAAGTTTCCACACAGCAAGCGCTTCTTCCGTTATGTTTTCCACCGGAAATACCGGAAAGTCTGTGGACAATTGCAGAGGATTCCATTCTTTCTGTTGATAGACCAGTGCCTTTAATTTCATCCTGTCAAAAAAGGCAGACTCTTTCGAATCTGCCTCTCCTTTCTAAATATTACACGGTTTCCGGTTCCGGATATTCTTCCCCGAAGGTATCCACAACAACTGTTTTCATCACCTGATCTTCCAGCGGACGATCACTGTAATCGGTAGCGGTCTCTGCAATGGCATCTACCACATCCTGTCCCTCGATAATCTTGCCGAACGCTGCATATGCGCCATCCAGATGCGGAGCGTCTTTGTGCATGATAAAGAACTGGCTTCCTGCGGAATCCGGCATCATGGAACGTGCCATGGAAAGCACGCCTGCGGTGTGGCGCAGATCATTTTTGACACCATTCTGTGCAAATTCTCCCTTAATTCCATATCCAGGGCCGCCCATACCGGTTCCTTGCGGATCTCCTCCCTGAATCATGAATCCTTTGATGACACGGTGGAAAATCAGTCCGTCATAAAATCCCTTTTTTACCAGACTGATAAAGTTATTTACAGTATTTGGTGCAACTTCCGGATACAGCTCTGCCTTCATCACTTTGCCGTCCGCCATTGTAAATGTAACTACTGGATTTGCCATAATATTTGTTCCTCTTCTTTCTTATATAAATTTATTTATTCTTTGGTCAGTGCCTCAACAACTTTTGGAAATTCCATAAAATGAGAAGCCTTAACCAGTACGGTATCTCCTTCTTTTACATATGCCAGAAGTTCTTCCGTCATCTCTTCACGGGTTTTCTTATAATGTACCTCACACTCTGGATTTGCTTTTGCCTCGCTGGCATATTCCTCCGCAAGTGTACCCGCACAGAACAATGCATCAATCCCGGAAGCTGCAACTGCCTTTCCGATACTTCTGTGAAGTTCCTTTTCCTCTGCTCCAAGTTCGCCCATATCGCCAAGCACCGCAATCCGTCTGCCCGACGTATGTGCCAGCACATCGATAGATGCTTTCATGGATACCGGATTTGCATTGTAACAGTCATCGATCACGGTCATTCCCTTTACATGCAGCAGATTGGTGCGCCCGGCAATGGTCTGCACAGATGCAATGCCCTGTGCAATCTCCCGGATGGAAAGTCCCAGCTGCAGTCCGACCGCAGTTCCTGCCAGCGCATTGTATACATTATGTTCACCCGGAATCGGAATCTTCGCATCGAAATCGCCCTGTGGCGTATGGATCTTTGCACACATTCCTTCGAGTCCATGATTTTCAATGTCTGTCGCATAAATATCTTTTTTGATATCAAATGCGGAATCCGCCCCCACTCCATAAAAAATTACCGGTTTTCCGTTTACCTCTTTTTTCGTAGAAAGCTTATCATCATCTCCATTTAAAATTACGGTTCCATCGACCTGCAGATGGTCAAACATTTCTGTCTTTGCCTGCAGAATTCCGTCTCTTGTACCAAGATTTTCCAGATGGCACAAACCAATATTTGTGATCACTCCGATATCCGGCCGTGCCATCGCTGCCAGACGGTGCATCTCTCCAAAATCGGAAATTCCCATTTCCAGTACCGCGACTTCGTGTTTTGCGCGAATCTTAAAAATAGTGAGCGGAAGTCCGATCTCATTGTTAAAGTTTCCCTCTGTCTTAAGCACTTTATACCGCTGTTCCAAAACGGAAGCTATCATTTCCTTGGTGCTTGTTTTTCCGACACTTCCCGTAATTCCAACCACTTTACAGGATAACTGTGTCCGGTAAAAAGCTGCAATTTTTTTCATCGCTTCTGTTGTGGAACTTACCAGAATATAGGGTCCCGTCTCTTCCGGCAGTGCATGATCCGAAAGCACTACCAGTGCTCCCTTTTCAAATACCTGCGGGATAAAATCATGACCATCCACACGTGCCCCTTTGATCGGAATAAACAGATAATCTTTTTGTACCTGGCGACTGTCGGTCACTGCTCCGGCAATTTCCTTCGTAACCAGGTCCCGGTCCCCGACAAACGTCCCCTCACATGCCGCTGCAATATTTTCAATTGTCATCCCCGGCATTTTATTTTCCAGTTCGTTTTTATAAAAACATCCAAACATGATTATCCCTCATACTTTTTCATGGAAATGGCAATCAGCTTCTCGCACAGCTCATTGAAATTGATTCCAATGACAGCAGCTTCCTGTGGCAGCAGACTTGTCGGTGTCATCCCCGGCAGAGTGTTTGCCTCCAGACAATACATATGATTATTTTCATCCAGCAGGAAATCTGAACGGGAATAGGTATCCAGTCCAATTACTTCGGCTACCTGCTCTGCATATTTACGCATCTGCGCAGAAACCTCCTCGGGCAGATCCGCCGGACAGGTCTCTACCGCACTGCCCGCTTTGTATTTATTCTTGTAATCGTAGAAGCCCTGAATCGGCGCAATCTCAATGACCGGAAGTGCCTTTCCTTCAATCACACCAACTGAGAACTCACGTCCCTTGACATATTCCTCAATGACCAGCTCATCTTCCCAGTGAAACGCTTCATCGAGTGCTTTCTTAAACTCTGCTGCATCCCTGACAATCGTCACGCCGATACTGGACCCTCCGCAGCATGGCTTTACAACACACGGAAGTGTCAGCGGAAGCTTTGTCACATCATCCTCACGATTCTCTTTTTTCATGGCAATGCCTCTCGGTGCAGGAATTCCCGCACTTGCAAACAGCTGTTTTGCCATACCTTTATTCATGGCAATCGCGCTGCTCAAATAATCACTTCCGGTATATTTTACACCAAGCAGATCAAAAGCTGCCTGTAGCTTTCCGTTCTCTCCGTTTTCTCCGTGCAGTGCCATAAACACGATATCTGCCATCTGGCACATACGGATTACATTCGGTCCGAAAAAGCATGGGGACTGATCCTTTCTGGAAGCTTTTACGGCTGCCAGATCCGGTGCTACCTCCGGGATGTCATCTACTTTTACGCTGATTTCATCCGCACGGTCAAAAATTCCGTCCAGATTTTCCTCTTTATCACTGTAACCCATGAACACATCCAGCAAGATCACCCGGTGTCCATTTTCTTTTAATGCAGAAGCAACCATGCTTCCTGTCTTAAATGACACATCCCGCTCTGTGCTGAGCCCACCTGCTAATACTATGATATCCATGATCTGTTTTCCTCTTTTCCATTAATAATAATCCTTCGGATACCGGAACCTTTTTATTTTCCGGCATCAGACCTTTTGTATCATTATATACGTTTGCCCCTGACTAACACAAGATATTATTTTCTTTTAGACACTTTTTTAACAATATCCAGCACTTCTTGTACAGAAAAAAAGAGACTGCTCAGCACTACAGTCTCCTTTTGCACAAACTCCGGTAGGATTCCCCCTTTATTCTATTGCTGCCGGCAAAGCCGCTGCCCTGCGATTCTGTTCCATTTTCCGCACCAGCTCTGCCATGTATTCGAAAAACTTTCTCTCCAGATAGTTTTTCTCTGTGAGATAACTCCCATATTGATACAAAACATTTTTTAATTCTTCGGTTTCCGATAACTCCACTTCAAAAATAAACTGCCTTAACAGCTGCATGCGCTCGTCCTCTATGGAAAGAAGCCAGCTGGCAACCAGTTCTAAAAAATCTTCCCGCTCTATGAGGAACTGCACGTAGCGCCCAATTTTATTTTCTGTATAAATTTTCTTCTTCTCCTTTTTCTTTTGTTTTCCTACCCGAATTTGTATCAAAAACCAACCCCCAATGTCAGTTTCTATATGTAATCATATCTTATTACATATTTGATGTAAAGACGCGATTCGCGTATGCTTTTTACACAAATTATTACTGTATAAATAATGCATTTTACACAAAAAAAGGGCATCCAATGGATGCCCTCCGGTTTCTATGAACTAGCACTCCGGCTCGATCAGACCAAATGTATTTCCTTTTCTCTTGTATACGACATTGACCTCGTCTGTCTCTGCATTTCTGAATACGAAGAAATCGTGTCCGGTCAGTTCCATCTGCACACATGCATCCTCCGGATACATTGGCTTCATACCAAATCTCTTGGTACGCACGATCTTGATCTCCTCATCCTCATCTGCATCACTGTCAATAAATGCCTCGCTGAAATTTTCTGCTACATTCATCTTCTTGGACGCAAGTTTGGTACGATATTTTCTAAGCTGACGCTCGATAACCTCCTCAACCAAGTCGATAGATACATACATATCATTGCTGCTCTGCTCTGAACGAATCACATGTCCCTTAATCGGAATCGTTACCTCAATCTTCTGGCGCTCCTTCTCCACGCTTAATGTAACAAATACATTGGTATCCGGTGCGAAAAACTTCTCCAGTTTGGAAAGCTTCTCCTCTACCGCTGCCTTTAATCCCTCTGTCAGTTCGATATTTCTTCCGGTAATTGTAATTCTCATGATGCCCAACCCCTTTGCTGTGTATTTGATACAAGAAGTATCATGGTTTCATTATATCATAAGTACCAAAAAAAGCAACGAGTTTTATAAAATTTTATGCATATTTTATATTTTTATTGCAAATATCCATCCTTAACGATATCTGAAAGCTTCTCTGTCGGAACCGAAAATTCTACCAGACCCATATATCCCGGAGCCACCTCATACTTATCAAAGACAAACGTTAACTCTCCATTGTCGCTGATATAAAAATCCGCATCATCCTTAATCTGCTTAAAATCCCATTCCGGTTGATCATCATCCAGAAAATATGTTTTACTGCTGTCCTTTTTCATCTGGGCACGCATCTGTTCTTTTATACTGTCAGAAATACGCTTTTTATAATCACTTCCCTCGTGGAATAAATCTTTCAGTGTAATCATCTTTCCGGTCTTTTTGTCAATATTGTATATCTTTGTAAAACTGTCCGAACCTCCCATGGCAATAACCGTATCCACACGAAGACTAAACAGCCGCTCATTGTTTGTGACAATCCGGTAATCCGAAGTGATTTCCTCATGTCCTTCCTCTCCGTCACTGACAGCTGCCACATCTTTCTTGTACCTCTGAATGATTTTGTCCAGATATCCGGATACCGCTACATTTAACTCCTTTGATTCTCTGGTCAGTGGTTTTCCATCTGTTCCGATGACTTTTACTTCCATCTGCTTATTTTCCTGCTTATCCGAATACGTGGTAAAATTCACGATTTTAACAATCGCACCAAATACTGGCACCTGTTCCATTGCATTAGCCACTGTTGGACTGACATTGACACTGATGACCAGCACTGCAACTGCTGCCGCCACTGCTTCTGCCGCGCGGACAAACGGAAGCAGGTAACCTTTCTTTTGATTCCGTTCACTTTTTCCGGCAAACGCTTTTCCGGATTCTTTTTTTTCTCCACACGCATCCTTTTTGCCACGTTCCATGCTTTGCAGCACACGTTCTTTTAATTCCACTGGCACCTGAATGTTATCATATGCCCCTTTGATATCATCTAATCTGCTCATACCATCTCTGCCTCCACTTTTCCCCTTAATTTTTTCAGGCCGCGATAAAGCATTGATTTCACCGTATTCGGATTTTCATGCAGACAATCCGCAATTTCGCGGATTGTCCACTCTTCAAAAACTTTCAGCATGATCACCTTACGCTCTTTTTCCTCGAGCGTATCAAGCGCAGCCATGATATCCGTGTCCTCATAGCGATCCTCCTGTCCTTCCTCCTGAACCTGATCATCGCTCACGAACCTTGACTGACGCCGGGTTGCATCTACCGCCGTGTTAATCACAATACGCCACAGCCATGTTTTGATATATTTTTTCTCTTTGATCTGACTTGCATTTTTCATGGCTTTGTATACGCTCTCCTGCACAACGTCCATAGCGTCCTGCTCATTTTTCACGTATGAAAATGCAAGCCGGTAAAGCTTTTCATAAGAAGCCAGAATTTCCTGTTCGACAGCTTTGCTTATATCCGGATATTTCATGCTCTCTTTTGCCCCTTTCTGTTTATTAGACGTTCGGATGCCCAAAAAAGTTTCACAAACATAAAAATTGCGTGGGAAAAACTTTCTTTTTGTTTTTCCACACGCAATTTTCCTCTAGCCTTCCAGCTCCTCAAGCTGCTGGGAAAGTTCCTCCCAGTTTTCCATATCCGCCATGATTTCTTCCTCCAGCGCATCGATTTCGCCCTGAATCTCTGTCAGCTTGGAATAGCTGGACTGATATTCCGGCCGCAGCAGTTCCTGTTTTAAAGCGTCCAGCTTCTCCTCTTTGACTGCCAGCTCTTCCTCGGCCTTCTTCACTTTTTTTTCAATTTTCGAGCGCTCCTTGCCCGGATTGTAATACGCTTTCTTACCACCGGTTTCCTGTGTGCCTTTGCTCTGCTGACCAGCACCGTTCTGGCTGATTGCACCGCCTAACGCTGCAGGATTTTTACGATAATCATCCCCGGATTCTGCCGCTTCACGATCCAGTTTTTCCTGATATTCCTCGTAACCAAACTGATACAGATGTGTCGTGCCGTCCTCAAAAACAAGCAGACGGTTTGCTACTTTGCGCACAAAATACCGGTCATGCGATACGAAGATCAGCGTGCCGGAGAAATCTTTTAACATACTCTCAAGCGTTTCTTTTCCCACAATATCCATATGGTTGGTTGGCTCATCCAGCACCAGCACATTCGGTCGACGCTTTAAGATCTTACACAGTGCCAGACGCACCTTCTCCCCACCGGAAAGCATATCAATATTTTTAAATACATCCTCCCCGGTAAACATAAAGGCGCCGAGCGCATTCCGCGCTTCTGTCTCGGTCAGATTCGGGAACTCATCCCAGAAATCATCCAGCACCGTCTTCCGGCTCGAATACATCGCCATCTGCTGATCAAAATAACCAATCTGCACATTTGTTCCAAAATTGTACTCTCCGGCCAGCGGGGCAAGCTGTCCCACCAGGGTTTTTAAAAGTGTCGATTTCCCCAGACCATTTCCACCGAGGATTCCCAGCTTTTCCCCTTTTTTCAGATCAAAACTGACCGTAGAAAGCGGATGGTCATATCCAATCGCAAGATTTGTCACCAAAAGCACATCGTTTCCGGTTTCTTTGTCCGGCTGGAAATTTGCATGGAATGTCCGGGTATCAAAACGATCCGGAGCTTCGAGTTTTACCATATGTTCAATGGCTTTCTCCTTGGAATGCGCCATGGACACCTTGGTTGGTTTATTTTTAAACCGGTCAACAATGCGCTGCAATCGTGCAATTTCTTTCTGCTGCGCATTGTAATCTTTCATCATCTTATTGTAGTTTTCTTTTTTCCGCTCCATGAAATTGGAGTAATTGCCCGGATAACGGGTCGCTGTGCCGTACTCAATCTCGTACACCACGTCCACCACATTGTCCAGAAACATACGGTCATGTGATACCACGACCACAGCCTTCGGATAATTTTTCAGATACGTCTCCAGCCACTCGATCGTTGTGATATCCAGATGGTTCGTCGGCTCATCCAGAAGCAGAATATCCGGCTTGCTCAAAAGCAGCTTGATAAAGGCAATCTTTGTCTGCTGTCCACCGGAAAACTCGGACAGCGGTTTCTTTCGCTCTTCCTCGGAAAAGCCGAACTTACGGATGATTACATCATACTCTTTTTCAAAATAGTATCCGCCGTCTTCCTTGAATTTTTCTTCCATTGCGGTATAACGTGTCACGGCCTCTTCAGAATAATCAGTCTCAAGTGCCTGTGCCGCAGCTTCCAGTTCTTTTTTCCGGCGTTCCATCGGGGCAAAGACTTTGCGCACTTCCTGCTCCAGCGTAACGGAAGGATCTTCAAACGCAATCTGTTTTAAGTAGCCGATCTGCGGATTGCCTGCTTTTGCAATAAAAATATCCTCATCACTGTCTCTTTTGTCCAGCTCCACATCCCCGTGGATCAGCTTTAAGAGCGTGGTTTTGCCGCAGCCGTTCCGCCCGACGACTGCAATTTTTTCCGTATTTCTTATTTCAAAATTGATGTCATGCAGAATCTCTTCATCGGCAAAAGAGACTGCTCCATGGCAGATCTGATATAACATGTTTTCTCCTTTTATTTAAACGCATCCGGCTGGGAAGCAAGATAGCTGACAAACTGCTCTGCCGTACGTCCGGAAATGCCTCCATGGCTCAATTCCCACTTGTTGGCCTCTGCACGGAGTTCCTCATCCGGTAAGGTAACCCCTGCACGTCTTGCCAGATGCAAAACAATATCAAAGTATTCTTTCTGTGTCGGCTTCGAGTAATTAATGGTCACACCAAAGCGGTTCACCAGAGAAAGTTTCTCTTCAACCGTATCGGAATGGTGACGATCATTGGAATTATCCTGATCGTTTCGGTCATTCCAGCTCTCTTTGATCAGATGCCGCCGGTTGGAAGTTGCATAAATCAGAATATTTTCCGGTTTGGTTTCCACACCGCCCTCGATAACAGCTTTTAAGAACTTATACTCAATCTCAAATTCCTCGAAAGAAAGATCATCCATATAGATGATAAAACGATAGTTTCGGTTTTTGATCTCTGCAATGATTTCGGACAGATACTTAAACTGATGCTTGTAGATTTCAATCATACGCAGGCCGTCTTTGTAATACTGGTTGACAATGGCTTTGATACTGGTAGATTTACCGGTACCACTGTCACCAAACAGCAATACATTGTTTGCTTTCTTTCCCTGTACAAACGCTTCCGTATTGTCTACCAGCTTCTTTTTCTGAATCTCATATCCGACCAGATCGTCCAGCATAACGGTATCCATATTGTTGATTGCACGGAATGTAAAGCTTCCCTGCGGTGTATCATCAATCCGGAATGCTTTGTTGAGACCAAACATTCCAACACCGTAGTCTTTATAAAAACCAGTCACTGCATCAAAGAATTCTTTTTCATCCTTTGCCGCCTCCAGTTTTTTGCTTAAAGAGCGGACTTTTTCGCTGACATTTTTGTTGTACATCAGATCCTTTTTATGGATGGCCTTATAATTGGAAATCTGGCTGAAACAGTTGATTCCCAGATCTTTTTCGATTGGTCCGAAATCATAGTCAAACAAATCTTTAAAAATACGGAAATCATTTTCCACCAGTTCATTGACACTTCCATCGCTGGCTCCCACCTTTTCACAGGTCATGCTGAAAGGATTTTCACTCATCATAAGGAAAAATGTCAGATAATTATGCCACAGATTATCATCAAATCCATAATCTGTTGCCACTTTTAAAATCCGTTTTACCTGCGTATTGATATCGCGGACAAGTCCGGTTTTATTATATTCACCGGTCTCATATTTCCCGAATACTTCTCCCATCTGTGCAAGGATTGAATCCTCGTCCAAATCTCCATACATCAGTAACTGTGATATTTCCTGATACATTGTATCTCGCCTCTTTCTTTTCTCTTCCTATTTATTTTACCTATATTACACGAAAAAGGGGACTTTGTAAACCAAAGTCCCCTCAGACCGTAGACAAAGTGCTCCGAGAAACTTCCGTTTCTCGGAGCATTTTTC
>ERZ779646.388-NODE-388-length-9930-cov-1.51868_pt1 | contig 9930 bp, 9 predicted proteins | sample MGYA00511907_ERZ779646 | MGnify/ENA primary metagenome ERZ779646 (study PRJEB29588, sample SAMEA2144525) | human gut metagenome | biome: human gut; feature: human-associated habitat; material: faeces | place: Denmark | collected 2008/2010 ...
AATTTATTTAATATTGAGATTAAAATTCCTATATTTTTATATAGGAATTTTTTTTATGATATACTAGATTTAGTTTTAAAAGGAGGTTTTCTAATGGAGCAAAATAATACACCTTTGTATACAGCAATGAAAAAATATATTGAAGATAAAGCAATGGCTTTTCATACACCAGGACATAAACAAGGCAAAGGTGCTGCAAATGAACTTCATGAAATGATAACAGATACAGGTCTTAAGATGGAAGTATCTTTGATGGAAGAATTAGATGATATACATGGAGCTTCTACTTGTATAAAACAGGCACAAGATTTGGCAAGTGATTTATATGGTGCAGATGAAACTAGATTTTTTATCAATGGAACAACAGGTGCTATTCATGCGATGATTTTAACAGCTGTAAATCCTGGTGATAAAATCATCATACCTAGAAATGCACATCGTTCTGTACTTGGCGGTTTAGTTTTAGCAGGGGCAATACCTGTATTTATTCAACCAGAAATAGATGAAAATTTAGGTATTGCTATGAGCATTACAAAAACTGAATTAGAAAAAGTAATACGTGAAAATCAGGATGCTAAAGCTGTAGTAATGGTTTATCCTACATATTATGGAGTGGCAGGGGATATACAAAGTATAGCTAATTTAGTGCATGAAAATAATATGTTATTATTAGTTGATGAAGCACATGGGCCACATTTAGCCTTTTGTGATAAATTGCCAATACAGGCATTATCAGCAGGAGCAGATATTGTTGCACAAAGTACGCATAAAATAGTTGGTTCAATGACACAAACTTCTTTATTGCATATGAAAAAACAACGCGTAGATGTAGAGCGTTTTAATAAAATGTGCAGTTTAGTGCAATCGACAAGCCCTAATTATTTATTATTAGCTTCACTTGATATAGCACGCAAACAGATGGCAATGGAAGGTAAAGATTTAGTCGGTAGAGCTGTGCAATTAGCGGAAGATTTACGTGAGCAAATCAATAAAATTCCAAATCTAAGCTGTTTTGGTCGTGAATATATGAACAGTGAAGGCAAATATGATTTAGACGTAACAAAAATAACTGTTTGTGTGCGTAAATTGGGGATAAGTGGAGCTCAGGCAGAACAGATTTTGCGACATAAATATAAAATTCAATGTGAATTATCTGATATGTATAATTTATTATTCATTATTTCCTACGCTGATAGTGAAAAAGAATGTGCGTATTTATTAAATGCTTTGCAAGAATTAGCAAAATCTTTTCAGGATAAAGAAACAAATCCTTTAGTACAGATTAATTTGCCAAGCATTCCTCGTTATGTTTTATCACCAAGACAAGCAATGTTTGCTAAGACGAAAAAAGTAAAATTTGCACAAAGTGTAGGCAAAATAGCAGGGGAATTGATTACATTTTATCCACCAGGAATACCTGTGATTTATCCGGGGGAAGAAATAAGTCAAGAAATTATTGATTATGTATTATTGCAAAAACAAAATGGGGGCAATATAATAGGCCCAGAAGATATGAATTTAGAAAATATTAATATAGTGGAGGAATAATGGTGAAAGGAAAGCTCATAATCATTGAAGCTGGTGATGGTTGTGGTAAAGCTACACAGACTAAGCTTTTATATGATAGATTAAATCAAGCAGGTTACAAGGTAAAAAAAGTAGAGTATCCAGATTATGAAAGTCCAGCATGTACACCGGTAAAAATGTATTTGCAAGGTGAGTTTGGCGGTCATGTAGATGATGTAAATGCCTATGCTGCTTCTGTATTATTTGCTGTGGATAGATATGCTTCATATCGCATGAAATGGAAAAAAGATTATGAAGAAGGCACTATTATTTTAGCGGATAGATATACTACTTCTAATATGGTTCATCAAGCTGTAAAAATAGAAGATAGTAAAATGCGTGATGAATTTTTATCATGGCTTTGGGATACAGAATTTACGAAAATGGGGCTTCCTGTGCCTGATAAAGTTATTTTCTTGAATATGCCACCAGATATCAGCAATAAATTGATTGATAATAGAGCTAAAAAAGATAATCGCAAAAAAGATATTCATGAACAGGATAAAAATTATTTAGAAAAATGCCATGAAGTTTATCAAGAAATGGCAAATCGCTATGATTGGGATATCGTAGAATGTGCAAAGGATAATCAGTTAAGAACTATAGAAGAAATTCATGAAGATGTTTGGCAAAAAATCCAAGGTCTGATTAAATAAAAATAGTAGATAAAAGTCTATAAACTTTATAATTAAATAGCTTTATGATATACTAAGTTTTAGTCATAAAAAATAAATTATGGCTAAAACTTTTTTATTAATGAAAATTTTGCTATCTAAATATATGTAAGAGTAAAGGATGTTCAGTATGAGTCAAGAGAAGAATAGCATATTGAAAGATGATTTCTATTCCATGATACAGATGCAACGCGTAAAAGTAGATGATGAATATAAATTATTATTGCAAAATCCTAATAATGAACAGATGCAAGTATATCAAACACTCATTAAAGATTTTGTAACTATGGCTGTAAAACAATTTTATATTGTAGTGATGAGTTCTGCTAAAGAAGAATTACCACAATATAATTTATACGATTATGCAAATAAAGTAGATGATTTATTATTAAATATCAATCAATGTATTGAAAATGAAGATACAGTATCTTTGACACAATATCATAAGCAAATAGATGGACTTTTAGATAAGTTTATCTACATAAATTAAGATGATTAGTTGGCAAAATATTTATGGGCATGAGCAAATAAAAGCGGATTTACAATTATTATTGCAAGAAAATAAATTGCCTCATGCCTTATTATTTTCAGGAATTGATGGTATTGGTAAATTATTGACGGCTAAGATGTTAGCTAAATCGCTACTTTGCTGTAATTTGCAACAAGGTAATATGGCTTGTGGTTATTGTAATTCTTGCAAGATGTTTGATGAACAAAATCACCCTGATTTTTATTATTTGGAGCCAGAAGGTAAAACAAGAAAATTGATTAAGATTGAGCAAATTCGTCAAATACAAGCAAAAATAGCTTTATCGCCATATCTGTCAGATAAACAAGTGGTGATTATAAATGATGCTCAATATTTGAATGATACATCAGGAAACAGTTTGCTTAAGACTCTAGAAGAGCCAATAGGCGAAGTGTTTTTTATTTTAATCACTTCTAATAAAGATATGATACTGCCTACTATATTATCGCGTTGTATGAAAATATATTTTGCGCCTCTTTCTTATCTAGATGTGGCGAAGGTTTTACAACAAAAAATACAGATTGAAGAAGATAAAGCTAAAATCATTGCTAGATTGTCTGGTGGCAGTATATTAAAAGCTATGCAATTTATTGATGATGATGCTCTAGCCTTAAGACAAAAGGCATTATCTTGTCTTCAAGACAATTTTTCCATAAAAGATATATGGTCATTTATTGATGAATTATCAAGTTTTGAGCGAAATAAGATAAATGATATAATGAGTCATTTACAAATGCTATTGAGAGACTTATTACTGATGAAGGTTAATAAAGATAGTGATATTATTTATAATCAGGATATAAAAGATGATTTATTGAATATACAAAACAAGTATGATGAAGTTAATCTATTAACTAAATTGACCTTAGTAGAAGAGATTTTAAAACGGTTAAATTCTAATGCAGATATAAAACTCATCTTGCAGAAATTTATTTTAGATTGGCAAAATAAATAAACGAGAAATAGACAGGAGGGCACTTTGTGCAGACCGTTGTAGGTGTAAGATTTAAAAAAGCTTGTAAAATATATTATTTTGGGTTAGGTGGATTGGAATTAGCCCAAGGTGATGGCGTAGTAGTAAAAACTGCTCGTGGTGTTGAATTTGGAACAGTTGTTATAGGGCCACGTGATGTACCAGATTCAGAAGTTGTACAGCCATTAAAAGATGTACAAAGAAAAGCAACACAAGAAGATATTGATAAATTGGCAGAAAACAGCGAAAAGGAAAAAGAAGCTTATGCTATTTGTGAAGAGAAAATTCGCTTACGTGAATTGCCAATGAAACTCATCAGCGTAGAATATACTCTTGATGTGAATAAGATAATTTTTTATTTTACTGCTGAAGGTAGAATTGACTTTAGAGAATTAGTAAAAGATTTAGCAGCAGTATTCCATACTCGCATTGAGCTTCGTCAAATTGGTGTACGTGATGAAGCAAAATTATTAGGTGGAATAGGTTGCTGTGGTAGACCACTTTGCTGTGCTACATTCTTAGGTGATTTTGAGCCAGTATCCATTCGCATGGCAAAAGACCAGAGTTTATCTTTAAATCCAACAAAAATATCTGGTATTTGTGGTCGTTTGATGTGTTGCTTAAAATATGAAAATGATTTATATCAAGGTTGTTGCAAACAAAATAGTATTATTGCTCCGCCAAAACAAGGTAGTCGTGTAGTATCTATGGAAGGCGAAGGAAAAGCTATTTCTATCAATATGCAAAAACGCACTGTAACTGTATTATTAGACTCTAAAAAAACTATTGTGGCTTCATGGGAAGATGTTGTAGAAAAAGATGACGATGATATCTGATTGGAATTTAAATTTAAAAGAAAATGAACGTATAGATGATTTATTAGCTGGCGGATTGAAAATAATTCAAAATAATAAAGAATTTTGTTTTTCCATTGATGCTGTATTATTAGCACATTTTGTAACTGTACGTAAAAATGCTAAAGGATTAGATTTAGGCACAGGAACAGGTGTTATCCCCTTATTATTATCCAATAGAGCAATGAAAATGGACGCTTTGGAGATAAATCCTGTAACTTGTGAAATTGCCAAACGCAATATGGTCATGAATAAGCTTCAAGATAAGATTTGTGTTCAAGAAGGCGATTTATGCAAGATAAAAGAATATTATAAACCTCAATCTATGGATTTTGTCGTATCCAATCCACCTTATCGTCAAATAAATCAAGGTCATTTAAATATTTTAGATGGAGTGGCAAGAGCTAGACATGAAATAACAGCTACACTTGATGATGTAGTGCGTGCAGGTAGTTTTGTATTGAAGAGAAAAGGTCGTTTTGCCATGGTACATTTGCCAGAGCGACTAGGTGAAATCATGGTAGCTTTTCATAAATATAATATTGAAGCAAAAAGACTGCAATTAGTGCAACCAAAACGAGATAAAGCACCGAATATAGTCTTGATTGAAGGTGTCAAAGAAGGCGCTCCAGGTGGATTGAGTGTAGAGCCAGCGCTTATTGTCCATGAAGATAATGGTGATTATACAAGAAAATTAATGGAATATTATTATCCAGATAGATTGTAAGAGGCGAGGTGAATATATATGGTAGAAAATAAAAATGGCTGTTTATATTTAGTAGCTACTCCTATTGGAAATTTAGAAGATATGACTTATCGTGGAGTTAGGATTTTAAATGAAGTAGATTTAATTGCAGCTGAAGATACAAGAAATACACGAAAATTATTATCACATTATGATATTCATACAGCGCTTACAAGCTATCATGAACATAATAAATTTGAAAAAGGGCCACAGCTTATAACAAAACTTCAAGAAGGGTTAAATGTCGCTGTAGTAAGTGATGCAGGTCTTCCAGGAATTGCTGACCCTGGTACGCATTTAGCACAACTAGCGATACAGGAAGGTATAAAAGTAACGCCTATTCCTGGAGCAAATGCAGCTCTATCGGCACTTATTTGCTCTGGTATAGATACAAGAAAATTCACTTTCATAGGATTTTTGCCGAAGACAAGTAAAAAACGCAAAGAATTATTAGAGTCTATAAAACTTAGAGAAGAAACATTGATTTTTTATGAAACACCATATCATTTAAAAGATATGTTGAAAGAATTAATGAATGTTTTAGGCAAAGATAGACAGGCTTCAACTTGTAGAGAGCTTACGAAAAAATTTGAAGAATTTAATCGTGGCACTTTAGAAGAATTAGTAAATTATTTCCATGAAAATGAACCTCGTGGTGAATTTGTAGTTATTGTATCTGGAATTACTGAAGAAATGTTAAATGAACAAGAAGATACAAAAGAAGATATCTCTCCTGTGAAATATGTGCAGGACTTAATGGAAAAAGGCATAAACAAAAAAGAAGCCATGCGTATGGCTGCAAAAGCTTTAAATATGAGTAGACGAGATATTTATCAAGCATTGTTAAAAGATGATTGATATTTTATGTATTTGATATAAAATAAAAACTCTGCTATATCTAAATTAATATTTTGGATATAACAGAGTTTTTTTATTAAAGCTTAGATAATAGAGTTGTTTGTGTTGGTTGAGGTAAATCTGTTTCAGGAAGTGGAAGCGCAGAAGTTTTTACTTCTTGAGGAATTTCATCAACTGTAGTGTTGTTTAGATGAGAAATTCTAATATTTAAATTGAACTTGCTGAGATTTAGATAATTTTTGAAAGTATTGCGCAATACATAACCATTCACATCAGAAAATTCTTCATCAGGAATACTATCTAAAACTTCATTACCAAATTCTTGAATATTATTGGAGAAATCTGTTTTTAAATTAGTTATGGATTGAGATTTTTTATCAATGGTCAATTCATAAGAAATCTTTCTAGGTTTAGCAAGACTTTCTACTAATTGAGGATTTTTGGCTAGTAGATTATCTAGTTTTTCTAAATTTTGCTTTTGTTTATCATCTTTAGCATAAAGCGTTTTTAATTCTGCCTTCATGCCTTCATCTAAAATTGGTCTAGTATAAGTTACATAGATTTTAGCAGTATTTTTATTCACATCATACATAAATATATTAGTGATATTTTGAGTGAATTTATCTAAATTAAATTGTTTTTTTTGGGAGAATAATTCATTGGCATTATCAGCAAGTGTTGTACTAGATATATACCATTGGTCAGGATTTATATCATTGATGAGAGGAGTTGTTTTCATCTTTAAATATTGATTTAAATTATTATCAGCAATCTCAGTATAAAATTGAGTTGTAGCTTCAAATTTAATAGTATCTATCCAGCTATTAAAAGAAATATTCATATTACCAGATGTATTCATCAATTCAGAGTATTTACCATCGACAATGATATCACCATCAGCAAGTGGACTTGTCATAGATAAATTGATTTTATAAGTCAAATTTTTAGCATTAGCAGTATTTTCTACAGCTTGTTTGAGGTAATCAATGGCTTCATCTTGTGCTTTATTAGCAAAAACTGTGCTACTAAAACAAAATACAAATAAAGATAATAGTAAAATTAATAAATGCTTCGATTTCATAGTATTCATAGTATCGCCACCTTTATACTTTTTCTTTAATTATACCATAGATTAGTAGGTTAATATTTTTATTATGGATTTTTTTGTATTTGTTGTATAATAAATTAGATACAAATTTTTAAAGGAGGAATTATTGTTGGCTAAACAATCTTTTTATATAACTACGCCAATTTATTATCCTAGTGCAAAACTTCATATCGGTCATGCTTATTGTACAACAATTGCAGATAGTATTGCTCGTTATAAACGTTTATCCGATTTTGATGTATTTTTCTTAACTGGTTCTGATGAACACGGTCAAAAAATTGAACAGAAAGCCGAAGAACAAGGTGTTACACCTATTGAATATGTAGATAAAATAGTTGCAGGCTTCCAAAATTTATGGAAAAGATTAAATATCTCCAATGACGATTTCATTCGTACTACACAAAAACGCCATGAAAAAGTAGTACAAGAAGTTTTCAAACGCATTTATGAAAAAGGCGATATTTATAAAGGTGCATATAAAGGCTTATATTGCACACCTTGCGAAAGCTTCTGGCTCGAACGTCAATTAGTTGATGGTAAATGCCCAGATTGCGGTCGTGAAGTGAAAGAAGTAGCAGAAGAAGCATATTTCTTCAAGATTTCTAAATATGCTGATCGCTTACTTGAATACATTGAAGCAAATCCAGATTTTATTCAGCCAGTATCTCGCAGAAATGAAATGATTAACTTCATTAAACAAGGCTTAGAAGATTTATGTATTTCTCGTACATCTTTTGACTGGGGTATTCCTGTACCAATTGATGAAAAACATGTAATTTATGTATGGTTTGATGCACTTACAAACTATTTAACACCAATTGGATACTTAGATGACCCAGAAAAATTCAACAAATTCTGGCCAGCAGACCTTCACCTCGTAGGTAAAGAAATTGTTCGCTTCCATACAATTATTTGGCCAATAATCTTGATGGCACTTGATTTACCACTTCCTAAAAAAGTATATGGTCATGGTTGGCTTGTAGTTGATGGCGATAAAATGAGTAAATCTAAAGGAAATGTAATCGATCCAATCGGCTTAATTGACGAATTTGGCGCAGATGCTATCCGTTATTTCTTACTTCGTGAAATCAATTTAGGTCAAGACGGTAACTTCTCTCGTGATGCTTTGATTTCTCGCATTAACTCTGACCTTGCAAATGACCTTGGAAACTTATTACATCGCACACTTAGTATGATTAATAAATATAATAAAGGCATTATCGAACAGCCTGGCGATATTCGTGAAGTAGACCAAGCATTAATCAATGATGCTACAAAAACTATTGCTGAATATAAAAACTACATGGATAATATGAAACTCAGCGATAGCATCAAACTTGTATGGTCATTTATCAGCCGTACAAATAAATATATTGATGAAACTACTCCATGGGTTTTAGGTAAAGATGAAGTTAGAAAAGCTGAATTAAATCGTGTACTTTATGATTTAGTAGAAAGCTTACGTGCAATCAGTGTAATGATTGAGCCATTCATTCCTACTACAGCTCGCCGTATTTGGGCTCAATTGAATTTGCCACAAAACTTTGATGAAATTCGCATCAGCGATATCGAAGGTTGGGGCAAAACTCCTGTAGGTATTCAAATTAATAAACCAGAACAGCTCTTTCCTCGTATTGAAATCGAAGAAGAAAAACCAGAAGCTAAAAAAGAAGTAAAAGAAAATAAAAAAGCTAAAAAAGAAGAACAAAAAGCTCCAGAAAAAGCTAAAGAAAATGAAGATGGCATGATTGGCATAGAAGATTTTAGTAAAATTGATTTACGTGTAGTAGAAATCTTAGCTGCTGAACCTGTGCCAAAAACAGATAAACTCATGAAAATACAAGTTTCTTTAGGCGATGAAGAAAGAACAGTAGTATCTGGTATTGCTAAATTCTATAAACCATTGGCAAACATGTAGTTTTAGTTGCTAATTTAAAACCTGCAAAACTTCGTGGTGTAATGAGCCATGGTATGCTTTTAGCTGCTTCTAAAGGCGATGAACTTCAAATAGTAGAAACTACAATGCCTGTAGGTAGTAAGGTGAAATAATGTTAGTAGATACACATGCACATCTTGATGATTTAAAATACGAAGAAGATAGACAAGAAGTAATAGCTAGAGCAAAAGCTGAAGGTACAACAAGAATTATCACTATGGGTGATACTATGGAGTCTTCATTTAATGCTATTAAAATTGCAGATAATTTTGATGGTGTTTTTGCAGGAGCTGGAGTACATCCACAAGAAGCTTTGAGCATACAAAGCAATAAAGATTATGATACTTTAGCAGAACTTATGACTTTACCAAAGGTAAAAGTTTTAGGTGAAATTGGCTTAGATTATTATTATGAAAATGCTCCTCGTGAAGTTCAGCGTGAAGTATTTATTCGTCAATTAGATGTAGCAAGACAAATGCATATGCCAGTTAGCATACATGACCGTGATGCTCATGGTGATACTATGGCAATCTTGAAAAAAGAAGGAAAAGGGCTGACAGGCTCAATACATTGTTTTTCTGGTAGCTATGAAATGGCAAAAGAATTATTAAAAATGGGTTGGTTCTTAGGTGTTGATGGACCACTTACTTTTAAAAATTCAGCAAAATTGCCAGAAATAGTGGCAAA
>ERZ779646.414-NODE-414-length-9622-cov-1.70795_pt1 | contig 9622 bp, 6 predicted proteins | sample MGYA00511907_ERZ779646 | MGnify/ENA primary metagenome ERZ779646 (study PRJEB29588, sample SAMEA2144525) | human gut metagenome | biome: human gut; feature: human-associated habitat; material: faeces | place: Denmark | collected 2008/2010 ...
CTGCCTCTCTGTTTCAGTTCCAGCGCCACTGCCCGCGTCAGACTCGCCATATAGGCTTTGGTCGCATAATAGGTGGCCATATAAGGGCCTGCCGGAAGCAGTCCTGCCGAAGAAGCGACATTTAAAATGTAACCACCCTCCTGCTTTTCCATGCGGCGAAGCATCAGTTTCATCAAAAGATGCATGGCCTTGACGTTCACATCAATCATCTGCATTTCCTTGTCTGCATCTGTCTCCAAAAAACTGCCGCAATCACCGAATCCCGCATTGTTGATCAATATCCCGACTGGAACCGGCTCCAGCTGCTGCATCAGACGGTAACACGCTTCTTTTTCGGACAGATCCGCCGTGATAACCATGCTTTCCGTCCCACTTTTATTTAATTCCTCTGCCAGTGCCTGCAACCGGTTTTCTCTTCGCGCAACCAGTACCAGACGGTATCCTTCTGCCGCAAGCTGTCTTGCAAATGCCATACCGATTCCGGAGCTTGCACCGGTGATTACTGCATATGATTTTTTCATTTTACATCCTCCTAAAGCATAATGAGTATAACACAGCAGCCCCTGGTTGTCTAATAAAATCAGGGCTTACAGAGGTTTCCCCCTGTAAGCCCTATGGCAGAAAATGAGTATAAAACTATTGTTTTAAGGTTCTGACTTATTTCACCTTTACCTTCATCCTTACTGTTTTTCTGGTTCCGTCTTTTAATGTAACCTCTGCGGTCACTTTTCCGGTTCCTTTCTTCTTTCCAGTAATCTTTCCATTTTTATTTACGGAAACCACAGACTTCTTGGAAGACTTATAGGTAATCTTTGCCACGTTTTCCATATTCAGCTTCTTGTTCCATTTAAATACGGTTGTCTTTTTTGTAGCAACATTTACTGTGGTCTTTGCCGGCTTAACAGTTTTTGCGATCTGCTTTGCCTCAGCCTTTACCTCAGCCTGTGTCTTTACGACATAAGTTCCCTCACCCTTAAATGTCAGTGAGACAGAACCATCCTTTGCGACCTTGTAAGCTTTCTGGTTTACAAGAACCAGTTCCCCGGTCTTTTCATCTTTCTTCATTACGGCAAGTTTTGCACCTGCTTTGACATCTGCTGCATTTACCTGTAAGGTGTATGCTGTTGTTCCATCTGCTTTCTTGACTTCCTGTGTGATGGTCACATCTTTGGTTCCGGCTGCCTCTGTCACAGCTTTAATTACATCCACATTTACGGTTGCCTTCACACCGATTTTGGTAGTCTTTCCGGCTGCTTCTACTGCTGCCTCTGCTGTAACCTTTCCATCCCCACTCTTGGTAACGGTTACGGTTGCTTTCGTTCCTGCCGGAAGTTTCTCTGATGGAACAGTAATCTCCGTCGTTGTGTCTTTCTTAATATCCTCCGAAGGCTTGGTTTCGGTTGTTGTGCTTCCACTGCTGGATGAGCTTCCGCTGGATGAGTTCTTTTTCAAAACAACGGTTCCACCGTCTACAGCTGCAGGAATGGTTACTTCTACCTTGCCATTGTTTACGGTATATGATGTTCCGGAATACAGATCTTTCAAAATTGTTCCGTTGCTTTCACTTACCGGAACTTCTACAGTTTGTGCAGCACCCTTGATATTTAAACCAACATATAATTTAGTTCCTTGATAACTTCTGGATACAATATCATAGCCTTTTTCATCGGATGCCACGATCGTTTTTCTGTCACCTCTTGCAAATACATCTGTGTATGCATTACGGATGGAAAGCATCTTCTTATAATGTTGATATGTCTTATTGTCATTGTTTACCATTGACCAGTCAAAGTCATAACGATTTGTCTGATATGGATAATTATTTAATCCTGTCAGGCCAATCTCTTCCCCATAATAAATAACTGGCTGTCCTTTTGCCGTAATCTGCAGGCTTGCTGCGACCATGGATGCTGCAGTTGCTGCATCTTCTTTCATTCCACCATCCAAAAGTTTCTGCTTAAATCCATCTTCATCATGACTTCCAAGAAACTGTCCTGTCATGTAAGTATTATTTAACGCACTGTTTCTGGATGCCAGGAAATTTTCTACAGAAGAAATATTTCCTTTTACAAAATTAGCTGCCTGATCATTAAAATCGAAATCCAGATCAGAATCCATTTCGCCGGTTCCTAATGTATTACCGTTAGAAGCATAACCTCCTCCTGCATACTCTCCAATCATCTTAAAATTCGGATCAGTTTTGGTCAAAGCATTCTTTAACTCTGCCCATGTATCATTTTCAACATGCTTAACCGTATCTACACGAAAATAATCGATACCAAAATCCTTTACCCACTGCGTCTGCCACTTTACAAGCTGTGCACTGACTGTTGGGTCTTCTGTTCTGAAATCTGGTAAATTGCTTAATGAGTCTTTCTGATCACTTCCAGATACAATATCTTCTCCGCTTCGGATCATATCACCAAAGTCCGTATCATATCCGGCATGGTTAACCACAATATCTACCATAATACGAATACCGCGGTTATGTGCCTGATCGATCAATGTCTGGAATTCTTCTTTTGTTCCAAGCGTTGGGTTCAGTTTTGTAAAATCGCTTGCCCAATATCCATGGTATGCAGCATTGTACGGAACATCTTCTTTTCCCGTGTCAGTTACCGTAACTCCCGGAATATTTTCTACAATAGGAGTAATCCAGATTGTATTAATTCCCAAATTCTCTAAATAGTCTAACTTTTGTGTAATTCCTGCGAAATCACCACCATGATACAGACCTGCATTATTCTTTCCGTAAGTCTTTTCTCCGCTTGCTGTATTGTTTGATTCATTTCCATCAAAGAAACGATCCGTTACCATAAAATAAATAACTGATTCATCCCAGTCAAAATCATCTGCATTCTTCTTGTTACGTGCAGCAACTTCCACCTGTACACTTGTGGTATACTCATTTCCATACTGATCTGTTACAACAATTGGCAATGTCTTTTTTCCTAATGTTGTATCAGTTGTAGCTGAAATTGTTACAGCCTGTAAATCTGGTACAATTGCTAATGCACTACTTCCACCTAAAGAAGAAACATCAATGCTTGCAGATGCAACTTCTAATTTCTTCGTATCATTCTTGTCCTGATTTACCGTGAATTTTACAACATTATTCTCGTTATAATTAAATGAAGCGTTCATTACTTCTGCCTGAATAGAAGCATTCAGTTTATAATACTCAATATAAGAATAATCGTTTCCCGCTTTTTGTTCCTGCTTATCGTTATATTTATCTAAAATATATTCATCCCCGACTTTATAACGATAATATGTACATCCGCTTTCTAGTTTGTTATAGTTATACTCAAAACGCTTATTCCCAGCATTATAAGTCATTTCATATTCCGTACCATTGATATCTACAGATACCTTCATATCTGCAAGCTTATCATCAATTAAGGCGTTATCATCCCGATAATAAAATGCAATCTTATTTTCTTTTGGAAGGACTTCATATCCCTTATTGTATGGAGCACTTAATACCGGTTCTTCCCCTTTTTTCATGCTTGCGCATACAACGTTCTGCTCTTGTGGAAATGCAATGGAGTGATCTCCTCCATCCTTGATCCAGTCAGAGCCGGAAGGATCCAGCACAACCACGAAATCAACCTTCGTACAGCTTGACTTTACCGGAACCTTAATTTTCCATTTTCCAGCTCCTGCGGATTCAAATTTTTTCAATTCTGCCGCAAAACCAGTAGTCCACGAATAAAACTCCGGAATGGTTGTTAAAGTATCATTTTCATATTCCAGATAAAAATATCTTGGATCTTCTTTGGTAATGGTAGGTTTTTTTGTGACAGGTGTTTTTCCATACACATACCATAAGGTTACTTCTGAAGTATTCTCATCAATAACATAATATTGATTGCCATCTTTTCCACCATCCCAAGATCCAGCTTGATCTCTAGCAATAATTCCAAGTGAATTGTATGGCACCGTAACTGTTCCCTGTACCCATGTCACATTATTTTCTGTATCTTTTACCGTTTTATTTAAAGTAACAATCGTGTTGCTACTTCCACCCTTCTCAAAAATGTAAACATCCGATACCCCAGGCTTCATTTCCAAATCCTGGGAATACATATTTATGGTTACCTGATACTGCTTTTCTACAACTGGAATTGTCAGTTCCTGTGTAGCTCCATTGTAAGAGGCAACAACGGTCACTTCTGTTAAATCAACATTCTTTGCAACCGTAAGCTTATTTTCATCTAATGTCACACCTTCCATTGATGCTTTTAACTGATAAGAAACGGTGACGGTTTCTGCCTCGGCAGATTCTCCATTATAGTATTTTGCCGATGTATTTAATTCTTTTGTTTGACCTTTGGAAATACTTCCATTGTCAACTACAATTTTCTTGAGCTTTTTCTGGTTAACCTCTACCGTTTTCCCCTCTGATGTGTCTGTAAGATCTATCGTAAACGTAACATCTGAAGGTGCATCTACTGTTACGCTGCGGTTACCATCACTGCCTTCTCCATATCCCCAGGGTTTATCCCAGCCAAAATTCTCAGGATCCTGTAAAATCTTATAGGAATATTTACCTTTTGCAACATTCTGAAAAGTAATACTGAACTTATTTTTATTTGAAACATCCTGCAACAATACATTTCGCGTATCTTTTGCATCCCAGTTGCTATTTCCAGTCAATCCAGAATCTCCTGCAAGTGTAAATGTATTTTTAATTTCAGCAGCTTCAATTTCTATTGTTTTTTCAGCACTTGTATACCATTTTTCCACTGAAGGATCAAAATATGCTTCTTTATGTCCTTCATTTGCAATTTGGGCATTCCAGCATTTGTATTCTTTACCTGTTTTAACAAACTGCAAGCCTTCTATGGTTCCGGAAATTGTTACATATCCCCATTTACCATTTGCCGGATCGGATAATAATGTTGGTAATTCTTTATTTCCCCACGGATCAATTACCTGATCAAAATTTCCTTCTGTAACTCTAGCATTAGACCAAACATTTACGCCCCAATCCGCTACTGTAGTTCCATCAGGCAACTCAAAATATAATTTTACAGCTGCCTCTTCTGCTTTTGCCTGTACCGCCCCAATCGGCAAAAGTGTCAGAACCATCGCAATTGCAAGTAAAAAACTTACAAAACGGTTCTTTGTTGAAAACCTTCTCTCTCCCATTTTTTCCTCCTTTTGAATGATTTTTCGGGTTTTTTCGTTTTTCATTATACTTGAAAATTTATACGAAATAAAGTTGGAAAAACTGCCAAAAAACCTCTGGAAATTTTGTCTAAAAATTCCAGAGGTTTTTTTAACTTATTATACACATTGTATATTCATGTTTATTGCTGCAGTACCAGCTCGCGCCCTGTCACATCCAGCTCGATGTTCTGTGGCTCCTTCTTATACTGTTCCAGCACAGTCAGCCACAACATATGTACTTCGTAGATCAGCATCTGATCCGCTTCCACCGCATACGGTGCCAGAACATCTACATCAAAAAACCGTACGCCAAGCGGTGGCTGGAAAATTAAATTGCAGGACTTCTTTTTTTCTCCGCAGGTATAAATCTGCTCATAAGAAACCAGCAGAAATTCTTTTTCCTGATCCATACAGTGATAGGAAACAAAACACTCATCAATCACCCATGTCTCTCCCTCTTCGGTTTCCACTGGTTTCTTCGCCGGATCGTTGTACTCGGTAGTCTGGCACTGAATATCCCAGTGCAGTTTTCCTTCCCGCGTTTTTTGTATCATATCGGTCACTTTACGGACCAGCTGTTCTTCCTTTTTCTTCATTCTTATGCCTGCTCTCTCACATAAATCTGTGACAGATTATTCATGATCGCCGCTGCGACATCCGGTTTATTCATGGAATAAATATGAATGTGGTTGACTCCATTGGCAATCAGATCAATGATCTGCTCGGTTGCATAGGCAATTCCAGCCTGTTTCATGGCTGCAGGATTATCCCCAAACCGATCCACAATGCTTAAAAATTTGGCAGGAACCAGATTTCCGGTCAGGGAAATCGTTCTCTTCACCTGTGCTGCATTGGTAACCGGCATGATTCCGGCGGTCACCGGAACATCAATTCCTTTTGCAAGTGCCTTATACAGAAAACGATAGTAAATGTTATTATCAAAAAACATCTGTGTGGTCAGATATTCACAGCCTGCATCCACTTTTTCTTTCAGATGATCCAGATCTTCATTCATATTGGCAGCCTCCGGATGTCCCTCCGGATAACATGCACCGCCGATACAGAAATCTCCTGCCTCTTTGATCTCGCGGATCAGTTCAATCGCATGGTGATACTGATCCGGAAGCGGAAAATCCGTGTTTGTCGGAATATCCCCGCGAAGTGCAAGGATGTTTTCGATTCCGCGCTCTTTCAGCTCATGGATTACAGTATGTACCTTTTCTCTTGTGGAAGAGACGCAGGTCAGATGTGCGATTGCCGGCACCCCATAAGAGTTGATCGCATCTGCGATCTCTACGGTATAATCACTCGTTCCGCCGGTTGCTCCATATGTGCAGCTGATATATGCCGGTTTCAGTTTTGCGATTTCTGCTGCAATTGCCTTGTAATTCTGCAGCTGTGCTCCCTGTTTTGGTGGGAAAATCTCACATGAGATGGTCACCTCATTCTTCTTTAAAATTTCCGATACTTTCATATTTTTCTCCTGTTGTTAAAATTTTCGAAGCTCATCTGTGCCGTCATCCATAGTATTGACAATACGCTTAATCTGCACAAAATAGGAATAATTATCATTTACATGAACTTCACAGCGATCTCCGACTTTATGCCCGAAAATAGCTGCGCCAAGCGGTGATTCCCTGCTGATCAGATTTTTCAGTGAATTGCTTCTGACTGTTGTCACCAATTTATATGTTTCCGTCACATCGTCCTCTTCAAAATAAATATCGACGGTATTGTTCATTCCAACTTCATCTTCCGGAGAGTCTTCCGAAACAATCACTGCTGTCTTGATCATTTTTTCCAGATAACGGATACGGCTTTCATTTTCGTTTTTAAACTTTTTGGCTGCCTTATATTCAAAATTTTCGCTCAGGTCTCCCTGGGCACGTGCTTCTTTTACATCTTCGAGGGCTTCCTTCCGAACCACCAGCTTCCGGTGCTCAATCTCTGCCTCCATTTTTTCAATATCCTTTTTTGTTAATTCATCATGCATATTCTGCCTCCAGATATTAATCTAACATTTTACATACAAAATCGCAAGTCCTATCTTCCTGCGTACAGACACTGATCAGATATCTGTCTTTTATGGTTCCCAGCGGAATTTCTTTATAGTATTTCCCATGCAGGGTATCCACGGTATGAAATGCCTTTGTCATTCCTTCCCCGGTCATTTTCACATAGCTTTCTTTTCTTGTCCAGAACCGGAGCAGTTCCTGCGGATCATCCCCGGCATCTTTCCACCAGTTCCATTCCGCTTCCGTTAATATCCGCTTTGCAAGTTTCCGGTTGCGGGTTTCCTGCAAAAAACGGTTCTGCTGTTCCACATCCACACCTACCGGGACATCCGACAGTGCTCCCGCCACATATGCTCCCGCATGACTTAAATTAAAGAAAACCCCATCTTTTTTCAGACGCGGCTTTCCATGTCCTTCCAGCCCAAAAGATTCTTCGGCATAAGGGATCTGTTCTTCCATCAGCATATGCCGGAGCAGAAGTCCCGCCGCAATGGATCTGCTGCGATTTTCTTTTCCTTTTATTGTTCTTACTTTCTCCCTGCGGCTCTCCACAAGAAGAGACAGCGAAGCCACCTCTTCTTCCGGACGCAGGAGACAAACCGGCCGGATATATAGTTTAAGCATGTAATGCTCCTAAAAATCCACACGCCAACACAAAAATGCCAAGAATGATCCGGTAATATCCAAACACCTTGAAATCGTGTTTTTTAATATATCCCATCAGAAAACGGATAACAATCAGGGAAACCGCAAATGCAATGACACATCCCACAAACAGGATAACGACCTCGGATGTCGAAAAATCCAGTCCAAACTTCGCAATCTTTAAGATACTGGCACCAAACATAACCGGAATGGCAAGGAAAAACGTATACTCTGCCGCAACGGTTCTGGACACTCCGATCAAAAGTGCTCCGACAATCGTTGCACCAGACCGCGAGGTTCCCGGAAAGATTGCAGCGATCAGCTGAAACAGACCGATAAAAAGTGCCGTGTCGTAACCGATATCTGCAAGCGAATTGATTCTGGAATTTTTCCCTTTATGGGAATTCTCAATCAGAATAAACGCAATACCAAACAGAATCAGCATGACAGATACCATCTGGTAATTGTAAAAATGTTTCTCCACCCAGTCATCCGCAAGAACACCGATCACCGCCGCCGGAATGGTAGAAACCAGAATATGAAACCACAATTTAAAAATATCTGTTTTGATCCATGCGCCCGGTCCCCGTTTTGTCAAAGGTGCTACATTGTTTTTTCTTCCAAACGGCCAGATCTGGCTCCAGAATAAAACAACGACCGCAAGAATCGCTCCCAGCTGGATCACGACCTCGAACATGCTGTAAAATTCATCACTTACTTTCAGTTTGACCACTTCATTCAGCAGAATCAGATGCCCGGTACTGCTGATGGGAAGCCACTCGGTCACGCCTTCCACAATTCCAAATAATACGGCTTTTAATACCTCTATCAGTTCTATCATTTTTTCCCTTTCTATCGCTCGCTTCCATCAAAATCCATCTGGTTCATATATTCCTGTGAAAAATCCGGATGGGTAGACAGTTCTATATAATGCATACTTTTCTGAATTATGGAAAGCTGCTCTCTTGCTTAGCTGCTGATACTGCGCCTTCTCCGGCTGCATTTCCAACTGAATCCGTAATCGGAAGTAATTCCTTTGGGATCAGTCCAATCGCCGCTGCCGATTCTTTTTTCAGATAGCTGCCAAAACCACCTGCGAGAATAACATGATCCAGCTGTTCATAAGAAGTATGACTGTCCTGTAGCAGAATCCGCATTCCGGCTGCAAATGCTGCCTTTGCAAGCTGTAGTCCCCGGATATCTTCCTGCGTCACACATACCTTATGCGCCAGCCAGACACATGGCTGCCCTGCATATTCTCCCAGGTATTTCCGGTAAGCAACTGAGACCGACTGTTTCTGCTTTAACAATCCTGTGTGATCAAGAAGCCCCATCTCTAAAATAACCGCAAGTGCATCAATCAGACCGGAACCGCAAATACCACATGCCTCCTCGTCTCCGATTACCTGCACCCGGATTCTCCGCTGGTCGAGCCAGACATGGGATATCGCTCCGGCCGCTGCCGGCATTCCCATCGCCATCTCCGCACCTTCAAATGCAGATCCGACCGCCGTGGCACAGCAATAAATCTGATCTTCGTTTCCGACCGCCATCTCTCCGTTCGTTCCAATATCCAGAAGAAGCACTTTATCTTTGGGTTTCTTCTGCATCACTGCCAAAAGATCCGACGTAATATCTCCTCCGACAAATCCTGCAACCGCCGGTGCTATGTATACCGATCTGCAATCCGTAAGTCCCAGCTGCTCTCCGGTATACTCTTTTCCAAAGAATTCCTGCGGCATAAACGGCGTCACCCCGATGGAAACAGGCGAAATTCCCGCAAACAG
>ERZ779646.415-NODE-415-length-9617-cov-1.51799_pt1 | contig 9617 bp, 7 predicted proteins | sample MGYA00511907_ERZ779646 | MGnify/ENA primary metagenome ERZ779646 (study PRJEB29588, sample SAMEA2144525) | human gut metagenome | biome: human gut; feature: human-associated habitat; material: faeces | place: Denmark | collected 2008/2010 ...
AATACTTCATAGGACAACCGACATTCCGAAACCGGTGTGGTCGGCATAAAATAGCGGAACGAAACGGTAATGCTGTGTTCGTGTTCCGTGACTTCCGGCGTACTCGTCTCCTGCGGGCTTTTATGGCTGACATACAGACTGGCCGTTTTCCACTGTGCATAGCGCGCCGGCATGAGATTTCCACAGTCATTGTCCGTCGGTGCCCGCCAGAAGTTTGGTTTCGGGATCGCCTCGATCATCTCTTTTCCCGCATATTTGTAGGAAACCAGCCCACCGTTTAATACGGAAAACAGGACGGAAAAATGCGCACCCTCTACACCGATGTTGTGTGTGCTGTGGATCACTTTGATCTTGTCTGTGCATGTTTCTGCCTCACCCGCAACCGGATAGACATACTGCCCGAAAGCCACCTCATGCCCTGCCTTTGCCCAGACAGTGTCCGCTTTCAGATGGAAGGAGACGGTCACGGTGTATTCGCCTGCCTTTGTCTCTTTTGCAAACGGCAGTGGATAGGTCTGTTCCGAGAGCGGCTCCACAGCCGTCGGTAAGTCTGCCCGGCGGATCTCCTTTCCGTCTTTTGCAACGGTCACAACACACGCAAAGCGGTCGGTGTTGACAAACAGGTTTTTATTTTTGACCGTTACGGACTCCGCAGTCACTTCCGCCGTGATGTTCTGGTAATTGAATTTGACTTCCTGCATTTTTGGTGACACATCGCGGTTTCCACCGTAGACAATACCGTTTCCACTAAAGTTATAGTCGGTTGGACGTTCGCCAAAATCCCCGCCGTATGCTTGAAACTCCTCGCCGTAGCGGTCTTTTTTGTAGATCGACTGATCGATGTAATCCCAAATAAAGCCGCCCTGATACTTCGGTTCCGTGTCGGTCAGATCCGTATATTTGTGCATCGCACCACAGGAATTGCCCATTGCATGCGTGTACTCGCAGCAGATAAACGGCTTGCTCGAATCCTTTGCCAAAAATTCTTTGATGCTCTCCACCGATGGGTACATCTGACTTTCCATATCACTCGTATCGTTGTAACTTCTGTCGTGGAACAGCCCCTCGTAATGAACGAGACGGGTATCATCCAGACGGTGGAACAGACAGGACATTTCATAGATGTCCTTGCCGCCGTAAGACTCATTGCCACACGACCAGATCAGGATCGCCGGATGGTTTTTGTCACGCTGGTACATCGAATTGGCACGGTCAAGCATCATCGCAAGCCACTCCGGTTTGTTGTGCGGCACGATATAGGTATCGTCCTTCGTAAACTCTGCCACATCCCAGGAACCGTGCGATTCCAGATTTGTCTCATCAATCATGTAAATGCCATACTCATCACAGAGTTCATAAATCTTAGACGCATCCGGGTAATGGCAGGTACGGATCGCGTTGATGTTATTCTGCTTCATCGTGCGAAGATCCTTGCGCAGCTCTTCCTCCGACACATGCCGTCCGCTGACGGAACTGAACTCGTGGCGGTTCACGCCCTTAAAGACGATCCGCCTTCCGTTTAATGTCATAATACCGTCCTTCATCTCAAACCGGCGGAACCCGACGCGCTGCGGGATCACTTCCTGTAAAGTTCCCGCGCCATCGCAGACTTCAACCGTAAGGTCATAAAGCTGCGGGTCTTCCGCGCTCCACAAAACAGGCCGCTCCACGTTCCAGGTCAGGATCTGTTCCCCTTCGGTAACAGCCGATTCGTCTTCCAGCACAGTCTGTCCGTCTTTTTTGAGGACGACTTTCACCTTGCCGCTTCCCCACATCTGTAAAGTCAGTGCCAGTTCGGCAGCGGTAAGTGCTGCATCCGGCAGTGCCCGCACCTTTACATCATAGGCATGTACTTCCGGCACAGTATACAGGTATACATCGCGGTAGATTCCGGAAAACCGGAAGAAATCCTGATCCTCGCACCAGCTGCTCGCTGTCCACTTAAACACCTGTACCGCCAGTTTGTTTTCCCCGTCTTTTACCGCATCGGTCAGTTCAAACTCAGACGGAGTAAACGAATCCTCGCTGTAACCGATGAATGTGCCGTTTAACCAGACTGCAAGTCCGCTCTCCGCGCCCTGAAACGAGACAAAGAGCCGCTTCCCCTGCATCTGCTTCGGCACGGTAAAATATTTGACATAGCTTGCCACCGGGTTAAACTGCTCCGGGATCTCGCCCGGATGGATGTCCTCATGGCCTTCCCACGGATACTGCACGTTAGCGTACTGCGGCACATCGTAACCCTCCATCTGGATATGAGCCGGAACCTTGATGTCATCCCAACCTACACAGCAGTAGTCTTCCTTCTCAAATCCGGCAACTACGTCGGCATAGTTTTTTGCATAGTGGAACTTCCACAGCCCGTTTAAACTGACGCGGTAGGAACTCTGTTTCTCTTCTGCCTCCTCTTTCGTCCGGTAATATATGTGGTCAGAATGCGCATCCATGCGCGCATCACGAAAATACTGAGGATCTTTTACTTTCTTATAATCAAATGTATTCATAGGCATATACCCCTTTCCTGTTATGGTAAAAAATGCCCTCCAAAAAGGAAGACATTTTTTACCATTTTTATTTAACCGCTCCGGTGATACCTTCTGCAAACTGCTTCTGTAATACGAAGAATACGATCATCGTCGGGATTGAGCAGAACAATACACCACACATGAGCATACCGTAATCCGTCTTGTATCCGGTAATCAGGTTGGCAATGAGCATTGGCATAGTCATCGCACGGTTATCGGACATGATTACCTTTGGCCATAAGTATGCATTCCATGCATTCATGAATGTGATAACAGCGGCTGCCGCATAGGTCGATTTCATCGTCGGGATAAACATCCGGAAGAAAATCTGTACCTCGCTTAATCCATCAATACGCGCAGCTTCGATGATGTCAACCGGAAATGCACGGGCATTCTGGCGGAACATCATGATCATAAACGGTGTGGATATGATCGGAAGCATAAATCCAACCGCTGTATTTAACAGCTTTGCCTTGGAAAACATCTGAAACAACGGAACCATTGTTGCAACCTGTGGTATCATCATGGCAAGAAGCAGGATGGAAAACAGGCGGTCTTTCCATTTGTCATGGTAGATCTCAAAACCATAACCGGCGATGGAGCAGACCAAGAGACACAGCACCGTCGTAAGGATCGCATACAGGAACGAATTCCCGAGGGCTCTCCACAGTGGCTGCTGGGACATTAAGTTCTTAAAGTTCTCCATAAAGTGCGTACCCGGAAGCAGGCGACCACGGGATACGTCCGTGGATGTATTCGTGGCTGCGGAAATCATCCAATACAGCGGGAATACGGAAATAAAGGACACGATCCCCAGAAAGATATACGTCGGGATCAATCTTCTCTGGATCATTGATTTGCTTTTCTGCTTAGTCACGCGTATCACCTACTTTCAAGTTGATAAATGCAAGGATCGCTACCATGATAAAGATCAAAAATGACATGGCTGCCGCATATCCAAAGTTTGGCACATTGATAAAACATGTGTTGTATACATAGTGTGACATGGTAATAGTCGTATTGGCAGGTCCACCCTTTGTCAGGTTGACGGACTCATCGAACAACTGCAACGTACCATTGATTGACATGATAAAGGTCATGATGATCGTCGGTTTTAACAGCGGTACGGTGATCCTCCAGAATGTTTTCCAGCCGTTTGCACCGTCGATCTTGGCGGCTTCGTATACGGAATACTCGATATTCTGTAAACCAGCCAGATAAAAAACCATGTTATAACCAGTCCATCTCCAAATCAAAGCAAGGATAATGACCGCTTTGGCACTTCCGGAATGACCCAGGAAATTATAGCCGGAATGTAAGATACCAAGTTTCATGAGGATACTGTTAATCAGTCCGTCTGTTGCAAACATCGAACGGAAGATCAACGAATAGGAAACCAGTGAAGTCGCACATGGGAGGAAGACACAGGTTCGGAACAATCCCCGCAATTTTAAATGTTTGTTGTTTAATAACTGTGCCAGCAGAATTGCAAGTATAAGCATGATTGGCACCTGGATAATCAGGTAGAAAAATGTGTTGCCGATGGACTGCTGGAACACCTTATCAACAAGGATTCTCTGATAATTGGAAAATCCAGTAAAGCGCATATTGGCACCCGTTCCCTTTTGCAGGGAAATGATAAATGCCCGCACCATCGGATAAAAACTCATGATCGCAATCAGAATCGATGCCGGTGCTAGAAATGTCCATCCTGCCGCTCTTTGTTTTGCAATAAGTGACATCCCTTTTTTCTTGGAATTCACAACAAATTCCCCCTTTCGCATTTCTGGTCATTTTCACATATAGCGGAGGTCGCCCCCCGCTATACAAACTTGTCATTCTTTTTTATGTACCGGATTACTCCGTCATCTTAAACTGTAAGGTATCTTGTGCTTCCTGTAATGCATCAGCCTTAGCTGTTCCATTTACGATATTGACAACTGCTGTGTTGATGCACTCTCTTGCCTCATAGTGATACGGAGTCTTTGTAAACTCCGGAATATGGGAAGAGTATTCTACGATCGTGGAGTAAATCGGCTGATCGTTGAAGAACTCGTTTGGCTCGTTGTATACATCCGATTCTCCGGCTGGTAAGTAGCAGGCAATCGCACCGGTCTGTGGAAGGATTGCATCATAGAAATCTGTACTGGAACCAAAAGTGCTCTTTAAGAAATCTTCTGCAAGATCTTTGTTCTGGCAGTTTGCGGTAACATACCAGGAAGATCCACCGTTGTTTGCATAATGAGTAGCGGAATCCACACCATCTACACTTGGCATTGTGGTGATTGCCCACTGGCCTTTCTGGTCTTCGGTAGAAGCGATCGTTGCAGTGATCCAGTTACCATTGACAACGCCTGCTGCCTCACCATTTGTGATGGTGGATACATACTCATCCCAGTTGTTTACTAATTTTACAACATCATTCTGTACGAGTTCGGTGTAGATGTCGACACACTTCTCAGCGATGTCATTTCCTACAATGTAAGCATCTCCGTTTTCATTGACAAAGTTTGCACCGCAGGACTGGATCATCATCATCATAGTGTCTCCGCCAGTTCCCTCACTGGTCAGTAAGTATTTGCCGGTCTTATCATGAACATCTTTTCCGATCTTTGCAAATTCGCTCCAGGTAATATCGGTCAGGTCGTCGATGGTGTATCCGGCTTCTTTTAAGATGTCGGTACGGTAACATGCGATAACAGCACCGTTATCAAACGGAACACCGTAGTGCTTGTCGTCTACCATAGAGTAAGACTGTTTTAATTTTCCGAAATCATCCCAGTTGATTCCCATATCCGTCAGGTCGGTAAAGGCATCCGGATAACTTTTTAAGAATTTCTGGTAGCTGTTGTCCTGCATGAGTACGATATCCGGCAGTGTGCTGTAATCACCGGCATTTGCTGCGGTTGTCAGCTTGGTCTGGCAGTCATCAGAAGAGGTCTCAACCACTTCGAGTTCAAAATCCGGATGGTCTTTCTTGTACTGCTCGGCTGCGGTCTCTATTGCCTTGATGTTAAAGTTCTGGTCCCATGCCCATACGGTCAGCTTATTACTGTCGGATGAGGAAGAAGTACCGCTTCCGCTGGAGGATGTATCCCCGCCACCGTTGCTGTCTGTTCCGCCTCCACCGCAAGCAACCAGTGACAATACCATTGCACTTGCAAGTAATGCTGTAATCATTTTCTTTTTCATATAAATTTCCTCCTTCTCCCTAAGAGTATTTGTTACTTTTGCTGATGAACGTATTATAGCATTGCTTGAATATATCTAGTTTGCATAATTGTCCGTATAATGTGCAATTTCAATCATTTTGTGTGCTTTGCACTATTTTTTCGCATATTTTCGGTTATTTCCATTCATATTGCCATTATGCGTGCCATGTGATGCAACAAATCCACCATTACAACCGCTTGCATTCCTGCAATTCTTCGTTGAAATGATGGATTCTCTGATTTTGCGCACATTTGTTGTTCATGATTTGTTTGCAACTGTTCATATTTTATTCACCACTTTATGCAAAAACCTTAGAAGGATACTGTTTTTTGAGTGCAAACAGCAGTTCCTGATTGAGATCAAGCAACAATTTTTTCTTTTCCCGGTCCTCAATGACGATCATCGTGTAGTATGGAATGTCATCCTCATAGGAGGTATAATCAAACTTCGGCAGTCGGACCCCGCCCCCGTCTTTGCGGTACTTTGCCACAGCCTCGTGGCGGTTTGGCGCGGTCACTTCCATCTCGGTCATGTCAATGATGTGTGCCGTTTTACGGTACCGCTTCCCATAGATCACATCAATTGTGAGTGTTTTCCCGTCGAGGATGTACTCGTACTCTTTCCGGCTTAACACATCAAATACAAAATACAGTGCCACCAGAAGAAAGCCCGCTAACATAAATGCCTGTGAGATCATGATCCCAAGCAGCACAAAAAATACCCCGAATACGACCATGAGCTTCCGCAGAACCCCCGTCATCTTCTTTTGTTTCCTCTTTACCTGTTGTATCAGTTTTGCCCCCTGCATCGGTTGTTACCATCCTTTCTCTGTGTGGATCTCATAATTGAGCAGCCGCTGTTCGTAATTTTCCGGACGCTTCCTCCACTCCACGGGTGTGACCCCCATCATCTGCTTGAAATTGCGGTTGAACGTGGAGTTGGTCGTAAATCCGCATTTGTGGGCGATGTCCGCCACCGGTTCCCCGGTCTTTTTTAAGTGCTCGCACGCCGTGCGGATGCGCACCGTGTTGATATATTCAAGCGGCCCCATATGCATATATTCGGTAAACACACGCCGGAAATGTGTCTCGCTCAGATGGCTGTACTTCGCCAGTTGTTCTACCCTTATTGGTTCCATGTAGTGATCGGAGATATAGTCCATGGCCCTGCTCGGCATCCGCGCGCGTCTCTTTGTTCGTGTAGTTTAACCGTGTGATCTCCAAAAGAAGACAGCCCAGCAGTGCCTTTGCCTCCTCAAGATAAAATTCATCGCCTTTTCGCATGATGTTTAAGATTTCTTTAATTTTTGCCGCTTCCTTCGGATACTCTGCTTCCTCCAAAAACCACGGCTTTTCATAGAGCCGCTGCAGTGCGCGCTCTTTGCGGAGTGCATTGTCTGGGAAAATACCGTCAAGTACCACCTCCACATCGACAAACAGATATTCCCAGCGACTGATGTTGCCCGGATCGCTGTTTGTCGTGTGCGGAAAATTCGACGGGATGACGGTAAACTGCTGCCCCGAAAAACGGTAGGTGTCATCCCCCAGTACCACGTCGCCTGCCCCGTAATAACAATAGCCAAGTTCCATGTAATTGTGGAAATGAAGCCTGTCTGCCGTGCGGTCACCATAATTCTGCACCCACTTTTCTCCCAGAAGTGCAAGAATCGGACTTCCGGGCGGTAACTGGTAGTACCTAAACTCCATCTTCTTCTTTTTCTTTTCTGCCATTACCCTGCTGCCTTTCTTACAATGTCCTGCATCTGCTGCATCTTGCGCTCCATGTCTGCCACAAGCGTAAGCTGCGTGCGGGCACGGTCGAGATTCTGTCCGTCCCGGTGGATCTTGAAATAACGATCGCCCTGTAAATAATCCATAAGAAACCGCATGCCGCACTCATACGTCATGACCTTTGCCCCCATCGGAAGCAGCGCGGTCTCCTCCGGAGTCAGGCTGCCGCCGCAGCCCTCCAGAAATCCTTTGGTAAAGAGGGAAAACAGCTCCATGCTGCACGAGACTTCGGAGAGATCCCGCTCATCCTCCGCCGCAGTGCTCGCCCCGTAGCGGATCGCATCGCCAAAATCATTCATGGCAAGCCCCGGCATGACCGTATCAAGATCAATGACACAGACCCCCTTTCCGGTCTTATCGTCGAGCATGACATTGTTTAATTTCGTGTCGTTGTGCGTCACGCGGATCGGAAGCTCCCCGCGGTCAAGCCGCCCGGCAAAATAGCAGGCCGTCTCCTTCCGCTCTAAGAAAAAAGCGATCTCCTTTTGAACCTCCGCGGCCCGCCCCACAACATCCTCCCGGACGGCTTTTTCAAATGCCGCAAACCGCGCCCGCGTGTCGTGGAACCCCGGAATTGTCTCATGGAGTGTCTCTGCCGGATAATCCGCCAAAAGCCGCTGGAAGCTGCCGAATGCGACCGCGCTCTCATAAAACTGCTGCGGCGTTTCCACCTGATCAAAGCTGCTCGCCCCGGTGATAAACCGGTACGACCGCCAGTAGTCCCCGTTTGTGTCACGGTAGTACGGTTTGTTGTCCACGGTCGGGATGATATTTAACGTCTCCCTCTCCGGGTCGCCGCCCCGCGCAATAATCTTCTTTTTTAAGAACCCCGTCACACCCGCAATGTTTTCCATGAGTTGTTCCGGATGTGGAAAGGCATCGGCATTCATCCGCTGTAAGATCACATCCAGATCCCCCATATTGCCGACTGCAAACGTCAGGCGGAACGTGTCGTTGATATGTCCGCTCCCGTACACCGTATCTGCAATCAGTGTTCCCTCGTATGCAAATGCTGCAATGGCTTCCTGTTTCTGCTGTTCTGTAATCGCTCTCATATTGTTTTCCCCCTTATGTGTTGTGTCTGTTACCACTTCATGATAAGGCGCGTGCTGCCGCTCCGCTATCGGGATCTTGTTTACATTGTTATAAATCTTGCGCTATAATTACTATAACAGATTTCAGGTGCAAATGCACATGCTATTTTCAGGAGGGGATGCCTATGCCATACCAGCAGTACAACTTCAAACCACAAACCTTTGACGCGCAAAAGAAACGGCCGGATCTGCGCCTGCTTTATATCAGCCATTCCAGCTACGACAAGACCTGGCCGAGCGTGCTGCACTCCCACCCGTTTACCGAGCTGTTTTATGTCTTAAACGGAACCGGCACATTCCAGACCGAGACACAAACCTTCTGCATTGCGGCAGATGACCTGATCCTCATCAATCCCCATGTCATGCACACAGAATTCAGCAACGGCGATGCGGCTTTGGAATATGTTGTTCTCGGATTTGAGGGCATAGCGTTTGAAACCGACGGACACGCGCCCATAACCTGCCTCTGCAAAAATGTAAAGACAATCCGCCCTGCCTGTCTGTTTTATACCAGATCGCTCATACAGGAACTGCATGACCGCAAAGAAAATTATGTAGAAATGTCACAGAATCTGCTCGAAAATCTGCTCTATCTGATCCGGCGGGAGATCCGCGTCACGCCGGAGGCCGTCTCCGTCGGCAAAACCTCACAGGAATGCCGCATGATCGAGCAGTACATCAATGCGCACTACGCGGAAACAATCACGTTAGATACACTAAGTGCCTTAACATTCCACAGCAAATATTACATTGCCCACGCCTTCACCAAATACAAAGGAATCTCGCCCATCAATTATCTGATTACCAGACGCATTGAAGAGGCGAAATCCCTGTTAGAACACACCGACTTTCCGGTCGCAAAAATTGCCCAGGCGGTCGGCTTTTCTTCCCAGTCGTATTTTTCGCAGGCATTCCGTCGGGAAACCACGCTCTCCCCCGATGCCTACCGCAGACAGTTTCTTTCCTAGATCTCGTACCAGAGGATCGCATTGGCC
>ERZ779646.425-NODE-425-length-9428-cov-1.56759_pt1 | contig 9428 bp, 10 predicted proteins | sample MGYA00511907_ERZ779646 | MGnify/ENA primary metagenome ERZ779646 (study PRJEB29588, sample SAMEA2144525) | human gut metagenome | biome: human gut; feature: human-associated habitat; material: faeces | place: Denmark | collected 2008/2010 ...
TAAGATTGTTACAACAGAAGCAAGAGCTAAGGAAGTTCGTAAGCAGGCAGAAAAGCTTATCACACTTGCAGTTAAGGAAAAGGACAACTACGAAACAGTTACAGTATCTGCTAAGGTTGCAAAGAAGGATGCTGAAGGTAAGAGAGTTAAGGAAGTTGTAGATGGCAAGAAGGTTACTGTATATGAAACAGTAGAAAAGGAAATCAAGAAGGATCTTCCTTCAAAGCTTCATGCTAGAAAGCAGATGGACAAGGTTCTTTACAAGGTAACTGAGGTTCCTGCAGATGCTGCTGGAAAGAAGAAGAACACAAAGACTGTTGACCTTACAAACAAGTTATTCGACGAAATCGCTCCAAAGTATGCTGACCGTAAGGGTGGCTATACAAGAATCGTTAAGATTGGCTTAAGAAAAGGTGATGCAGCAATGGAAGTACTTCTTGAATTAGTTTAATCAAGTGCTTTTAAGGCGGGTAAGAAGTAATTCTTATCCGCTGTTTTGTTATATAAAGATATTGTATGGATTAACAGAATGTATGAATCAGGAATTGGAGAAAATAGTGGGAATAGTACAAGCTAAGGATTTAACATTTGAATATATAAGACGTGATGAAGAAGGAAACGTTGAAGGCATTACAACAGCAGTTGACAACGTTAATATAGATATCAAAGCAGGAGATTTTGTGGCAGTATTAGGACATAATGGTTCTGGTAAATCAACATTTGCAAAGCATCTTAATGCACTTGTTATGCCAACAGAGGGCACTGTATATGTGGATGGAATGGATACAAAGGATGCAGATAATACACTTAAGGTCAGACAGACTGCTGGCATGGTATTTCAGAATCCGGACAACCAGATAGTAGGTACACTTGTAGATGAGGAGGTAGGTTTCGGTCCAGAAAATATAGGTGTTCCAACGGAGGAAATCTGGGAAAGAGTAGAAAAGAGCCTTAAAGCAGTAGGTATGTATAAGTTCAGGAATGCATCGCCTAACAAGCTGTCAGGTGGTCAGAAGCAGAGGGTAGCTATAGCTGGAATAGTTGCTATGAAACCTAAGTGCATAGTGCTTGATGAGCCAACAGCCATGCTTGATCCGCTTGGAAGAAAAGAAGTAATACATGTTCTGCACGAGCTCAATAAAAAAGAAGGTGTAACCATAATTCTTATAACACATTATATGGAAGAGGTTATAGACGCAGACCATGTTTTTGTTATGGATAATGGAAAGGTTGTTATGGAAGGAACACCTAGACAGATATTTTCGCAGGTTGATAAACTAAAGGAATTAAGACTTGATGTTCCACAGGTAACAGAGCTTGCATATGAATTAAAAAAAGAGGGACTTCCTGTTAAAGATGGTATTATAAGAAACGAAGAGCTTGTTGAAGAGATAAAAAGACTCGATTTATTAAAGACAGATAAATGATGAAACATCTGACGAATATAGGTTGGTTATTATTACGGTTTGATTTTAGGTAGATTTAAACATATTTAGTTAGATAATAAATTCAAGTGGCGTGACTGTATTATATACAGCATACACACAGAAATGAGGAAGTAGAATGTCAATAATAGTTGATAAAATTAGCCATGTATATGAGGCGGGAACAGGCTTTGAAAGAAAAGCTCTGGACAATGTATCATTTGCAATAGAGGATGGAGAGTTTATAGGTCTTATAGGACATACCGGCTCAGGTAAATCGACATTGATTCAGCATCTGAACGGTCTTTTAAAGGCTACATCAGGACATATATATTACAATGGTAAGGATATATATGAAGCAGGGTATGATATGCGTGAATTAAGAAAAAATGTTGGGCTGGTATTCCAGTATCCAGAGCATCAGTTATTCGAAACAGATATATTTAAGGATGTATGCTTTGGACCTAAGAATCTGGGCTTATCCAGACAGGAATATGAGATAAGGGCTTTCGAGAGCCTGAAACAGGTGGGATTGGACGAAAATCTGTATTACCAGTCTCCATTTGACTTATCAGGCGGTCAGAAAAGAAGAGTTGCAATAGCAGGCGTACTTGCCATGAAACCACAGGTGCTTATACTTGATGAACCAACGGCAGGACTAGATCCAAAGGGCAGAGATGACATTCTTGAATGTATAAAGCAGCTGAGGGAGGAAACTGGAATTACAGTAATTCTGGTTTCGCATAGTATGGAAGATGTTGCAAGATATGTAAGCAGAATCATGGTTATGGATGATGGAGTGCTTAAATATGATGATACACCAAGGAATGTGTTTGCACATCATAAAGAGCTTGAACATATAGGACTTGCAGCTCCACAGGTTACTTATATTATGAATGACCTTATTGCGGCTGGGATAGATGTTAATCCTGATGCGATTACAGTTGAAGAAGCAAGGGATAATATATTGAAGCATTTTAATGTTATTAATAGCAGATAAACAGATACAAGCATAACCTGTATAATGTACAGGAGTGAAATGTAGAAAATGTGCACAGGCACAGGATTGGAAAGATATGATTAAAGATATTACAATAGGACAATATTATCAGGCAGAATCAATTATTCACAGACTTGACCCAAGAGTAAAGCTTATGGGTACATTAGTTTTTATAATTTCATTATTTTTAGGAATGAATATATGGATATATGCATTTGTAACAGTTGCACTTGCAGCGGTTATAGCTATATCAAAGATACCTCTTAAATTCATGGTAAGAGGACTTAAGTCAATAGTGATTCTAATTATAATCAGTGCGGTATTTAACCTGTTTTTAACACCAGGCGAAACACTTATCCAGATATGGAAGCTGACTATAACATACGAAGGTCTTAAGACCGCTATATTTATGGTCGTACGTCTTGTGTACCTTATATTAGGCACATCACTTATGACCCTGACAACAACACCTAATAATCTGACTGACGGCCTTGAAAAGGGCTTAGGATTTCTTAAATATATAAAAGTTCCAGTACACGAGATAGCGATGATGATGTCAATAGCATTAAGATTTATTCCTATTCTTGTGGAAGAAACGGATAAAATAATGAAGGCACAGATGGCAAGAGGCGCAGACTTTGAAAATGGAAATATTATAAAAAGAGCTAAAGCTATGGTGCCGATTCTTGTTCCACTTTTTGTTTCAGCATTCAGAAGGGCAAATGAGCTTGCTATGGCGATGGAAGCAAGATGCTACCATGGTTCAGAGGGCAGGACTAAAATGAAGCCGCTTAAGTATGCTAAAAGGGATAAGATAGCATATTTGTGTATGTTTGCATACCTTGGAGTGTTAATTCTTATTAAAATATTTGTTTAATGGTTTGTTTTATCATTTATACAAGCATGATGTATTAATAGATGTTAGAAATCGCTTAGAATTAACCTCAACAGCATATCAACGGAATTAAGGATGCGTATTAATAAGTGCTGGAAATCGCTTTAGACATTCATATAAGGTTATAGCAGAAATGAGGATTAGAATGAGAAGAATAAGGCTGAGGGTAGCATATGACGGAACGAATTATTCAGGCTGGCAGATACAGCCATCTGCCATAACTATAGAGAAGGTCTTAGATGACGCAATACATCAGCTTACAGGAGAACATATACATGTAATAGGTGCAAGCCGTACAGATGCCGGGGTTCATGCTATGGGAAATGTAGCAGTGTTCGATACAGCTTCAAGTATACCGGCAGACAGATTCACGTATGCACTTAACAGGTACCTTCCTGATGATGTTATTGTGCAAGAATCCGATGAAGTTAATGCAGACTTTCATCCAAGACATTGTGACACAAAGAAAACATATTGCTACAGGATATTAAATACCGAATTCGGAATACCACAGAAAAGAAATTATACCTGGAATGTAGCGGGTAATATAGATATAGACAGAATGAAGAAAGCTGCCGGATATCTTATAGGAGAGCATGACTTTAAGAGCTTCTGCTGTGTCAGAACGCAGGCAGAATCAACAGTAAGGAAGGTATATTCACTTGATGTAGACAAAAAGGATGATGAAATACATATAACAATAACTGGTAATGGATTCCTTTATAATATGGTCAGGATAATAGCAGGAACGCTTATACAGGTTGGAAAGGGCAGGTTCGAACCAGAATATGTCCAATATATGCTTAACGCCTGTGATAGGACACAGGCGGGCCAGACGGCACCACCACAGGGCTTGACACTTATGAAGATAGATTATCTTGAGGAAGAAGGCTGATAAGGAGACATAATCAGCACATGGGAAAAATGTTGAATGATGTATTAACTGATTTAATGAAAAAATAAACATAATCAACATATAAAAAAGAAAATGTTAGATGATATATTAAGTGATTTAATGAAAAGTAGACGTAATCAGCATATAAAAAAAGTAAATGGTTTAGAAGCAGAAATAAATAGTTACTTAATGTGGATACGATAACCTTATGTGTGAATAAAAGAAACCCCCAATAGATAAGTTGTGGATAACCAGTTGAAATTACAGGCTAAAATTATACAATAAAAATAGATTTTATCATTGACACACGCGGTTCAGTGTTATATAATTCTTAAATGTGGCGTGATAAGTGCGCCCTGTTTGGTTAATTCGAATTAGGTGTTTCACCATATGCCCCGGAGAAGCATTTAATATATATTAACATTAATTATATTCAGAACAATTAATTATGCATTTAAGCAATATTTAGGAGGAAAACTAATGAGTACTTATATGGCTAGTGCATCTAACATCGAAAGAAAATGGTATGTTGTAGATGCTGCAGATTATACATTAGGTCGTTTAGCATCACATGTTGCTGCTGTATTAAGAGGTAAGAACAAGCCTACTTATACACCATTCCTTGACTGTGGTGATAATGTTATCGTAATCAACGCTTCTAAGGTTAAGGTTACAGGTAAGAAGTTAGATCAGAAGGTTTACTACAATCACTCAGAGTATGTTGGTGGTATGAAAGAAACAACTCTTAAGGAAATGATGGAAAAGCATCCTGAAAGAGTTATCGAACTTGCTGTTAAGGGTATGCTTCCAAAGGGACCTTTAGGAAGACAGATGTACACAAAGCTTCACGTATATGCTGGTCCAGATCATGAACAGGCAGCTCAGAAGCTTTAAAGTTTTAGTTAAAGGACATATCATAAGGAGGAATTAACAGTGGCTAAGAAAGCAAACGGAAAGTTCTACGGAACAGGTAGAAGAAAAAGCAGTATTGCTAGAGTATATTTAGTACCAGGTAATGGTAATATTACAATAAATAAGAGATCACTTGATGAGTATTTCGGTCTTGAAACACTTAAGGTTGTAGTTAAGCAGCCATTAGTACTTACAGAAACAGCTGATAAGTATGATGTAATCGTTAACGTACACGGTGGCGGATACACAGGTCAGGCTGGTGCTATCAGACACGGTATCTCAAGAGCTCTTCTTCAGGTTGATTCAGACGAATATCGTCCATCACTTAAGAAGGCTGGTTTCTTAACAAGAGATCCAAGAATGAAGGAAAGAAAGAAGTACGGTTTAAAGGCAGCTCGTCGTGCTCCTCAGTTCTCAAAGAGATAATATGTGCTACTTTTGGAAGTTCGGGAAATGGCTTATTTGCTAGATTTCAAGAGTTGTGGATGTTACTGAAAAGTGCTTGGTTTTGGTATATAAGTAACAAACAAGTAACTTAAAAGTAACATATAATAGACATTTATATGTAAATTATTAGGGATGTTTTCCATCAGATTTATCTGGTTGGGAGACATCCCTTTTATGTTGCATATAAACATATTGATTTCATCCTTTCTGTCAGCGAAAGTAACTTATAAGCATCATTTAGCTTATATTAGGTTTATTGCTTTAACTAATTCTCTTATATCCATATGGGTATAGACTTTTTCTGTTAGAGTCATGGCACCGGCGTGACCAACTATCTTTTTAATTGTGGTTTGATCCACATGTGCATCTGCAAGCATTGATATACAGGTGTGTCTACAACAATGTGGTGTTCGTTCAATATCGAGATTCTTCATTAGTGGTTTGAAATAGCTATCATAATAATTGCGATATAAGAAGTGCTTACCATCATCTGTATGAAGCAGATAATCTGAATCAATGTCATCATTAAACCAGCCTTTGTAAAATTCTAATACTTTATTTGCAATAGGCACCTTACGGATTCCATTTTCAGTTTTACTGTCAATCACATCAAAGTATTGCTCCTCAAGATGAACATTTTCTTTTTTCAAGTCTAGCAATTCTGATATTCTCACACCATTGTAAATCAGCATTAGTACAATCTGATAATACTTGTCATCTTTCATAGTCCATAGCTTATCAATTTCATCTTTTGTCAGTCTGTCTCTATCGGCTTTATTTGGATTGCGATTCTTATATTTAAGGATATCAACAAATTCAGAATAGTCTTTCAGTGTAAGTTCATGCTTTAAGGCATATTCGTAAATTTGGTGAAAGAGAACAAGTAGTTTCCTAAGTGTGGGATAATTCTTTCTACAGGTATCAACTACTCTTTGTAAATCATCAAGTTTAACATCCTTAAAAGGTTTATTGGCAATTTTATATATCATAGCCTTATCTGTAGAAAAGATAAGGCTATGATGAAGTAATTATAGAGTCCTTGGAGAGGGACTATAAAAACTACTACTATATAATACGAGCGAGGAGTTATAGATAAACAAATATTTCTTCCTGATCATGTACCTAGAGAATATTATGACAGGGCTACATTGTGGAATGCAGTGGAGAAAATTGAGAAGGCAAAGAATGCTCAGCTTGCAAGAGAAATCGAAATTGCAATTCCAAAAGAGATTTCTTTGGCAGGAACCTATCAGATGGTAAAGTAGTATATAATCGAAAATTTTGTAAGTAAAGGGATGATTGCGGATTGTTGTTATCATGATAAAGGTGATGGAAACAGGCATGCGTATATTTTATTAACTGTAAGACCAATTAACTTAGATGGAACTTGGGGTGATAAGCAGAGAAAGGAATATATTTTCGATAAGGATGGAAATAAGATTTATGATGCGAAAAAGCGCCAATATAAATGCAAGTCTATTCCTACAACAGACTGGAATAACAGAGAAAAATGTTGAACTCTGGAGAATGAAATGGGAAGAAAAGTGCAATCGATATCTGAAGTTATACGGAAGTGATGAACGGGTGGATCATCGCTCTTATGAAAGACAAGGTCTAGATATTTTACCTACAAGACATTTTGGGGTGGCAGCATCACAGATGGAAAAAAGGGGTGTAAAAACGGAACTTGGAAATATTAACAGGAAGATTAAGGAAAAGAATAATTTAATAAAAGCACTGGCTCAAAAGATATCAAACCTGACAGAGGAAGCTAAGCGGATTGCATATGAAGTGAAGAAAAAACTGAAAGATCTGGCGTTATTTTTGGAACAATTGCGAAGTCATTTTATCTGTATAGAATATGTGCAGATAGATAATGTGGAGGAGCAAAGAAAAATAAAAGAAGATTTAATTCAGAACACGGAAGAAGTTGAAAAGGTTTTGGCTATTCGCGAAGAGATGGATGCTAAGCAGGAATTGAAATCAAAGTACGCTAAACGGTCAGTGGAAACAACTTCTGGTGTTGAACGATTACAGCTAAGAGAAGCAATTGAAAAGTTGGAGGAGGAAGTGTATGAGATCCGGGAGATGTTATTGCAATCGAAATTGGATGCGGAGTTATTACTTGAAAAAGATTTAAAAAAGAAATTGAAGATTTCAAAGATGTGCGAGCGATTGTTATCGAGTCTTGAAAATCAGTATGAGCAGTTGAATGAGGAAAAAAGAGAATTATGGGCTGTATATGATACTAAGGTTAAAGCTGTTGCTGCAGAGGATATGGAGGAATTGATTGCGGAGAGACAAGCAGTCAGAGATAAAGAAACTCACAGAGCACGAGCGAAACTTCTTGCAAAGTATGGAGAGGCTTTTAAGGACAGGTTTTTTGATGAGGCGGTTGAAAAGGTGGATTGTGAGATACGAGGAAAGGTGTATGTGAAGAGGGAACAAACTATAGAGAGCCAAGAAGGAGCAAAATTATTTCCTGAACAAAAGTCAAGATAATAGGAATGGTTGTTGAATATAATCTGTAATGGTGATATAATGGTTTAATAAATGAACTGATTTATTTGTAAGGATGGTCGGTATGGGAGAATTAGATTTTTTTATGAATGACAGGATGAAAGTATTGCAGATTATTTATCAACATCAGATTTCTGTGGAAGGGAATAGTTTTTGTCCACTTAACCAGCAAGAAATAGCAGACTTAGTACCATGCAGCAAGCTTAAAGCAAATCAGATTATCAGAGAATTAATTGATGCTGGGTATGTTGAGATGATAAGAAGTAGAGGTAGATATATTTTGACTGAAAAGGCGGAAAATACACTTTTGGAGGTATAGAATATGCTTATAGATGAAATTGTATCTAAGTGTGATAAGAGATATAGTAACTTAGCAGATTGTCAGTGTGAAGATTGTCCTTGTGAAACAGAATGTTCGCATGATTGTAAAGAATGCTTAGAAAATGTTCATTTTCCAGATAGAACTACAATTAGAAGAGAATATGATTGTGTTAATATGGCGGATTGTTATTATTGTAAATATAGTTATAGGTATGCATCTGAACTTATATATGGCTTAAGGCAATTTAGGGATATTAAGAATAGAGATATTTTGAAGGTTATGTCCGTAGGATGTGGACCATGTACAGAATTGGCAGCAATTGATTACATGCTGAGTAAAGGCGAAATTCATTATAACAAACTGGAATTTGTGGGGATAGATCCTTTAAAAAATGTTTGGGGAAATATTTGGGATGATATAAAGGATTATTTAGCAGATGATGATCGAATTTTTGGACAGAGATATTCTGGATATTATTAATATTATTACAGAAAATAACTGGGTTCCCGATTTAATCATTTTTCAATATGTATTTTCTGATATGAATAAAAAGAATTCAAGAGTTAAAATAGAACGGTTCATAGATACACTTGCTGATTTTTTGAATGAACATACAGAAAAAGCGGTATATGTTATAGCGAATGATATAAATTTAAGTGTTATGTATTCTGGAGGACGAGAATTTTTTGATGTATTAGGCAAAAAAATAGGAAGTGAGTTTTTTTTCCCATATCATTTTGATAATTTAAATAGAGAAAATCATTATCATTATGGAACAGAATACGAAGAAAATAGTATTTTCTTTGATATTCCAAGAAGTGTAAATCAAAAGTATATACCATTTGACTCCTGCGCTAGTGCTCAAGTATTAATAATAAAAAAGAAGGAAGAGGGATTGTAATGATATTAAGTGTAAGCCGCAGAACGGACATTCCTAATTATTATTCGGAGTGGTTTTTCAATAGAGTAAAAGAAGGCTTTGTGTATGTCAGAAATCCTATGAATGCACATCA
>ERZ779646.433-NODE-433-length-9276-cov-1.85349_pt1 | contig 9276 bp, 8 predicted proteins | sample MGYA00511907_ERZ779646 | MGnify/ENA primary metagenome ERZ779646 (study PRJEB29588, sample SAMEA2144525) | human gut metagenome | biome: human gut; feature: human-associated habitat; material: faeces | place: Denmark | collected 2008/2010 ...
TCTCCTACGTACATCGCTTCCGCGGAGCGGAACTTTCATGCGATGTGCTCCTTACATAGTATACAGAATTTACATACATTTTTCAAGTCGCTTATCTTGTGAATGAACAAAAATTATACTATAATATAAATGTGTATGTGAAAAAACATTTTGTACACAATAAGAGAATATGCAGGAGGAAACGTGCATGATGAAGATCGGAATGCTTACCAGCGGCGGAGACTGCCAGGCTTTAAATGCAGCCATGCGTGGTGTTGTAAAAGGACTTACTACAAACGTAGACGAACTGGAGATTTATGGATTTGAAAATGGGTACAAAGGGCTGATCTATGAACAGTACAGGATTCTTACAGCCTCAGATTTTTCTGGAATTCTTACCAGAGGTGGAACGATTCTCGGATCTTCCCGCCAGCCATTCAAACAGATGCGTGTACCGGACGAGAACGGACTGGACAAGGTAGAGGCGATGAAATCCACATACCGTAAGCTTGGATTGGACTGTCTGGTGATCCTTGGCGGAAATGGTACGCAAAAGACTGCCAATCTGCTTCGTGAGGAAGGGCTCAATATCATTCATCTTCCAAAGACCATTGACAATGATATTTACGGAACAGATGTGACATTCGGTTTTCAGAGTGCAATTAATATAGCGACAGAGACTATCGATTGCATCCATACAACGGCTGCTTCCCACAACCGTGTATTTATTGTAGAGGTGATGGGACACAAAGTAGGATGGCTTACCCTGTATGCAGGAGTGGCAGGCGGTGCCGACATTATTCTGCTCCCGGAGATTCCGTATGATATTGATAAGGTCGTGGATGCGATTCATAAGCGTACAAAAGACGGAAAAGGATTTACGATTCTTGCAGTTGCAGAAGGTGCAATCTCCAAAGACGATGCACAGCTTACCAAGAAGCAGTACAAGGCAAAAGTTGCATCCCGCAGGTATCCATCGGTTTCTTATGAGATTGCAGATCAGATTCAGGAGAAATGCGGTGTGGAAGTCCGCGTTGCGGTTCCGGGCCACACACAGCGTGGCGGCAGTCCGTGTCCATACGACAGAGTACTATGTACCCGTCTTGGATCTGCCGCTGCCAAAGCAATTATGGATGGAAAATTTGGCTGCATGATCGCCATGATCAACAACAAGACAAAATGTGTGCCGCTTGGAGAGGTGGCAGGCAAGTTAAAGACGGTTGATCCGGACAGTCAGATGATTCAGGAGGCAAAACGGATCGGTATCAGTTTTGGAGATTAAATTTCCTGATATCCGGCAAAAAGGAGAAGAAAAATGTCTTACACGGCTTTATACCGTAAGTTCCGTCCGCAGGAATTCGAAGATGTCAAAGGACAGGAACACATTGTTACAACATTAAAGAACCAGATCAAAGCCGATCGCATAGGACATGCTTATTTGTTTTGCGGTACCCGGGGTACCGGAAAGACGACAGTTGCAAAGATTTTTGCAAAAGCAGTAAATTGTGAACACCCGGTAGACGGAAGTCCCTGTGGAAAATGCCCTGCATGTCAGGGCATTGCCGCTGGGACTTCTATGAATGGACAATATCCGGCAGATCCGGGAAGAAGTATCTTACCGCCCGACAGAGGGGAAATACAAGGTTTACATTATTGATGAGGTGCATATGCTGTCGGCAGGCGCATTCAACGCGCTGCTCAAGACGCTGGAGGAGCCGCCGGCATATGTGATTTTTATTCTTGCGACAACGGAAGCACACAAGATCCCGATTACGATTCTGTCCCGCTGCCAGAGATATGATTTTCACCGGATTTCCATTGATACCATTACCGATCGTCTGGCGGAACTGATGCGTACCGAACAGGTGGATGTCGAGGAGCGCGCACTGCGTTATGTGGCAAAAGCCGGGGACGGTTCGATGCGTGATGCGCTGAGTCTGCTCGACCAGTGTATTGCTTTTCATCTGGGGGAAAAACTCACCTATGAAAATGTGCTGGAAGTGCTCGGTGCAGTGGATACGGAAGTGTTTTCCGCACTGTTGCGCCAGGTGCTGGCAAAAGATGTGACCGGTGCCATCCGGACGGTGGATCATTTGGTGGATCAGGGACGGGAACTGGGACAGATGGTGAACGATTTTACCTGGTACATGAGAAATCTTTTGCTCATCCAGAGTGCGGATGACATGGAGGAAGTGCTGGATATGTCGGCAGATCATCTGGCAGCCCTGAAAGAAGAGGCACAGATGGTGGAGCCGGAAACACTGATCCGGTATATCCGGATTTTCTCAGAGCTGTCCAGCCAGATCCGGTATGCGGCACAGAAGCGCATCCTGCTGGAAATTGCAATTATCAAGCTTTGCCGTCCGCAGATGGAAAAAGATCTGTCGGCACTCAATGAGCGTATGGATGATATGGAGCAGAAATTAGAAAGTGGGGCATTTGTTTCGGCGGCACCACAGAGTGCAGCAGTTCCGGCAGCAGGTGGCACGCAGGCTCCGGCGGCACAGGCACCGGAGAAAACACAGCTTCCCAAAGCCATTCCGGAGGACATTAAACAGGTGATGAACAACTGGCGATCGGTCATTTCGGAGATGGGAGGCATCACCAGACAGTATTTGAATCAGGCGGTGCCGACGCTTGGACCGGCGGGAGAACTGCTCCTGGTGTTTGACGATGCCAACGCTTTTGCCTATCTAAGCGACAATAAGGCAGGGTGTATTGATCATTTGAAAGAAATGATTGCGCAGCGGTGTGCAAAGCAGGTAGAAGTGCAGCTCCGCTTAAATGAAGGAGAACGCAGCGCAGCCAATACGGTACCGGATTTGCGGCAATTAATCAATTTTGATATTGAGGAAGAGAACTTCTAATGGTATGATAATACAAGATTCGTAAATAACTGAAATTAGAAAGCAGGAGGACCCCACATGGCAAAAAGAGGTGGATTCCCTGGCGGTATGCCGGGAAATATGGCGAATATTATGAAACAGGCGCAGAAGATGCAAAAGCAGATGGAAGAGGCGCAGAAGAATTTAGAGGAACAGGAAGTTACGGCAGCAGCAGGAGGCGGAGCCGTGGAAGTGACGGTTTCCGGCAAGCATGAGGTGACAAAGGTAAAACTGGCAGAAGAAGTAGTGGATCCGGATGATATTGAGATGCTCGAGGATCTGATCATGGCAGCGACAAATGAGGCGATGCGTAAAATTGACGAAGCTTCCCAGCAGTCCATGTCACAGATTACAGGGGCATTAGGTGGAGGACTTCCGTTCTGATATGGATTATTACAGTCATGAGATTGCAAAATTGATTGAAGAACTGTCTGCACTTCCGGGAATCGGAGCCAAATCCGCACAGCGGCTGGCATTTCATATTCTGAATATGCCACAGGATCATGTGGATGCACTGGCATCGGCAATTGTTTCTGCAAAGAAAAATGTCAAATACTGCAAGTGCTGTTATAACCTGACAGATCAGGAAATTTGTCCGATCTGCAGTGACACATCCAGAGATCACAAGACGATTATGGTGGTAGAAAATACCCGTGATCTGGTTGCCTATGAAAAAACCGGAAAATACAGCGGGGTCTACCATGTGTTGCATGGTGCAATTTCCCCCATGCTTGGAATCGGTCCGAACGATATCCGGCTGAAGGAACTGATGGTGCGTCTGGAAAAAGATGTGGATGAGGTGATTATTGCAACGAATTCCAGTCTGGAAGGTGAGACAACGGCGATGTATATCAGCAAACTCATCAAACCGACAGGGATTAAAGTGACACGGATTGCCAGCGGAGTGCCGGTTGGCGGAGATCTGGAATATATCGATGAAGTAACTCTCCTGCGGGCATTGCAGGGAAGAACGGAATTATAATACACCACCATTTTAAGAGGAGGAAAGAATAAATAATGAATAATTTAGAATTGGAAAAACTTGCGAATGAAATCCGCAAGAGCATTGTAACTGCAGTGCATAGCGCAAAATCCGGCCATCCGGGTGGATCTTTGTCTTCTGCAGATATTTTTACGTATCTGTATTTCGAAGAGATGAATATTGATCCAAAGAACCCGAAGATGGAGGATCGTGACCGTTTTGTATTGTCCAAAGGACATGTAGCACCGGCTTATTATTCCACACTTGCAGAGCGCGGATTTTTCCCGAAGGAAGATCTTGTGACACTGCGCCATACAGGTTCGTATCTGCAGGGACATCCGGATATGAAGCATATTCCTGGCGTTGATATGTCCAGTGGATCTTTGGGGCAGGGAGTTTCTGCTGCAGTAGGTATGGCAGCAGCCGGAAAATTTGATCACAAGGACTATCGTGTATACACCCTGACCGGAGATGGTGAGATTCAGGAGGGACAGATCTGGGAGGCTGCTATGTGGGCAGGACACCGGAAGCTGGACAATCTGGTAGTGATTGTAGACAATAATAATCTGCAGATTGATGGGGAGATTGACAAAGTATGTTCTCCGTATCCGATTGATAAGAAGTTTGAGGCATTTAATTTCCACACGATCGTGATTGACGGAAATGATTTCGACCAGATCCGTGCAGCATTTGAGGAAGCGAAGAAGACCAAGGGTCAGCCGACTGCCATTATTGCAAAGACCATCAAGGGAAAGGGAGTTTCCTTTATGGAGAATGAAGCCGGATGGCATGGAAAAGCTCCGAATGACGAGCAGTACGAAATCGCTATGAAAGATCTTGAGAAAGCAGGTGAAGCATTATGTCAGAAGTAAAGAAAATTGCAACCAGAGACAGCTATGGAAACGCATTGGTAGAACTTGGAAAAGAGCATGAGAATCTCATCGTGCTCGACGCAGATCTGGCAGGTGCTACCAAAACCTGTATTTTCCAGAAAGAATTTCCGGAGCGTCATTGGGACTGCGGTATCGCAGAGTGCAACATGACAGGTATTGCTGCAGGATTATCTACCTGTGGGAAAGTTCCGTTTATCAGTTCTTTTGCAATGTTTGCAGCCGGACGTAACTACGAGCAGGTTCGCAATTCCATTGGCTATCCACATCTGAATGTAAAGATCGGAGCTACCCATGCAGGAATTTCGGTCGGAGAAGACGGAGCTACCCATCAGTGTCTGGAGGATCTGGCTCTGATGCGTGAGATCCCTGGTATGGTAGTGATCAACCCGTCGGATGATGTGGAAGCACGCGCAGCAGTACATGCAGCATATGATTATGTGGGACCGGTTTATCTTCGGTTTGGACGTCTGGCAGTGCCGGTGATCAATGACAGACCGGATTACAAGTTTGAGATCGGAAAAGGAATCGTATTAAAAGAAGGTACGGATGTAACCATTTTTGCGACAGGACTGGAAGTGTCAGAGTCCTTAGAAGCTGCAAAGATGCTGGAGAAAGATGGAATTTCTGCAGAAGTAATCAATATCCATACCATCAAGCCGATTGACGAGGAACTGGTTGTTGCATCTGCAACAAAGACGAAGAAAGTCGTAACCGTTGAGGAACATTCCGTAATCGGTGGACTTGGAAGCGCGGTAGCGGAAGTATTGTGTGAAAAGGCACCGACAAAGATGATGCGTATCGGCGTGAATGACCGGTTTGGAGAATCCGGACCGGCGGTTGAGCTGATTCATAAATACGAACTGGACGCAGAAGGAATTTACAAAAAAGTAAAAGCTTTTGCAAAATAATACAGCAAGTACAAAGGAGGCTGTCGTATCGAAGGATATGGCAGTCTTTTTTTGCCTGAAGTCTGGAAATATGTCCGGTAGTGTCGTACGATTTTTTTCATGCCTGTCAGGTTTTTCCAAAATTCTACCGGATGGTGGTGATACTATATTCTGGAAAAATGGATAAGGAGGCAGGATATGATAGATATTGCAGAAGGGCCGGGACGTGACCTGAAAAATATCAGACAGATCGGAACACCGGCAGAAGGGGATCGAATTTACATAGAAAATGCGGCGTATGCCAGGGTGCATGAAGAAACTTATGAGGAGCGGAGAGTGTTTATCTTTATGGGGCATACAGAGTGCGAGCAGGGTGTATATATGACCTTTGTAGAGGCTGCCATTCCGGTAAGGGATATGGAATTTTCACAGAATCTGCCGAGATGGGGAACGCATGCGTGGTCGGATGTATTCCGTGAGATTAAGAGATCTTATGAGAATTCCATTATTGTCGGATGGGCATTGGATTGTAAAGGATATCCACCACGCCTGACAGCAGAACTGGAAGCTATCCACAGAGAACAGTTCGGAGGTGCACATCAGGTTCTTTTCCTTATGGACAGTATGGAGGGGGAAGAATACTTTTATCTGCATAAAGGCAACCGGCTGCAACCGAAAAACGGGTTTTATATCTATTATGCAAGGGAACTGCATGAGATACGGATCCCGGATGTGACGATTGAACTGCCGAGACGTGGAACCCGGCAGATGCTTCCGGAGATTCTGACGGAGAGCAAAAAAGAGAACGAAAAAGAAGAATGCAGCAGTTCAAAGAGCGAACGCAAACCAACGTCGTATGCGATGGCTGCCGCAATCGCGTTGCTTTTAGTTCTGGCCGGGGTCGGAATCTGGCAGCAGCGAATTCATATTCCGGGCCTGGAGCAGACCGTGGAGACGATAGGGGAAAAAATCCGCCATGTGTCACAACCGGCAGAAGTCCTGGTGGGAACTGAAAAAAATATAGTGGAAGAACGGACGGAGAGCGCAAAGAGTACGGAAACCATCAGTGAACCCATGCAGCTGATACCGATTGAAGAGGTTCCGGCGGGAGCGGTGAAAAAGGCAGAGGAAGCGGCTCCTTCCACACAGCCGGCCGAGGAAAAAGAAAAACCTGTGGCGGTAGAAAAAGCACAAAATTATTATGTGGTACAACAGGGGGATACGTTGAGCGGAATCTGTAAACAGACATACGGATCAATGAAAAAATTAAAAGAGCTTGAAAAGGCGAATGATCTGGAAGATTCGGATGATATCAGGGTTGGACAGAAATTATTACTTCCGTAACGGGGACTGCAATGCTATAATGATAGAAACGTAAGCGAAAAGGAGAAAAATCTGTGGCTGAAAAAACGGAATTTAAAACCGTAGAGACAAGTCAGGAAGACCTGGAGGAACTGGAAGAAAAAATCAGGAGACACAGGCATAAAATAGCCCGCAGAACGGCACTTGTGATCGTTACTGTTGTAGCAGCAGTGATTTTTGTAGAACTTTGGTCTGCACTTCGCACATATTCAGGATTTGAGGTGCAGGCATCGGCGGAGAGAAAGGACAGTGCGGCAACGGGATATAAGATGTTCCAGGGAAAAATACTGGAATATGATAATGACGGAATCGTGTGTCACGATACAGATGACCGGCTGATCTGGAACCAGTCTTATGAAATGACTGCGCCGGAACTTTCCGTGTGTGAACAGTATCTTGCAGTTTATGATCGTGGAGGGACATTTATTTATATCATGTCGGAACGCGGACTGGTAAAGAAAATCGAAACGGCAACACCGGTTGAACGCGTATGTGTTGCCCGTCAGGGAACGGTGGCTGTGCTGATGAAGGAGGATGATGTCTCGTATGTACGGCTTTATGACAAAAAGGGACAGGAACTTGCCAGCGGTGAATTTTATCAGGAAAAAGGAAGTTTTCCTGTAGATATTGCGCTGGCTCCGGATGCGCAGAAACTGGCAGTAGATATGCTCGACGTGACAAAGGGCAAAACCTGTTCCACGGTTACCTTCTATAACTTTGGTTCGGTTGGGCAGAATGAAATCGACAACAATGTGGGAACGTACAGTTACAAAAATACGATGATATCGGAACTGGTTTATACCGAATCCGGAAAACTTCTCGCGATCAGCGATGCCGGACTGATCTGGTTTGACGGAGCACAAAAACCTGCGCCGAAAAAACAGATAAAGTTTGAACGGGAGATACAGAGTGTCTTCTATAATAATAAATATGTCGGTATTTCATACAGCGATACCAAAAAAGAAAACAGCTGGCACATAAAAGTCTATGACATGAATGGTAAAACGGTCATGGAGAATGATACAGAGATTGCATACAACAGAATCGAGCTCCTCGATAATAATGAAATATGTGTCCGGGATGATTATAACTGTGAATTGTTTACCATACACAGCATCCGTAAATTCCGTTATACGTTTGACCGGCAGCTTTATAACGTATTGTCGGGATCGGATGGTCAGAATTATACATTGGTATTAAACGGAGAAATAGAAGAGGTACGATTACAATGAACTGGTTATTGATACTGGTTGTATTACTTGTTGCCGGAAATATTGTCTGGGGATTCTTCCGTGGTTTCCTGCGTGTGGTTTATTCAATGGCTGCCTGGATACTGATTCTGGTTTTTGTTACGTTTGCAACGCCGTATGTTGCAGACTGGATGACAGAACACACAGGCCTGGATACCAGAATTGAAAAGAATTGCAAAGAGAAATTGCAAAATGCCGTGGCAGGGGAAGAAAAAAGTACAGAAGAACAAAACACGCAGGAACAGAAAGATCTCAGCGGTCTGGGAATGAAACTGCCGGCAAACGTATGGAACCAGATAGGGGATACACATAAACTTGCGGATGGCTGGATGGAGCAAAGCGGACTGTATAATACAATTGCGTCAAAAGCATCATCCCTTGCCATGAAAGCGATTGCATTTGTTATTGTTATGCTGATTACGGTGATCGCCTTTCATCTGATTGCCACTGCGATTGATCTGGTGGCAAAACTGCCCGTAATAGGAGAAGTAAATCATATGCTTGGGGGAATTGCCGGATTGATCAAAGGACTGTTGCTGGTATGGCTGGTATTTGCGTTTGCAGCAATGGGGGCAGCGACAGAAGCCGGGAGTGTTGTGATTGATGCGGTATATCAGTCGGAAATTCTGCAATGGCTATATGAAAATAATTTAATACTGACGATTCTGCTTTCGTTTTTATGATTGAATTGTGGTTTGTAAGCACCCAGGGAACAATATCTTGTGGTGCTTATATTTTTGCAAATAAAATGTAAAGTTTTTGTTGACTTTAGGTTGTCTGCGTGATATTATATCTAAGCTGACTCGTGACGAGGACACTGATACAGGCACTGGCAGGAAGCTGAGTGATGGTTGGTGGTCATGATGATGAAAAAAAGTTGTTGACAAACAATGACAAACATGATAAGATATCAGAGTTGTCGCGTTTGAGAGACAACAAAGAAAAATAAAAAAGTTGTTGACAACGACTTGAAGATATGATAAAATATACAAGCTGTTGGAAATAACAACAACGAACATTGATAACTGAACAGTGAAA
>ERZ779646.441-NODE-441-length-9097-cov-4.93973_pt1 | contig 9097 bp, 6 predicted proteins | sample MGYA00511907_ERZ779646 | MGnify/ENA primary metagenome ERZ779646 (study PRJEB29588, sample SAMEA2144525) | human gut metagenome | biome: human gut; feature: human-associated habitat; material: faeces | place: Denmark | collected 2008/2010 ...
GGAGTCGTTCAATGCTAAAATCAAAGCTTTTCGAAGCCAGTTAAGAGGGGTGGCTGATCTGAAATTCTTCATGTTCAGACTGGCTAGGCTATACGCTTAAAAGAAAGCTTACCAACCAGGAAAATCCGCTGACCCACCTTTCCCGTTTGCAGATGGAGTGGCCGTTAATCCTCTGTCTAAGTTTTCTTTTATTCTTTCTGTTGCAAAACCTTTGATTTCCGGTTTGGGCTCATGGCGTGGTTCTAGTATTTCGTAATAATATGTACGTTCACGCAAGTCTTGGGCTGTCATGCTTGTTGATATGCTAAGCAATAGTGGTACTGAGCATAATCCTATAAGTAGGTTCTTGTTTTTCATCATTGATTTATATATTAATTATTTGTTTTTAAAATATTTGTCAGCAAAGCGAAGGAATTGTTCCCAATCGTATGGAAGAACAGCATGAGGTCCTTTGCGATTGTGGTATGCGATAGGGCCATTCATGTAGGGTGTATCTACGGGAGGCATTTCTTCACAACCTATTCCGCCCAAACCATAGAGGGCATATACAGGTTCAGCTCCTTTACCTCCTAGAAATTCACCTTTTTGGTCGGACCAGTTGTCTTCTTCTGCACTGGCTATATATATAGGTCTTGGAGCAATTAGGGCAACAAGTTCGTGCTGGTCGAAAGGTAAGTATTTTTCCCTGTCATTAAATTGTTTGTAATTACCACAGAACCAATGAGGAAAACGTACATTCATAGCTTCTACAGTCTCACCGAAACAACGACGTGAGATGGCAACTCCACAACATCCCGAATTCCCGGATATGACTAAAGCAAAACGCGGATCGGAGGCTCCGGCCCAGACAGCGGTTTTGCCAAGACGAGAATGACCTATCACGGCAACTTTTTTAGCATCCACTTTTTTGTCTGTTTCCAGATAATCCATGGCACGGCTCATGCCCCATGCCCAAGCTGCAATGGAACCCCATTGATCCGGATCTGGGAAATTCTGCCCTTTCTCGTAATAATAAGGATGCACACCATTTTGGAAGTCATCGTCAAAATCGGGATCCACATCATTATAACAGAAAGTGGCCAGACCATATCCGTGTTCCAAAATTTTATCAAGCTGCCAGGATTTGTCCATTGATCCCCTGAAAGATCTTTTCTTCATTTTTTCATCTGTTATTTCGGGGACAGATAAATCGGGATCATCATATATCGTGTAATTGGGCATGAAGCTGATGCCTAGAAAAACCGGAATTTTTCCTGATACATGATTAGGAAGATACAGTTGCAAGTCGATGTGGGGCCCCTGTGGATCGTCTGTTAATTGGATGGTTATTTCTTTCCGGGTGGCACGTCCGTTCAGAGCTTTTTCATTGATCCGACTGACTGTACAAGGCAGTTTGTGTTTTAATACAGGTGCTTTGCCAAACATATAAGTCGTGAACAGGTTTAAAATTTCGGGGCGGCGTTTTTGCTCCCATTGTTCCTTGGTCTGAACCATTTCTCCGTCGTGGCACATTAATACGGAAGGTAAGGTATATTGCGGAACCTTACTTTCATCATAATTAGCTAATTTGGCATAGTCTTTTCTAGGAGATTTTCCATTTTGGGCGTCAGTATAAGTTATACTCAAGAGGAGCATAATCCATATCATTATGTTTTTCATAAGATCCAGTTTTTATAGAAGTTTGATAACGATTTTTTATAATTAAATTTGTCTTACACCTTTCGGAAGTTTTACTTTGGTTGCGATTTTACCATCGGCTTTCTTCTCGTGGCTGACTTCTATCACGCCCCAAGGGGTGGGATAAGTACCTTTGGCCCATTCTAATTTACCCAAGTGTGGCTCAATACTGATCTGCTTGCGTTCCACGTCCACGATTTTTATACCTAATACATGATCTGACAGCCATGTGGTAGGTCCTGAAGACCACCCATGGCAAAGGCTGTGACGGAATCCGGGATAGCAATAGGCACCGAAATCGCCATGTATGTCTTTTTTCCCGGCTGGAACAGGTTCGTCTATAGGAGCGGCATTAGGAATCCAGTCCAGATTGAAATCTTCCCAAAACGTGGTTGCTCCCAAATCCAGCATGGCTCCCCAGAAAGTTTTAATGATATCTATTGCTTTCTCATACTCACCTGCTTTGGCTAATGCTTCCAGCATATAATACCCGTAAAAAGTGGAAAAACCTTTTCCACCGCCTACAGAGACAACTTCATCGCAAGCCTGTTGGGGATCCATCAATCCGGTGATGGCCATTAATGAAGCTGCCTGTTTCAGATTGTTGTGAGGTAATATCTTTTTTTTCATCCGGTTGATAATGTCCAGACATAATTGAGCATCAGAGGTGTTGCCAAGTTTTAAAGACAATTGATGCGCATCTTGCATGGCCCATACGATCAGTGCGCGATAGCCTGCCTCAACTCCGGCTTTATTTCCGCTGGATGGCCAGTCCAAAAAGCGGGCAGGTGCTAACGTTTCATTTCCCGCATCATCCACTTTTCCGTTTATCAGATGGATTAATCCGCTGATATAGTCGGAATGTTTCTTTAAAAAATCAATATCTCCGGTCTGGTGATACCATTCATATTGGTTGATCAGATACCATAGGCTGTATGCACTCATGCCATTCATCCAATCGGGTAAAGGAAATTGTTTGCAGGCCAGGTCCAGACTGTTGGGAATCACCTCATTGTATCCGAAAACACGGCTGATGGTCATTAATTCAGGATGCATATCGCCCAGCCAGACTACCCGGTCACGTTTGATGCCATCCCATAAAAACTCCTGCATGTTCAAGTGGACAGTATAGGCTCCGGTAATCCATATTTTGTTTAAACGTTGGTCGTTGCATTCAAAAGACCCCAGATAGGGAATATCACGGTAGCGCAGGATAGCTGAAATTTCTTTTAAAGAGATAGTAGCGTTGTTTTGCAGCAAGTCGAGACGGACAAAGCGGAAACCGGTATTGCCTATTTCAATCATGCCGTCACGGGGAATTTCCATGATGATATCACGTTTGGCATGATCGTCTGTTGAAAATCCCACTTTCCATTCGGTATTTGAAGTGGTACTGTTGGCTTCTCCAACAGATTCTCCGAAACGTATCCTTACCAAAGAAGGCTCCCTACGGCTGGAACTACCCATGACGAGCTTTAATCCTCCATGCAGTTCACTGCCGAAATCCAGTAATAAGGATGCCTTCTCTGTTTCAGTAGAGGTCATTATGCAACATTTTTTTCTGTTCATCTCCGATTGGCCGTTTCCACGCTCTAACAAATAGTGTTCGTCTTTTATTAGATTATTCTTACATCCTGCGTATTTGGTAACAATACGTTTGGGGGTGATGTAAGCACGGTTCATGATATCTTTGGTCATTCTTTGTGAGGCATCGCTTTGTAGGGTGGGAGGGATACCTGCATATAGAAGTGCGGGTAGCAGAACGAATGCAATTATGCTTTTTCTGATTGTTGGTAATAGTTCCATAGTATCTTTGATTTTTGATTTGTGCAAATATAGACGAAGAAGGTATCTTACCTATGGAATTTTATTCATTTACATGGAATATTGTTCATATTCTTTCTGTTCTTTTTCCATATACGGATAACAATCTTTATTCATCTTGTTGGATTTGTATTGGATTTTAGTTATTGTTTTTTTGGGGGGCTGACAGATAGATTCTTTATATGAAAAGAAATGAGTGAATGAACTGTACAGAACTTGTTGATATCACTTTTCTTTTATAATCCATATTCCTTCAAAAAAAGGAGCCTCACCTCGTAGCTTTCCTTCTTCTGTTTTATATAGTCGTGCGCTCACTATATCGTTGATTTGTATTATATAAATATCTCCTTCTTTTGTGTAGTGGCTTGTCAGAACCAATGGTCCTGGTGCGACAAATCGGCATAGCGTGTCGTTCAGGAAATCTATGTAATCTATTTGTGGATTGCCATCTACAAGTTCATAGCGTATAGTTTTTTGTTGTTTGCATCCCGCTATTAACAAGAATAGTGTAGTGAAGCATATAAACCGACCGATTTTTTTCATTATAAAATAAGTATTTATGGTGTGGAAAATAGGGGAGTACTGAATCCGGCACTCCCCTTATTAATTATTGACTGCAAAAATCTAGTCTGTTAATAGCCTGGATTCTGCATTGCGGCTTTTTCTTCATCACTTAAATTCGTACCGTCTTCATGTTGAAGTTGGTCTAAGAATGTTTGTGGAATAGGACGAAGCAAATGTTTGTCTGCTATATTGGCAGCTGCTTCCGGATTGAATAATTTAGCACGTTGAACCAAAGTCTTGGTACGGCTTAATTCTTCCCAGCGGTTCCATTCACCTAGGCATTCGCGGGTACGTTCGTTTAAAATGAAATTGATCAAACGGTCTTTGTCCCCATTTACGCCCATAGCTGATAGAATAGCTTCATCCTCGGCCGGTAATGATGAATAACTTGAAATTTGCAGACTGGAAGCATCTGTAGTGCGTTCTATACCAGTTGAAAGATAGTAAGTGTTCTTTTGAAGGAAAGAAGCCTTGAATGCCTCTGTGTTATTGATTTTGGTACCATTGGCATCTTTGCATTTACCTAAAGTGCTTAGTGCGGTTGAATTATCTTCGTCACCACCTGCGCTTTTCAAGAAAGCCATAGAACCATCGGTGTAGTATTCGCGATCTTCACCATTTTTCCATTCGGCACGTGCACGGAGCTGGTTGATGGTAGAGATAGCATCCTGGAAGTTACCGGAACGTACTTGAGCTTCCGCTTTTATCAGATAAGTTTCGCCTGTACGGGCCATAATGACATCACGATGTGCGTCCCCTTTTTCTGCTGTACGCGAGCCGTCATCAGTTTTATTGATACCACAGAAGACATTGGACTGTGCTGGATTTCCGCTAACACCATAGGTGTTCAATACATATTGACCACCGGCATATACAGGGAACACATTCGGCACCCATTTATTTGTTTCGGGGTTTACAAAGGAGTGGGCTATACCACCACGACCTACTGTTCCATAATCGGAGTTTGTGGCGTCTTTAAAACGGTTGTCACTTTTTTTATTAAGAATAAAGATGATGCCTTGGTCGCCTAGTGTTGGAACCTGATCGGCTGTAATACCGTTTGTAGCCACTACATCATCTGCTTTCGATGCAATATTATTCAATCCGTAGACAGTTTTGAATGTTTTCCACATACGTGAGTCATTCACATTGTCAAAGATAGCATAAGCGTATTCTGTAGGGCGGCAACGTTGGAAGTCCATACCACCAATATATTGGCCACGTTGTGTCCAACCACCGGAGAAGTTGGAGAATTGTGGGTTGAAGTAACTATAAGTACGGTTCCGAAACGTCCGGTTGCCGAAGAAGTGTGTTGGCATGACATTAATATTTCATTAGACTCCTCGGCTTTGCAGTCTATACCGGTCCATTTGGCGTAAAGGTTATTATAATCACTTTCTAACGGACATTTTGAGATGACTTCATCGCATAACGTAATCGCTTTTTTCAAATCAGCATCAGCAGGATAACTTGAGTTCCAGTCGCTGCAACGTTCAGACTGACGGTACAGCAAAGCTTTTGCCAGGAAGTGTGCTGCTGTGTATTTAGTCCATGTACCTGTACCACGCCATCTGTCTGTAGGCAGTTTGTCGTAAGCGTTCTGCAAGTCATCAATCACTTGGTTTAATGTTTCTTCTGCAGAAGCGCGAGTAAAGGTTCTGACCACACCTTCAGTAACTTGGGTTTGCAGAACCACACCACCATATTGTGCGAAAAGACGATAGTAGTTATATCCACGTAGGAAATAAGCTTCACCCAAGCATTTTTCACGGACTTCCGCATCAGTAACATAGTCAGCTGATGCGATAACTTGATTGGCAGAAGCGATGCCGTAATACATCTGATCCCAAAGAGCTGATATACCCGGACAGTTATTGTTGGCCGCTCCGTTTGCTTTTGTACAGTCCAATGGGTTCAGACGGCTGTCATAAGTGTTCCATGGTTCTGCCGTCAGGTCAGAGCCGTTTGTGAATTCATCAGTGCCGTAAAGGGTAATACCATACGCCCATTCATAACCGAAATGCCAACGGATGTTACCGTACAGTGCGGTAGCCAGATCTTGAATGCCCTGTGACGTTTTGAAATAATCAGTGGTATAGGATGACTTGTTTTTTTCATCTAGGAAACTATCGCTACAAGAACTGAAACCGGCAGTCATTGCGACAGACAGGGCAGCTGTGAATAATGTATATTTTAAATTTTTCATTTTAAAAACAGTTTAATGTGTTATTATCAAATTAGAAACCAACTTGTAAACCGAAAGTAAAGCCTCTATTGTAATAAGTAGTGCCTAAGTCCAGATCCATAAAATCTACTGAAGAATAGAGGTTGCCTATATTCTTAGCTTGTGCATATAATTTAAGAGAACTGATTCCGATGTTCTTTAATGCTTTGGAATTGAAGTTATAACCTAAAGAAATGTTACGGATCTTGATGAATGAGGCATCTTTAAAGCCTAGCAGACTTGAATAAGCATCACCACCTGCTGTACTGTAAATCGGTTTTTGATAATCAGCACCAGTGTTGTCCGGAGTCCAATAGCTTATTTCACGTTGGTTGTACATACCGTATTGGCCTTCACCACCCGTATCAACCATATAACCAAATCGTCCGTTTAGCTCGATACCTAGTTCAAGACCTTTATAGTTGAATGTATTGCTCCATCCCAGTACCCATTTAGGATTTTTGTTGCCAAGAATAATACGGTCATTACTGTCTATAATATAGTTACCATCCTGATCAACTGGTTTAACCATACCTGCTTCAAATTTATGTCCGTTGGCATTGAATTTAGCCATTTCTGCCGCATCACTTTCCTGCCACAGACCATCGCTGGCAGTACCATAGAAAACATTGATTGACTCACCAATGAACCAGGCATTGGAAATGTCATCCTGCTTGCCGTTGGCAAGTTCTACGATTTCATCTTTTTGATAGGCTGCATTGATAGTGGAACTCCATTCAAAGTCTTTGGTTTGTATGGGAACCAAGTTCAGAGATAAGTCAACACCGAAGTTTTTTGTTTTACCTACATTGGCATAAGTAGAATTAAAGCCGGTTAAGGTTGGAATAGTCATGCTTAATAATAAGTCATTGGTGTTAGAGTGATAAATATCCATTGAACCGCTGATACGTCCATTCAAGAAACTGAAATCTACACCATAGTTATATTGTGTTGTCTTTTCCCAACCTAAATCTTTATTTGCCATTTTTACTTGAGAAGAAGTGTAATAAGGTTCATTTGTAGCATAAGCAGGTGTTAGAGTAGAGCCAAAAGGTACATAGAATGACTGGATATTACCTAATGTAGAATATGCACTTACAGCTGAGTTACCTGTTGTTCCCAAACCGAAACGAAGCTTTAACTGGTTTATCCAAGAAATATCTTTCATGAAGTCTTCTTGGTCAATGCGCCAGCCCAAGGCGGCAGAAGGGAAGAAACTCCATTTGTGTCCGTCTGCTAATACAGAAGAACCGTCATAACGTCCGGATACAGTCAATAAATAACGGTCGTTGTATGCGTAGTTTATACGTGCCATGTATGATGCCAGCTGATTTTCAGACATACCGGTACTCATACCAGCACCATAAGTTGCTGCATCTGTAATGTCTACACTGCCCATGTTGTACCATTCAAAATTCTCATTAGGAATGGCGTTAGCACTTTCGGAACCACTTTCTTTATTATATTTGGAAGCTGATTGCAATAAGGTTACGCCTAAGTTATGTTTGCCAAATGTCTTGTTATAGTTGATCTGATTATCCAGTGTCCATGACAAGTAACGATCTGTTGCATATTTAGCATAGTTTTTTGAGCCCATTTTCACGGCAGAGTCTTTGCTGATAAAAATACCTTGACGATAGTGGCGGAAATCAGGACCGAAAGAGATTTTATAGCTTAGTCCCTCTAGTGGTGCCCATATTTTTCCAAAATCAAATTGTCCGTAAAAGCTGCCTAGTGCACGGAAAGTTTGGCGGTTATCGGTTGACTTATTCCATTCGTCAATCACAGTATAGACATTGGTGGTGGAGCCACAGGGGTTGGTAATGATATTGCCTTCTTCATCATAAGGAACACCAAAGCGTGGAATAGCTTTTGCCGCGCTATATATATCAACAGGGCCCGAGCCTGAAGATTGTCCGGTACGGGAATAACCATAGTCTTGAACCGCCCATGAACCGTTGATAGATCCGCCCATTTTAAACCAAGGTTTTACTTGTAAATCGACAGACATTGAGAAATTATAACGTTCATATTCCTGTCCTTTCTGAGTACCTTGATTATTTAGATAACCAATAGAGAAGAAAGCTTGTGCAGTTTCGTTACCGCCACTACCACTGATGGTATGTTCATGTGTGATACCTGTTTGGGTCACTATGTCTGCCCAGTCGGTATCTGTTACTCTACTTCCATCCCAAGTACCGTTATTCCAACCTTTATTTACATTAGCCAAAGCTGCGGGATCACCTGATGCTGCGAAATAAATTTGGTCTTTATCGTAGTTAGGTTGGTCACCGCGAGGATTGTTTACCGGATCTGAGTTATAATAAGCCCAACGGCGCCAGGTAATATAATCGCTTGCACTCATGGCAGGTGATTTGTCTTTTAGGGTTTCTAATGTGACAGAACCTGAGTAGTTTAAAGCGAGTCTACCTGCTTTACCGCGTTTGGTGGTTATCAATATGACACCATTGGCACCACGAGAACCGTAAATAGCTGTAGAAGAGGCATCCTTTAAGATATCAATGGATTCTATGTCACGCGGATTGATCGTTTCAATTCCTCCAGCACTCAAGGGCACTCCATCTACTACATACAGAGGGTCTGATGATGCGCTGATAGATCGGTTACCACGAATACGGATTGATCCTACAGTACCCGGACGTTCACTTGAGGTGATATCTACACCGGCAGCTTTGCCTTGTAAGGCTTCAAAAGCATTGTTCACAGGTCTTGTATTCAATTCTTCAGAACCCACACGTGCCATAGCACCAGTCACATCACTTTTTTTCTGAACACCATAACCAACCA
>ERZ779646.471-NODE-471-length-8778-cov-1.25679_pt1 | contig 8778 bp, 4 predicted proteins | sample MGYA00511907_ERZ779646 | MGnify/ENA primary metagenome ERZ779646 (study PRJEB29588, sample SAMEA2144525) | human gut metagenome | biome: human gut; feature: human-associated habitat; material: faeces | place: Denmark | collected 2008/2010 ...
GAAAACGGTAAACCGTTGAGCCAACCGGGTAATAGTTGGTTTGTAGGTAAACCTATACATGTTTATTATGACTATTTACCGGACGGTATCTATCAGTATGAAGATTTCGATATCAAACGAAATGCTTATGGCAAATTGGAATATACATTGAAACCGACAATTGATACCGATGGCGATGGTATAGCTGATAAAGCCTTGACACGCGAAGATAATGTTGTTCCGGGATCTGTAAAGATAAAAGATGTAAATGGCGATGGAAAAATAAATGCAGATGACCGTACACCTATCTCCAGAGATCCGGACTTCACACTCTCCCTAAATACAACTCTCAAATGGAAAGGTTTTGATTTCTATATGGATTGGTATGGTGTGTCCGGTCGTAAAATCAGAAATGGCTATCTCTCCGAATCCAATAGTGGTGGTTCTTTACAGGGAAAACTAAACGGCGTGAAGGTAAATTACTGGACTCCATTCAACCCTTCAAACGAATTTCCACGACCTAGTCATAACACAAATGTCACTTATCATGGTTCCCTGGCAATTCAGGATGCTTCTTATATCCGTTTACGCACCTTACAACTGGGATATACTTTCCCCACCCGACTATTGAAGAATACTCCGATTCATAAATTACGCTTGTATGCAACAGCTACTAACTTGCTGACATTTACGGAGTTTAAATCTTATAGTCCCGAACTGACTCCAGGGTCTTATCCGGAGCCCAGACAATATGTGTTTGGTGTCAATGTTTCATTCTAAAATAAAGAATCCTTATGAAAAAGTTAATATATACAGCCTTTGTCATTTGCGGAATGTTGACCGCTTCCTGCTCGGATTTATTAAATCTGGAATCCAAAACAGCCGTGACGAATAATTATCTGTTCACTACTCCCGAAGGGTTGAATACTGCCGTTACAGGATTGTATTCCCTGGCACGTGAATTGCCGGGTGGAGCGGATAATAACGAATCTAATCTGTACATCGTTACCATGTGTGACTTTAATACGGATATTGCCATACTTAGAGCAGGTGTTTCTACCTCAATCGGACGTTTGAATACAAGTTTTACTCCAAGTACTGGAGATGTCAATAAGTTTTGGAAACATCACTATGGGATTATCGGAAAAGCAAATGAAATTATTGTAGCGGCAGAAGCCTTGGGGCTGGATGACAGCGATGTATTGCACGCATGGAGTGAAGCGAAATTTTTCAGAGGACGGAGCTATTTTGAACTTTGGAAACGCTTTGACCGCCTTTATCTGAACGTCACTCCAACCACTGTCGATAATCTGAAACGGGAGTATAAACCGGCTTCTCATGAAGAACTGATGACATTGATGACGACTGACTTGGATGATGCGATGAAAGGTCTGGACTGGTCACTTCCTCAAAATAACGGAAATGTATTGTATGGACGGGTAACGAAAGCGACTGCCAAACATGTCCGTGCACAGGTTGCCATGTGGGAATCGGATTGGGATACAGCCATTGAGGAATGTGAAGACATCTTTAAACAGGAGGGCATTTACTCAATGGAAAAGAAGGCCGAGAATGTATTTAATAGCGCAGATTTGAAATCCCCGGAAGTGTTGTGGAGTTTCCAATATTCACAAAACTTGGGTGGAGGAGGTTCCGGAACTCCGGTTGCCGGACATCGTATCTCTATTCAGACTACTACCCGAATCAATAAAATTGCAGGTTGTATCAATACGGCCGATCAGGGTGGATATGGTTGGGGACGTATTTATCCGAATACCTATTTATTGAGTTTGTATGATCAGGCTAAAGATACACGATACAATGAATTGTTTGTACACCGTTTCAAATACAATGATCCTACTTCTCCTAAATATGGCGAATTGATTCCCCTTGCGAAAAGTTCCAGTTATTGTGAGACGTTGCATTTCATGTCGAAAAAATACTTTGATCAGTGGACTATGGCCGATAATCCGGACCGGACAACGGGATTCAAGGATTTGATTGTCTATCGACTGGCTGAAACTTACTTAATGGCGGCAGAAGCGTATATGCGCCGTGACGGAGGAATGAGCACGGATGCTCTGCGCTGTTACAATAAAACATGGGAACGTGCCGGGAATGACAAATTTGCGGGACCTCTGACGCAAGATATTCTTTTGGATGAATATGCCCGTGAACTGAACTTCGAGGGAGTCCGTTGGCCTTTACTAAAACGTTTGGGGCTTTTGGGTGAAAGGGTGAAAGCGCATTATGGCGAGACGAAAGCTGAAAATCCTTATTTAGATAAAGATTATGCGGAATGTCGTACCAGTTTTGTAGTTGGAAAGCACGAATGTTGGCCTATCCCACAGGAGCAGATTGACTTGATGGGGAAAGAGAATTTTCCGCAGAATGAGAATTGGTATTAAGCGATTGATTATCTGTAAAACATGAATGAGTATGAAAAGAATAATATATCTGTTATTGATTTTAAATCTGGGGCTGCTTTCCTGTGTCGATGATGCGTCGGTACGTGTGATGCCTGAATTTAATTGTAAAGATACAAAAGTAACCCTGGCAAAAGCGGCGGGTTCTTCCGTTACATCGCTATTATATACTAATGTCGGTCAGGTTGTTGCTCAATATCAAGCGGAGTGGCTTTCTGTAGATGTAAACGCTAAAAGTGTAATATACACTGCCTTGACGCAGAATGACGGTGAGGATGCAAGGAGTACTGTCGTGAAACTGACTTGCGGTTCATATACAGTGGAAGTGACGGTTACACAGGATTCCAAAGAACCTGACCTTTCTTTGAAGGTAGGACAAAGTGTAGATGATGGTATCGGTATGATTTTCTGGGTGGATCCTTCGGATAAGATGGTAGGAAAAGCTGTATCTGTAAAACGTCAGGGAGGAAATCCTTTTGAGGCTTCTGTGATGTCTCATAATGCGCTTTCTACAGTGAATGGATATGCCAATACGGCTTTGTTTACTGCTCCTGCTGCAAATGATGCAGTGGCATACTGTCAGTCGTTGGGTGAGGGATGGTATCTGCCTGCACGTGATGAGTTATGGGAGTTGTTTGATGTTTACAACGGTATTGGACATGCTGATCCGGATTTTGCTTCGGTTGTACCTGATAAGTTGACGGAAGTTGAGAAAGCGGCACGTGCGGCATTTGATAAGATGTTGACCGATTTGCAGGGTGATGTGATAAACGAGGCTGCCGGTTCGGGCAATGGGGAAAGCTATTGGTCGAGTACGGAAAATGCAGCAGGGGATAAGGCTTATTGGGTACGTTTCGGAAAGTCTGGTGCTGATGCAGGAAATAAAACAGCTACCAACCGTTTTGTGAGATGTATGCGCACAATTGGTGATTATACTTATCCTGAAGAGCCGGCAACTTTGACGGTGGCTCCCAATCCTGTGACATTGGAAGGTGCTAACGAAGCGGAAGCAAATGTTACGTTGACATCCAATAAGAGTGTATTCAGCGTAGTGTTGGCAGATGATTCCTGGCTTTCATATACTATTTCAGGCACAACAGTTACGTTCAAGGCAAAATCAAAAAATACCACTGGTAATATTCGTACGACAATTGCTACAATAACAGCCGGTACTGGCGCAGCCGCAAAAGCAGTGGAGGCAACAGTGAATCAAAATGTAGCTGCCGAGGGAGACGCTTCCCTCGAATTGAGTACCAATACGGTGACTATTACGCCTGATGCGGTAGCAAAATCAGAGGTAATTACAATGATTTCTGATGAGACGGAATTTGCAATAAATATCACTGATGAATCTTGGGTGAAAGCGTATGTTGATGTAACAAATAAAACTCTTTATTTTTGGACATTATCTCCTAATCTGAATAGTTCTAATCGGGTAACGACTGCTACGGTAACAGCCGGAAGCGGAGCGAATGCGCCTAAACAAGAGGTTACGATTACACAGAGAGGACTTTTAAGTTCCGAGTTTGCGGTGGGACAGGTAATTGCGGATAATGGTTCGTTAAAAGGAGGCATTGTGTTCTGGGTTGATGGAACTAATCGTGGTAAGGCTAAGATTATGTCGTTGGACAGAGAGAATTTGGCATGGTCTACAGCAGGCTCTCCGGCTTCTACCGGAGTGGATTTATCCGGAGATGATGGATATACTAATACTATGGCGTTGGCTGCATTACCAAATGCATCGGAAATGCCTGCCATTAAGTTCTGTATGGACAAGGGGACAGGTTGGTATTGGTCGGGGAGAAAAGACTTGGAACAAATGTTTGAAACATATAATGGGACCACTGTGGCAAATGCAACAAATGATAATCCGAATGCGATTACTGATTTTGAAAAAGCCAATCGTGCAGCATGGGATCGGGTTGTCAGCAATGCGGGAGGAACTATTATGAATGAGGCTGCGTCATCTTCTACAGGAGATACATATTGGGCTTGTCGTGAGGCTTCGAAAGGTGTGAATGGATTTTATGTACGTTTTGGAAAGCCTATATCTTGGAGCAGTGCAACCTCTAAAAAGAGTTCTTTAAGATATATTCGTGCAGTCCGTTCAATCTCGAAATAATGGTATTAGGTATGTATAAGGTATATAGAAAAATAATCTTAGCCTGCTTGTTATTGATTGTTGCCAGCACGGTCTGCGGTCAGCGTGTGACGCAAACGATCAACGATGGTTGGAAGTTCTCCCTCTTTGAGGGAGACGCGTCCACTGCTGACTTTGATGTGTCCGGTTGGACTGACGTTTCCATTCCTCATACTTGGAATTCAAAAGATGCAGAAGATGAAATCCCCGGTTATTTCCGGGGAAAAGGCTGGTACAGGAAAGCCGTGACAGTGGAGGAACTGATTGCAGGTCAAAGAGTTTATCTTTGTTTTGAAGGAGCCAATCAGGAGACAAATGTATTTGTGAATGGAAAGTTGGTAGGGAATCATAAAGGTGGTTATTCTGCTTTTACGTTTGATGTGACTGACTATGTTCATACCGGACGCAATTTGGTGGCAGTGAGTGTTGACAACTCTTATAATCCGGATATTGCTCCTCTTTCGGCGGATTTCACTTTCTTCGGCGGACTTTATCGGGATGTTTATCTGGTGTATACTTCGCCCGTGCAACTGTCTACCACTCATTATGCTTCCAGTGGAGTATATCTCAAAACTGTTGGGATAACAGATGCTCAAGCGGAAGTGTGTGCAAAAACATTCTTGTCCAATGCTTTGAAAAGTAATCAGGCATTGATTCTTGAAACGGAGATTTTGGATGCAGACGGTAATAGAGTGGCACTTTCCGCAAAGAAAGTGAATGTGAAAGCAGGAGAGAAGAATGTAGCCTTTGAAGCGTTGATGACTATTGCGCAACCCAAACGGTGGGATGTTGATTCTCCTTATTTATATAAGGTGTATAGCCGTTTGAAGAATAAAAAGGGAGAAGTTCTCGATTGCGTTGTTAATCCGCTGGGAATCCGTGATGCGGAGAAAGGTTTTTTCCTGAACGGGAAATATCGGAAATTGATTGGTACCAGCCGGCATCAGGATTACAAAGGAATGGGGAATGCCTTGCGGGATGAAATGCATATCCGGGATATACAGTTGAGTAAGGATATGGGAAGTAATTTCCTGCGAGTGGCTCATTATCCGCAAGATCCGGTTGTGATGCAGATGTGTGATAAGTTGGGGCTGTTGACTTCGGTTGAAATTCCGATTGTAAATGCCATTACTCAAAGTAGGGCGTTTATGGACAACTGTGTGGAACAGGCTACGGAAATGGTTTGTCAGAACTATAATTATCCGTCTGTCATCATTTGGGCTTACATGAATGAAGTGCTTTTGCGTCCTCCCTTTAATCCTGACAACAAGAAAGAACGGGCGGAATATATGAAGTTTCTTCATCAAATAGCTTCGGCTGTTGAGGCGCAGATCAGAAGTCTGGACTCGGAACGCTATACCATGTTGCCTTGTCATTCTGCTTCCCAAATCTATCAGGAAGCAGGGATTACTGAATTGCCGATGTTATTGGGATTTAATCTTTATAATGGATGGTATGGTGGTAATTTGGGCGGATTTGAAGAGAAACTGGAAGAACTTCACAAGGAGTTTCCTCATAAACCGTTGCTTATTACCGAATATGGGGCGGATGTAGATACTCGTATTCACTCTTTTTCGCCGGTGCGGTTTGATTTTAGTTGTGAGTTCGGCTCTGTCTATCATGAACATTATTTGCCTGAAATTCTAAAAAGGGATTATATCGTGGGGGCTATGGTCTGGAATTTGAATGATTTTTATTCCGAAGCCAGAAGAAATGCTATGCCTCATGTGAACAATAAAGGGTTGGTAAGTACGGATAGAGAACGTAAGGACGGATATTATCTTTATCAGGCTTATCTGAAAGAGTCACCTGTCCTGCATATTGCTTCTAAATCTTGGAAGAATAGGGCAGGAGCCAGTCGGGATGGAAAGAGTTGTACGCAACCGCTGAAAGTTTATACTAACGCGGATAAGGTGGAGGTCTTTTTGAATGGAAAATGTTTGGGAGTATATCCGGTAGCAGATAAGGTGGTTTCCGTGGACATTCCTTTTGTAAACGGAAAGAATGTGGTGGATGCTGTGATTGAAAAGGAGGGACGTGAATATCGTGACCAGTATGTCTGTGATTTTAAATGTGTCAATGTGAAGAATGGCTTTACGGAAATCAATGTACTACTGGGTGCTCGACGCTATTTTGAGGACCGGATAGCAGAGATGTGCTGGATACCCGAACAGGCTTATGCAGAAGGTTCATGGGGATATATTGGTGGGGAAGTGGCTCCGAACAAAACTCGTTATGGCTCTTTGCCTGCCAGCGATACAGATATACTGGGGACGGATCAGGATCCTGTCTTCCAGACACAGCGAGTAGGTATTGAAGCTTTTAAGGCAGATGTACCGGATGGTGTTTATGCTGTATATTTATATTGGACAGAACTTACTTCTGAAAATAAAAGAGAGGCTTTGGTGTATAATTTAGGAAATGATGTGGTGAGGGAGGACTATATTAACCGGGTATTTTCTGTGGATATAAATGGAGTATCTGTTGCCAAACAACTGAATATTGCAGAAGAATACGGTTCCGAACGTGCGGTTATTAAGAAATATATTGTTCCGGTTTCACAAGGAAAGGGGCTTGTCGTTCGTTTTGGAGCGGTGGAGTCTGTGCCCATTTTAAATGCAATACGAATCGTAAAAGAATATTAGATGATGAAAAATAGTATAGTTATATTGTTTTTACTGCTGTTATCCCAGTTTGGTTATGCCCAGGGACGTACATTTAAGGTCACTGCCCGTCCGTGGGTGAAAGGACAGAAAAAACTGCCTTGGAAAGAGTATGATACCCGTACTATTGCTCAATTGGATGGGTTCAAACCTACTGGTAAAGTACGTGTGAATAAGTATGGAAGTGATCTGGATGCTCCCAGGTATCGGGCTACAGGATTTTTCAGGGTAGAACGTATTAGAGATCGATGGTGGATGATTGATCCCGATGGGTATCGGCATTTGCAGAAAGTGGTGGTAGGAGTACGTTTAGGTACTTCCGAACGCAATAAACAAGCAATGCTGGACAAATTCGGTACGGAGGAAAAATGGATCGAAGGAACGGCACGGATGATTCATTCGCTGGGCTTTTCCGGGGCCGGCTCCTGGAGTAATGAAGAAGCTATTGCCTCTTACAATGCCTCTCACAAGGAGGTACTGACTCGCTCAATCATTCTGAACCTGATGAGTGGATATGGGAAGAAACGAGGAGGAACTTATCAGTTACCTGGTAATACGGGATATCCTAATCAGTGTATTTTCGTTTTTGACCCGGAGTTCGAAACCTATTGCGATGAGATGGCACAAAAACTGGTCGCAAATAAAACGGATAAAAATATCATCGGCTATTTTTCGGATAATGAACTGCCGTTCGGGCCGAAGAATCTGGAGGGGTATCTGACTTTGAAGAATCCCAATGATCCGGGAAGATTGTATGCAGAATCCTGGTTGAAACAGCAGGGTATTACCTTGCAGCAAATTACGGACGAACATCGGGAAGAGTTTGCGGGGGTAGTAGCGGAACGATACTATAAAGTGGTGTCGGAAGCGATTCGGAAGTATGATCCCAATCACCTTTATTTAGGTAGTCGTCTACATGGAAAACCTAAGTTTATCCGCCAGATTGTGGAAGCGGCAGGCAGGTATTGTGATGTCGTTGCTATTAACTACTATGGTGCATGGACACCGAGTGAGAAGACCATGAAGCATTGGGGCGAATGGGCTCAAAAACCTTTCATCATCACGGAATTTTATACGAAAGGAATGGATTCAGGGCTGGCAAACACAACAGGGGCAGGTTTCACCGTTCAAACCCAGCAGGAACGTGGATATGCCTACCAGCATTTTGTTTTGGGATTATTGGAAAGTGGGAATTGTGTCGGATGGCATTGGTTCCGTTATCAGGATAATGATCCGACAGCAAAAGGGGCAGATCCTTCGAATCTGGACTCTAACAAAGGGCTGGTAGATAATGAATACAATCTTTATAAACCGTTGGCTGATGCTATGAAAGAATTGAATATCAACGCTTATCGTTTGGCTGACTGGTTCGACCAACAATCAACTAATAATAAATAAAATACATACCATGAAAAAACTATTTATATTGGGAACTTTTCTGTTTATAAGTTCTATTCCTATGGTGTCTTGTACGGATGATGATGATAAAGATCCTAATTTTATGCCTCCTGACATAGTGATGGGAGGGGGAGATGTAGAGTCGGAATATCCGGAAGATTTGCCTGCTCCC
>ERZ779646.472-NODE-472-length-8773-cov-1.72918_pt1 | contig 8773 bp, 6 predicted proteins | sample MGYA00511907_ERZ779646 | MGnify/ENA primary metagenome ERZ779646 (study PRJEB29588, sample SAMEA2144525) | human gut metagenome | biome: human gut; feature: human-associated habitat; material: faeces | place: Denmark | collected 2008/2010 ...
TCCATGCCAGAGTGCAAAGGCTGGCGATATCGTTTGTATAAGCGGTATCGAGAACATCACTATCGGTGACACTATCTGCGACTTCGGCAACTTTGAGGCTGTTCCTTTTGTTAAGATATCCGAGCCTACAGTTGAAATGACATTCTCCGTAAATAATTCGCCATTCGCAGGCAGAGAGGGCAAGTTCGTAACGAGCCGTCACCTGAGAGACAGACTTTTCAAGGAGCTTCTTAAGGACGTTTCACTGAGAGTTTCTGAAACAGACAGTACAGACGCTTTCAAGGTAGCAGGCCGTGGCGAAATGCACCTTTCTATCCTTATCGAGAATATGCGTCGTGAGGGCTATGAGCTTAGCGTTTCAACACCGCACGTTCTGTTTAAGGAGATAGAGGGCAAGCTTTGCGAACCTATCGAAAGTCTTGTTATTGACGTTCCTGAGAACTGCGTAGGTTCTGTTATGGAGAAGATAGGTGCAAGAAAGGGCGAGCTTCAGGAAATGGCACCTGTTGGAAGCAGAATGAGACTTGAATTTCTTATCCCTGCAAGAGGACTTTTCGGATACAAGAGCGAATTCCTTACAGACACAAAGGGTGAGGGTATCATGAGCTCTGTATTCCATGATTACGAGCCATACAAGGGCGAGATACCAAAGAGAGCAACGGGCTCACTTGTTGCGTTTGAAACAGGCGAGGCTGTAACATACGGTCTTTACAACGCACAGGAGAGAGGCGAGCTGTTCATCACAGCAGGCACACCTGTATATGAGGGAATGATAGTTGGCGCTTCACCAAAGCAGGAAGACCTTGTTGTAAATGTCTGCAAGAAGAAGCACCTTACAAATACCCGTGCAAGCGGTTCTGATGACGCGCTCAGACTTGTTCCGCCAAGAAATCTCAGCCTTGAGGATTCACTTGAGTTTCTCGCTGATGATGAGCTTCTTGAAGTAACACCAAAGAGCATAAGAATAAGAAAGCGTATTCTGAGCAACTCACAGAGAGCTAAGGAAAGAGCTAAAATGTAATAATAACAAAAAGAGGAGCGGTCATGCCGTCTCCTCTTTACTTTTTTATGAAATTGTAGTGCTATTGTATGTTGGTATAGTAGAAAATAGCAAGCTGTGTGCGGTCACGGAGGGAGAGCTTTTCTAGGATAGTGCTGATGTAATTTCGCACTGTGCCCTCACTGAGATAAAGCAGTGAGGCTATTTCCTTGTTGCTAAGCCCTTTTGCCACCTGTTCGATTATCTCCTGTTCTTTTTCGACTATGCCGTAGTGGTCAAAATCAAAACTGCTGTGATTGGTAAGAAGCTCAGGAAGCTTGCTTGCAACATCTGAGCCGAAAACTGTCTGCCCATTCATGACGGTTTCAAGGGCAGGGCATATGCTTTCAAAATCCTGCTTTAAAATATATCCCTTTGCTCCCATAAGCACAGCCTTTATAATGTATTCATCATCAGAAAATGTGGTAAGATAAAGTATCCTTGCGTCAGGGTACCCAGCAAGGATCTTTTCGCCGGCTTCAATGCCGCTCATGCCGTTCATGCGGATATCCATAAGCAGAACATCAGGCTTGAGAAGAGAATAAAGCTCTATGGCTTCCTCGCCACAGCTTCCCATGGCAAGAACTTTCACACTGCCTGTGCTTTCAAGAATGGTTTTCAGCGACACCGCCACAAGCTTGTCATCATCTATTATAACAATGTTCATGTCAAGACCTCCGTTCAGTCAGGTTTTGTTTCGGCACAGACAGAAAAATGCGGAATCCCTTGCTGCCCGATGTGATGTTTATGTTTCCATTTAAAGAAGCCGCACGCTCTCGCATATTGGCAAGCCCCATGCCGCTTTCGTCTATCTTTTCGGGACAGCTTCCGTTGTCTGCGATACTAAGCTGATAAAGAGCAGGGTGTTCACGAATGATTATTTTTATGCTGTCGCCGTCGCTGTGCTTTGCAGTATTGGAAAGTGCTTCTTTTATAACGCCAATAAAGCAAAGCTTCACATCTCGTGACATTCTTTCGGAAAAGTCATAATCACAGCTTACTGCAAATCTGTCTTTCAGAGGTCTTATGCAGTCTTCAACAGCAGGCTTTAGTGCGATAGAATCGTCATGAAGATCATGAACGCTGCTTCGTATGCTCGTCATGGCGGTGTTCAGCGTGCCGCTCAGGTCGTTGATGGCTTCACCGACGGTTTCATCTTTGTTTATGACCGAGAGCGCACCAAGCTGTAAAATAGACCTTGTGAGCATATGTCCCACGTTATCGTGTATCTCCCTTGCAATGCGGTTACGCTCTTTCAGCGTTGCAAGATATATCTCGTAGTCTTGATTTCTCTGCATGGCTTTGTTTTTCTCTACAAGCTGGGTGGTAAGTTCTTTTGAATTGTCACGAGTATTTATGAGCATCTTTGTCAGCTTTTCGTTCAGAACGCTGCGGCTTGAAATTGTGAAGCTTACCAAAAAAAGAGCGGCAAGTGGGAAGATGTCTTTTCCAAGAGTGAATATATTTGCAAGTACGCCTATGAATGTTAAGACCATAGCAGGGTAAAATTTTGTACAGAAAGCATCATAAAGCACCAAAGGGGCGAGTATCAAAGCTTCTTTACTGAAAATGCAAAGTGAGCTGTACGCAATAACTGAAAGGTATGCAACGGCAGAGCTTGGTTTTATTTGAAAGATAGCGGAGCATATGACAGCCAATAGTAATGTGGTGATGTTTGACGGATCTGTTCCCTCTGCAAGCATGAATGCACAGCAGCTAAGGCCTAAAAGAAACTTATCCCACAGCTTGTTCATATGGCGTTCCCCCCTTGATGTGATATCTCAATTTTAACACATTAGTGGCCGATTGTCTAGTATCGTTCTAAAATAGTTTTGCTATACTGTAAAAATCATTGACTTATACCTATAAAAAATGGTATAATGATAACAATGAGAATTTCTTGTAAGGAGCTTATTTTTATGAAAGACGGTTTTATAAAGGTCGCCGCCTGCACCCCTGAGATACAGGTGGCAGACGTTGACTTCAATGTGGATAAAATAATCAGTCAGCTTGAAAAGTGCAGGGAAGAGGGCGTAAAGGTCGCTGTGTTCTCTGAGCTTTGTATAACAGGCTATACCTGTCAGGACTTGTTCTTTCAGAACGCTTTGCTTGACAAGGCAATGGAGGGTGTTGTAAAGATAGCAAAGACTACCGCTGACAGCGATATGCTTGTGGCAGTGGGCGTGCCTGTGAGAGCAAACGGCAAGCTTTATAACTGTGCGGCTGTGATACAAGACGGAGAGGTGCGTGCCTTTGTACCTAAAACGCATCTGCCGAACTATAACGAATTTTATGAGGCAAGACATTTTGCACCATACAGAGGCGAATGTGCTGCCATTGATCTGAGAGAGTACGGACAGTTTGAATTTATACCGCCTATGGAACAGACCGTTTTCGTATGTGAAGAGATACCCGAGCTTGTGGTGGGCTTTGAACTTTGCGAGGACTTGTGGGTAGCTGACCCTGTTTCAAATTATCTTGCTAAAGCAGGGGCTACCCTTATATGCAATCTGTCTGCAAGCGATGAAGTTATCGGCAAGGACTCATACCGCAGACAGCTTGTATCGAACCAGTCCGCAAGGCTTGTGGCAGGGTATATCTATTGTTCTGCAGGTGACGGCGAGTCAACGCAGGATATGGTCTTTTCAGGTCACAATATCATTGCGGAAAACGGCTCTATACTTGCAGAGAGCAGGCTTTTTGAAAACGGCATTACCATATCGGAAATAGATTTTAAAAAGCTTGCCTTTGAACGCAGAAAAATTTCTACCTATCCTGCAAGCGCAGAGTGGGACTATTCTTCCAAGGACAGCGGCTTTTTGGATAAGGACAATATCTCCCGTGAAAGATTCAGCCTTGAAATGGGCGAAACAGCTTTGACAAGAAAGTTTGCCAAAACACCTTTTATCCCGTCAAATCAGGCGGAGAGAAACGAGCGCTGTCACCTTATTTTGCAAATGCAATCCCATGGACTTATGAAGCGTATCGCACACACACATTCAAAGACTGTGGTCATTGGCATTTCAGGGGGACTTGATTCTACGCTTGCACTGCTTGTGTGCGTAATGGCAATGGACTTGCTGAAACGTCCTCATACTGATATCGTTGCGGTGACGATGCCATGCTTTGGCACAACAAAGCGCACACGCTCCAATGCGGAGATACTTTGCGACGCTTTGGGGGTAACGTTCAGAGAGGTGGATATCTCAAAAGCAGTTTTACAGCACTTTGAAGATATCGGTCACGATTATAACGATCACAGCGTTGTGTTCGAGAATGGTCAGGCGAGAGAGCGCACAAAGGTGCTTATGAATATCGCAAATCAGGTGAGCGGAATGGTGGTCGGCACAGGCGACCTGAGCGAGCTTGCTCTCGGCTGGGCGACCTACAACGGAGACCATATGTCCATGTACGGTGTGAACGCTTCTATCCCTAAGACCCTGGTAAGGCATATCGTTCAGTATTACGGCGACACCTGCACATCTGATACTCTGAGAGATGTACTGTACGATATTTTGGACACTCCTGTTTCTCCTGAGCTTCTTCCTACCGACGAGAGTGGCACTGAGATGACACAGAAAACAGAAGACCTTGTCGGTCCATATGAGCTTCATGACTTCTTCCTTTACTATGGCATACGCTGGGGCTTTGAGCCGTCAAAGGTGAAAAGGCTTGCGAAATATGCCTTTGAGGGGGATTATCCTGACGAGGTCATAGACAAGTGGCTCAAAACATTCTATCGCAGATTTTTCTCACAGCAGTTCAAACGCTCCTGCCTGCCTGACGGCGCAAAGATCGGTTCTGTTACACTGTCGCCGAGAGGGGATTGGAGAATGCCGTCTGACGCTGTGGCTAAGCTTTGGCTGGAGGATATCGACAAATAACGCAAGGTAAAAATAAAGTAACAAAATCTTTATAACTGCTCGGTTTTACAGAATTGGCTGTTCAGATATAATTATAAGTAAGGAACGGAAAACTTTTCTGAACAGTATCATTACGGAGGATTTATTATGAAATACACAGAGAAAGAGGTTTTGCAGTTCGTTGAAGAAAACGACGTAAAGTTCGTAAAGCTCATGTTCTGCGATATATTCGGTTCGCTAAAGACTATCTCTGTTATAGCAGGCGAGCTGCCGAAAATATTCAGAGAGGGACTTATCTTTGACGCTTCAAAGCTCGGTGGCTTTTTGAATGTGACTGCTTCAGACCTTAGACTTTTCCCTGACCCTGATACGCTGGCGCTTCTTCCATGGCGACCGCAGCACGGCAGGGTAGTAAGATTTTTCTGCCACCTGAAATATCCTGACGGAACGGCTTTTGAGGGAGATGGCAGGTTTTTCCTCAAAACTGCTATCGCATATGCAAAGGGTAAGGGATATAACTTCCAGATAGGTACTTCATGCGAGTTTTACTGCTTTGAAAAGGACGATACTGATATGCCTACAAAGCGTCCTCACGATTATGCAGGCTATTGTGACGCTGCGCCTGTTGACAGGGGAGAAAACCTCAGACGTGATATCTGCCTGACACTTGAGCAAATGGATATTTTCCCAGAAAGCTCAAGACATGAAACCGGTCCGGGTCAGAACGAGATAGATTTTCAGTATTCAAACGCACTGAAAGCCGCCGATAATCTTGTGACGTTCAAGAACGTTGTAAAATCTGTGGCTGACAGAAATGGACTTTATGCAACTTTCATGCCAAAGCCTATCGTTGACAACTGCGGATCTGGTCTGCATATAATGCTCATGTGCATGAAAGGCACGGAAAATGTTTTCAGACCTCAGCTTGGCGGACTTTCCAAAGAGGCTGAGCGCATGATAGCAGGAATACTGAAAAACGTTGGCGACATGACGCTGTTTCTAAACACCACTACAAATTCATACAAACGTTTTGGCAGCCTGCTTGCACCTAAGTACATTTCATGGTCACATGAAAATTATGCACAGCTTCTTCGTGCACCGCTTGCTGATACAGATGAGAATGGTATAATACTCCGTTCAGCAGACAACACCTGTAATCCTTACTTTGCTATGGGTCTGCTTATTTATGCCTGCATAGACGGCGTTATAAATAAGGAAGAACTTCCAAAACCTTTTAATTTCAATATAGGCTCGGCAGATGAAAGTGAGCTTGCAAAGCTTGAAACACTTCCGCAGTCTTTGAAAGAGGCAGTGGAACGTGCTGAAAAGAGCGAATTCCTTGCGGATAGGCTTCCTGAGCATATGTTGGAGCGTTTTATCGCAATAGAAAAGGAGCTTATCATAGAATATGAGAGAGCTGCCGATAAGGAGCAGTTTGAAACAGCCAGATATTTTTATCATCTGTAATGTCAGAGAAAGCTAAAAAAAGGAGGTGGGGAAATGGACAGGATACTTGTGGCTTCAAGCAATGACAAGGCAACAGCTATGCTTGTGAGTCTTTTAAAAGAAACCTTTCCCACCTGCAAGACTTCTATAGCCGCAACTGGTCTTGAAACAAGGCGTGCGGTAGGGTCAGGCAGTTATGACTGTGTCGTGATAAACTGTCCATTGTCAGACGAATATGGCAACGAGCTTGCGGAGATAGTCTGCACCTCAACTGACGCAAGCTGTGTGGCTATCGCAAAGTCGGAAAATGCGGATATCCTTGCTGATAAACTGGAAGATTTCGGCGTAATGGTGATACCAAAGCCACTAGGCAGACAGTATTTTTACCGTTCAATGAAATTTGTCAGTGCCGCAAGAAAACGTATGCTCGGAATACGGTCTGAGAACCTGAAACTGCACAAAAAGCTTGAAGAGATAAGAACTGTGAACAGAGCAAAGTGCTCACTTATGCAGTATCTTGGCTTTACAGAACAGCAGGCTCATAAATATCTTGAAAAGCAGGCTATGGATAAGAGATGCACAAAAATCGAGGTGGCTCAGAAGGTCATCGAGATGTACGAGGTTTAAATGTTACATAATTGTTAAATTAATGTCACGCTATTGCAATTGTCGGAGTAATGTTGTATAATAATAAAGGAAAATTTAAAATAACGGAGGTCGTTAAAAAATGTTAGTTTCAGCTAAGGAAATGATGACAAAGGCACTTGCAGGCAAGTATGCTGTAGGTCAGTTCAATATTAACAACCTTGAGTGGACAAAGGCTATCCTTCTCACTGCTCAGGAGCTGCAGTCACCTGTAATTCTTGGTGTGTCTGAGGGCGCAGGCAAGTACATGACAGGTTTCAAGACTGTTGCCGCTATGGTAAAGGCAATGGTCGAAGAGCTCGGTATCACAGTACCTGTTGCACTTCATCTTGACCACGGAACATATGAGGGCTGCTACAAGTGCGTAAAGGCTGGTTTCTCATCTATCATGTTCGACGGTTCACACTATCCATTTGAGGAGAACCTTGCTAAGTCAACTGAACTTGTTCACGTTGCAGATCAGCTTGGTCTTTCTATCGAGTGCGAAGTTGGTTCTATCGGCGGTGAAGAGGACGGCGTTATAGGTATGGGCGAGTGCGCAGATCCAAACGAGTGCAAGACAATCGCTGATCTCGGCGTTACAATGCTCGCAGCTGGTATCGGTAACATTCACGGTAAGTATCCAGCAAACTGGCCAGGTCTTTCATTCGAGACACTTGCTGCTATCAAGGAAAAGGTTGGCGATATGCCACTGGTACTTCACGGCGGTACAGGTATTCCTGATGACATGATCAAGAAGGCAATCTCACTTGGCGTTGCAAAGATCAACGTAAACACAGAGTGCCAGCTTTCATTCCAGGAAGCTACAAGTACATTGAAGAGGGCAAGGATCTTCAGGGCAAGGGCTTTGACCCAAGAAAGCTTCTCAACCCTGGCTTCGAGGCTATCAAGGCTAAGGTCAAGGAGAAGATGGAACTCTTCGGTTCTGTTGGCAAGGCTTAATCAATAGCTAAATTAACGTAAATAAACGGGCTGTCGTTTCGGCGGCAGCCTTTTTATGTTATTTTATTTTCCAATTAAATAGAGTGTAACCTAGATCAACCACTCACAAATAAAAACAAGGAGATTTTTTTGTGGAAATTTTCAGTGCACGTCGTTTAACAAACATGGGACTTATTGCAGCGATATACGTTGTGGCTACGATGCTTTGCAGCTCGCTTGCATACGGACAGGTACAGTTCCGCATATCTGAGGTTTTGATGCTACTTTGTTATTTCAACAAGGATTACATCATTTCGCTTTCTATAGGTTGTTTGATAGTCAATCTATTCAGTACGCTCGGAATGGTAGACGTAGTATTTGGAACGCTTGCTACAGTTGTGGCAGCGGTTCTTATCTATCTGCTGAGAAACAAGGTAAATCTTGTAGTTGCGTCGCTTTTCCCGGTGATATCAAATGCGGTGATAGTTGGCTTTGAGCTGACGTATGTCTTCAAGACGCCGCTTCTTGTGAACATGGGCTGGGTAGCCTTAGGCGAATTTGTATGCGTAACGATAGTTGGTGTAATACTTATCAAGGCGCTTATGAAGAACAAGTATTTCAGCAAGCTTGTGACTTTCGGCATGAGTGATCAGGCTCTAAGTGAGCAGTTTAAAAACGGGTGATGATTCCGATATAAAAATCAGCCTGACTTTTTAGTCAGGCTTTATTTTTTGGCGTTTTTATCGAAAAAACTGCGAAAAAGTATTGACAAAGTACGTGTAATATGATATAATAAATACGTTGCATTGAGCAACGTTAAATATGCGGATGTGGCGGAATTGGCAGACGCGCTAGCTTC
>ERZ779646.480-NODE-480-length-8739-cov-1.63369_pt1 | contig 8739 bp, 6 predicted proteins | sample MGYA00511907_ERZ779646 | MGnify/ENA primary metagenome ERZ779646 (study PRJEB29588, sample SAMEA2144525) | human gut metagenome | biome: human gut; feature: human-associated habitat; material: faeces | place: Denmark | collected 2008/2010 ...
CGACAACGGCAGAGAATTAGTTGAAGAATTAGATAAAGAACTGTCGCAAGACGATTTAACCGATGTGCAAAAGGCAAAAGCTAAATGGACGCAGCTTGAAGCTCTTATCGGCAGTCCGAACCGTTTGAAAAATATCGCTAAAGACATTGTGACACACTTCGAAACCCGGCAACAAGTATTTGAGGGCAAGGCAATGGTGGTGGCTATGAGTCGTCGCATTGCTGCCGAACTATATGATGCTATCATCAAAATTCGCCCCGAATGGCATTCGGACGATCTCACAAAAGGAGCAATTAAGGTCGTGATGACAAGCTCATCATCCGATGGGGCAAATATTGCTAAACACTATACAACAAAAGAGCAACGCCGTGCCCTCGCCGAGCGAATGAAGAATCCTGATGATGAGCTGAAATTGGTTATTGTGCGTGATATGTGGCTCACAGGGTTTGATGCTCCGTGCCTCCATACACTATATATAGACAAACCGATGCAGGGACATAACCTGATGCAAGCCATTGCCCGTGTAAACCGTGTGTACAAGGATAAGCCCGGAGGATTGGTGGTAGATTATCTCGGTATAGCCTCCGACCTTAAAAAAGCCCTTTCGTTCTACTCTGATTCAGGTGGTAAAGGTGATCCTACACTCCAACAGGAGCAGGCTGTGGAGATCATGCTCGAAAAACTAGAGGTAATCTCACAGATGTTTCATGGATTTGAATACGAAAACTATTTCGAAGCCGACACGTCGGGCAAACTTTCGTGGATATTGCGTGCTGAAGATTTCATCTTGGGCGTTGAGGATGGTAAGAAACGTTTCGTAAATGAAGTAGCAGCACTCGGGAAAGCTTTTGCCATAGCCATTCCACATGATAAGGCTATGGATGTAAAAGATGAGGTTTCATTCTTTCAGGCTGTGAAAGCACGTTTGTGTAAGTTTGACTCTACAGGTGAAGGACGAACTGACGAAGAAATTGAAACAACCATTCGTCAGGTCATCGACCAAGCATTAGTATCTGAAAAAGTGATTGACATCTTTGATGCTGCTGGAATTAAGAAGCCGGATATTTCCATTCTATCAGAGGAGTTCTTGATGGAACTCAAAGGAATGGAACATAAAAACATTGCATTAGAAGTGCTACATAAGTTACTCAGTGACGAGATAAAAGAGCGATCAAAACACAATCTTATCGAAAGCCGCTCGCTGATGGAAATGCTCGAAAGTTCCATCACCAAGTATCATAACAAGGTGATTACAGCCGCCGAAGTAATTGAAGACCTTATACGTCTAAGCAAGCATATTGTAGAACAAGACAATGCAGCCAAAGAATTGGGTTTAACAAATTATGAATATGCATTTTACACAGCAGTAGCTGATAACAATAGCGCGATTGAGTTGATTGGCAAAGAGAAGTTGCGTGAGTTGGCAGTGGTATTAACAGAAACGATTCGAAACAATACGACGATTGACTGGACAATAAAAGAGAATGTTCGAGCCAAAATGAAAGTGGCGGTTAAACGCATCCTACGGAAATTTGGCTATCCACCCGATATGCAGCTGTTAGCAACTGAAACAGTGCTCAAGCAGGCAGAAATGATAGCAGAAGAATTGATAAAATAGAAAATCATGGCGAAACAAGATAGTAATAAAGGAATAGTCTATGTTTTAACCAACTCGGCAATGCCGGGATTGGTTAAAATCGGAATGACTACACGTGAGAGTATTGATACTCGAATGAAGGAGCTGTACAGTACAGGTGTTCCTGTGCCGTTCGACTGTGAGTATGCGTGTGAAGTTAAGGCTTCAGATTGTGCAAAGATTGAAAAAGCTCTGCATACTGCTTTTAAGCCTAACCGTATAAATGACAATCGTGAGTTTTTTCAAATTAAACCGGAACAAGCCACTGCCATACTAGAACTGTTCGACCGTAAAGACATCACTACTGAGGTAAATGCCGAAATTGAAAATGACTTGACCCCAGAAGATAAAGTCGCTGGCGAAAAGATAAAATCAAGTCGTCGTCCACCAATGAATTATCGAGAGATGGGTCTTCATACAGGTATCAAACTTACATTTGTGAAAGATTCGTCGGTGCAGGTAACTATCTCTGGAGACAAGAAAGTTTTATATAACGGAGAAGAATTTTCACTTACAGCCGTAACCAAAAGACTATTGGGAATAACTCATGCTCTCCAACCTACCGCATATTGGGAGTACGAAGGCAAAAACCTACGTGATATTTATGATGAAACATATTCATTAGAGGAGTAATTTATGACCAGAGAGCAGAAGATATTATCCCTATTGGCTCAGTTTAAGGAACTGAGTATTGACAAACAGATAGATTACGATAAATTCTATCTGTACTCACTTATTACCCATTCCACAGCAATTGAAGGTTCTACTGTTACTGAGATTGAAAACCAACTTCTGTTTGACGAGGGTATCAGTGCAAAAGGTCGTTCGATGACTGAGCAACTGATGAACTTAGACCTGAAAGCGGCATACGAGCAATCTATTGCTTTTGCAAAGAGCCATAGTGATATTACTATTGAGATGCTTAAAAAGCTATCATCCATTGTTTTGAAGAATACAGGAACAACCTATCAAACGGCTTTGGGCGAATTTTCGTCAGCAAATGGAGCTCTTCGTTTACTGAATGTCACGGCAGGTGCCGGAGGACGTTCTTATATGAATTACTCTAAGGTGCCTACAAAGCTGGCGGAACTTTGCGAAAGTATAAATCAAAGACGAAAGGCTCTTTCAAAAACGAATATTATTGACTGCTACAAACTGAGCTTTGATGCACATTTTCATTTGGTAACTATCCACCCTTGGGCTGATGGAAACGGTAGAATGTGCCGATTGCTGATGAATCAGTTACAGTTTGAGTATGGGATTGTTCCTTCCAATATCAACAAAGACCGTAAAGCTGAATATATTGATGCTCTTATCGCTACTCGTGAAAACGATGATATAGAGCTATTTCACAACTTTATGTTTGATGAACATATACGCAACTTGGAGCAGACAATTCGTAATTATCAGGCTTCCATAGAAGATGAAGGTTTAGAGCCTCGTGTCAATGTCGGTATAAATGTCGGCATAAATGTCGGCATAAACGAACAGCGCACATTAGAACTTATTCGAATTAATAATAGGATAACAGCAAAAGAGGTTGCCGAATCGCTCTCTGTATCCTTACGACAGGGTGAACGTATTATGGCAACATTAAAAGAGAAAGGCTTAATTATGCGTGTCGGTTCTAATAAATCGGGGCATTGGGAGATTATAGAGTAACCATAATGCAACGAAAGCTCAAACAATTGAAATATATTTTTAAAGGGTGTACTGGGTACAAAGTCAGTTATTGCAAAATTTGCAACAACGCACCCGATGGAAAACATATCAGTGCTATTATAATGTAGCGAATAAAAATGGATATAATTCTACTAACAGAAAACAAGAAACAATACATAGACCTGCTGCTACTTGCTGACGAGCAGGAATCTATGATCGACCGTTACTTAGAGCGTGGAGACATGTTTGTGCTTAATGACAATGGTGTAAAGGCTATTTGTGTCGTTACAGATGAAACGAACGGAATTTGCGAACTCAAGAATATTGCAGTGACTCTCGAATCACAACGACAGGGATACGGTAAGAGGCTGATAAATTATTTAGTTAAGCACTATGCTGGAAAGTACACCCGAATGATAGTTGGCACAGGTGATGTGCCAAGTGTAGTTGGCTTCTATAAAAGTAGTGGTTTTGAATATTCACATCGAATAGAAAACTTCTTCACTGACAACTACGATCATCAGATGTTTGAAGATGGGGTATTGCTGAAAGATATGGTATATTTTAAACGGAATATTCCAGAGAGCATCATCATAAAAACCTATTACGGTGGTGTTCCTGCCTGCGGTGTATTTTGTGGTGGTTGTCCCACTTATACGCGAGACAAGAAACCATGTTTAGGTGCTGAGCAAAACAAAGAAAAGTGTGAGAGATGTAAAACATTTCATCTTTGTTGTACCGAAAAAGGAATCACTCATTGTTATCAATGTACAGTCTTTCCATGTGCAAAATTTAAAAGCTTCGCAAAACGATGGCTGAAATATGGACAAGACTTTGTTGCCAATCAAAAACTATTAAAACAAACCGGTGAAATGGAATTTTTGAAACAGTATAATCAACGAACAGTATAAAGATTAAAAGAACAAAATGAAAAATAGAAACATACTCCTCATAGGATTCTTGTTTTACACTTTACGGCTATTTGCGCAAACTGAATATACAGTAAATTTATATGATGCACAAAGAGAGCGCATTGTTCCAATTGCTATATATGAACCAAAACACGTAAACAAACATACTCCAGTCATTATATTCAATCATGGATATGGACAAAATATTCCTGATTCGTATATATCATACTCATGCTTAACAAAGCCATTAGCTATGAAAGGTTATTACGTGATAAGTATTCAGCATGAATTGCCAAATGCCCTGCCGTTAGCGATGAGTGGCAACTTTATGGAGACACGAATGCCCAACTGGGAAAGAGGTGTTGAGAATATATTGTTTACCATCAAAGAGTTTAAGAAACTCAAGCCCAAACTGAGTTGGGATAACATTACTGTTATGGGACATTCCAATGGTGGGGATATGGCAATGTTATTTGCAACCAAACATCCAATGATGGCTCAAAAGATTATATCTTTAGACCATAGAAGAATGATAATGCCACGATGTAGTTCTCCTAAAGTTTATACGTTGAGAGGCTCAGACTACGGAGCAGACGAAAATGTAATTCCGACAGTAGAAGAACAACAAAAGTATCATATCTCAGTTATTCAATTAAATGATATTAAACATGGGGATATGGATAACAAAGGAAAAAGAGAACAACACGATACAATACTTTACTATCTATATAAATTTCTAAAATGAAAACAGATTATAAAGTCGGCGAGTTGATATACGACGCAAATATTTACGATGGATTGAATACCTTTCTCTCGGATTTGCAATTCTATAAAAAATGGCTTCCGACGAACAAAGATGCTCGAATACTTGAACTATGCTGTGGCACGGGTAGGCTTACTATTCCAATTGCACAAGATGGATATAGTATTTGTGGCGTAGATTACACACTGTCAATGCTCGAACAAGCAAAGGCGAAAGCTGCCGAAGCAGGGTTGGATATTGATTTTATTGAGGCAGATATTAGAGCACTCGACTTGCAAGAGAAATTCGACTTTATCTTTATTCCGTTTAACAGGAACGAAGATTTGTTTAAGGCATTAGAGTGTGTTAAAAGCCATCTCAAAGATGGAGGGTTGTTTCTGTTGGATTGCTTTAATCCCAATATTCAGTATATTGTAGAGAACAAAAAAGGTCAAGCCGTGATTGCCGAATACACAACGGACGACGGTCGAAAAGTTTTGATAAAAGAAACTATGCGTTACGAGAGTGCAACCCAAATCAATCGTATTGAGTGGCACTATTTTATAAACGGAGAGTTTCATTCAACCCAAAATTTGGATATGCGATTGTTTTTCCCTCAAGAATTGGATTCATATCTGGAGCAAGCTGGGTTTGATATTGTTCACAAGTTTGGAGGTTTTGAAGAAGAACCGTTTGATGATAAATCGGAAAAACAGATATATATTTTGTCATTAAACCATTTGGGAGATAATGATAAGTGATGCAATAGCAGAGGAATACAATTCTGATTTTGAATAAGCAAAACAGAGTAAACTCTTTAACTGAATCCACTTTGCCGTTCTTTCATTACTGTACAAAAGCACTACAAATAATCAAATATACAGTATGCTTGTACAAAAATTCTGCACTTTCTTTGAACCATGTGCCCCATTTTTCATACCTTTGCCCTCGTAAACCATTTGTAACCCCAGTGCGGTAACACCCACCAAATCAACTCTCTAAAATTGATTGGGAACTTCCGCAAATGGGCTGAAAAAGCGCGGTACAACACGTATATCGAAAAGACTGAAAACCAACGCATTGAATTTCCCGGTACTTTCAATGTAATTGTATAAATGAGGTTTGTACCGTTTAAAAGAGCAAAACGCTAACACTCAATAGTGTAAATATGCTGCATCGGCAAATAAATCTAATCATATATACCCAGTTATCCCCAAAGCGAAAACGATGAGAGATTTTTCTTTATAGCTAGCTTAGGATGTTCAGTTCTCCTATCTCCCATTTCAAAACAAAGGCTGTCCATTATCTAATATGTGACAGCCTTTCTATGAAAGTTTTCTTCAGATAAATATCATACTTTTTTCATAAACTCCTTCGGTGTTTTTCCAAAATACTCCTTATACCTGCCTCTGAAGTTTTTCAGATTTCGCATACCCACCATTTCAGCAACCATAGTCACAGAAAATTTTCCGCTTTCCAAAAGTTCCCGTGCCTTCTCCATCCTGATTCTCGAAATCAAATATTTGGGTGCTTCTCCCGTCAACAACTTCCACTTATTATAAAAGGTTGTCCGGCTCATGCACATCCTGGAGGCAATATCATCTACTGTCAAATCCTCTTTATCCATATTCTCCATAATGTAAAGCTTCACTTCATTCAAAAATGCCAGATTGGCATCCTGCTGAGCCCGCTCCATAGGTTTCGTTAAAAAATCTTCTCCAAAAACTTTCTGAAGAAATGTCTTCCGAAGAAAACGGCTATTATTTATCAATATGGATATTTCCACTTTAAGGTCCTCCAGATTAAAGGGCTTACATACAAAGAGATCAGCCTGAGAAGAACAACGCTTTTCCCGCCGTTTCACATCAATGTGCGACCCCATCAATATCACCGGAATAAAGGAGGTGTCCCTCGACGTCTTCAGTTTAGAAGAAAGTTCCTCACCGCTCATACCTTTCAACATGATATCACAAATCACCAAATCCGGATACTCTTCACATATTACCTCCAATGCTTCCTGACCGTCATCAAAGTTCCTCACTACAAAACATTCCGATAAACGTTTCTCAAGATAATCCTTGAATCCCTTGTCATTATCAGCAAGTATCACTAAAGGTCTATCCATATTTTTTTTCTTCGAGAAACCATGGAAAGCCATTTCCGATTCATTCACCTGAAAAGTGTCCGGAATATTTAAGGATGTATACACCCCCGAAACCGCACACGAACATCTTATGGGAAATCGAAGCAGAGCCTCCTTTTCCAAAGTCAGTATTTTCCCGTCACATATATTCATCAACTTGTCAAAAAACACACCGCCCATGCCATACTGCTTGCCATGCAGAGGTCGCAGAATAGGAAGCCGCGACGAGTACCATCTGCAACATTTCAGAAATCGCTTGTTGCCTGTATCCTTAATCCTGATTGCCCAGTAATCTCCCTTCAACGAAACCTGCATCGAGAGATGCGTTTCCGGCAGAGAACACTCGATGGCACTCAATACAAACCGGTCGATAACCGGAGATATCTTTCCCGGATCAAACCAAGCGCTTGCATAGTCAAAATCCGGAACCAAATCCAGCTTCATCTGCAACCCGGCCACATGAGACTGTAAAAAAGACACTTTCTTCCTCATAAATGCGCCGATTTCATGTTCTGCAACTACCAGGCTACCAGAATTGCCAAATAGTCGTTTCAACTCCATCAACGCTATCAAGTGCTGCTCCAGCCCGCCTATATGATGAAGTGCAACAGCCAGTTCCTTCTTTATGTCTTCCGGACAGTCTCCTTCGTAAACTGCCCCTAACGGTGTCTTAATCAAAGAAATGGGATTACGTATGTTTTGAAAGGTATCAATGAAATACTGATTTCCCTCTTTCAGTAAATCTCTTTCTTCACTGATACAGAGTAAATGGAACAAAAGCCAACATAATATACAGATTCCACTAGCCACTATTGGCAGAACAGACCAGGGAACCTTATGATATACGCCGATGGATAGCAGGAAAACGCATAATGACACTACTATTATTATTATCGATAAATGTTTCATACTATTATAAGTTTAAGTAATAATGATTCGTACTAATATATACCCGAGTTTTCAGTCAATAGCAGGATAATCCCAAGTATGTCATCAGGAGGCGGTCTAATGGGGGAACGGCAGGTTCCTTGAATCATCGAATTCACCTTACCAACCCTCGTTTGCTAGCAGAGCCTGCATTCCGTCCACCTGCATTTCATACCCAGCAACTCTCTAAACCATTCATTTCCCATGCCCAACGTATCTTTAAATATCAATACAACATTCCGCTTATCCAAGATAGCTCCAATCAATTATTCTCAAACAAAATAATAGTATAACAAACGGAAAGGCTAAAAAGATGATACCACTTCACACATATTCTTATCATACTCACATATCTTGCGCATGAAACAGAAAGACATTATCTTTGCAGCATGAAACAAGAACTGAAAGAAAACGGAGGATTACCGGCACATATACTCTGGACACTTGCTATCGTAGCTGGCGTGTCCGTAGCCAACTTGTATTACAATCAACCCCTGCTTAATATCATGCGGCATGAATTGGAAGTTTCTGAATTCAAAACGAACCTCATTGCCATGATTACACAAATCGGATATGCGCTGGGATTATTGTTCATCGTCCCATTAGGAGACCTCTATCGACGCAAGAATATCATCCTAACGAATTTCTTCCTACTCATATTTTCCCTTCTAGCCATTGCCATGGCACCGAACATCTACATCATCTGGGCAGCATCACT
>ERZ779646.482-NODE-482-length-8703-cov-1.53041_pt1 | contig 8703 bp, 8 predicted proteins | sample MGYA00511907_ERZ779646 | MGnify/ENA primary metagenome ERZ779646 (study PRJEB29588, sample SAMEA2144525) | human gut metagenome | biome: human gut; feature: human-associated habitat; material: faeces | place: Denmark | collected 2008/2010 ...
TGCGTGAGGCAGTGGCAGGGAAACGTGTCATTATGATCGATGATTCGATTGTAAGAGGTACGACATCGGATCGTATTGTGCGCATGTTAAGGGATGCAGGAGCAACCGAGGTGCATGTACGCATCAGTTCTCCGCCATTTTTATGGCCTTGTTATTTCGGAACCGATATTCCGGCGCGTGAGCAGTTGATTGCCTACAACCGTACGATTGAAGAGATCTGCCAGATTATCGGAGCAGATTCCCTTGGTTATCTCGGAATCGACCGTCTGAAAGAAATGGCGGAAGGACTTCCGATCTGTACCGGCTGTTTTACGGGTAAATACCCGATGGAACCGCCGAAACAGGACATTCGCGGAGAGTATTATGACAAAGAGATTGATCTTGAGCGCAAGATGAGCCGATAAGTTGTTACCAATGTATTCAAATAAAAGGAGAAGAACATGAGCACAGACAGATATACAAGCCCTCTTTCCGAGCGTTATGCCAGCAAGGAAATGCAGTACATTTTTTCCCAGGATATGAAGTTTTCCACATGGAGAAAACTCTGGATCGCACTGGCTGAGACAGAGATGGAACTCGGACTTTCCGAGAATGGAAAGCCGGTCATCACACAGGATATGATTGATGAGATGAAAGAACATGTCAATGATATTAATTATGATGTAGCAGTTGCACGTGAAAAACTGGTGCGTCATGATGTCATGAGTCATGTGTATGCTTATGGACAGCAGTGCCCGAAGGCAGCCGGTATCATTCATCTGGGGGCTACTTCCTGCTATGTCGGAGATAATACAGACATCATCATTATGAATGAGGCATTAAAGCTCGTACATAAAAAACTGGTCAGCGTGATTGCGGAGCTATCCAATTTTGCAGAAAAATATAAGGATCAGCCGACCCTTGCATTTACGCATTTCCAGCCGGCACAGCCGACAACAGTCGGAAAGCGTGCAACACTCTGGACACAGGAGTTTCTGATGGATCTGGAGGATCTGGAGTATGTACAGAGTACGTTAAAACTGCTCGGATCGAAAGGAACGACCGGTACACAGGCAAGTTTCCTGGAACTTTTTGACGGGGATCAGGAGACGATCGATAAGATTGATCCGATGATCGCAGAGAAAATGGGATTTAAGTCCTGCTATCCGGTTTCCGGACAGACCTATTCCCGTAAAGTGGATACCCGTGTTTTAAATGTTTTAGCAGGGATTGCTGCCAGTGCGCATAAGATGTCTAACGATATCCGTCTTCTGCAGCATTTAAAAGAAGTAGAGGAGCCATTTGAAAAGAACCAGATCGGCTCTTCTGCGATGGCATACAAGCGCAACCCGATGCGGAGTGAGCGTATCGCTTCCCTGTCCCGCTATGTGATGGTGGATGCATTAAATCCTGCCATTACTTCTGCAACACAGTGGTTTGAGCGTACACTTGATGATTCTGCCAACAAGCGTCTGTCTGTACCAGAGGGATTCCTTGCAATTGATGGTATCCTGGATCTGTGCTTAAATGTTGTAGATGGTCTGGTGGTATATCCAAAGGTAATTTACAAGCACTTTATGGCAGAGATTCCATTTATGGCAACCGAAAATATCATGATGGATGCTGTAAAAGAGGGTGGAAACCGTCAGGAACTGCACGAGAAAATCCGTCAGCTTTCCATGCAGGCAGGAAAGACTGTCAAGGAAGAGGGTAAGGATAACAATCTGGTAGATCTGATTGCAGCAGATCCGGCTTTTGGTCTGACAAAAGAACAGATCGAGGCAAACTTAAAACCAGAGCTGTATGTGGGTCGTGCACCGCGTCAGGTGGAAGTATTCCTGCGTGATGTGGTTCGTCCAGTGCTGGATGCACACAAAGAGGAACTCGGCGTTACTGCAGAAATTAACGTATAAATGAACCTATAAACAGACCGGTCGGTTATGCTAAGAGACCTCCCATAACATGGGAGGTCTTTCTTTTTCTTTGGATTTGAATAAATTTCTTTCTTTTTCACACAATAATGAAAAAAGGAGGACAATAGGAATGGGTCTGATGATCAAAATTATTGAAATTCATGGAAGGGAAATTCTGGATTCAAGAGGAAATCCTACGGTTGAGGTGGAAGTGACCGCGCAGACAGAGACAACGGGAAAGAAGACTACGGGCAGGGAATCTGTGCCATCCGGAGCCAGTACCGGAAGATTTGAGGCGATTGAGCTGCGGGATGGACAGGAACGTTATTTTGGGCTTGGAGTACAGCGCGTTGTGGATCACATCAACACAAAGATCCGCAGGGAGCTGTTGGGAATGAATGTGCTGGAACAGGTACAGATTGACCGCAAACTTGTGGAACTGGATGGGACAGACAACAAAGGAAATCTGGGGGCCAATGCTTTACTTGGTGTTTCTTTAGCCTGTGCGCGCTGCGCAGCGGCAGCACTGGATATGCCGCTGTACCGTTATCTGGGAGGACCGAATGCAAAAAAATGGCCGATGCCGATGATGAATGTCATAAATGGCGGAGCTCACGCTAAGAATTACCTGGATTTTCAGGAATTTATGATTGTACCGGTCGGAGCCGAGTCGTTTCCGGATGCACTCCGGATGGGTGCGGAAATTTATCATTTTCTGAAAAAAATTTTGCAGAAAGAAGGCAAACTGACGGCAGTGGGGGATGAAGGCGGATTTGCACCGGATTTTTCCAGTGCGGGAGAAGTGTTTGCATGTCTGCAGCGTGCCGTGGAGGAAGCCGGATATAAGGTGGGCAGCGATGTTGCATTTGCCATGGATGCGGCAGCATCCGAGCTGTACAGTGAGGAAGACGGAATGTATCATTTTCCGGGAGAAGCGCAGACACATGCAGAGGTGGATGTCAATCTGCGGCGTCCGGACACGCAGGGCGGTGCTTATACATCTGACGCACATGTGAAAACGCAGGAAACCACCGAAAAAAAAGAAGTCCTGCGCAGTGCACAGGAAATGATTTCGCTGTATGAAGAACTTACCACGGAATATCCGCTGATTTCTATTGAGGACGGTCTGGATGAAGACGACTGGGAAGGCTGGCAGGAATTGACAAAGCGCATGAAAGAACAGGTGATGCTGGTGGGAGATGATCTGTTTGTCACGAATGTGAAACGAATCCGGTGCGGAATGGATCTTAAGGTGGCAAATGGTGTGCTGATTAAGGTCAATCAGATCGGAACGCTTACGGAAGCCATGGATGCGATTGAACTGGCACAGAAGAACGGCTATAAGGCAATTATTTCACATCGTTCCGGAGAAACGGAAGATTCTTTTATTGCAGATCTCGCGGTGGCGGTAAATGCCGGCTGGATCAAGACAGGCGCTCCGTGCAGAGGAGAGCGCACTGCCAAGTATAACCAGCTTCTGCGGATCAGTGAAACATTATAAGAGATTCAGACGTTTGGACATGATCTCCGGATTGACCGCTTCCGAGATGGTGGTGTGTTTGTCGATCCGTCCGTCTTTATAAAGCTGTAAGATGCTGCTGTCCATGGCGATCATATTTTCTGCGGCAGAAGTGTAGATAATACCGTTGATCTGGTGGACTTTTCCTTCGCGGATCAGATTGCGGATGGCAGGGGTGAGCACCATGATCTCAAACGCAGGGATCATTTCCCCGTTTACCGAAGGAAGAAGCTTCTGGCAGAATACGGTCAATGGTATTGGCCGCACCGATGGTGTGGAGTGAGGAAAAGATCATATGACCGGTTTCTGCGGCCGTGACAGCGGTATTTATGGTTTCATAATCACGCATTTCTCCAAGGAGAATGACATCCGGACTCTGGCGCAATGCAGCACGAAGTGCTGTCAGATAGCTTGCGGTATCGGTATTGATCTCCCGCTGGGAAACAATGCTTTCCATTTCGCCGGTCCGGGAACCGATTACAATCCAGCTGGCGTACATCTGGGAAAAGATGCCGGACAGCAGCAGTGCTTTGTCGAATGATTCCCCGTGGCGGATATTCTCGTGACATTTGTCGATAAGTGCCTGCATATGCGGATTATTGACAAGTTCGCGTGCCAGGGTAAGACCGATATTACTGTCGAGTCCGCTGGAGAGAACCAGATACAGGCAGTTTGCAACGCGTCCTGAGGCAACCGTCATGGCAAGTTTCTGTCCGAGGAACAATACGCGCCCGAGATCGGTGTGATATAAAATCATACAGATGATAAGCAATACCAGAAAGGCAATGATAAATCCAAGCATATAATGATTGAGAATGGTACTGATGTGCAGAAGCGTCCGTGCGGTCCCGGTCAGCTGCAGTTTGGGTTTGGCATTGAAACCGGTGTATTTTGCCATAATATATCCTTCTTGCGTGTGGGAGATATCAATAGCTGCAGTATCTGCTGTAAAAATTTTGAGACCGTCTGCCTGCGGGGTAAGCACCTGTGGGGGGGTGATCCGTATGGGAGGCAGCTTCTGTGGCCGGGGTCTGGTTGTGCGCGGCAGAGGGCTGATCCTTGTTTTGGGAACATCCGCCAGTGAACAGACAGACACACAGTAACATAATCGGAATAAATCTGTACATTTGACAGGATTTCATGGTATACTCCTAATGATACAGTAAGTTCTATATTATCTGTGTTATATTATAAAGTGGAAATGAAAAGGGAAATTGTGAAATATAAAAAAATGTTGAAAAGACTTTTCTTTTATGATATAATTAATTAGTCGTGAGTTTAGAATTAGGAGGTGGAAATCGTGACCGTTTTAAATACGATTTTAACTATTGTATTTATTATACTGAGTATTGTAATTACAGTGATTATCTTAATGCAGGAGGGGAAATCTGCAGGTCTTGGCGCGATCGCCGGAGCAGCAGATACTTACTGGGGCAAAAATAAGGGACGTTCCATGGAAGGAATGCTTGTAAAGCTTACAAGAATTTTTGTGATTCTGTTCCTTGTCATTGCAATGGTTCTGAATTTGGGAATCTGGTAGAAACCGGAAGCTGTCGATTACATCGGCAGCTTTTTTCATTATATAAGGAGAAGATCTGGGTATGGACGCAAAGTATGAACAGCGGAAAAAAATGATATATGACTTTATGTGTGATGATATGTATGTTCCGATGAAAATCAAGGAACTGGCGATCGTCCTCGGAGTGAAGAAGGATCAGCGCCCACAGCTGGAACAGATATTAAATGAACTGATGACAGAAGGGCACATTGTCTGTTCAAAGAGAGGAAAGTTCAGCAAATCCGAAGAGAAAAAGATCACAGGCACGTTCCAGGCACATCCGAAAGGATTTGGATTTGTCAGTGTGGAGGGGGAAAAGGAAGATATCTTTATTCCGGAATCCGAAACTAACGGTGCGATGCATATGGATACGGTAGAGATCTCCGTATCACCGGCAGTGACCGGACGCCGCAGGGAGGGAAAGGTGCTGCATGTGCTTGAGAGGGGCATGAAGCAGGTGGTGTGCACGTATCAGCTGAATAAAAATTTTGGCTTTGCAGTGCCGGATAATCCAAAGTTTGGTTCGGATATTTTTATTCCGCTGGAGCGTTCGAAAGGAGCTGTAAACGGTCATAAAGTCGTTGTTGAAATCACACAGTACGGGAAAAAGGGAAAGAATCCGGAAGGAAAAGTGGTGGAGATTCTCGGGCATATCAATGATCCGGGGGTGGATATCCTTTCTATTGTGCGCGCTTACGGTCTTCCGGTGGAATTTGATCCGAAGGTCATGACGCAGGTAGAGCATGTGGCAAAGCCGGTATCGGAAGCGGATATGGCAGGACGCAAGGATCTGCCCATGGTGACCATCGACGGAGAGGATGCCAAGGATCTGGATGATGCGGTGTCACTTACCATGGATCATGAAAATTATATTCTGGGTGTGCATATTGCGGATGTGTCCAATTATGTGCAGGAGCACAGTGCTCTTGACACAGAAGCGTTGAAGAGAGGAACTTCTGTATATCTGGTGGACCGGGTGATTCCGATGTTGCCGCATGCCCTGTCAAACGGAATCTGTTCCCTCAACCAGGGGGAAGAGAGGCTGGCACTCAGCTGCATCATGACGGTCAATCCTAAGGGCGAAATTATTGATCACACAATCACAGAGTCCGTTATCTGCGTGAACCGGTGTATGACGTATACCAATGTGAAAAAAATTCTGGCAGACCATGATCCGGAGGTGATGGCGGAATATGAGCCACTGGTTCCGATGTTTGAAAAGATGGCAGAACTGGCGGCAATTCTTCGCAAAAAGCGTATGAAACGTGGTTCCATTGACTTTGATTTTCCGGAAACAAAGGTAATACTGGATAAGAATGGAAATCCGGTAGATATCCGTCCGTATGACCGCAATGTGGCAACGAAACTGATCGAGGATTTTATGCTTGCTGCAAACGAGACGGTGGCAGCTGAGTATTACTGGAGAGAACTTCCGTTTGTCTATCGTACGCATGAGCAGCCAGATTCGGAAAAAATACAGAAACTATCCACGTTTATCAATAATTTCGGGTACTCTCTCCACATAGGAAGTGATGAGGTGCATCCGAAAGAACTGCAGAAGCTGCTGGAAAAAATCGACGGAACTTCGGAGGAACCGCTGATCAGCCGTCTGACCCTTCGTTCGATGAAGCAGGCACGCTATACGGTGGAAAATACCGGGCATTTTGGTCTGGCAGCGGATTGTTACTGCCATTTTACTTCACCGATCCGCCGGTATCCGGATCTGCAGATCCACCGGATTATCAAGGACAGTCTGCGGGGACGTCTGGGCGAAAAGCGCATTGGCCACTATACGCAGATACTGCCGGAGGTTGCAAAGCATGCCAGTGAGATGGAACGGCGTGCAGATGAGGCCGAGCGGGAGACAATTAAGCTGAAAAAAGTGCAGTATATGGAAAACCATATCGGAGAAACCTTTGCCGGTGTTATTTCCGGAGTCGCAGAGTACGGATTTTTCGTGGAACTGGAAAATACTGTGGAGGGTCTGGTGCGTGTGACTTCCCTCACCGATGATTTTTATCAGTATTATGAAGAAACTTATGAACTGGTGGGAGAAGCGACGAACCGTCGGTTTAAACTGGGGCAGCAGGTGCGTGTGACGGTGGATAACTGTGACCGGGTTATGCGGACGATTGATTTTACACTTGCAGATTCTGACGAAAATTGATGGAATTCTTAAAATTTTCAAAATAAAAGCAGCAGTTTATTGCATTTTGCAGGAAAATCATATACACTGAGTTTACAGAACAAAAAGGAGGGAGCCGGGATGGCGAAACAACCGAAGAAGTTAATAGCCAACAATAAAAAAGTCTATCACGATTATTTTCTCGAAGAGACTTTTGAAGCCGGTATCGCTCTTGCTGGAACCGAAGTAAAGTCCATGCGCATGGGCAAGTGCAGCATCAAGGAATCCTTTATCCATATTGAAAATGGGGAGGTGATCCTCTATGGTATGCATATCAGCCCATATGAGAAGGGAAATATTTTCAACAAAGATCCGCTCCGGCCGCGCAAGCTTCTGATGCACAAGAAAGAGATTCAGAAGATGGTCGGTAAGATCGCGCAGAAAGGATACACGATTGTTCCGGTGGAAGTATACTTCAAAGGAAGTCTTGTAAAAGTGCAGGTTGCTCTGGCAAAAGGAAAGAAGCTTTACGATAAGCGTCAGGACATTGCCAAAAAAGACCAGCGGCGGGAAGCCGAACGGGATTTCAAAGTGCGGAATCTTGGATAGGTGTTTCGCAAAAAACAGGCGGGAGGCAAGAGTTATATTTTTGCTCCGCAAAAACATAACAGGGGCTAGTAATGGTTTCGACAGGGATCATGCAGCTGGAGAAGCGAGTCGTACGGGATACGTTAAATTCCACAATTAAAATTAAACGCTGAAGATAATTTAGCATACGCTGCCTAAGTTGCAGCAGTCTGACCTAGGGCACTCACACTTTAGGATCCAGGCTTCGACTCTGTGAGAAACGACGCAGGCTAAGCTTTGCACCTGTGGGCGTATCATGAAGCTACTAAAACCACAAGGATGTTTGTTTTCGTGTGGCGGAGGGAATGTCAAAGAATAAACTACACTCGTAGAAGGACAGGGAATTGGTTTTTGGACACGGGTTCGACTCCCGTCTAGTCCACTAAAAAGGTGCTTAAATAAGCACCTTTTTATTTTAATAATTCCGTGATATTGATTACAAGATTATCATAAATACATACTTGTATATCATCATCAAAACGGTATTGATCTGACTTTTCTGGTGAATCCGGTTTGGCGGTGCCAAATGAAATTATAGCATAATATTGTGAGTGTTATTTTAGTGGAAAAATTACGAAAAAAGTGATAGCATGATAACATAGAAAATAACCAAAGATGAAGGAGAAGAAATGTTTCGACTGGTAGCAGATATTACAGAATTAAATATTGATCAGGTAAAACTTCCGAAGATTCCGGGACTGGGTATGCTTATGAAGCTTTCGGATAAACAAAAAATTTCCATGATTGTCAGTGTCTTGAATTCACAGAAAGGCCAGTTCCTTCCAAAATGGCAGGAGGCAGTGAATCAGAAGTGGGGGCAGTTGCAGCTTTTGGATTATCAGGTGGAACAGCCGGGGGACGGAAGCTGTCTGGCGCGCATCCGGATTGATGTGGGAAATGCGGATTACGATAAAGCGATTGATTCGGTCATTCCGCATGTGTTTCAGGAAAAGGATGCCCATACGGTGCTCGGCGAGGATTA
>ERZ779646.486-NODE-486-length-8657-cov-1.44838_pt1 | contig 8657 bp, 8 predicted proteins | sample MGYA00511907_ERZ779646 | MGnify/ENA primary metagenome ERZ779646 (study PRJEB29588, sample SAMEA2144525) | human gut metagenome | biome: human gut; feature: human-associated habitat; material: faeces | place: Denmark | collected 2008/2010 ...
TGTGACGGAATAATGTTTATTTTTGCGGTAAAGATTTACCCCCAAAATAAACTATCATGGAAAAAAGAGAAATTGACCTTACTGTTTCCTGCTATGGAAAGGTGAAAGGAGTGAAGTATGACGTTGTCATCCTGCCTTGGGGAGCTACGGAGCCCCATAATCTGCATCTGCCTTATCTCACTGATTGTATTCTGCCGCATGACATTGCCGTAGACGCGGCTGCATTGGCTTTACAGAATTCCGGTGTACGCTGCATGGTGATGCCTCCCGTACCTTTCGGTGCACACAATCCGGGGCAGCGCGAACTTCCGTTCTGCATCCATACCCGCTATTCCACCCAGCAGGCCATTCTGGAAGACATAGTTGCCTCCCTCTATGCACAAGGCATGCGCAAGCTGATTATTCTCAGCGGTCATGGCGGCAACAACTTCAAGGGAATGATTCGTGACCTGGCGTTTGTGTATCCCGATTTTCTGATTATCGCTGCCGACTGGTTCAGCATCGTCCCTCCCAAAGACTACTTTGAGGCTGTTGTCGACGACCATGCCGGCGAGTCTGAGACTTCCGTCATGATGCATTACCATCCCGAGCTGGTGAATCTGGCTGAGGCCGGTGACGGAGAATCCCGACCGTTTGCTATTCCTTCCCTGAATGAAAAGGTGGGCTCCCCGCCATTGGGATAAGGCTACAGTCGACAGCGGGGTAGGGAACCCCAAAAAAGCTTCTGCCGAGAAAGGAAAACGTTATATGAAACCGGTGGTGGAGAAGTTGGCGAAGCTCTTTACGGAAGTCGGCCTGGGAAGTCTGTATTGATGTACTTGGCTTCCGGCTATATATAAAAATAGGCAATAACCATTGTTGGATATTGCCTATTTTTTTAGTGCACCCTAAAAACTAATCTCTTTACTCTTATAAAAACTAATCTTTCTCTATTTCGAGTACAAAATTAGAAGGTTTTTGCGGGTTATGAATTGACATAAGTCAAAAATCTTATTTGGATATTATTTTTTCAAACGTGCCCAAAAGCCCTTCTTTTTCTGCCGGACCGGTTCACTGTTTTCGCGAAACAGTTCTTCGTAGGTCAGCCCGTCATGCACCATGCGGTAGATGCTTCCCCAGTCGGGCAGTCCGCCCAGATTGCGGTCATCGATAAAGAGATCGGCTTTTACTTTGCGCGAAAAACCGGTGTGTGCGATGTCTTCTTCCGGATAGTCCCGGTTGACGGCATAGAATTCCACACCCCGTTTCCTGCACCATTCCACGGCTTCCTCCAGAAGCTTCCCTTCACGTACCGTCCACAGAATCAGCCGGTGGCGCTCGTCCATCAGCATCTTCAGCGTAGCGGTGGCAAAGGGAATCTCTTCTCCTATCCGGGGATAGCGGTGCTCTACGATGGTACCGTCAAAATCAATGGCTATGGTCATAGGCAGATAAATTGCTTAAAGGGGATTATAAGTTATGCCGTTCGCTTTATTTTCCGGTTGTACCGCCTGAATGCTTGTTGATAGGGGTATTGCTGTATTCTTCGGTATAGCCCGTGTAGCAATTCAGTTGGACAACTACCTGTTTTTTCGCACCGTTTACGAATACGGGGAATGTATATGTCTTCGTCTGGGTTTTGCTGCGGCTGCCGAAAACCAGTTGGTTGTTTCCGCTGATGGCGGTCTTCAATTCTTTTTCTACGGTGTAATAGCCATTCTTGCTGCCTTCGGCGTTGGTGATACACTTTTCGATGACAGAAGCCAGTCCTTTAGAGGCTCCCACGGCTTGCAATGCAGCTTCCGGGGTAGTGGTGTAGTCCCAGCCGCACTTGGTGATTACCTTCAGAGTGGCGGTCAGTGCCGAGTAATCTCTGTTTTCAATCTTGATTACACCGTTTTCTCCGTTCACGGTGTTATATCCGCCTTGCTGTATTTTGCTTACAGTTTTGCTTGGCAGGATATTGGTCAGATACTTGCCTTGTATTTTTTCGCCTTCGGGAATTGTAATGACGTAGTTGCCGTCTTTGTAGGTTACGTCTCCAAAGTGTACGGCAGCTCTTGTGACAACAGCATCTTTCAACGCTTCCATGGAGGCAGGGTCAAAGTAAGAGCCGGTGCTTGCACTACCTGTTACCGCTGTCTTTATTTCAATAGGAGCTTTGGCCACCGCATCTTCCGGTGTCACTTTGATGGCTACTGCCGTCACGGGCACCGCTTCTTCTTTCGGAGTTTCTGCCACCTCTTCGCTTGTGCTGGCTTTCGGCTCTTCGTAAGTTACGGCGGCAATAGTCGTGCCTTCTTCAGCAGCTTGTGCCGGTACGGATACGGTTGTGGTAGTGGCTGCTTCTTCCGCAGAGGTTTCGTTCTGGGCAGCTTCCACGTTGGTTTCCTTGTCAGCTTCTACTGTCACTTCTTCTACATTTTCAAAGCTGATGGCTTTCGCCATTTTCACATTCAGAGTGGTTTGTGTACGATTGGCGGCGCTTGCGGCAATGGTCACTTTGCTTTCCATGCTTTCCATGTCGGTAGCTGTGAATTTCAGGTTATATTCACCGGTTTCTTTCACGGTCAGCATGTACACGCCTTGTGCATCGGTAGTAGCTGTCAGGTTGTTTCCGGCATCTACCTGGGCACCGGTCAATGCACCGCCGGTAGCTGTCACTGTGCCCACAATGTAATATTCCTTTTCCGTTTCCAGCGGATCTACTACTTCTTCATTCTCTTTGTCATCGTCACCACAGGCGATGAGTGCTACAGTACTAAAGGCCATGGCAAACATCAGCAGACCTCCAAAAAACAAATTTTTCTTTTTCATAACTTTGTCAATTAATAAAATTCAAGTGTTTAATTAATATTTATTTTGATAACTCCCGTTGTATTTCTTTTGATAGTTCCCGTTGTATTTCTTTTATAAGGAAGTAGCGTATATAGTCCGGCTGGTAGAAGTTGCTGCTCCGGTTCTCGTCAGGGCGTGTGCTGTAACTTCTTCCCAGTCGTTTTTCTATGTATTCTCCATCTGCCACCATGCCGTATGTCCATGTAAAGTAGTCGGCAGGCTTTACCCTGAAGAATCCTTTCTGGCTCCATTTCTTTCCCGGCAGGGGGATGGCAAAATGAAATCCTCCGTTTATCTCTCCGTCCGTACAGAGGGCATACAAGCCGATGGCATACTCTCCGAAGTGCCGCGTACAGTCTCCTCTCACTCCATAATCACCGTAAATATACCTCCCTGCTTTCAGGTCGAACTGCAAGTTGAGGTGCGGTTCGTAGTACGAAGCGTTCAGCGAGGCATTGATACGTTGTTTTCTGCCCATATACCATCCGTCTTCCCGGGTGACGGCGGAGAAACCGGTGGAGCCTGCCGTTCCGCCCAGTTCCCAGCGTCCGTTGTCGGTGCGGTATTTTATTTCCAGTTGCGCACCGTAGCGGTTGTTGGTAAAGTTGCCCACCGTCATTTTCCCGAAGATATTATGCCTGAAGCGTACATCCTGCGATAGAGCTATGATTCCCGGTCTTATCCGTTTCATCTCTCCACTCAGATTGGTGGCTACGGGCAGTATCACTTGTGCGGTCATTTTCCCACCTTTCCATAGAGCCATTTCCACTGCCGGATTCAGGTTGATGGCATATGTATACAGTTCGTCAAACGTATTGTTCTCCAAAAACAAATCGGGGTATATCACCAAATCCACCTTCCAGGCAGACGGCACTTCTTCCTGACCGGCATTTTTCAATGCCTTCATGGCAGGATCCGTATCTACTGTAATCCCCATTTGCTGATATACTTGTGTCAGGTTGATTTCTCCGTTTCTGTATGCTTCCGTCAATGTATCCGGCAGATTGATGCAAAGCCTGGGAATCCGGTTTTCCAGTACCACCAATTGCAAATCGCCCTTTGTCTTGCTTCCCAAGCAGGCATCTATGGCTTTGCCCACTCCGGTGTAGGTACTTCTATATACGTTGTTCTCAAAACTTACAGTGGTCATTCCCGGTGTCTGTGCACATCGGATATTTTCCATTCCGATAGCTTTCAGGCCCTCTGTCACTTGGGCATCTGCCATTGCAGAAATACCACAGAACCATACTGCCAGTATCCACTTCAAACCGCTTTTTCTCTTGTTTTTCATCCTACTCTTTAATCCCTAATCCTTAATCCTTCATCTCTCTCTTAGTGCAACAGCCTGCATTCATACCGTATCCCTCCCGATATGCTGTTGAATTCTCTGGTAAACACATGGATGGAGAGCTGCCTCCATAATCTGGCGGCAGCTCCCACATTGAAACCTTCCGAATCATATTCGGCCATGACAGTCATTTCCCGGCAGAAAGCAGGGGAGTAGCTGATACCTCCGAAAGGACCGTCTTTTATGCTGTGATCATTCAGTGGGATGTAGTAGCCTGCTGTCACAGCAAGACGGTCACCTTGGGCAATGGAGAAGCCTTTGGTAAGAGCGCCGTAGACAGTGGCAAAATAGTTTGTTCCGGTATTTTTGAAGGGGTCGTCTACACCTATTACTAGACTTGGCCGGTATTTCCCTTCTTTCAATGGTCGTATACGTGCAGTCATCGACCGGTCTTGCTGGAAATAGCCTCTTTTCCCGTCATATCGTCTGGTTTTCAATAGTGTGCATCGATAACTTAATTCCACAAACGAGAGGAAGGTCATATTCACGAAATAATTTCCGGTATTGAAGTTGAACGGTGTCATGCCGTCCGGCAGATAATTACCACCTCCCATAAAGGTGCCGGCTTCCTGCATGTCTGCTGTGGGGATATTCAGTAGCCCGGTGTTGCCCATGGAGTATTGGGCTTGTACCTTGAGGGCACAGCACAACAAGCAACAGACCATAAGTCCTTGTTTAAATTTCATGCTAATTTTTGATTCTAAAACGTTGTTGTCTGGTGGGTCTAAAGTACGCTACGCTATTGCCGGTCACATGGGGAAGAGGTTCGTGGCAGCATCTGATTTTTTTATATGTGACAAAATTACGTCAAATGTATTTGATATGCAAGAGAAAAATGGGGAAATAACACTAAACTGTTGTTCCAATAGTGCTATTTTCATATTACCGAGGTGACACACAGCCTCTGTATACTTCTGCCACTTTTTCCGCTATTTTGTTCCAATCGAAAGCCGACAAGTTGTATGTACGTTTTTGGGGTGTCGCTAATTTTTGTTGCAGGTGGCAGGCCAAATCATGCACATCACCTGGTTTGAAGTAATCAGATTCTTTCAAATCTATTAAGTGAGTGGCTGGAATATCACTCACCAGTACATCTAATTGATAACTCATAGCTTCCAATAATACCAACGGGAATCCTTCGTTATACGAAGAAAGCACATACATTCCGGCATGACTATACACTTCGTTAAGTTTCTCGCTGTAAAGACTACCCGATTGGACTTTATCAACTTCTTAAGGTTTTCTTCGTAATCCGATTCTGCCTCCACACCGCCAACTATCACCAACTTATAGTCGGTATTCAGTTTCTCGAATGCTTGAATCAATACATCGAACCCCTTTTCAGGAGTAATACGTCCCACGCTGATTACATATTTTCCAGGTGTTAATCCCATGCTGCTAATATAATTGCATTTCGAGGTGGGTTGTACATTGGGTATTCCGTTAGGAATATAAACAGACTTCTTTTGTACCTTTTCCGGATATTTTTGCATTTGGAATTTATTCACAAAAATAATTGCCTGTGAGCAATTCAATGCAATACTTTCACTGAATTTCAATATTTTTTTGGCCATTCTTCCCCATTTGGTATGTTCATAATTGGGACTGTGGTAGGTAAGTACCACTTTCTTACCAGACAATCTGAGCAATGGGGCAAACAGTGCGGGACCAATGTTATGAATATGTACCACATCACTTTTTCCAAAGCATGCTGATAAGGTAGCCAAAAAAGAGTGAAATACGGCTTCAAATCCTTTTATTTTAGTGGAAGGTAGGTCAATGAACTTTATATTGGGATAAGTCTTATCTGAGTTCACATATGGTTTACGGCGATATACTGTTATTTGATACTTTGCGTTAAATAGTGGGTAGAGTGATTCACAATGTTTTTCCACTCCACCTTGTATCTTTGGAAATCCTCTGGTTCCCAATACTGAAATTTTCATTGCTATTTCTTATTATTTAATAGTTGTTCATAGAATGGGAGTAGCCGCTTGTAATAACTCTCTTTGCTCATATCTTTGTGGGCAAAACTGATGGCGTTATCACTCATCTGCTGATACACTTCTGCGCTCAAATCCGATGCTTTAGCAATCTTTTCTGTCAATTCAGTTGTATTGTGCGGCTTAAATATATAACCTGTTTTACCCTCATTGATAATTTCGGGGATGCCACCGATACGCGATCCAATGGCGGGTACACCTTCACAATAAGATTCGATGATTGCCATTGGATTGTTCTCGTACCATTCTGATGGAACTACTACAAAGTAGGCATTCTTCTTCAAATCCATCAGTTCTTGACCGCTCTTATAGCCTAAGAATTCTATATTTTTTATCCCATGCTGCTCTTTATAAGCCTCTAATTGATTGCGCAATGGTCCGTCGCCTACAATTTTCAGTTTGTCTTGAGGTCTGTTCTTAAATGCGTTCATCAGTGTAATAATGCCTTTCTCTTGAGACAAACGACCCAAGAATAAGAAGTATTTCTCTTTTAATGGTATGCGATGTTCACTGATACTTACTGAGAAGTTATGAAGTACAATGTTAGGTAATTCTTTCAATGCAGGCATATACTTTTCGTGCTTTCCTTTAGCAAAGTTACTCACGTAGAGCAAGCCGTCTATGTATTTAGCCGGGTTGAAGAATTTATTTCGGTAGTATTGTTCAGCAGCCATAAAGATACTTAGGAAATAACTGCCTTTAGTACATCTGTTGGTGACACAACGGTAGAAGTGCTTTCCTTGGCATTTTTCACAGACCTCATCCTTTCCGTTTCTGAAACTATAGGCAGGACATACTATACGGTAATCGTGGATAGTGAAAACAATGGGAATATTGTATTTTTTCAATATAGTGAAAATGGAAGGGGAAATTTGTCCCCACAGCAGATGGATATGCGCAATGTCTGGCTTTTCATCAATGATGAGTTGCTCTATTTTGCGAGCTGCATCTGGATAGTAAAAGTAGTTTCGAAGATTAATTACTTGCCTAAACACTCCTTTGCGTGTATCTTTCGATTCAGGGAAGTATTTTTCAAATTTAGAAGGGCGATTCTGCTTCCACTTCAGCGTAAAATATGTCACTTCGTGTCCATTTTGTTCCAGCATATCGCCTGTATTGAAACATACCGTTTCAGCACCTCCTTTATTGTAATTATATACGTCAATTAATAGAACTTTCATGATTAGAAAATTATTGTTCAATGATTGTTTTCAGTGTGTGTATTGACTTTGCTCTCTCTGTAGCAATAATATTGTTAACTCTTTCAAAATCAATCTTCTTATTGGTCAACGAGAAATCATTGAAATCTGTAACAATACGATCTTGTAAATCTGTGAGATGTAGGATACTCTGATTCCTGCTTCCGGTTTTGGTATTGGGCAGAACTTCGATAAACTGTGTATTGAAATTAATAGCAAAAGCTGTTCCGTGGAAAGAGTCTGTTACCATGTAGGTAGCATTCTTTATGTAGGATAGGAATTCCCCAATATTAGGTAGCAACACCATTTTCCCACCTCTCACAGCTTGATGTAAAGTTGGTGTAATACGTACTAATGGTAAACCTACATAGGCTGCAAAATACTTGGCATAAGTATCCAGCCGGGGATTGTTATGAATTTCATAAATTAACACATATTTGCCTTTTATCTCTTTCTTGATGTATTGGCACCATTGGCTTTTGTCAATAAGTAAAGTTGGATCCAATACTTGACCGTCACAATGTAAGCCTAAGTCTTTCAGTAATTCTACGGCACTATTTTCTCTCACAGTAAGATGAGTATAAGACGACATATGGAGCTTGTATGCTCGTAGGATATCGGGGGTAAACTCTGTATGTCCAAAGCTGGCGGCATACGATATTTTCTTTGAAGTGCTATCTGTAAAATCAAGGAAGTAGGTCGGATCATACTTTACTTTAAAGAGAGGTCCCCACACTTGGTCGCTGCCGGTCATGAACACATCTGCTTTGAGTAGTTTCAGTTCTTTTTGTGTATAACATGCAGGAGTCAGTTTTAGATGTAGTTTGCGCATACGGTCAAATGCTCGTTGGGCCGTCCATTCACCTGGATAACGCAAAATAATATATGCAAATTTCTTTAACGAGTTTTCATTCCATTCTTTTTTGCTTACCATACTCGAAAGGATACCTTGCAGTCCTCTTTCGTCTTTGCGTACATAATTTATAATCTCGCATTGATGTCCCAATGTTTCAATGATATGCTGTGTTGCGATACTTTGAAGCAGTGATCCATAATTGTTAGGCATATGCCGGGTAATAACTTTTATGTTCATAATGTTTATCTTGATAGTATTCTATCTATTTTCCTAACCAACTTTTTGGGTAGTTGCAGAATTTTCTCAGCAATGATGAGTCGTTTCCAATCAGTCAATGAATAAGTTTTTGGGCTGTGCAACATTTTCCAGGCTATACTTGATAAATAGGCTGTGTGTGCATTCTCTTTCATCTGTCCTTCAGCTACCACTTCAAA
>ERZ779646.489-NODE-489-length-8643-cov-1.67327_pt1 | contig 8643 bp, 9 predicted proteins | sample MGYA00511907_ERZ779646 | MGnify/ENA primary metagenome ERZ779646 (study PRJEB29588, sample SAMEA2144525) | human gut metagenome | biome: human gut; feature: human-associated habitat; material: faeces | place: Denmark | collected 2008/2010 ...
CACTTGGACATGCATGATGAATAACAGATGAACCTTTTGCCACTTACATCATGATTTGATAATAATGGCTGGCTGATTTTAGAGCAATCAGCAGACTTAGAAACAGTAAGTTGGTTAAAGAGACTATAGGAAACAACAAGAATGGAGAAATAATATGGCATCTACATTTTTTGGTTTATCAATATCATATAAAGGACTTCAGGCAGCGCAGACATCCATAACAACATCAGCGCACAACCTGTCAAACATTAATACAGAAGGCTATACAAAGCAGAGTGCAGAGTTAAAGGCAGCTGACTCATTAAGAACATTTTCATCATATGGAACTATAGGTTCCGGTGTTGATGTTGTCGGCATCAATCAGACAAGAGACAGCTACTATGACCAGAAGTATAGAAACAATATGTCTAACTATGGACAGTATGAATCAAAGAACAACTACATGACACAGATAGAGGACTATCTGAATGAGTTTATACTTAACGGATTCTCTAAAGAATACAGCAACTTCTTTTCAGCAGTTAACCAGCTGACTATAACACCATCTGATGAATCGGCAAAGAACCAGCTTATAAATAACGCAAAAAGTATGTCGGATTATTTCAACACATTGTCAGTTAACTTAAGAAATGTGCAGTCAGATGCTAACAATGAGATTAAAGATACTATAGACCATATCAATACACTTGCACAGAACATAACAGCACTTAATAAGCAGATTAACCAGATAGAAGCCTGCTATGGAGATGCTAACGACTTAAGAGATCAGAGAAATGCATTTGTTGATGATCTGTCAAAGTATATCAATATATCAACTAACGAGACACCGATAGCAAACGGACTTACATCCTTCCAGATAACTGTTAACGGACAGTCGCTTGTAAACAACTATGATTATAAGACACTTGAGGTAGTCGCAAGAACGCAGAAAAGAAACGCAAGCGATGCAGAAGGCTTATATGACGTACAGTGGAGCGATGATGATCCTTTTGACATATATAGTTCTTCACTTGGCGGTCAGCTTAAGGCACTTGTAGATATAAGGGATGGTTGTAACGGTGAGATAGAATCAGTTGCAACAGATGCAGATGGCAGCTATAAGCTTGATGATGATGGAAACAGAGTGACAGAGACGAATCCACAGGCTTCATCAAATGTTAACTATAAAGGTATTCCTTACTATCAGTCACAGCTTAACCAGTTCATACAGACATTCTCACAGGCAGTCAACAACATATTTAAGAGTGGATATGTATCAGATGCTAAAACAGAGGATGCTGCTAATAAGGGTATAGCGTTGTTTGTAGTGGGAGATAATTCAAAGACACTTACAGCCTCAACAGTATCAGTTAATTCTGAGCTTCTTAAGGATGCCAACAAGCTTGCAACAAAGACAACAGTAAGCGAAGGCGAAGGCAGTGCAAGCATTATGGATAAGCTTAATGCATTACAGAAGGAAAGACTGTTTGATGGTGGTACAGGTTCGTACTTCCTTGAAACTATAGTAAGTGATATGTCTATAGATGCAAGCAAGGCTAAGACATTTGTAACAAACTACAACAATATGAAGACAACTATACAGAATCAGCGACTTTCAGTCATGGGTGTAGATACAGATGAAGAAGTCATGGATATCATGAAGTTCCAGCAGGCCTATAATCTAAACTCAAAGATGATGTCAGTTATGAATCAGATATATGATAAGCTTATTAACCAGACAGGCTTATAAAATGTGAAATATGCTGGATATACTTAATAACATTTTTATATAAATGCTTTGCACGCAGGCACAGATAAGATAAGTGCAAAAGAATATTTATAAAAGAAGATTATTCATAAAAAGAAGATTTTAAAAATGCAGATATCACATAAATCAATATAGATACGAGGTGGAATATATGAGAATTACGAATCAGATGATGATAAACAGTTCTATAGCTAACATACAGGCTAATAAGAACCAGATAAATACCATGGATACACAGTTATCTACACAGAAGAAGATTAACAAGCCTTCTGATGACCCAATCATAGCTATAAGAGCACTAAGACTCAGAAGCAGCCTTGACCAGGTAACACAGTATGTAGACAAGAATATACCCGATGCTTCATCATGGCTTTCAGTTACGCAGGATGCACTTGCACAGGGATATGATATAGTTTACCAGCTGTATTCATATTGCAACCAGGGTGCTTCAGATTCTTATTCATCAGATGAGCGTAATACAATCATACAGACACTTGACAAGCTGAAGAACTCATACTATGTGCAGGGTGATGTAGATTATGCCGGAAGATATGTATTTACAGGCTTTGCTACAGACAGACCGCTCACATATCCATCAGATGTTAAAGCAGCTGAGGCAGATTATACCATAACACAGAGCTTTGACAGAGAGAGCATCAGTGAAAAAAAGGTATATACCAATGCATATACAAACGAAGATATCATTAATCTGAATGTCAAGAAGGATACAGACGGCAAGATAGTGACACCTAATGTGGCTACAGTTCATAGAATACAGCTTGGTTACTCAGAGGTTGATGCTGACGGAACATTTAAGATTACAGATGCCAGTGGAAATGTGGCTACAGTAACTAAGAATGATGATGGAACGGCTAATGTAACAGGAATAGTAAATGCCAATGGTGAGACTATAGATTCTCTGGATGATGGAAGCGGCAATCCAGTGAGTATAACATTTACAGCAGATTCAAACTATATACCTGGCGATGATGAAATAGCTATTAACTCGCAGCTTGGAGAAGTACTTCTTGGTGAGAATGTATACAACAATACATACACCAACAACTCATTTTCAGTACAGTATGAAAAGTCCAATTTTAAAAAGGGCGATGTGGATCCGACAATGTATTTTACATGTGTAGACAATGTTACAGGTATAAGCTACGTAAAGAAGAGCGAAGATATTGAATATAACGTAAACTTTACACAGAAGCTTAAGGTTAATACACAGGCAGACGAAAGCTTTGATATATATCTTGGCAGAAATGTAGATGATATCATGGCAGCTGTGCAGAATACTATAGATATCGAGAATCAGATAAGTAAAGTCGAGAGCATGAAGAAGGAAGAAAAGTATGCAGGTACTGACGACCAGAAAAAGCTTGATGACATGCTCGAAGGACTAAATAAGCAGAAGAATCTTGCAAAGGATCAGATGACAAAGGCTTTCGAGAAGGGCATCGGACAGATGCAGGGATATCAGGAGAAGATATCTAATGCAAAGGCAGATGTAGGTAACAGAATCCAGCGTCTTGACCTTACAAAGACAAGACTTACAGAACAGAAGACCAACTTCAAAAGTCTTAAGTCACAGAACGAAGATATAGACCTTGAGGAAGTGGTAGTAAACTATACAGCAGCACAGCTTGTATACAACGCAGCACTTTCAGCAGCAAGTAAGGTTGTACAGCAGACATTGCTGGATTTTATAGGCTAAAAATATGCTGAATCCATAAATGAAAGATTCAGTATATAAAAACAGGGGAGGCAAATACCTCTCCTCGCGTGGAGCTCGGATTTTTGCTTCGCAAAAACAAGGAGGTATATATGCAGGTTGATACTAGGTGGTTTGGCACTGTGGATATTGATGATAATAAAATAGTTACTTTTGACCTTGGAATAATAGGGTTTGAGGATTGTAAGAAATTCACACTTATATATGATGTAGAAAAGGGAGATGAAGCAGCTATCATGTGGCTTCAGTCGCTTGATGAGGCAGCATTGGCACTTCCTGTCATGAAGCCGGAGTATATCATGAAAGGTTATGATCCTGTTGTGGAGGATGAGATACTTAACACACTTGGTGAGGACATACAGTCAGCCAATCTGGCAGTATTCTGTACACTTACAGTACCAGAGGATCTTACAAAGATGACTATTAACTTAAAGGCTCCTATCATAATCAATGCTGACACTATGAAGGGAGTCCAGCTTATAGCAGATAATGAGGATTATGCTGTCAGATACCCTATTTATGATATTCTTAACGAAAGGAAGGGGGAGTAGAATGCTGGCATTATCAAGAAAGAAGGACGAAGCAATCATCATCAATGATGATATTGAGATAACAGTAATCGAGATAAAAGGCGATCAGGTAAAGCTTGGCATCACAGCTCCAAAGTCCGTTCCTATATATCGTAAAGAAGTATATGTACAGATAAAAGATGCTAACAAAGAGGCTGTCGAACAGAAGATAGATGTGGCTGCACTTAATAAACTGTTTACGAAGCAGGACAAATAAAAAGGCAGGTATTATATTTTTACATGTATTGCCGATATAAGAAATAGAAACTAATGACCAGTATGCAAAGAAAAGGATTTCTTAGCAGGGCATAAGGTTTGATATATTTACGACGATTGTATGGGTGATGTGGAAAATCTGTCACTCGTATATGTATACGCACACGGAGGTGAAAGATAATGGGAATTGAGAAGATAAGTGGCCAGGCAGCTTATCAGAGCCACGCAACGCAGGCTGCACAGGTTAATAAGGTTAGTGCAGCACCAGCAGCAGAAACTAATAATTCACAGGATTCAGTAAACAACGCAGCACATATAGCTGCAGTTATGCAGATGAGTACATCACAGAGAGCTAATGCAGACAGCAACAGCAGTAACAATGGCAACAGTGGTGCACAATCAAGCTTTAAGCAGCAGGAAGAACAGAAAGAAGCTTCTATGCAGAAGCTTAAAGATATCCAGAAGGTTATCAATCATAATACAGTAGCAGAGTTCGGATACAACGAGCCAACTAACCGTATTACGATTAAGATTAAGGATAAGGATACAGATGAAGTTATCAAGGAGATACCATCAGAAAAGGCACTTGAGATGCTTGCTAAGGCATGGGAGCTTGCTGGTATACTTGTGGATGAGAAGAGATAAAGAATTACATAATGTTATGAAGAAATATATAAGAATGGAGGAATAATATGCCAATCAGATTATCGGGTATGGTTTCAGGTATGGATACAGAGACACTTGTATCTGCACTTGTATCAGGATATAAGCTAAAAAAAGACAATCTTGTCAAAGCACAGACAAAGCTTTCATGGAAACAGGAAAAATGGAAGACTATGAATACAAGTATATATAGCTTCTATAGTGGAAAGCTGTCAGCAGGAAGATTATCTAACGCATACAGCCTTAAGAAGTCAACAGTATCTAACTCAACGGTAGCTACAGTAACAGCAAGCTCAAGTGCGGTTGCAGGTACACAGAAGCTTAAGGTAAAGAAGCTTGCATCATCAGGTTACCTTACAGGTGGTGAGGTTAAGAATGCAAAAGACAGTTCTTCCAAGATTACAGGCTCATCAAAGCTGTCAGATATAACAGGAAGTACATCACAGGGAAGTGTTACACTATCAGTAGACGGCAAGAGTACTAATATAGAGCTGACAGAGGATATGACTGTCAACCAGTTCGTTGTAAAGTTAAAGGATGCTGGTGTACAGGCCAGCTTTGATGAGAATAATGCAAGATTCTTTATAAGTTCAAAGACATCAGGAGCAAAGGGAGACTTTAGTCTTACGGCTAACGATACCGCCGGAAATGATTCGCTTAAGAAGCTTGGCTTATATGTAAGTCCGAATAAAGCTTCAAAGGAATACGAAGAATGTGATAGACTTTCCAAGCTGACAGATGGCAGCACTGCATATAATAATGAGCTGGAATCTATGTATACAAAGGTGACTGCTGATGAGGTTGCTAAGAAATATGCTGACCAGTATAATGCAGCAAAGAAGGTTGTAGATACACTGAAAAGCAGTGATACATGGGGCGTAGATAGTACACTTGATGACGTAAAAAAAAGAAGAGATGAATTAAAAAACAAGATTGATAACAATAGTGACTATAATAAGTATAAACATGCAAAAACGGATGCTGACGGAAATGATGTATATGAATACGATACAGACAAGATGAAAGAAGAAAATGCAACATTGTATGCTGAATATGTTGCAGACACAAAGAATCTTGAAAGCTACAATTCAATGATTGTTGATTATGAAAAAAATCAGAAAATCATGGAAGACACTGAAAAGTATGTAACAAAAGCTGATTCTGGAGAAGCAGTAGCAGATGCATCTAATACTAAAGTTGTAGAAGAGGTTAATAATACGAACACTGATTCCAAAGCAAAAGCCAAAACACTGCTTGATAACAAAATAAGTGCGGCTAAAGCATATGTGGCAGAAGCAGATGCAGCGGCTTCTACATCAGCAACAACAGGAGCAGCTTCAGGTACAACAGCCGCAGACTCATCAACAGCTGGTACTACAGGTGCAGTACGAATAGTAGGAGTAGATGCAAAGATAGAACTTAATGGTGCTGAGTTCACCAGCAACACAAGCACATTCTCTATCAATGGCCTTACTATCCAGGCTACAGCAGAAACAAAGGACGATGAGCCAGTTACTATAACAACAGACACAGATGTAGATGCTATATACAAGTCTATCAAGGACATGTTCACAGAGTACAACAAGCTTATCAAGTCTATGGATGAGGCTTATAACGCAGACAGCTCTAAGGGATATGAGCCTTTAACAGATGAAGAAAAGGATAGTTTGTATGAGGAAAATCCCATAGAGTACTAAAGGATCAGATGTCTGATAAAGAGATTGAGAAGTGGGAGACAAAGATTAAGGATTCGCTTCTTAGAAAAGATGATACACTAAACAGTGTTGCCAATACATTAAAGAATGATATGGCATCATCATTTATTATTAATGGCAAGAGCTATGCGCTGTCAAGCTTTGGTATATCAACACTCGGATATTTCGCATCAGGTGAGAACGAAAAGGGTGTGTACCATATAGATGGTGATAAGGATGATACAACTACATCAGGAAACGAAGATAAGCTAAGAGCAGCTATTGCAAGTGATCCTGAGACAGTAGTTTCATTTTTCTCACAGTTATGTACCAAGGTATATACTGATCTTGGTAACAAGATGGCATCATCATCTGTAAGCAGCGCATACACGATTTACAATGATAAGCAGATGAATACACAGTATTCAGAATACAATACAAAGATAAGTGATGCTGAATCAAAGGTATCAACATGGGAAGATTACTACTATAGTAAGTTCTCAGCTATGGAGTCAGCACTTGCTAAGCTTAATTCACAGTCATCTTCTATGTCGGGACTTTTTGGAAGCTGATAATATCGATAAAAGCTTTGGGGACAAATATATTTGAACCTTAACATTATATATAAAAATATACATGAAAATATAAGTGAATATATAATAATATTATTGAATTTATTGGTAATTAATGTATAATATTATCTAGAATAATTTGTTTATATTACATTGTGTTGCATTGCATATAATTTAACATATCACAAGTGATAAACATATGTATTATATGTAATGCACACAATATTGATAAATACAAGGATGTATGAACATCGGGAGAGGATAAGCTATGATATATAATCAGAATATGGCTCAACAGTATAATCGTAATAAGGTGTTAACTGCATCACCAGCAGAGCTTACACTTTTACTTTATGAAGGAGCTATTAAGTTTTGTAATATAGCAGCAGTTGCTATAGAAAAAAAGGACATGGAGAAAGCTCATACTAATATTGTTAAGGCAGAGATGATTATAGAAGAGTTTCAGGCTACACTTAATCATAAGTATCCTGTAGCAGAGGATTTCGATAAGCTTTATAAGTATATATATGGATTACTTGTTGATGCTAATATGAAGAAAGACCTTGAGCTTCTTGAAAAGGCAACAGATGAACTGAGAGGAATGCGCGATACATGGAAAGAAGTAATGAAGCGTGCAGGAAATAAATAATATATTGATTTAAAATAGCTATATATCACAACTATTTAAGAAGCAATGTATGGTAGTTTAAGATTATAAAGTTGAGGATGACTATGGAAACAGAGAATTATCTTCAGATAATGACAAGCAGTCTTGAAAAGAAGAAAAAGATATTACAGGACATAGTTGATTACAATGTTGAACAGGAACGTATTGTTACATCGGGAGAATTTGATGGTGATAAGTTCCAGAAGAACATGGAGAATAAAGCAGAGTGTATAGATATGCTCAATGCACTTGATGAAGGCTTCCAGTCAGTATATGACAGGGTTAAAGCAGATGTTGAGATGTATAAGCAGAACTATAAGGCAGATATACAGAGGCTGCAGCAGCTTATAAAAGAAGTATCAGCATTAAGTGCAACTATACAGGCGCAAGAGTCAAGAAACAAGCTACAGATAGAAAGAAAGTTCCGTGAACTCAAGCAGGAAACTAAGACTGCCAAGCGGAGCGTAAGCATGGCGAACAAGTATTATCAGAATATGAGCAGGGTAAGTTCTGAACCGCAGTTTATGGATCATAAGAAATAATACATATATTTACCAATATTTTAATGCAGTTAGGTAATAAGTATATTTCGGTATTTTGACATGTGCATTAAAAAATATTAAAATAAGTTTATATTATGGCTAAAGTTAATGAACAATAGTCCGATATAATATATAACAGGAGTGATCCTGAACAATTTAATTATGGGTGGCAGGGACGCCACCAAGAATTCAAGGAGGAAACTATTATGGTAGTACAACACAATCTTACCGCAATGAA
>ERZ779646.497-NODE-497-length-8544-cov-1.37767_pt1 | contig 8544 bp, 6 predicted proteins | sample MGYA00511907_ERZ779646 | MGnify/ENA primary metagenome ERZ779646 (study PRJEB29588, sample SAMEA2144525) | human gut metagenome | biome: human gut; feature: human-associated habitat; material: faeces | place: Denmark | collected 2008/2010 ...
TGTTACTCTTAAGCCATTCTTGAATTCTGGTGTCATGCCTGACTTTTCAACCCACTTACTGATTTCCTTGCCACCACCATGAACGATAATAGGCTTGAAACCTACAAGCTTTAAAAGAACTACGTCCTGAATAACCTTTCTTTTAAGTTCTTCATCAACCATGGCGCTTCCACCATACTTTACAACAATAATCTTTCTGCTGAACTTCTGTATATAAGGAAGAGCCTCAACTAATACCTGTGCTTTTTTTAACTCTTCTTCCATATCTATTGTACTCATTTTTAACTCCTTCAACTAAAAAATATTAATTAACGTTATGAGCGATAATCTGCATTTATCTTTATATAATCAAATGTAAGGTCGCAGCCCCATGCCGTAGCCTCTGCGCTGCCCTGCTTTATATCTGCTATAGCAGTTACAGGATTCTGTGAAAGTATTTCTGTTGCTTTCTCCTCACTGTAATCAGTAGCAGTTCCGTCCTTTACTATCTGAAGCTTTCCAGCTGAACTTTCAAAGAATATATCAACCTTTTCTGGTTCGAAATCAACGCCTGAATAACCCATAGCACAAAGAATTCTTCCCCAGTTAGCATCGTGTCCGAATATTGCAGCCTTAGTAAGGTTAGATGTAACTATTGACTTTGCAAGAATCTTAGCCTGTTCCTTATCTTTAGCACCCTTTACCTGTACCTCAAAAAGACATGTACAGCCTTCTCCATCACCTGCAATCATCTTAGAAAGCTCTGTAAGAACATAGCTTAAAGCCTCATAGAAGGTATCATAATCTTTACATCCTTCTGTAATCTTCTCGTTACCAGCCTCTCCATTGGCAAGAACTAAAACTGTATCGTTTGTTGATGTATCTCCATCAACTGATATCATATTAAATGAATCCTCAACTATATCACTTGTCATCTTCTGAAGTGCCTTTTTATCAATAACAGCATCGGATGTTATAAAGCAGAGCATAGTTGCCATATGTGGATGTATCATGCCTGCACCCTTACACATACCACCAACTGTTACTGTCTTTCCACCTATTTCTACGGTACATGCAACCTGCTTGTTTCTTGTATCCGTAGTCATAATAGCCTCTGCTGCAAGTGTACCTGCTTCTTTAGTTGAATCAAGCAGCTCTGGAAGTGCTTTAATACCTGCACACATTCTATCCATAGGAAGCTGCATACCTATAACTCCTGTTGAACCTAAAAGTACTGACTTAGCTGGCACTCCAAGTACTTCTCCCGCTGTCTTCAAGTGCGCAGACTTCATCACCCTCTGTACCTGTGCAGGCATTGGCAACACCGCTGTTAACAACTATTGCATGTGCCCCCTCTTCACTGTATACAATGCTCTTGTCCCACTTTACAGGTGCTGCAAACACTCTGTTAAGTGTAAATGTTCCAGCTGTTACACATGGCTTTTCTGAAAATACCATTGCCATATCCTTTTTGCCATTCTTATACTTGATACCTGCTGCCATACCTGCTGCCTTAAAGCCCTTAGCTGCTGTAACTCCACCTTCGATAATTTCCATAATCACTACCTCCGAATTTCAATATGTATTATTAATATTGCTTTGCATTTCTGTAATTTTCTTCTCAAGTTGCTTTTGCAACTTGTATACATCGAATTGCCTTTGCATTTCCGTAATTTTTCTTCTCAAGTTGCTTTTGCAACTTGTATACATTGAATTGCCCCTGCAATTCAATGTATTATTATGGGAACATAGGTGCCATTTTAAGTCCCTCATTCTCTTCAAAGCCAAATAACAGATTCATGTTCTGTACTGCCTGTCCTGCTGCACCCTTTACAAGATTATCAAGTGCACCCATAGCTATGATTCTGTTTGTTCTTGGTTCAAGCTTGAACCCTACATCAACAAAGTTGCTTCCTTCAACCCATCTTGTTTCAGGGCATACATCCTTAGGAAGAACTCTTACAAAATATTCCTTATCATAATACTTATCATAGGCTGCCTTCACATCTTCATAAGATACATCCTTTGCAAGATTGGCATATGACGTAACAAGTATTCCTCTATTCATAGGAACCAGATGTGGTGTAAATATAAGCTTAAGGTCATCTCTTCCACATGCATATCCAAGCTGTTCTTCTATCTCAGGCGTATGTCTGTGTGTTCCAACTCCATAAGCCTTCATGCTTTCGTTTACTTCACAGAAAAGATTTGCTACCTTTGCACCTCTTCCTGCACCAGATGTACCACTCTTAGCATCTATTATAATAGTATCCGGATTGATTATTCCTTCTTTTACAAGTGGATATAATGTAAGGATTGATGTTGTTGTATAACAACCAGGATTAGCTATTATTCTTGTATCCTTATTCACCTTATCCCTGTTAATTTCGCATAATCCGTAAACCGCTTCATCAATATACTGTGGAGCTTTATGCTCTAACTTATACCACTTCTCATATATATCAACATCCTTTAATCTGAAGTCCGCACTAAGGTCGATTATTTTTACCTTTGAAAGAATCTCATCATTAACAAGAGATGCACATAAGCCCTGAGGAGTAGCTGTAAATATAACATCTACTTCATTAGCAAGCTGATCCATATTGTCATCCATACATTTTGCATCAACAAGCTTAAACATATTTCTATATACATCTGAATAATTCTGGTCAATATAGCTTCTTGAACCCAGCCATACAATCTCAACATCTTTGTGTCCTAAAAGAATTCTTACTAATTCGTTACCTGCGTATCCGGTAGCACCGATAATTCCAACCTTAACCATACGTCCTCCATCTGAATGTGTAATTATTCATTCGTGTGAATATTTTCATCAGTAATCCACATATAAAAATGAATTAACAAAAATGATAAGTTCCATTATAGCAACTTTTTTCCTTATGTAAAGAGTTTATTAGATATGTTTTTATATTTATGCATAATTAATGCATAAATTTGCATAATATTCATTTTTTGCTATTGCATTTTCACCATAAGTAGTTTATTATAATTGGCAGAGTTTATAAATATCTATGGAGGTACTTTTTAATGAAAGAGAAAGTTGTTTTAGCTTATTCAGGCGGACTTGATACTACTGCCATCATCCCTTGGTTAAAAGAAACATTTGATTACGATGTTATCTGTGTCTGCGCAGACTGTGGACAGGAAGAAGAATTAGATGGCCTTGAAGAAAGAGCATTATCATGTGGCGCTGCAAAGTTATACATAGAAGATGTTACAGATGAATTCTGCGATAACTATGTTGTTCCTTGTGTACAGGCTCATGCGGTATATGAAAACAAGTATTTACTTGGAACTTCTATGGCAAGACCTGTTATAGCAAAAAGACTTGTTGAAATAGCACGTAAAGAAGGCGCTGTTGCTATATGCCATGGTGCTACTGGCAAGGGTAACGACCAGATCAGATTCGAGCTTACTATCAAAGCTTTAGCTCCAGATATCAAGATCATCGCACCTTGGAGAGATTCAAGATGGACTCTTCAGTCACGTGAAGATGAGATTGAATACTGCAGACAGCATGGTATTCATCTTCCATTCAGCCCTGACTCAAGCTACAGCCGTGACCGTAACATATGGCATATCAGCCACGAAGGTCTTGAGCTTGAAGATCCTGCTAACGAGCCTAACTACAAGCACCTTCTTGTTCTTGGATGCTCACCAGAGGATGCTCCTGATGAAGGCGAATATGTTACTATGACATTTGAAAAGGGTGTGCCTACATCTGTTAATGGTAAGAAGATGAAGGTTTCTGACATCATCAGAGAACTCAACAGACTTGGTGGAAAGCATGGTATCGGTATTATCGACATCGTAGAAAACAGAGTTGTTGGCATGAAATCACGTGGTGTATATGAAACACCTGGTGGAACTATTCTTTATGAAGCTCACCAGCAGCTTGAGGAACTCATACTTGACAGAGATACAACAACAGAAAAGATAAATGTTGCTAACAAGTTTGCACAGGTTATATATGAAGGAAAGTGGGAAACACCTCTTCGTGAAGCACTTCAGGCATTCATCGAAAAGACTCAGGAATATGTAACTGGTGAAGTTAAGTTCAAGCTCTACAAGGGCAACATCATCAAAGCCGGAACAACATCTCCATATTCATTATATAACGAATCTATCGCTTCATTCACAACAGGAGACCTTTATGACCACCATGATGCTGATGGTTTCATCAACCTCTTTGGTCTTTCACTTAAGGTAAGAGCTATGAAGAAGCTTGAGAACGAAAAGAAGAATAACAAATAATACTTTAAAAATATTATATAACAAGTATTATAAAACAAAATCAGGAGCTGCCACATATATATGTAGCAGCTCCATTTTTCATCTTTTATAATGTTTTATGAGCTTTTATAAGCTCTTATAAACTCTAATAAAATCTTATCAAACATTAATCTCAGATATTTCTATATTCTTTTTCTCCTGTTTTTCACAACCATTCCATATATAAAAGTAATAACATAAGAAGCTGCTGCCAGTATACACATAACACCCATTACCCTATAAGCAATCTGAGTATCTATAAACACAGTTCTTCCTAGATATCTGTTACTTACAGCCGCCATACATCTGTTTCCAATTATATTTGCAATAAAAATATATATACCACCTGTTATGACAAATATACATGGGAGTGTGTACCTTACAACCCTGACAGGATTAAATGCAATGATAACAATCAATAATGTGATATATATTAAAAGCATCAATATCTTAAACACAACAGACGTTATTATTCCATATACCTTTATAAGCGGCTGCAGACGATAAGATATATCACCATATATACCACTGGCATAATTATTTATAGCCTCATTTGCAGCATTTTTACTATAGCTAAGAGCTGCCCTGACTATTGTTTCCTGTATATTTCCCATATTGATATTAGATGCTATTTTGTTATATGTCATATCCATAAGCTCATCCAGCTCTGCATCTATATTAATCTCTATATCATCAAAGGATTTTTCTTTAAGCATCCCGTCAACCATAGCCGTTGTATATTTCTGTGCTATTCTGTCTACTATCTTAGAATCCTCTATACTTGTCTGAATTCTGGATAATGCCTCCATATTATCCCCAAGTGAATCAAAAACAGTATCCATAAAACGGTGCGATATAGCAGCTGACAGTCCTGCATCCTTTAACATGCTTGAGACATACATAGGTGCCGTTACACATACAATAAGTATAAGACCTGCTATTACAGATATTAAACCAACACCTATCTGTGTCCATCTATGAGCAGTATCCCTGTATTGTCTGTATCCATATGACATATATATTCCTTCTTTCTGTTTAGATATAACAATTCCGTAATCTTCCAACGCAATCACATTAAAACAATCACATTAACATAATCATATTAACACAATTATATTAATACAACCATAAAAAAATGTAATAGATTTAGTGCTTTCTTACATTTTCCTGAATCTGTTATACCGCTGTCTTGCAAGCTCTTCCTTGTCCATATCAATATATCTGTACATAAAATCACATATCATGCGTTTCATATATAATGTCACTCTTTTTATATTATTTTCATTTATAACCGGATATTCCGGAATGACCTTCTCTATTATGCCAAGCTCATATAAATCTGCTGCCGTCAGCTTCATTATTTCCGCAGCCTCTTTTGCTTTCTTAGAATCCTTCCACAATATCGATGCAAAGCCTTCTGGTGAAAGAATAGAATATATGGAATTCTCCATCATCCATACCTCATTGGCAACACCTAGTGCAAGTGCACCACCGCTTCCACCTTCGCCAGTTACTATTGACAGCACCGGAACTGTAAGACTGCTCATTTCATACAGATTCTTTGCTATAGCTTCTCCCTGGCCTCGCTCTTCTGCACCAAGACCGCAATATGCTCCTGGAGTGTCTATAAAACATATAACCGGTCTGTTAAATTTTTCAGCCTGCTTCATAAGCCTTAGTGCCTTTCTATACCCTTCGGGATTAGGCATTCCAAAGTTTCTTGATATATTCTCTTTAGTAGTCTTACCCTTCATATGTCCTATGACTGTTACAGGAATGCCGCCAAATGTTGCGATTCCACCTATTATCGCTTTATCATCACCAAAGTTTCTGTCACCATGAAGTTCAAAAAAATCTTTAGTTATTTTTTCTATGTAATCTGCGGCATTAGGTCTTTCACTGCTTCTTGCTATTTCAACCTTTTCCCATACATCATACTCATTATACAGATTATTATCAGCCTCAGCCTTTTTTTCTTCTTCTCTATCTATCTTTTTGAAATATATATTATCAAGATACTCAAGATACTTCTTCATAATATCTGAATTGCTCCGGTATGTATCCACATTTTCTTTAACTTCTGTATAAGCTCCACTGTACTTATGTATGTCGAGCAGATGCGCAAGTGTCTTCTTTAGCTCATCCCTTTTAACTATCGCATCCACAAAGCCGTGCTCTAACAGAAATTCAGCTCTCTGAAACCCTTCTGGCAGTTCCTGTCCTATAGTCTGTCTGATAACTCTTGGTCCTGCAAAACCTATAAGGGCACCTGGCTCTGCAAGTATAATATCTCCAAGCATAGCAAAGCTTGCAGTTACACCTCCAGTTGTAGGGTCAGTAAGAACAGTGATATATAAAAGTCCTGCTTCATCATGTTTTTTTAATGCGGCACTTATCTTTGCCATCTGCATAAGAGATACTATTCCCTCCTGCATCCTGGCTCCGCCTGAGCATGTAAATATAATAACCGGCAGCTTCTGCTCTGTAGCCTTCTCAACTGCCCGTGTAAGCTTTTCACCTACAACTTCGCCCATGCTGCCCATAAGAAATCTTGTATCACAGACACCTATAACAACTTTGCTGCCATCTATCTTTCCAACGCCGGTTATTACTGCCTCATCAAGATTTGTTTTTCTTTTAAGATTCTGGATTTTCTCCTCATAACCAGGGTATTCACATGGATTGCTCTCTTCAATGTTAGTATCCCATTCTGAAAATGTATTCTTATCCACTACCATGGATATCCTTGTTCTGGCATCCAGCTTCATATAATATCCACATTCCGGACATACACAATTATTCAGATACATGTCCTCTGTTAAGATTATTTTTGAACAAACCGGACATTTCGTATATAATCCATCTGGAACATTTATATTACTACTATCCAGATTGTTGATTTTATTTTTATGGATATTCTTTTTAAACAAGCCTTTTATCTGCATATAAATCCTCATTTCCACGCACTCTTACTGTGCATAACGAACAACTATTTTTTACATACCTGTGGATACTCCTCTGGTATGAAATCTGTACTGACATCACCTTTAATAAACTTCTCATTCTGGCATATATCATACATAAAATCTGTATTTGTTGTGACACCTTCAATAATAATCTCGCCAAGGACACTTCTCATCTTCTCAATCACTGTTTTCCTGTCGTTTGCATATGTCATAACCTTCATTATCATGGAATCATAAAAAGGAGGTATCGTATATCCACTATAAACTGCAGTATCTATTCTTACACCATTACCACCTGGTATATGTATATTCTTTATTGTTCCCGGATTAGGTGCAAAGTTCTTTTCAGGGTTTTCAGCATTGATTCTTATTTCCATGGCAGCACCATGTATCCTTACATCCTCTTGCTTAATACCAAGACTTTCGCCGGCTGCTATCTTTATCTGTTCCTTTATAAGATCAACACCTGTCACAAGTCCCGTTATACCATGCTCGACCTGAATACGGGTATTTACCTCCATAAAGTAATAATTGTCGTTTTTATCCAGAAGAAACTCAACTGTTCCTGCATTTTCATAGTTAACAGCCTTAGCCACTGCCACTGCAGTATCTCCCATTCTCTTTCTTAATTCATCATTCAACGCAGGAGAGGGTGATTCCTCAACTAACTTCTGGTGATTTCTTTGTATTGAACAATCTCTTTCACCAAGATGAATTGTATTTCCATATTTATCAGCTAATATCTGGAACTCTATATGTCTTGGCTTTTCTATATATTTTTCTATATACATTGTGCCATCAGCAAAGCCATTCACAGCTTCTCTCTGTGCGTTATCGAATTCCCTTTTAAAATCTTCTTTTGTATATACAACACGCATCCCCTTGCCACCGCCGCCAAGTGCAGCTTTAACCATAACAGGATAACCTATATTGTCTGCAAGCTCTTTTCCTCTTTCCGCATCCATAACTGGTTCTTTGGTTCCTGGAATAACTGGAATACCTGCTGATATCATTGTATTTCTTGCTTCCTGTTTATTACCTGTTTTCTCTATGATATCTGAATCTGGACCTATAAATGTGATGTTACATTTTTCACATAATGATGCAAACTTACTGTTTTCAGAAAGAAATCCAAAGCCTGGATGTATTGCATCTGCATGTGTAGCTACTGTTGCACTCAATATTCTTTCCATATTAAGGTAACTATCCTTAGCTGCTGCCTTTCCTATACATACACTCTCATCAGCCAGCTGCGTATGAAGTGCTTCCTTATCCGCCTCAGAATATACTGCAACTGTCTGTATAC
>ERZ779646.499-NODE-499-length-8502-cov-1.77365_pt1 | contig 8502 bp, 10 predicted proteins | sample MGYA00511907_ERZ779646 | MGnify/ENA primary metagenome ERZ779646 (study PRJEB29588, sample SAMEA2144525) | human gut metagenome | biome: human gut; feature: human-associated habitat; material: faeces | place: Denmark | collected 2008/2010 ...
AAATATTGCTACACTTGATAATATCAACTCAAAATCAAATCTAATTGATGAAGATATTATGTTTACTGCTAATGATAATCCTTTTAATACAGATTATGAACCTTATAATGCTAAACCGCCAAATAACCCAATTGATTTTGAAATAGCCTCCTTCTATCAATCTCCTACAAATGTTAACAATATTAACAAGCAAAAAGCTATTCGACAAGAATTATTAAATTTCTTTGATACCACTAAATCTAAGCCCCAATCCATATTATTTAACTTTAACAAAATACTGGAGGATTAAAACTATGAATAAAAAAGTTTTTATGGGGATTACCATGTTAGATGAAGACAATAACGCTATAAAAGCGATCGGAATTATACATCACTTAGAAACTGGTAAAATCGAAAAAATTAATACTGAAAATATGTCAAATGAAGCGGTACAAACTTTAATGAATAAATATATTGATGAAATGTCTACAACATATAACTCCACACGTAAATTAAAACAAGTCATATCAATTGTTGAACCGTTAAAGAAATCGCTTAACGAAAAATGATAAATTAAATTTATTCAATAATATACTATATTTATGAAATGGAGGTTTTAATATGCCAAAAGCAACTTTTTCTGTAATGGAAGCCGCTGAATATATCGGTATTGGTCGAAATAAGATTTACCAATTAATCAATGAAGGTGTTATTCCTTCGGTAAAAATCGGTCGTCAGTTTCGTTTACCTATTAAAGCTATCGACCAATGGCTAGAAACAGAAGCTCAAAAAAGCATAAATAATTAAAAATAAGGAGCGATTTTTTCGCTCCTTATTTAATGAAAGGAACTACAAAATGCAAGGACAAATTCTCGAAGAAGAACGCTTTAATGTACTTGATAAACAAGGAAAAATGCGTAAAAAATTAAAAGTTTATTCCGTAAGATATCGTTATACTGATCCCGAAACAGGTAAAAGAAAACGTACCACAAAAAGAGGATTTCTAACAAAAGCTGATGCTGAAGCATTTTTATTAGAGATAAATAATCAACAAAATCAAAACATGTTCTTTACACCTAAGGCTGTATTAGTCAAAGATTTTTTAACTGAATGGTTAAAATCCTATGTTGAAGTCAATGTTCGTGAAACCACTTATTATAGCTATAAACGAATCATAGAAAAGCATCTAATTCCTAATCTAGGTGGACTGGACTTGAAAAAATTATCCTCTCTAGATATTGATAGGCTATATGCGTTTTTACTCAAAGAAGGTAGAATGGACGGTAAAGGCGGTTTATCTCCTAAAACGGTTCAATATACCCATAGAGTATTAAATGAAGCATTATCCTATGCTGTAAAGAAAAAGCTTATCTACGTAAGCCCTATGACTAGCATTAGTAATACTCCTAAACCCAAAAAATATCGTGGTAATATCTATACAGCAAATGAAATATTACAATTACTTGAAATAACAAAAGACACTATTTATGAAGTACCAATAGCTCTAGCTTCAATTTGTGGATTACGTGAAGGTGAATGTCTAGCACTTCAAGAAAATGATATTGATTTTAATAATATGACTATAAAAATCACAAAACAATTAACACGTGTTAATAATATAGTTAAAGTTACTCCACCAAAAAGTGAAGAAAGTAACCGTATTATCAATGCCCCTAAAGAAGTATTCGATATTATTCAAAGAAGAATTGAAAAAAATCACTTAAATAAGCAACTACTAGAAAATGAATATCATGATGAGGGCTGGATTATTTGTTACGATAATGGAAAATGTATAAATCCACAATATTTCTCCAAAAACTTTGCTAATATGATAGCACGTAAAAAATTAAAAAAAATACGCTTCCATGACTTACGTCATAGTTGTGCTTCGTTAATGTTAACATCTGGTGTTGCCATAAAAACAGCTTCCCAAATCTTAGGACATAGTTCTATATCCATTACAGCTGATTTATACACTCATGTAACCACAGATAATAAACGTATTGCAGCTGAACAAGTTGGTAATACTTTATTTAAAAAATCTGATGAAAAAATCAACTAAAATTAGCAAGTGGAACCAAAATGGAACCAAAACTCATAAAATCTTAAAAAATATAAATAAAAAAGGCTTTGCAGAAAACCTGTAAAGCCTGTAATTTTGCTGGCAGAGAGGGTGGGATTCGAACCCACGGTACCTCTCGGTACAATTGATTTCGAGTCAATCACCTTCGACCACTCGGACACCTCTCCACTTATTCATGATATGATTAGAACCACAAAAATTATATCATTGTCAAAATCAAAATACAATACCTAGATTTATTATTCTTCAGTCACTATAGCCTTAGCCATTTTTTCAAATTTTACACGAGGCATCATTACAAAGTGACCACAACCATTACATTTTAGACCAAAGTCCATACCCACTCTAAGTATTGTCCATGTATCACTACCACATGGATGCTTTTTTTTCATACGCACTACATCATTTACTTTATATTGAACTTTTTCCACCATCTTTACCTCACTGCTTCAACGTAGTTTTTTTTATGACTGAACCATTTTCATCTACTGGTTCTGGGTGAATAGTGATATCAAATCCGCCAAATCTATTTCTTATCTTACATTCAATATCATCACAAATATTATGAACTTCTTCTAAATGCATGTCTTTATCAAAAGTAACATGCACATCTAAAAGTCTATCAGAACCAGATTTTCTAGTGCGTAAATGATGATAACCTTTTAAACCTTTATGTGATAAAATTATTTCTCCAATAATAGCTTCATCTTTTTGAGATAAACTGCTATCAGTCAATTCTCTTGCACTATCTACTACCATTTTATAACCAGCACGGAATATAATCAAAGCCACTATAATTGCAATAACAGGGTCTAACCATAAAAAGCCAAAGACTTTCATACCTACAAGACCTAATAAAACACCTACAGAAGTCCAAACATCTGCTTGAAGATGCAATCCATCGGCTTCTAATGCTTGAGAATCAGTTTTTTTAGCTACAGCAATCAAGCGACGAGAAACAATTATATTTACTACAATAGAAATAAACATGATATAAATACCATATTGTAAAAATTCTGGGTCTAATGGTGTATTAAATTTGTGTATTGCTTCATAAATAATAAAGATAGCAGTGGCTACAATCAATAACGCTTCTACTGCTGAAGATAAATTTTCAAATTTACCATGACCATAATCATGTTCTTTATCTGGGGGTACTACAGCTTTGCGCACAGCCCAAAAAGCAATAAAAGCAGCTATTAAGTGCTTCTGAGACTAAACTTACTGCGCCTACATATAAACCAACAGCTAGTTTTAAAATAACTAATAAAGTATTCGACATAATAGACAGCCATGCTGTATTACGTTTTAAAGTATTTGCATCTGTCATAAAAATCACCCATCCCCTAAAAATATAAATGCTATTAATTATCATTCAAAAAGTTTTTCATAGCAAAAAATCTGCAACATCTCATTTAGATGTGCAGATTTGACAAAAAATATTATTTATATCCTAACACACGGAAAAATATATGTAAAGTAAAACATATTGTTTATAATTTCTAAATAATATAAAAATTAGCATGAATTTACTAGACAAAAATTAAATTAATGATAAGATAAAATTAGTATTTTATTTAAGCGAATTGAAAGGATTTGATATAATGCTTTACCCATTAAAACTAAATGCAGCTTTTAAAGATTATCTATGGGGCGGTACAAGATTACGCGATGAATTTAATAAACAAACTGATATTGATCCTGTAGCTGAAAGCTGGGAATTATCTTGCCATCATGATGGACAAAGCATTATCAGTAATGGCGAATTTTCTGGTAAAACTTTAGCCCAATATATTGAAACAGTAGGCAAACAAGTAATTGGTACAAAAGCTCCTAAAGATAAAGATTTTCCTATTCTAATTAAATTTATTGATGCTAAACAAAGTTTATCTGTACAAGTTCACCCAGATGATAAATATGCACTTTTACACGAAGGCGAATCTGGTAAAACTGAGATGTGGTATGTAATGGACGCAACTCCAGATGCTACTTTAATCTATGGATTTACTCATAAAATTTCTCACCAGGAATTTGAACGTCGCATCAAAGATAATACTCTTCTTGAAGTTTGCAACCAAGTACCAATAAAAAAAGGTGATGTATTTTTCATCGAAGCAGGTACACTCCATGCTATTGGTGCAGGAGCATTGATTGCAGAAATTCAACAAAGTTCCAATTCCACTTATCGAGTATACGATTATGGTCGTGTGGGAAAAGACGGTAAACTTCGTGAACTTCATATTGAAAAAGCTCTCGCTGTAACTAAACTTGAACCACCAACTAGAAAACCTGAACCTATCGCCAAACTTACAGCTTTTGCAGATTATGATTTAACAATTCTCGCACAATGTAAATTATTCAATGTAAGTCATTTTGATTTACACGGCAATTGCTCATTAAATGCTAAAAAAGATAGTTTCCATTCTATCTTAGTTTTAGATGGACAAATAGCATTGACTTATGGTAGTGATAGCTTCACTATCACCAAAGGCGAAAGTGTATTTATTCCTGCTGATATGGGTGAATATATCTTAAACGGCACAGGTGAATTTATCTTAACTACATTATGATTACAATATAATAAAAGCAAAAGGCAAGTAAATCAAATTACTTGCCTTTTTTATATTTCAACATAATAAATTTATTGTCTTCTTTTTTCTGGAGTTAAATAAACTAATACAATACTTATAACTACTAATATAGCAGTCAATGCTAATGCCATAGTAAGTCCATAACTTTCAGCAAGTGAGCCTGTAAGCATTGTGCCAAAACCACCAAGACCAAAAGATAAACCGAGCATCATACCGGAAGCCATACCTGGATTATCTGGCAATAAATCCTGACCCCAAACTATAGCTCCTGGATTTGCTGCCATGACCAAGCCACCACCAACAAATAAAGCAATATACATCAATATATCTATTTGTTGTGCAAACAAGAAATACATTGTAGGGATTAATGTAAATATCAAAGCCCACAAAATTACTTTTTTATAGCCGATTTTATCATTTAACGCTCCACCGATTAAACCACCGATTACAGAACCACATAAATATATTGTCAAAATCCAACCACTTAAAGTATTATCACAGCCTTTTTCTATTGCCCATAAAGGTAAAAATGTAACTAGAGCTGTAAATAACCATGCTCTAAGTCCCATGGATATATTAAGCAACATTAATGGTTTATTTTGCAAAATTTGAGCTAAATTAAAATGCATATTTTTAGCTACTTGTTCATTGACAAAACGCGCTTTGGATAATCCTGAACTATACATCAATACACCTAAAATAATCGCAGGTATAATCAATATAGGTAAATAATCCAAACTATACATCTGCATAAAATAAACTAATACAATAGGAGCCAATGCAAAACCAAAACTGCCACCAGCTACAAATATTGAGATACATGTTGATATTTTTCCATCAGGTGCCACTTTGCTGACTAGACCAGCACCCATAGGATGAAATGTAGAAACAGCCAATCCACTAAGTCCAATCAAAGCAGCTAATACAATAAAATTACTTGCCCAATTAGTAAGACAGATAAATACAGCTCCAAAAGGAATAATCAGTGGCATAATCTTATTAAAATTATATTTATCCATAAAATAACCAAAAACAGGCTGTAACACATTTGCAGATAAAGACATAACCATAACTAACGCGCCACTTAAGGTAAGTGATAAGCCCAATTTGGGTATTAAAATCGGCAATAAGATAGGTAAAAAATTACAATAAAAATCATTAAAAAAATGACCCATTGCTAATAAAATAACTTGCAAATAAGATTTCTTAACTACTACTTCAGTTGACATTATGTATACCTCGAAATTAAATTTATTTATAAAAAAAGCGAAAGCTTATGCCTTCGCTAATAAACAAAAAAGGAAGCTTTCGCTTCCTATAATTTCTAATGGTCGGAGCAGCAGGATTCGAACCTGCGACCCCCTGGTCCCAAGCCAGGTGCTCTACCAAACTGAGCCATGCCCCGTTTCTCACTTGTTCCCCGTGAGAACATGTATTATTATATGATCTTTATGAGGAAATGTCAACACCTTTTTTTAATTTTTTTATAAAAAATTTTAAAAAAGTTTTTATAGCTGAAAAAACCTTATAAATTAAGGCTTTTTTTCATGCTTAACTATAATCATACAAAAGTTTTTGTATTTTTTCTATATCTTTTTTAATAAATTCATCATTATTTAAAATTTTAAAAGGAAAAATATTTTATTCTATAGAATATATATTTATATACTTAATAGTCTAATTATGACCTACATATAACGCTCGTTAATTTATTAAATATTAATATATTTTTTAATATTTCCTTAAATCTACAAAGGAATAATTTCCCATTTTATGTTACAAAAATATTTCTAGGAGATGATTAGTATGCATTTTTATTGTGAAAAATGTAAAAAAGAATATCCATTAAATTCAATTTCTTACCATTGTTCTTGTGGTGGTTTATTTAGATTATATAAAAATAACACTGTTCCTATAACACCAGAAGTTTCTATTGGAGAAATTGAAACACCGCTTATACCTATAAAATTTGGTAAACAAGAGTTTTTCTTTAAAATGGAAAACTTAAATCCAACAGGTTCTTTCAAAGCCCGTGGTGCCAAGACAATGATTAGCATACTAAAAAATCTAGGCATAAAACACATAATTGAAGATTCTTCAGGAAATGCAGCTTCTGCTATAGCAGCTTACGCAGCTGCGGCAAACATGAAATGTACTGCTTATGTACCTGAAAATATAGCTGAAGGCAAATTAAAACAAATTGAAACTTTTGGTGCTCAAATTCGCCTTGTTATTGGTAATCGTGATACTGCAGCCAAAACAGCTCAAAAAGAAGCTACAAAATCTAAAACATATTATGCTTCTCATGTCTATAATCCTTTATTCTTTGAAGGAATAAAATCTCTAGCTTATGAAATTTACCATCAATTAAATGACCATGTACCTGAATATATTTTCCTTCCTGTTGGTAATGGTACAATGCTTCTCGGTCTTTATTATGGATTCGAAGAAATTGGTCGTTTACCAAAATTCATCGCTGTTCAAAGCGAAAATTGCTGTCCTTTATATAATGCATTCAAGAAAAAACGTAAAGGTTCCAAAGTTGGTTATACTATAGCTGATTCCATACGTGTAGAAAAACCAATGCGTTTAAAAGAAATGCTCATGGCAATTATTCGTAGCAATGGTGAAGTCCTCACTGTAGATGATGAAGAAATTATCGAAGCTCAACATCAAGTAGGTAGAAAAGGTATCTATATTGAACCAACTGCTGCTGCTTCCGTTGCTGGTGCTTTAAAATATTTCAAAAAAGGAAAACCAGATAACTACCGTGTTATTATTCCAATAACTGGTGCTGGTATCAATACTTCTAGTAACAAAGATTAAAATAAAAGTCAGTTTTAGTAAAAGCTAAAACTGACTTTTTTTATCAACATATCTATCATTATCAAAAATAACTTACTATATATCTTTTATCCCTAAAAATTTATGATAAAATATATTATTAATTAACTCAAATTAAATTTATTTTTAGAAAGGATGTTTTGATGGAAGATATTAATATCTATATGTGTTTATTTCTAATTGTTACTGGATTTATCGCAGCTTTTATCGATACTGTAGTTGGCGGTGGTGGTCTTATTTCTTTACCTGCACTTTTATTTACTGGCATGCCTCCCGTTACAGCTATAGCTACGAATAAAGTATCTGCTTCTATGGGTGCTACAATTGGTTTTGCCTCTTTTGTTCGCTCTGGTAGAGTAGATTTTTCTACTATAAAATATTTACTACCACTTTCTTTCATTGGCTCAATCTGTGGTGCTAGTATTTTAAAATTAATTCCTTCTGACTTTCTTCGTCCCTTGATTATCATTTTACTTGTAGCTGTAACTATCTATACTTTGACAAAAAAAGAATTTGGTCAAGTCGCTACATTTAATGGTATGAGTCAAAAAATGTGGATACTAAGCGCTATTGCTGCATTTATTTTTGGCTTTTATGATGGATTTTTCGGCCCTGGTACTGGCACATTCTTATTATTTGCCTTCCTTTGGATAGGTTTTGATTTTATCGGTGCTGCTGCTAATGCTCGTGGCTTAAACTTTGCTAGTAATATCGCTGGTGCATTATTTTTCATCAGCTCTGGCATTGTTGATTTCGCTTACGCCATTCCTATGGGACTTGCCATGATGGTTGGAGCCTTCTGCGGAGCTCGCATGGCCATTGCCAAAGGTGCTACATACGTAAAAACCTTATTCATCATCATGTCCATCGTATTAATCGGAAAACAAGTAATTGATTTATTCAAATAATACAATGTTCGTTTTTCTTTTATGTAAAAGAAAAACGAACCAAAAAGAAAACCTACCCGCAATATTGATTTTACTTTGACAAAGATAAAACTATGTC